>Ga0209723_1000382_pt1 | contig 84859 bp, 88 predicted proteins | sample BiotimSIPDNA_2_FD_185750 | JGI IMG/M metagenome (GOLD analysis project Ga0209723, IMG submission 185750) | Anaerobic biogas reactor microbial communites from Washington, USA - Biogas_R2 time_0 SIP DNA (SPAdes) (version 2) | ecosystem: Engineered > Bioreactor > Anaerobic > Unclassified | place... | reverse complement strand
TCAGCCGGAACATATAAAAAGCTGTCAGGAATGCCACAAAGGCTCCCAGGATATACAAGCCGTAGTGTCCGCTGGCATAAGCACCCAATAAGATCTCATCCTTGCTCCAGAATCCTGATAAAGGAGGAATTCCCGCCAGGGCAAGGGCTCCGATAATAAAGGTCCAGGTGGTCACCGGCATTTTCTTACTTAAGTTTCCCATCTTCCAGATATCCTGTTCCCCTGCCATGGCGTGGATCACACTGCCGGCGCCCAGGAACAGGAGGCTTTTAAAAAATGCGTGGGTGGTCAGATGGAACATTCCGGCGGTCATAGCCCCAACCCCCATGGCCATCATCATATAACCGAGCTGACTTAAAGTGGAATAAGCCAGGATCCGCTTAATATCATTTTGGGCCAGTGCGATGGTGGCTGCAAACAAGGCGGTAAATCCGCCGATCACAGCGATCACAGTCATCGCTTCCGGCACACTGCTAAATATAAAGAAGGCTCTGGCAACCAGGTACACACCGGCCGCTACCATGGTGGCAGCGTGGATCAATGCACTGACCGGAGTAGGACCTTCCATGGCATCAGGCAGCCATACATGCAGGGGGAACTGGGCTGATTTGCCCATGGGGCCTAAAAACAGCAATACCGCAACCGGTACCATCAAAGCCATGTTGGTATAAGCAGGTACCGCTTCGGCAAGCCCTGAGAAAGTCAAAGTACCGAAGATGATCTGCAGGAAAAGAATCCCCAAAAGAAATCCAAAGTCTCCCACCCGGTTAGTGACAAATGCTTTGATGGCTGCATTCTTCGCTGAAGGGAGTCCAAACCAGAAGCCGATCAGGAAATAGGAACAGATCCCCACCAGTTCCCAGAATACAAACATTTGTCCGAAGTTATTGGAAAGCACCAGGCCCAGCATGGATGCCGCAAACAAACTCTGGTAGGCAAAATAACTGGCAAAGCCCGGGTCTTCTTTCATATAGCCAATGGAATAGATTTGTACCAGGGTCGCAATGGAGGTCACTACCAGCAGCATAACGGCTGATAAGGGGTCCAGTAAGAGTCCCATATCTACTTTCAGTCCGCTCATCTCCAGCCAGCGGGTGGTAAACTCATAAACAGCACCCCCCGGTTCAGAGAAGACTGCCGAGGCTACAAACAATGAAAATATAAATCCGGCTGCAATCAGTGCAATGGAAACCCCTGCCGAAACTTTAGGCCAGCGGTGAAGAAACAAGGCGATCAAAGCAAAACCCAGAAACGGCAAGAATGGGATCAGCCATGCATTCGGTAAAATAAATTCTGTCATTTAAACCATCACCTCACCATTTCAAAAGGTTGAAATCATTTAATTCAACCGACTTCCGCTGTCTGAATATTGATATGATCAACGCCAGACCTACTGCTATTTCAGCAGCAGCAACAACGATCACAAACACGGCCAGTAATTGTCCGGTTACTGCATCGGCAGCAGCAAATTTATTGGCCGCTACCAAATTGATATTTACAGCATTGAGCATCAGTTCTATGGACATTAACACGGCTATGGCATTGCGCCTCGTCAACACGCCAAATACCCCAATGCAGAAGAGAAAGGAACCCAGCAGTAAATAATGGGGCAGACCGATCATTTTTCTTGCACCCCTTTCGCAATGAGGATCGCGCCGACTACGGCAGTCAACAGCATGATCGCTGCGGCTTCAAAGGCGATGATATAATCACCCATCATAGCCTCAGCCAGCATTCCAACAGAATTATCAACCCCTGGCAGATCAAACTCAGTCCATTTGGTAAACCCGATGGCGGCGATCAGCGCTGTCAGCAGCATGGCAGTGATACCTCCGCCGGCAAACAATGTTTTGAGCCGGGTAGTGGGAAGATTGGTCCGTCCAGGCTCTGTATTCATTAATAGCATCACCGCAAACAGGATCAATACGGAGATGGCCCCGGCATAGACCAGGATTTGTATCACACCCAGAAATCCTGAGTTCAGTTGGAAAAAGATCGCGGCTACACCCAGGAATGTTAGGATCAGGCTTAACGCACTGTAAATGATATTGGGGAATAAAACCACCCCCAGGGCAGCTAACAGAGTCACCCCGGCGATCACGATAAAAACTGCATCATACAAGGAGAAAGCAGAAATATTAAACATCGTTCTCCTCCTTTCCCTGCTCTGTCTGAGCTGCAATATTTTTCTTTTCCTTATTCACGAAACCAGCCGCAACTTTTGCCGCTTTCTCTTTATCCATTATGATCAACTCAGCCATTTTGCCGGCGATTTTTTCATCTCTTTGCACCAAAGCAGCTAAAATGTTTACATCTTCTTCTGATTCCAGCACTTTGGCCAGTAACTTCTGGGGGTTTTTCGCCAGAGCCTTTTTCAGGGCATCGATCTGTTTTTGTTCTTTATCATCTTCTTCAGGCTGGGCAGCTTCCACTTCCTCTGCATTCTCTGCCTCCTCATCCAATCCTTCAGGCCGTCTGTAAACGGTTTTGATTTCGTCCCGGCTGAATTTGGACAGTTCAAAATTCTTGTCAAATGACAGGCATTTGGCCGGGCATCCTTCCACACACATATTGCAGAACATGCAGTACTGGAAATCTATGGTATAGCTTAAAAGCTTTTTCTTTTTGGTCTTTTCATCTTTCACCGTTTCAATGGTCAAAACATCATTGGGACAATTATTGGCACAGATACCGCAGGCGATACATTTGTCAAAGTCGAACTGCAGCGAGCCCCTGTACCGCTCAGGCAGTTTTGGCATTACTTCCGGGTACTGCTCAGTGATCTCTCTTTCAAAAAAATGTTTTAAGGTTATGCCCAGTCCTTTGACCAAACCTTTTCCTTTCATGCTAACACCACCCTATCCATTGGAAGAAATAGATCCCTGCCCCGGTAAGGAGAATATTGGCCAATGTAACCGGAACCAGGAACTTCCAGCTGAAGGACATCAAATGATCCATCCTGATCCTGGGGAAAGTCCATTTGACCCAGAAGAAAACCAGAATGATGCCGTAGGTTTTGATAATGATCCAAAGCCAGGAGGGCAGCCACGGTCCCTGCCAGCCGCCCAGGAAAACAGTGGCCATCAGCGCGGAAACTGCTACCAGATTGGTATATTCGGCAAGGAAGAACAAGGCCCAGCGCATACCGGTGTATTCCGTATAAGCACCGCCGGTCAGTTCCTGTTCAGCTTCAGGCATATCAAAAGGTCCCCGGTTCAGTTCTGCAGTAGCAGAGATAAAATAAGTGATAAAGGCGATGGGCTGCAATATAATAAACCATATATTTTTCTGGGCTTCCACGATATCCTGCAGATTCAATGAACCGGTTATCATCACAACACCCAGAAGGGAAAATGCCAGTGGTATGGCATAGCTGATCATCTGGGCTACAGATCTGACTGCTCCCATCAAAGACCATTTGTTATTGGATCCCCAGCCGGCCATTAAGAGAGCAATGGTACTCAGTGAGCCTATGGAGATGAAAAACAGGACACCTACATTTAAATCGAGGACCTGCAGGTCTTTTCCCATCGGCAGTACGGTATAAAGCAAAACAGAGACCACGATAAAAAACATCGGGGCAGTTTTGAAGATGAGTTTATCCGCAGCACTTGGCACGATATCTTCTTTGGTCATTAATTTCAGGGTATCGGCGATAGTCTGAAAAACCCCAAAAGGCCCCAGACGATTTGGTCCCAGTCGCTCCTGGAAAAATCCGCTGATTTTCCGCTCCAGCCAGATAAGGATCAATACATTCAGGGTAATGATCGCAATGATGATTCCCCATTTGACAATCAACAGGGCCACTTCTGCCAGAACCGGCGGCAATCCAAGGTCAACCAGCAATCCTGTAAAGGCTTGAAACAGATTGATGATCAAATGTTCCATAAAGTTCGCTCCTCTTGAAACTATTTCTATTGCAAATAAAGCAACTGATTTATCGGTCCGATTCTCCCAAGATGGGATCAAGGGTAGCTATATTGGTGATAATATCCTGGAAAACTCCGCCTCTGCATATCACAGGCAGGACCATCAGATTAATGAAAGACGGTGCCCTCACATGGAGGCGGTAAGGTTTTGTGCCGCCGTCACTGACGATATAGTAGCCAAGTTCCCCTTTGGAAGATTCAATCCGGTGGTAGACTTCCATTCCCGCTTCAGGTTTTATAACCTTGGGCACTTTGGCTTTGATCTCACCGTCAGGCATATTGACCAGTGCTTGTTTGATGATCCGGCCGCTTTCACCGATCTCCGCGATCCTCACATTCCAGCGGTCCAGTGAATCACCCACACAGCCCACCGGTATTTCAAAATCGAAGCGGTCATATATTCCGTAAGGCTCAGCTTTGCGAATATCGTAAGGCACTCCGGAAGCTCTTAAATTGGGTCCGGTGACTCCATAGGAAATGGCATCTTCTTTTGATAAGATCCCTACCCCTTTCATCCGGGCCTGCCAGATCTCGTTTCCGGTCATCAAGCCGTCATATTCCCTCATCATTTTGGGGATATCCTTCACAAAACTTGTTACTGCGGAAATAAATCCATCTGGAATGTCTTCCGCTACTCCGCCTATTCTGATATAGGAAGATAATAGTCTCTGTCCGCCAGTCATGGAAAAGATATCCATGATCCTTTCCCGGTCACGCATGCCGTACATCAAGCCGGTAGTAGCACCCAAATCGATTCCTGTTGCAGAGATGGCAATTTGATGGGAGGCGATCCTGGACAGTTCTGCCATGATCACTCTGATATATTCTACCCTTTCAGGCACTTCGATCCCCAGGAGCTTTTCCACCGTCTGGCAGTAACCAAGGACCGGCAGATTGGTGGCCAGATAATCCAGGCGGGCTGTATACGGAGTAAACTGCTGGTAAGTTTTGCTTTCCGCAATTTTTTCAACACTCCTGTGTACATAACCCAGATGAACGATCACGTCCTGAATGATCTCGCCGCTCATTACAGCTTCAGCATGCAGGCCCCCGTGGGTACTGGGATGTACCGGCCCCACATTGACGGTGTATATATCTGCCTCAAACAACGCTTATCATCCTTTCATTACAAAATCTTTCCGCAGCGGATGACCTGTGAAATCGTCCGGCAGGAGTACTCTGACAAGATTCGGATGTCCTTTAAAGGTTATCCCCATCAGGTCATAGACTTCCCTTTCCTGCCAATCTGCCGTAGGCCAGATTCCAAAGAGTGAATCCACCTGGGCAGAATTCCGTGGGGTACGAGTTTTTATGCAGATCTTATGATTCTCCGGAATGGAGTATAAATGATAAACCAATTCGAATTCTTCCCCATAGTCTACTGAAGTCACATTGGCCAGGTGGTTGAATCCGTAAGTCTCCTTAAGTACACCCATAACATTAAGCAGTTCATCTTTTTCCACCAGGAACTTTAAAATGAATTTATCTTCCTGCAAAGTGATCTTGTCGTGAAACCGATTTTTCAATTCCTCTGTAATTTTTTCCGTATCCATAGCCACTTGATCAACTCCTCCGGTATTTTCCCTTCTGGACTTTTTCTTTCAGTTCAAGCATGCCGTGAAACAAGGCTTCAGGGCGTACCGGGCATCCTGGTATATAGACATCCACCGGAATAATTGAATCCACGCCCGGCAAAACACTGTATCCGTCTTTAAAAGGCCCGCCGCTGATGGCGCAGTTTCCCATGGCGATCACCCATTTGGGCTCCGGCATTTGCGCCCAGACTCTTTCCACCGCCGGTTTCATTTTGATGGTAATGGGCCCTGCCACTGTAAGCAGATCCGCCTGACGGGGTACAGCCCGTACCACTTCATATCCGAATCTGGCCTGGTCAAAACGGGCTGCACCGGCTGCCATAACTTCGATGGGACAGCAGTTGCAGCCATAGTTTAAAGGCCAGAAGGACCTGGCCCGACCCCAGTCCCATAGCTTTTCAAAAGTCGTAACCAGAATATTGTTTTTGGCCAGTTCTTCTACATCTTTTTCTGCAGTTTTGTCCATATCATTTTCTAGTGCCATTCCAGAGCACCTTCCTTCCATGCATACCATAAGCCAACCAGCAGGATGGCGATAAATATGATCATTTCAATAAAGGCAAAAAGTCCCAATGCCTGAAATTTCACGGCCCAGGGATACAGGAAGATGGTTTCCACATCAAACACCAGGAATACCAGTGCATAAAGGAAATAATTGACCTTGAACCTGATCCAGGTTTTGCCTACGGTGTCTACACCGCACTCATAGGTGGTATACTTTTCATGTAAAGGATCAGCCTTTGGTTTCGGCCGGAAGAGCCGGGCAGCAGCCATAGCACCGATAGGAAATGCGACTGTCAGAAGAAAAAATAAACCTAAAGCCGGATAATCTCCCAAAATATATAAAACCTCCTTTTAATCCTAGTAATAAAAGTTGCGGTTATAGGTTTCCCCGTTTCTATACTTTGTGCATAAGACCTTATCTCGATTAAAAGCAAATTTTTTAATTATCTTCGGTTGCTATTATAACACAATACTTTTATATCGTGATTTAAATCACATATTAATATGATTAATATAAACTTCTAGCCTTTTCACAAAATTTCTTATTAATATTATATAGTTTCTCAATATAATCAATTTTACCTTATTTTAGTAATTGAAATATAGTTTTTTTATGAATGAAATATTATAATTATGGACAGATGTACGGAAAATTAAATAAGTGAGTCAGGATTGCTAGGAATTGGAGGAAATTAATTGAAGAGAATATTTATTTGTGTACTGCTGGTAGTAAGCAGTCTTGTTTTAGTGGCGTGTTCCAATCAGACCGATACTGCCACGGATAGCCCGAATGTGTCAGAGAGAGTCATTAACATAGGCGTTATGCCGGATGTGGAGTCGATCCCATTCTTGATTGCGCAGAAGAACGGTTATTTTGAACAGGAAGGCGTAAAAGTTAATATAGAACACTTTACCAGCGCCAAAGACAGGGACAGTGCACTTCAAAGCGGCAAGCTGGACGGTGTGATTACTGACGTGGTGGCGGTGCTTTTTGCCAATGAAGGCGGTATCAACCTGCGGATCATTGCTAAAAATGAAGGCAATGTCTCCTTAATGGGCGGCAAAGACGCAGGAATTAACGCAGTTGCTGGATTGAAAGGCAAAGACATCGGTCTTTCCACCAATACTATCATGGAATATACCCTGGATACAATGCTTAAAGCAGCGGGTATGGAATATAATGAAGTCAATAAAATTGCTATTCCGCCTCTGCCGACCCGCCTGGAAATGTTGCAGGGCGGTAAGGTGGCAGCCGCAATATTGCCCGAACCTATGGCAGGAATGGCTATCAGAAACGGGGCCACCGTTTTAAACAGTACTGAACAGATGGATAATAAAGCCGGAGCTATTGCTTTCACCGCGCGAAGCATAACCGATAACCCGGAAGAAATCAAAGCCGTATTCAGAGCTTATGATCTGGCGGTAGAATATCTGCAGCAGGGTCTCACAGAAGAAGATATCGATTTTATCATTGAAGTACAGCGGTTTCCTGCGGATATTAAGGATTCCCTGCAGCTCCCCGACTTTAATAAAGCTGAACCGGTAAGGGAAGACATATTCAATGATGTGGTCAAATGGATGCAGGACAAAGAACTTATCAAAGGAAGCTATGAATATAAATCTGTCGTTGACGAAACCATTTTGAGGTAATTTTAGTGATTGAAGTCAAAGATCTTACCGTCCATTACTATAGAGAAAAAGAAGCCATACCTGCGCTTCGTCAGGTGAACATCAACATCGGTACCGGTGACATTTATACTTTTATCGGCCCTTCCGGCTGCGGAAAATCGACCTTCCTTTATGTTCTGTCAGGGATATTGAAGGATTATGAAGGCAGCGTGCGCATCGACGGACGCCCTGTAGATCCAAAATCCCAGCGGATCGGTCTGATCCTGCAAAATTATGGTCTTCTGCCCTGGAAAAATGTTTATGCCAATACCATGCTGGGGTTAAAAATCAAAAATGACCAGAAATTTCTGGACGATCATTGCCATACTTTATTGAAGCAGTTGGGTATCGATCATCTCCTGGACAGGTATCCCAAGGAGCTTAGCGGCGGACAGCAGCAAAGGGTTGCCATCGCCCGGGCCTTTATGTTAAAGCCTGATCTGCTTTTAATGGACGAGCCTTTTTCCGCCCTGGATGCCATCACCCGGGAAGAATTACAGGAAGTTTTCCTGAATTTATGGAAAGAGAATAATGTGACCACCGTTTTTATTACGCACAGTGTCGACGAAGCTTTGTATCTGGGCAGCAAGATAGTGGTCTTTTCCCCTTCTCCTGGCCGGATACTTGATGTGTTGGATAATCCCTGCTTTCAAATGGAGAACCTGCGCTCCAGCGAGAAGTATTACGATATGTCGATGCGGATAAGGAAAATACTGAACAAAGGATGATAATCATTGCTTTCGAATCGTTTCTGGCGGGGTGCGACTTATGGGTTGCTGCTGGTAATCATTATCTGGCAGGCACTGGCCTGGCTTTTAAAGATCCCCATCATCCCCCCGCCATTGGCAGTACTGACCAATTTGATCGAAATCTTTGCCGATAAGATGGGCCTGCATCTCTTATACAGCCTGGGCAGGATCATCGCCGGGATCAGTATCGCCATTTTGATTGGTGTTCCCACCGGTCTGCTGATGGGCTATTTTGAAAGGATCGACAAAGTGTTGTCCCCCCTGGTGTACTTTACCTATCCCATTCCCAAGATCGCCCTGCTGCCCATCATCATGCTTTTATTCGGTCTGGGCGAAGGATCCAAACTGATCATGATCGTTTTGATCGTGATCTTTCAGATCATCATAACTTCCCGGGATGCCGTAAAAGCCATTCCCCAGGATATATTCCGTTCGCTGCAATCCCTGGGAGCAGGTCGTCTCCAGATGTTTACAGAAATTATCATCCCCGCCTCCCTTGCCGATGTACTGACTGCCACCCGTCTGGCTCTGGGAACCGCAGTATCCATCCTGTTTTTTACCGAGACCTTCGGTACTGAATACGGGATGGGTTACTTCATCATGGATGCCTGGATGCGGGTTAACTATCTTGATATGTACGGTGGTATCGTGATCTTAAGTTTGATGGGCTTTGTCCTTTTTACCGTGATTGATATTACCGAAAAACGCGTCAGTGCCTGGAGATAGACTTCCAGGCACTTTAAATCTTTTTTGAAATTAAATCAACTAAATCAGGGGCACTGCTATTCCAGTGCAAGTTTGACCAGATGGTCCACCAATTGTTCAAATTCCATCCCTGCCGCTCTTGCCGCGTCAGGAACCAGGCTCATTTCTGTCATACCTGGCACCGTGTTGACTTCCAGCACGTAAGGGTCACCCTTTTTATCAACAATAAGGTCGATGCGGGCAAATCCCCGGCAGTGAAAAGCTTCATACGTCCTTGCGGCAATTTGCTCAATTTCTTTACTGGCAGATTGATCGATCCGTGCAGGGATGATATGACTGCACATGCCCGGTGTATATTTGGATTCATAATCATAGAATTCATTGACGGCTGTGATCTCGATCAAAGGCAGGACCACAGCTGTTTGGTTACCGATGACCGAAGCGGTGATCTCCACTCCGTCGATGAATTTTTCCGCCAATACTTCAGAGTCAAAGTTTAAGGCATCTCTAATAGCATTTTCGATCATTTCCCTTTTGCGCACGATGAATGTACCAATGCTGGAGCCCTGGGTGGCAGCCTTGATGACCATGGGCAGGCCTATATTATCGATCAGGGCATCGATATTTACTTCTGCCTCATCCAAAAAATGCTTATCCAGTATCATATAATCAGCAGTCGGGATATTTTCAAAAGAAAACATCTTCTTGCTGAGGATCTTGTTCATGCAAATAGCGCTGGCCGCCACGCCTGAGCCAGTATAAGGTATATCCAGCAAATCCAGGAACCCCTGGACCGTGCCATCTTCACCTTTTTTGCCGTGCAGGGCTATAAATACAACATCCGGGTGGATCTCTATAACTTTATGCAATGATTCCCGGTTAAAATCAAGAGTTACGGCTTCATAGCCGATATTCAGCAGAGCCTTATGTACCGCCCGGCCGCTTCTCAGTGACACTTCCCTTTCCTGGGATTCACCGCCCATCAAAATCAAAACTTTTTTCAAAATATCACCGCCAGTTTTCATATAATTAATTTACGTTCAAGCCAAGACCAACTTGCATTTTTATAATATGAATATCATAACCCTTATGTTTTTCACTTGCAATGAAGGCGTCAAAAGCATCAGCATAGAAATAAACTCTTTTGTACTTCAAGGCAAATTCTTATACATCATTACTATTGAACCGGCGGGAACTATATGATAAAATTAGTTTTGCTGATTACAATTCAGCTCAGGGGAGTAGCTCAATTGGCAGAGCATCGGTCTCCAAAACCGAGGGCTGGGGGTTCGAGACCTCTCTCCCCTGCCATTTAGGAAGTTTAAGCCGCGCAGTACTTTGCGTGGCTTTTATAGTAAGAAAGGGGTTATTACGATGTACTGGGAAGAAGCAGGCAAGTCAAACACTGAAAATACAGTCAAAGCTGCGGCAGCTGCCGCCAGGGAACGCGGGATAAAACATATCGTCATTGCCAGCAACAGCGGCTTTTCCGTGGAAAAATTGTTGACACAGGATACGCAAGGAATAAGCATAACTGTCGTTACCCACCATGTTGGTTTCAGGGGCCCGGGTGAAGATGAAATGCCGGCCGAAGTGAGGGAAAGCCTTAAACAAAGGGGTGTGCAGGTCTATACCGGTACCCATTTGCTGGCGGGGGTGGACCGCGGGGTGCGCAATCAGTTCGGGGGTGTTTATCCATCTGAGATCATAGCCCAGACATTGAGAATGTTTGGCCAGGGAATTAAAGTGGCAGTGGAAATAGCCGTCATGGCACTGGATGCAGGCCTGATCCCCTATGGTGAAGATATTATATCCATAGGCGGAACCAGCAGAGGGTCAGATGCAGCCATCATTATACGCCCGGCTCATGCCAATCACTTTTTCGATACTATCATTCACGAAATCATTGCCATGCCGGTCAATAAAAAATAGCTGCTTTTGCGGGCAGTTCAGGAAACTGATTGTTCTATAAGGTATTTATCTTACATCATTAACAGATACGGGGCACATGCTCGCCTTCCAGCATGCCCAGGATCCGCCGGGCACCCAATTCAGTTTCGATCAGGACCATTCCTGTTGCAGTGGAAGTAACTTCACCAATGATGGATGCATGACTGGTCAAGGGTATTTTTTTCAGGTCAGCCATTATATCATGGGAGGCTTCCGCTGATACAAACAGGACCATTTTGCCTTCATTGGCCATATATAAAGGGTCCATCCCCAGCATATCGCTGGCACCTTTGACAACCTCAGAAACAGGTACAGCTGCTTCTGTAATATTTATACCTGCACCAGCCTGCTGGGCAATTTCGTTCAATACGGTAGCCAGTCCCCCCCGGGTCGGATCCCGCATACATTTGATCGCCTGCTGGTACTTATCAGTTAAAGTTGTCAGTTGATACAAAGGGGCACAATCACTGACAGCGGGAGTACTGAACCGCAGTCCTTCCCGCTGTGCCAGGATGGACAAGCCATGGTCACCTATATAGCCGGTAACAATGATAAGATCTCCCGGTACAATTCTTGACGGCCGAAGGTCTATCCCTTCTTTAATAACACCGATACCGGTCGTATTGATAAATATGCCGTCAGCACTTCCCTTTTCTACCACCTTGGTATCTCCGGTGATCAGCTTAATACCGGTTTCTTTCGCTGTTGCTGCCATTGATCCAGCGATTCTGCGCAGGTCTGCTAAGGAAAAGCCTTCTTCTATAATAAAGGCTGTGGATAAATACATAGGATGGGCTCCGCATGCCACAAGGTCATTTACGGTCCCGCAAACTGATAATTTACCGATGTCCCCGCCGGGAAAAAACAAGGGTGTAATAACGAAAGAATCGGTAGACATGGCCAGTCGTCCGGCAGGTATTTCAAATACAGCCCCATCCAGCATCGGTGCCATGATTTCATTATCCCAGGCACTCTTAAATATTTCCTCAATCAAACGCTGGCTCATCAAACCTCCGCTTCCGTGGGCCATTAAAATTCTTTCCTGTTTCATTTATTACTTCCTTTCCATGGAGTATAACGATAATAGGCTGCACAGGAACCTTCCTGGGAAACCATGCAAGGTCCGACGGGATTCAAAGGGGTGCAGGCTTTGCCGAATAATTTACAGGCAGTTGGTATGATTTTGCCGGTCAAGACTTCTCCGCATGCACACCCTTTAATAGGTATTTCTGCTTTTTCAGCAATATTGAATTTTAATCTGGCATCCATTTCAGCGTAAGCATGATGCAAGGCCAGGCCGCTTTGCTCAATAAGACCCAAGCCGCGCCATTTGGCATCCACCAGCTCAAAGACCTGATCGATCGCCTGCCGGGCAATTAAATTCCCTTCCCTTTTTACCAAACGCCGATATTGCGTTTCTGTCTTTGCCTCTCCCTGACTGATTTGTTTGATCAGCATATAAATGCCTTCCAATATATCGATGGTTTCAAATCCGGTTACCACACAGGGCTTTTTATATTTCTCTGTCAATATGTCATAGGGGCCGGTACCGATGATCATGGAGACATGACCAGGACAAATCAGCCCGTCGACTCGTATCTCCTGATCGGAAAAAATATGTTCCAGGGCTGGCGGAACCACTTTATGCAAAGAGAAGACAGAGAAATTTCTTAATTGCTCCGCACTGGCCTGCTCCACCGTTATGGCAATGGCGGGGGCCGTGGTTTCGAATCCAATGCCCAGGAATACTACTTCTTTATGCGGATTCTTCCTGGCGATGCGCAAAGCATCCAGAGGTGAATAAGCGATTCTGATATCAGCGCCCTTGCTGCGCTCTTCTTGTAAACTGCTGTTAGTACCGGGTACCCGAATCATATCCCCAAAAGTGACTAATATAATGTCCTTTATCTGCACCATTTCAATAATGGCGTCGATATCACCCTGTGAAGTCACACAAACCGGACATCCCGGTCCGGATAACAATGTAATGTTTTCAGGCAGCAATTCACGGATCCCGCTTTTAGCGATCGCCATGGTATGCGTGCCGCAGACTTCCATCAATGTTATGGATTTCGAGACCTTTTGGATCGCTTGCAGCAGTTTCTGCTGATATTGGGAGATTTCATTCATATTGCATTATTTCCTCCAGGTATTGCATGGTCTCCCGGGCTATGCTTTCATCTATGATCTCCATAGCAAAGCCCGCATGTACCAATACATACTGATCCAGTTGTACTTCCGGAGTCAAACGGATATTGATTTCCGTTTGATTACCGTTAACATCCACCAACGCCGTGCTGTTTTCCCTTATTTCAATCACTTTTGCCGGTACTCCCAGACACATTATTTACTCACCTCGCTAGCTATGATCGCTTGCCCCAGGGATATACCACCGTCTCCCGGCGGGACCTGCCGGTTGACATATACAAAAAAGCCTTCTTCTTTGAGCATACTAATCAAATGAAGCAGTAATATCTGATTATGAAACACTCCTCCGCTAAGCACTACCTGATTTAAACCTGTGGTTTCCCGCAGCTTTAGCAACGCTGTGGTAAACATTTGTACCAGAGTCAAGTGAAATTTCATGCTTATGCTGCCCACAGTGGATCTCCCTTTTATATCTTTCAACAGTTCGTCCCACATGGGCAAAACATCCATCACTAAAATCCCATGGTCCGACTGGAACGCATAAGGATAACTGCTTTTTTCTTTTAGATCTGCCCGGGTCTCCAATTCCACTGCAGCCTGGCCTTCATATTTATTGATGGCACAGATGCCTAATATAGCGGAGACAGCATCAAACAAACGGCCACAGGAGGACGTCATGGTTTCTCGTTGTCTTTTTAACACATTGGCCATCAGTTCAAGTTCTATTTCAGTCAGATCCGGCAGCCACCTTTTTGCTGATTCAATGCCGGATTCGCCCATCGCCTGGTGTAAATAGACAAGTGCCATTCGATAAGGTTTCCCGGCACTTGCATCTCCGCCCGGCAGCGGCACATATTTCAAATGGGCAAGTCTGGTAAAATTTTGGTAATTTGCTCTTAGGATTTCTCCGCCCCAGATGGCCCCGTCACTTCCCCATCCGGTTCCGTCGCATATCAAACCCAGCACCTCTTCCCGCAAATCATTTTCCGCCATGACGGAAGCCAAATGCGCATAATGGTGCTGCACAGCGATTCTTTTGACCCCGGTCTGCTCTCTTGCCCAGCGCGTAGTCTGGTAATCAGGATGCAGATCATGGGCAATGACAGACGGTTCGACATTCAGCATTTTTTTGAATCGAGTGATTCCTTTGGTAAAATTCAAATAATTATTATAATGATTCAGATCACCCCAGTGCTGGCTTAAGAAAGCCTCCCCTTTTCTGGTGATGCAAAAAGTATTTTTCAATTCGCCCCCCACTGCCAAGACGGAAACGTTTCTCCGGGCAGGCACTTCTAACCCTGACGGAACAAAACCTCTGGCCCGGCGGAAATATTGTGGGGTATTAAGAGCAGTGACCCGCATCACAGAATCATCACAGGGGTTATAGATGTCCCGGTTATGCAGCAAAAAATAATCAGCTACATCGGCTAGTTTTTTCAAGGCTTCATCATTTTCAGTGATCAACGGTTCATCACTGATATTGGCACTGGTCATGATCAAAATATCAAGTTTATCATCAAAAAGCAGGTAATGCAGCGGCGTATAAGGCAGCATGACCCCCAGTGTCTTCAGTCCGGGATGGATCACTTCACCTGGCAGCTGGGTCTGCTCATGGCATTCCAAAATAAGGATCGGCGCGTGCCGGGAATTGAGCCAGTCCTCTTCCTCCGGGCTGATCCGGCAATAACGACGGGCAGCCTCAATATTCCTGACCATCACAGCAAAAGGTTTGCTATCGCGCTTTTTGCGTTTTCTTAATGTTGTTACTGCCTGTTTGTTTAAGGCGTCTGCAGCTAAATGAAATCCGCCCAGTCCCTTAACCGCAATAATGTGACCTGCCTTCAATAATTCTCTTGCATCCTTCTCAACAAGTTCTCCCACACTGTCCACCAGCCAGGTATGGGGACCACAAACCGGGCAGGCATTAGGCTGGGCATGAAACCTTCTATGCAGCGGATCTTCATATTCTCTTTGACATTGCGGACACATTGGAAAAGCAGCCATAGTAGTCGTGCTTCGATCATAGGGCACATCTTTTATGATCGTATAACGCGGCCCGCAGTTGGTACAATTGGTAAAAGGGTATTCAAACCGGCGATCGGACGGGTCACGAGTTTCCCTTTTACAAACTTCACAGATGGCAATATCGGGAGAAATCAAAGCCGACTTTTCCTCCCGGCCTTCACTGTATTTAATGGTAAAATCAGTATACCCCGCCGGTTCGATCGTTTGTACATTACAGGACCGAATAACCGCCAATGGTGGCGGATCATTCTGTAATCCCTGCAGAAAAGCATGTAATGATCTATCATTTCCCTCGGCAGCAATAACCACTCCGGATGGTGAATTTAATACCCATCCCTTAATATCATACTGCCTGGCCAAACGATAAACATAAGGACGAAATCCTACTCCCTGGACGATACCTTGAATGTCAATCTTACATGCCTTAGCATTCATTGTGCAATCCTTGCTTCATTCATTATTACCACCGATACAGTCATATGCTAAATCCTGGTAACTTGAAGAATGAGTTACAGAAGAGTGTTATTCACTTCTGTAACCCATCCCTTTCAGCTAAACATATAAATTGAAAGCATCAGTCGATCATTTGCGCAATATCCTTCCGGATCGACTGAATAATCAGTGGAATTTGTTCTGCTACCACCGAAGTAAGCTCCAGTCCCAAATCTACCGTATGCGGTTCAACACCATATACCAGAACCTGTGGATTGAAACCTTCCAACTGCAGCATATACATGGCTTCTGCAAAACTCATTTCATGCAGCGATTGAATATTGGGATCGGGGCTCAGTTCTAATTCTTCCAGAGGAATCCGGTAAACCGTTCCCGGTTTGCCTCCGGTATGCATGGCATCGATGACGATGCAAAAGTCAGCCTGGCTGAAATAATCAAGCAAATCATAGCTGTGAGTACCACCGTCCACCACTTCCACCTCAGGCGGCAGTTCCATTTGTTCAAGCTGCCTTATAACATGCACCCCAACTCCGTCATCCTGCATTAACAAGTTGCCAATTCCCATTACCAGGATTCGTTTCACTTCAGATACCTCTTAAAACTTCAAAGTTACATTTCTTCCTCATGATAACCATGGTGGAAATCGGCTGGAATTTTCCCAGTGAACATTGATTTTAAAATGGGGATGCCTTCAGCCACATCCAAATATACATGTGCCAAAATACAAAGCACAAATATCCAGGTAATCACATAGTGAATAATACGAACCACCAGGAATCCGCCCAGCCATCCGGCCATGAAACCAAAAGTAAGAGGCTTGTAAAGGATGAAACCGGTAATGATCATAATTATTGCCATTGCAAATACGCCGGTATACATCCCTTTTTGACCGGGATTATATTTGCCATAATAGGGATGGTCATCCGCCAAAAACATATAGTACTTAAGCATACTGGGCAGCTTTTTGGTATCATTGATCGGTTCGTATATGAGATTTTTGGTGTCATTGGCTGCGATCATATAGTACATTCTGCCCACAACACCGAAACACAGCAAATAAGCCATACAAAAATGAATTGTCCGGGCTGTAGTCATTGAGTTAAACAGCCGGAAAGACTCAGGAGCATGGATGTAGAAGCCGGTTAAAATCAACATGGTAATGGCAATCATATTGATCCAGTGAAAAACTCTGATCCATATGGAATGCCGTTCTTCCATTTTTTTCACCATTTCTACACCCCCTCTAGTTTATGGCAAACTGGCTGATGGTTTTTTTATCAGGCGTCATGACATGGATGGCACATCCATAACATGGATCCATGGAACGAATAATTCTCACCAATTCTACGGGATTAGCGGGATCAGCTACAGCAGTTCCAATAATGGCTTGTTCCATCGGGCCGCGTACTGCACTGGCTCCTTCACCGGTTCTGGGGCTTGAATTCCAGGTTGTCGGTACCACAGCATTATAAACCATGGTGCGTCCATCTGAACTGATCCGGTGCCAATGACCAAGTGCACCACGTGATGCTTCGCAAAGTCCAACACCTACAACTTCTTTGGTCGGCAGTTTGTGAGGTGTACATACCGGCTGACCGGGTTCCAATTGCAGAACCCATTCTTTCATTGCTTTGGCGATCTCGCCAGTTTCTATAGCACGGGCAAAATGACGTCCCATAACTGAAAATGCCTGCTTGCCAAGTGCAGCAACATCGGGATTTTTAGCGATCCATTGGCGGGCCAGCGGTCCAACTTCCATTGCTTCTCCATTGTAGCGTGGAGACTTCATCCAGGAATAGGCACCCTTCTTTTCTGCATCCGGTGTAACCACTGATACATCAGGGGTATTCCCATGGGTATCATCTTTATACCAGGAGTAGGTGACTTCTTCCGTTATCTTTGCGGTATCAAGCTCTGCAAACTGACCTCTGATATATGTTCCGGCAGGGAAGTGTTTTTTCTTCTTAACATGATCCATACCTTCTTCCTGAGGGAAACCGCCAAAGGCCAGCATATTCATGCAGCCGGTTCCAATAGAGAACCAGTCGGAATAGACACCGGCCACCGCTTTAACGGTGGGAATATATTTTTGTTCAATAAATGCCTGCATTTCTTCCAGCAGGGAAAGGAATCTGTAAATTTTTGATGTGTCAGGAACTTCTGAAACACCGCCGGGCACGATAGCCTGCACGTGAGGCATTTTTCCGCCCCAGATAGCCAGCATTTCATGGGCTTTGCGGCGAATGGTCAAGGCCTCCAGATAAATCGCAACCGCCTGCTCGTTGATATCAGCGGGCAAACGGTAATCAGCTTCATAGCGAGGTTTAAATGGCGCCAGCTCCGGTCCTTTCACATAATCCAGAGCCGCCAGATGGAAGAAATGAAGAATATGGGATTGAACCCAGTTGGAGCCTAGAATCAGGTTCCGGATGATTCTGCCGTTGGGAGGTGGTTCAATTCCAAAAGCATCATCAAGGGCTAGTATACCTGCGGTTGCGTGACCAGTCGGGCATACTCCGCAGATCCGCTGCATGATTTGTTCTGCATCACGAGGATCTCTGCCCTGCATGATCAGTTCCATGCCACGCCAGAGCGTGCCGGATGTCCATGCATCTACAACCACATTGTTTTCAACTTCAACTTCCAATTTAAGATGGCCTTCTATTCTGGTTACGGGATCAACAATAATTTTCGCCATTAGTTCTCACCTACTTTCACATCTTCGTCTTTTTCCTTGTGAGGACCAATTCTGCCGGTGAGAATATTGCCGCCCAGATGACCTGCAATACCCAGCACAGCCAGCCCGCCTACTGCCATACCGACTTGATCAGCGGTTACACTGGTAGCTGATCCAACTGGCATTTCAGGCATTCTTTCATACATCGGCCAGCCCGGGAACTGCGGTTCTGTACAACCAATGCAAACGGCACCACATTTTACGCACCAGTTGGTTCCATTGTTCCACATACGGTTGGTGGCATCGCAATGAGCAAATGGCCCTTTGCAGCCCAGTTCCAGCATGCAGCCTGGGTCTCCAAAGGTTTTGGCGAAAATACCGTTTTCAAAATACTGACGTCTTTGACAGTTGTCATGGATAATCGTATTAAAGAACATCTTTGGACGGCCATAGCTGTCCAATTCAGGAATATCGTTATATAATAATACATGAGCAATCGTGCCGACCATCCAATCGGGATGCGGCGGGCAGCCAGGGACATTGATGCAGGGTACATCTTTTACGACCTGACTTACTGGAACGCACTCGGTTGGATTCGGCGGGGTTGCCGGAATGCCGCCATAAGAGGAACATGTTCCAAAATTCAATATTGCTTTGGCCTTACCGCCAATATCTTTCACCAGTTTCTCAAATACGATGGGTTCTCCATTTTCTTCTCCCACCATACAGAAATGTCCATTGGCTCCGGTTGGCACTGCGCCTTCAACCACCAGGAAGAAATTGCCCGGATTCGCTTCAGCTACACCATAAATGGCTTCTTTTATGGCCAAATCGCCGGCAGCCGCGCTGATATTGGGATGGTAGGTCAAGCTGATGACTTCGGTTAATACTTTTTGGATATCAGGATGTACTGTGTTCAGTAATGAAATAGAACATCCTGTACAGGACGCACCTTGAATCCAGATTACTGGTGGTGCACCTGCCGCAACTGCTTCTTTCATAAAGGGAGCCAGAAATCCCGACAGAGAAATCGCTGCCGTGGTCCCGGCACATACTCTTAAGAAATCGCGTCGACTCAATTTGGTAGGCATTAAATTAATTCCCCCCTTGATATAGTTTTATTTCCCCAATCCAATCTTTTCCCCCAATAATTTCTCTCTAAATCATTATCTTAAAAGCTGCTTCTTCTTCACCTCCTCCAATAGCCACTGTAACCAATCCTCTATTCCCTCCCCGGTGCGTCCTGAAACCTCAAAAACTTCCGCGGAAGGATTAATCCGGACCAGGTCTTCCCTGAAGCGATCCAGATCAAAATCTGTATAGGGGAGCAAGTCAGTTTTATTCAATAAAACTGCTCTAGCCTGATGAAAAATCAGCGGATATTTCATGGGTTTGTCATTACCTTCAACAGTGCTTAAAACCACCGCTCGATAATCTTCCCCCAAATCAAATTCTGCCGGGCATACCAGATTGCCGACATTTTCTATGAAAAGCAGATCCAGTTCCGAATTCGGCAACTGTTCAAAGGCTTTACCCACCATTCCAGCATCCAGGTGACAAGCTCCTTCTGTATTGATCTGAATGACATCGATTCCCTTGTTACCGATTCTGACTGCATCCTGATCTGTATAAAGATCTCCTTCAATCACGCCTATCCTTATTTTTCCTGACAGCATTTCAATGGTTCTCTCCAGGATCGTGGTTTTCCCTGCTCCGGGAGAACTCATCAGGTTAATGACCAGCATTCCCTTTTCCTCAAAAAGGCGGCGGTTCTTATTAGCCAAGAGTTCATTGGCCCCCAGCAGATGAGTGGTCATCTTTATCTGCACCATTCAGTGTCATCTCCTTCATAGCTGTCCACATATAATTCCCTTCCGCTAATCATCTCAGCATTTGCATGTCCACAATCAGGACATAGGAACGAGTAATTCGATTTTAATATAAATTTCGTTCCACATTCCTGGCACAGTAAAATAGCATCCCGTTCTTCAATAATCAGTTCAGTTCCCTGAAATAAGGGCTCCTGATCACGTAAGGCTTCAAAGCAGAATTGCAGGCTGTCGATCATTACCATGCTGAGTTTTCCCACCACCAGGTTGATCCGGTTCACCTTGTTAATGCAATTTTCTTCGGCACTGTTGCGGACCATATCCAACATACCTGTAACCAGTGATAATTCATGCATATGATTACCTCAACCGTTATTTGAGCTTGAAAAAGCCCAGCAAGACATGCTGGGCCAAAACGCAATCTATAATAAAACCTGAATCCTTAATTTCCTGCGGTTTACCAATGTAAACGCAGGAAACCAAGCTCAACAAAGCTTATTAAAAAAACCCGGCAAGACATGCCGGGTTGCATAACGATATAAAATCACAGTCAAATCCTTCATGAATTCAATCCTGTTTTATTCGTTGCGTAAACCGAGCATCTCCTTTCCACAATGGGAGGCATAACCGTTTCCCGTTATACCCAACGCCCTGACAGCCATAGTTGACTTTAGGTTTGTCAGGATCGGAGAGCAGGCTATTTAGTTTTGCTCATATATTCTACTTATTTACCTAAAATCCTGCTTTATTATATTCAATTTATATTTTTCAATTAAGTTTTTGTTAAGCGCAATCAAGGTCTCCTTGGTAATCCCCCACACTGACTAAATAAATATGAAATTAAACGTTGCAAAATTCTTCAAGGCATAATAAAATTTTTATAGCTGGAATAAAAATGAACATAGTCTTATATCTCCGAGTTTCACAACCTAAAGGAAACCATGGGTGTGAAGCCGTTGGGTATAACGGGAAACGGTTATGCCTCCCATTATGGAAAGGAGAAGCAAAAAGGCTTGGTAATACAGCCTTTTTCTGCCAGACCTTTCGTCTGGTTTTTTTGTTCTTTCAGACTTTATCGAGGCCTGGGTAGAATGTTATTTTCTGCTGGTATCCTATGGATAAAGTTAATAAGGGGTTTAAGAGATTTGAGCGGGACAAATTTATTCCAGTATCCAATCCCAATCTTTTTCTTATAACCCTTGTTTTTTTGACAAGGGTCTTTTTTTTCTGCAAACAAGAGAACTGCTTGTACGTGGGGAGGTTATTCCTGTGTCTGAGCTATCCATGGGTATAACGATGTATATGCTCGATATTACCGTGGATATGCGAATATTCATCAATTAAATTGACCGCTGTTAATAATTCATGATTCTCAACTATTTCTTCAGTTAAGCCGTCGCAAACCAGTTCATGTGACTCTGCCAGCACCAGGGAACGGGTGGTCAAAACATGAGCCAATTCCAGATTATGTGTGGACACGATGATAGTACGTCCCTTGAGGTTCAGTTTCAGCAGCAGCTCCACCAGCCACTTTTCTGTTTTTGGGTCCAGTCCGCTGGTTGGTTCGTCCAGTATTAAAACTTCCGGATTTAGCACCAGCACTGAAGCGATCGCCACTTTTTTCTTTTCTCCGCCGCTTAAACGATGGGGTGACCGGTCACGCAGGTTTTCGAGCTGGAGCATTTCCAGCACATCTTCCACCCGTTGCTTTACTACCTTTGTAGTAAATCCCATTTGTAAAGGACCGTAAGCTATCTCATCCCATACCCTGGTTGTAAAGAGCTGCACCTCAGAATTCTGGAATATATATCCCACCTTGAGGTGATACTTCTGAGAAAAGGCATCATCTTCCATGCGCTGTTCATTTATCTCCTGTCCATATGCTTTAAATATTCCCTGCTGAGGGAATATTAAGCCGCTCATCATTTTCAGCAAGGTGGATTTTCCCGATCCATTGGCACCCAATAAAGCAACCGTCTCCCCGCTGTATATTTTGAAGCTAAGTTTATTAAAAACAGGCTGACCTGGTACATAACCAAAAGATACATTATCAAATGCAAATAAAACCTGTGGCAAAATAACATCCCTTTCCTACGTCAATATTAAGCTGATCGCCAATCCAAACTTTCTTTACCTGGCAACTGCTGATCATTCGGTTTCGCTGGTTATATATACTGCCTGTCCGGTGTAGCCGCGGGCTCTCATAGCAAGATAAATCTCGTCTGTCATTTCCATGCTTTTGGCAAACAAAGCCGCAATCGAAGACCCAACCTGTTCACGTTTCGCTGATAATGATAGATTTCCTACCGTTCTAAGTTGACGAGCTTCAAACATTTCTATGGATAAAGTCAGAAGCAGTACCAGATATCGATAGCTCATCTCCAGTATCATCACCATTAAAGCTGGAATTCCCATGACTTGCATTGATTTAAACAGCCTGGCCGCCGGAGTAGTCATCACCAGCAAAACCCCCAGAGATAATGAGATCCCTATGCGCAGACATAATCTGAGCCCTGCCGTCAAACCTTGCTGGCTGATGTAGAGGCTGGCTGGGATGTCAATGCCTGCCAACACTGATTGCTGGGTGCTCTCATAGATCATAATCAGCGGTTTTCCATCGATAAAAATATTTAACATGGCTGGTATGCTAATCAACAGCGTTATGAGGGGAATAACCCCCCAAATACGCTTTTGCATGGTCAAAACCGGTATACAGGCAATCCGCATTAATATTATTGTAAAAAGCCAAACTCCCAATAGAATTGGAATGCTCCTGACAAACCCCACAGCCAGAACCAGCAGAACCACGATAACGAATTTTAAACGTGCATCCAGTTGCTGCAGAATGCCCTGCCGGTTGGCAAAACTTTCTGTCATCAATTCATCGGCAATATTTTGTTTCATGCGGCGGATACTTTTCACCAGGAAATTGGTACGCCGGCCAGGGGAAGTGTTTACCTGTTCCTGGCAGCCGGTTTTCTCCATCCATTCTGGCAGCTGTAAATAATTTTCTTCTGCTGTCATTTTTGCTTAACTCCTGTTCTAATCTTTTACCACTTTTCCAAGCAGCAGCATTAAACCTGCTGCCAGCGCTGTACCAACGACAGCTGATAAAATGTATCCCAGGGCAGAATGCAATAAACTTCCATCAAAGCCAGTAATTGCGTAATCAGCTAATGGGGCATGGCTCCATATATCAGCCATCTTCTGTAGACCCGACGGTATAAAACCAACTTCATCCATCAATTGATCGATGCCCCATTCACCAAAAGCTGTACCGCTGGCCAGCAGGCCTAAAGGGGTTAAAATGATCAAAACGCCTAAACCCAACCACAATTTGCGGTATCTTTTAAACATTTTGTGATACCTCCAATGCTAAATTATTTCCAGCCTGATCCTGTTCAGAGAGCAAGTCAGGATAATTAGCTCCTACGAAACGCAGGCCTAAAGAGGTCACCAATGCTTCCACCGGACCAGCCAGCAATAGATGTTCAGACATCATGGCAGCGACTGCCACTTTGATGGGATACATAAAGTAAAGCGGGGTACCGTCAGCGGACTGAAACAGATGATATTGGGAGCCAAACTCCAAAGCAGTAAATAATGCAGCCATATTCAGGCCGACATATCCTGCCAGTGCAGCGGCTGCCAGTCCTCGCCCGGAACCTGCCGCTGCATTTCCTTTAACCAATTTGTAAATCAAATAACCGGTCAATGGCATAACGAAGGCGATGTTGAAACAGTTGGCACCAACCGCCAAAATTCCACCGTCACCAAAAACCAGGGCTTGAATAATAAGCGCAGTCGATACCCCCAGACAAGCTGCCCAGGGGCCCAAGAGGATGGAAAGCAACACTGCCCCCGTTGCATGTGCTGAACTCCCCCCGGGTATCGGCAAGTTAAACATCATGATTGTAAAAGAGAAAGCAGCACCTATGGCTAATATTGGAACATGCTTCTTTTTTACCTTCTGTTTTACTTTCTTTACTGCCGCCCCCCATACCGGTACCATTATCGCCATGAAAGGCAAAGCTGTCTGCGGACTTAAATAACCATCCGGAATATGCATTTTCCAACCCCCTTCAAAAATTAAACATATAGTTCGGTTTTCAGGCTCATTCGTCCGGGAGCATCTGGACATGATAAGACAACAAGCACAAAAAACCATGAAAAACATCAGCGGATACACCGCTAATACCTTCATGGCATGATTGATAGTATTGAATTTTACTTTTATCCTTGACTTTGAAATAAAATTTGAGCGCGCTTTCATAGCGAGCATTAATTCTCTTTATTCGCTGTCAGATTTTCGTTTCCTGCTATTTAGATTTATTTTCCGCTTAAAAACTTTTTACCAGGGTAAATGTGCTGATAATATTTTCATCCGTAACCGAAAACAAATAATTCCCGCGGGCTGTAAGGAACAATTTCGCCCGGCCAGTTTCATCGGTTGTCAAATGATGAGGATAATCGCGATTTTTCGTACTGCTGTAAGTAGCTTTTACCTCAGCGCCGGCTAAGGGAATGCCATTTTTGAGTACCTGGATCTCATAGTTTTCTCCCATACGGGCGTGGCTGTAATCAGTGGAAATGATCTCCAACGGCAGTCCGATGGGTTGGGTGCCGTGGTGGTGATGATGCCCAACTTCCACCAGAACAGCAGCATAACGTTCCTGTTCCCCTTTTTCATGAACATAAATTTGAGCCAGGCCGTCTATTTCTTCCGTCAGGTTTATTTCTCCCTGGTTATGATGGGCATGTAGTTCCAATTCCCGGGTGCCTTCCGGTTTGACGATATAAGCTTTTGGGTCTTTTAATTCCGCCTGGCTGTCAGCTTGCATGTTATATCCCTTATTTAGCTTGATTATTACCGCTTCCCCCGGATGAAAATGACCATGGGCCGTTTCGGGTTCCAGCCATATTTCAGTGTGACGCTGAACCGGCTCTTCCGGTACGGCTTCCAGGATCACCCGGTGGCGTACCAGTTCCATTTCTCTGATGCGGGCCTTCACCACCCGTCTTTCTCCAAAAATATTTTCCATAAAAATCTGGTTATCTTCACCCGGAATGATACGGTCCACGCTTTCCATCAAGAGTTCTTCCTGCCCGTCCCGGTGAAGATATACATTCGCTTCGCACATAGGCCTGTCCTCCATCTTTTATACACAATCAGGGCAAACATAATTCTGCCCATTTCTGATCGCCCGGGGTTCCATAACGCCTTCCCCGCATACGGAGCATTGCACGGTAGGATATATCTCCGCTTTGGCGGGGAAAGAAAAATCGATGTCCCGCCATGTAAAAAGCTCTTCAAAGGGAGTACTCATCAACCTTTCAAAAATAGCTCCCAAAAGATTTTCCGCTTCTGCAGATTCTGCCTCATTCAGACTATCCTTGCGTTTCAATTCACGATAGCGCAAAGAGTCAGGATGAGACTGCGGTTTGTATTTTTGTGCGATCCGCACCGCCCGCTTTTTTCCCCGGCTGGCAATGGTGTAAACGTTTTTGCCATAGTCCTTAAAGATCAGATTGCCTTTGCCAAAAGTGCAGCCTAATATTGATTGGATCGCATCCACTCCGCAGGAATTGGTTTCGACCACTGCTAATAATTCTTCATCCTGATCCGGGTCTATATCCAGGTATTTTTGGGCAAATTCTGCTGCCCTTACTCCCATCAAAAGACCGGGACATATATGGCCGTGAAACTGGATCGCCTTTTCCAGCGGCGGCATATCTTTACACATGTATCTCTCCTGCCTTTCTCGCTTCTGCTTGTCTATGCGAATGCTTTTATGTATTTTTTTATGATTCCTGTTCAACCATCTGTTTCACCCGTTCCGCCAATTGGCTGACCTGCATGGGTAATGATTCGTCAATTACACCGCATATTTCGATCTTTTGCCGATTCAATGGCAATAATACCTTTACTGCTGATGATGCTGCAATGGCCTCAGCCATGGCCGGTGTCAGCTCGCCCAGGAAGGCATGGGCAGCTATGATTGCCACTGATCCAACAATCATATCGACCCTGGATGCACAAAAAATGACTGCATTTTCTCCGCTGGCACCTTCATTGGCACCGGCTTTCAGCATCAGGGATGCTGCAACCGCATTGGTGCCAAGCCCGATAATATGGCAGGAATGACCTAATTCCCGGCGCAGGTTTTCTACGATTAATTTACCGATGCCGCCCCCCTGACCATCCACCACCGCGATTCTCACAAATATTCCCCCAAAATTTTCTTTTGGCAATTAGTATAACACACATTAATAAAACAATTCTGGTTAGAATTGAAATTTTATATCTGAAGAAACTGCATTAGTTTTAATATAAATAAAAAAATATAAGAATAATTGATTTATATATTCAGATGTCAAAACATTTATTCACACTATATAAACCTGCCTATTTCGTTAGCAGCATTGATAGCTTCCCAGGCCCGGCCGGGTTTATTGGCATCACCCACACAATAGATTTCCGGAGCTGCCTGTTCCTTTAACAATTGATAATACAGTTCATTATTACTGGTTCCTCCAGTTGCGAATACGATAAAGTCTGTGGGTATAACTATCTCTTCCGTATCGTCAGGGTCCAGCCTTTTATGAAAAGGGTTATGGATATTGTCAGGGATCAGTGTTGTCCAGGGAGTATAAGGATCGGGGCGTTTACGGTTGGCCTTTATATAGAGGTTTTGAGGGTCGGCTTTAAATACTTCCGAGGCAGTGTAGGCCTTAACCGGCTGCGTCAATACATCTTCTGCTTTTCCGGAGGGTGAGCCCTTCCCCATCAGCATCCACAGCAGCATGGACCGGTTGGCATGCACAACTCCTTTCATCAATTCCGGCAGGCGCTCAATGATGGTAACTTCAACCCCTTTTTCCCTGGCCAGAGCACAGGCAACTTCGCACCCGGCGATTCCACCGCCCACAACTGTTACTCTGCGGGCATTTCCCGGAATGACCATTCCCCCATCCAGAAATGCGCGGATGTCCATGGCGCGGTTGGGATCCAGTCCCGGGATCGCAGGCAGAGTGGTTTTTAATCCTGTAGCACAAATGATCACATCGAACCGGCCCAGTAAATCATGGGAAGAAACTTCTTTCCCGTAATGAATGGTCAATCCTTGCTCAACCAGCTGATCCATCTGATATTGAAGGTTTTCAATGTAAAGTGCCAGATCATGCTTGATCATCATTTTACTGCCGGTCAAGAGTTGTCCGCCTACCTGATGGCTTTTCTCAAACAGGACTACCTGATGCCCCCGGGCCATTGAAGTTTTGGCTGCTTCACATCCTCCAGGTCCGGCGCCAATGATGGCTACCTTTTTACTGATGCAAGCAGGAGTCAGACGTTTGGTATCTTCAAAACCGGCATAAGGATTGACCGTGCAGCAGGGGTGTCCCCCCAGGATAAACGATTGTATACAGCCTTCCTGGTCCCCGATGCAGTGAGTAATCTCTCTGATCTTTCCCTCTTTTACCTTCTGCGGCCAGTAAGGATCAGCTAAAAGCGGCCTGCCCAGCATGACGAAATCAGCCCAGCCCTTATCCAGAACCTCAGCGGCCTTTTCAGGTTTACCCATTTTGCCTACCGCGATCACCGGTCTGCTGATTCCCTTGTCCATCAGGAAACTCTTCAGCTCACCGGCCATTTCCTCCACATAGGGAATATCATTGAAATAGGCAGGTGGGTGGGGATAAAACCAATTATCATAGCAGCCTTTGTCCACATCGAAGGCGTCTACTCCTGCTTCCGCCAGAATCCGGCACATCTTAAGGCCCTCTTCCACGGTTCGTTCTTTACCGCGGAATCTATGTTTGAATATTTCTTCCCCATATGAGGACTGCAAGGCCTGAGTCAGGTCCAGGCGGTACACCACCGGGAAATCTTCTCCGCACTGGTCTTTGATAGCCCGGACAACATCAAGTGCAAACCGGAACTTATCTGCATACCTTCCAAAGCGGCGCCGATTCCAGGGCCAGGAGGTAAGCTGGTCCATTAAATAGCCTTCATGCCCATGAAGGTGTACCCCATCCAATCCGGTCACTTTGGCATTAATGGCCGCCTGGGCGAAGCTTTTCACTATCTTTTTGATTGCCCGGTCGGAAAGCGGCAGATGGGGAACCTGCGGCACGTAAAAATTGCGGTTAAAGGAGGCTGACTTGGGGATCTTTCCTTTCAAAGCGGCTTCCGGGGAACCTACCCGCCCCAATCCAGCGGTTAGCTGAATCAGTATTTTCGCGTCATAAGCGTGAACCGCTGCAGCCAGATCACGCCAGCCCGAAAGCCTGGTCCGGGAGGAACCGTCTATCCGGGGAAAATATGTGGTGTCATTCTCCTCTGAGACAGTGGGATCAATGCCGAAGGATACAGGTATCAGCCCGGTAATGAGCAGCCCCGTCCCTCCTCTGGCCCGTTCGGTAAAATACTCGATCATTTTGGGCAGCGGCCGTCCGATGGGATCAGCCATATTGATATTGCCCATAGGTGCCATCACGATCCGGTTTTTTAGCTTCAAAGATCCGATCTCACCAGGTTCAAACAGTCTATTAAATGCCATTCTGTCTCCTCTCCTTTTCCGGCTGCGATGAAAAGTTCTTATCTAATCATTAGCGTCGAAGCAGGTGTGTACAGCCTTGAAAATTTTATAATCAGATTATGAAATCATAATTTTACACTGAGTATGCTCATTGATGCTGGCGCGTGAGGGGAACAATAACATCCACTGAAAATAGAACCACATATCAGGTATCTGGTCTCATTACATATTTATAAATTCGACGTCGTTTTTATTCCGGCGGGGAATCATCTTGTTGCCGCATAGCTTGTCGGTACAGTTGCGGCACTGCAAAGCTTCATTGGTTTCTTCGCAGAATCGTTCCGGGTAGATCATAAAGGCTATTTCCCAGGCAAAAAAGATGACCAGCGACAGGCCGAATAAACTGAATGAAAAGAATCCTGGAACAAAGATGATCGGTGAGAACATCATCAGATGATCCCAATTGAAGATGCGGCAGGTGGTGCAGCAACGGTTTTTCAAGATCCACACCCGGAAAGGGCACCAATAAAGGACAAAAACCAGATCCAGAACATAAAACGCAGCTGTAATCAGCAGCAATTCCCTTGCTTTTAAGACTTTCGCCCACCATAGCACGCCGATAAAAGCGACTAAAAACGTCCAGATTACCAGGACTTTTAAGGAATCAAGCGCATTTTTTTTGTAAGCCAGCAAGATCTCTTTCTCATCAAGCAGTTTCCTGATCGGTATGTAGAATTGTTTAAACTGCTTCAGGGATCCAAGAGGCAGGTGTCCTTTTTTGGGAATAAACTGACGGATCATGTCAATAACCCAGATGATCCATAGCAGATGAAGCCATGAGAGTTGATGCAGGAAGTTAAAACCATTCATGACCTTGAAACTCTGCGGATAAACAAAATACATCACCAGGGCAAGAATAAACACGCTTATCCTGAAGACCAGGCGTGTCTCATAACGTTCTCTTAATTGAAAAATATTTGTGTTCATGAATATTGATCCCGTAAGATTTAATCTATTTTTTATCTTACCAAGTTATGGTAGTACTGTCTAACCTATTATAAATGCAAAATTAGAACTCATTGGTCTTGTTAAAGTTTCGCGGCCAAGTTGCAGCCTATAATTTTAATTATTTACTAAGGAATACTAATAGATCATAGATAAGGAAGGCAGGCCATAACAAGGATTTCCCGATGCCTATGAGGGCGGTCAAAAAAGACGTAGCATGCTGGATATAAAATACCAGTGCCCCAATAAATCCTAATCCATAAAGGCTGTCTGAAATTGATGCGTTTCTTGATGTATTTCTTCCGCAATTCATATTAATCCGCCTCCTTGAATAATGACCTGAATACTGCCAAACATCTTCTCGTGAAAATCAAGCAATTCATTTATGAAATATATTCTTTAAGGCGTAAACAATTCCTTCTATAAACAGGCAATTTTTAACATAGTGAATGCTGATAACGGGTTTTTAAATCCGTTCATGTTCGGATGGAAAAGATTATGCTAACCGTCCATTAAAGCTTTTTTTGGAATGGAAAATATTCGCGGCATGCAAACACCAGCAGAAGAATGAGTCGATCTCCAGCTATACCGAAAAGGTTAAAAATACCCCGTCCAGATGTCCTGTGGGCAGCAGCAACTCGATCCTCGGCAGCAATTCTGCAGCAGTCTGATTTAAATAATCAGCGGCCGGGGCTCCGGCTTTGAGCAGAGATGACACCTTTTCTGCCGCCTGGGCGAGCAGCCGGGATAAACAATCTTTATCACACCCCTGCAGACTGCTGACCAGTGACTCTTTCATTTCGGCAGTGATATTGAGCGCATAGATATTTTCGTTCAGCAATGCGAGGCCTATGGCATTTATAGCCACCGGTTCATAAAGATTGATCAGCTGGCCGCAGTAATCCGGGCAGCTGGATTGCAAAAGCCTCACTACTTTATCAGTTTCAAAGCATCGGATAAAACTGTTTTCGATCAGCAGCCGGCGCAGATACGTATTCACATATTCGATACCCAGCAGTTCATCGGGGACATGATGGCCAAGCTGGTAATCAATATCACCAGGAATCTGATGAGCGAAATACCGAATGTCATATCTTTTGAAAAACTCAACCAGACCTTTTAATGTATCGTCATATGAAATGTTGTTGATACCGGCTGGATTCTGCTGGATCTGCATCCAAAGCCGCTTCCCGGCTTCCACTTGCTTTTCGATCACTTCCCTGCCCTCTCTTAAAAGTAGCTCCAAATCCTTAGCGGCAAGCAGCTGTGTCCGGTCAAAGGCACCGTATTTCAGCCCTTCCTGCAGTGTAAAGAGAAGGGAGTGATAAAGCTCTTCCGCCATCTCTACCCGCACCGAGCTGCTGCAGCCCATGGTATAATAATCCGTTTGACGTGCCAGCAGTTGCCAGAGCCTGACCTGCAATGCAATCTGCTCTTCTTCCGATAACGGCTTATCATTAACTGTATAAATTATGGGAGTCAGATCATTCATTCTTAAAACCCACGGCCATAAATATCTGTTTCGTCAACTTCGTATCCGTACCTGGTGTTGCGGCACAGCTCTTCTAAAGAAGTGCCGGCCAGATATTCCAGGGATCCCTGGCAAATGCCATCGAAGCGGTTTTTCATGAATTCGATCAGCTCATCATCCGAAATCCTGTCCTCAGACTCGTTTTTGAAATAGTAAAAGCAATCCTGCAATACCAGAATGGTTTCTTCATAGTCATCCTGCATGATATACGGCGAATTGCAGAATGCTTTAAGCAACCTGGTCAGTATTCCCTGGCCAAACTCGATCCGCCCTGTATCCCGTAGGGCTGCGAATCGTCTCTCCGTTACATCGATGATTTGCTGTTCGGTAAGAGACAGGCCATATTCTTTGGTGAATTGGTTACATTCCCGGAGTTCTGAGATGGTTTGCTGCTTTTGCCATTCGATCAGTGCCGGCAGAAATTCTTTGCCCATTTATATCACCCTGCCCTAGTATATCCATCACAGCAAGCGGTTACAAGTCTTGATATATTCGGCATTTTGTGGTATTGTATTTAAAGAAAAAGAGGCGAAGTACAAATTTGTATTTCGCCTCTTTTATTTGGCTAATAATTCGCTGTTTTTATGCTTTGCCTAATTTCAGCGCCTTTAAGATTACAGTCACGGCTTCTGCCCGGCTGGCTCCCTGACCTGGGCGGAAGGTGTTATCGGGATAACCGCTGATCAATTGATTCTGGACAGCTGCAGCAATGGCATCGGCTGCCCAGGAAGAAATCTGGTCGCGGTCAGCGAATTCCAACTCACCGTTGCTTGTTTGCAGCTGGGCGGCTTTTACTATCATGACTGCCATCTGCTCGCGGGTGATAATGTCATCCGGCCCGAATGTACTGTCGTCATAGCCGCTGATGATGCCGTAGCCATTGGCTGCCGCTATAGAATCCTTCGCCCAGTGCTCTGTTGTATCAGCAAATACTTTCCCAGCTTTGGGTTCGAGTTTGAATGCCTTGATCAGCACCACGGCAAATTCTGCACGACTGATGCCTTTGTCCGGGGCAAAGCTTCCATCGGGATAACCGCTGATAGCTCCCATGGCCACCAGTTCCTCGATACTGCCTTTTGCCCAGTGCTCTGCGATGTCACTTAATTGTACATCGGGCTGTTGAGTCGTAACTACTGGTGTTTCCGGCTGAGGCTCGCTTGTCACCGGCTCTGTGGTGGGTGAGCTACCCCCCGTTAATGAGCCGTCAGAGGAAGCATTGCCATCAGTAGTAAATTCAAATTTATTAACCACTCCCAGGGTGCTGCCATTATTGGACATGACATTGGCACCAAGTTCGATTACATAAGTGGTGCCGGATTTCAGGTCATTGAAATTCAATACCAGACGCCTTACTTTGTCACCGGTAGCCGTATTGCCGGATTTGTCGTATTTATAATCTGACCAGGTAACTTCCTTTTTACTGCTCTTTTCATATACTTTTATCAAAGCCAGACTGGCATCTAAATTATCATCCATTCCTTTGTTGAAATCCAGATGCAGGATCGTATCAGTAGGATTGGTTTTAATAGACGTAATTTCGACCGTCAAATCGCCAGGATTGCCGGTGCCTGCTCCGGCACCATCCCCGCTCCCGCTGCCGTCACCGCTTCCACTGCCATCACCGGAATTATTCCCGGTTCCACCGGATTTGGTGGTTACCGTTTTACTCGGACCGCTGTTGCTCAGGTTGCCTGCTGCATCCTCCGCTTCCACTTTAAAGGTGTAGGTGGTTCCTGCTGTAAGCCCTGTCACATCGCATGTGGTTCCTGTCACGGTTGTCAATAAAGTTGCGCCATTGTAAACTTTGTAAGTGGTTACGCCCACATTATCTGTTGCTGGCACACTTGTCAGCATCAGTTGGAAAGAATCCGTCCCTTCTTGCGCTGTATAGATATCCCCACCAGCGTTTAAAATGGTTTGCATCACAGAAGTATCGGGGTATCCATTCGCCTTAACCACGATGGTATATTCACCAGCCGCCGCAAATACACCGGCGGCGATATTTATGTTGCCTGCCTCAATTGTATATTGCCCAACATCAACAGCCGTGCCATCGACCGTAACTCCATCCGTAAGGATAGCATCTCGCCATTCCTCGTTGTCGTTGAAAGTGATGTTCACCGCTTGCCCGACTTCATTATTAGTAATGTCTGCATTCAAAGTAGGTGATAATGGCAAATTATTGAGTACTTCCATGGGACTAAAGCTCTCCAGGATTCCGCCTTCTGATGATTTAATTTGTTTTTCCGGATCATCACTCTTGGCATAGGCGACTGTTACTGACTGTCCACCTACGATCTTTTTGGATAGCACCAATTTGATTTTTTTCAAAGTGTTGGTTTTTACAACACTGTCAACTACAACCTCATCTCCATCTACCATTACGGTAAACTGCCCATGAGTACCAGTTGGATCTGCCATATCCTGGTCAAATGTGATGCTGACATCGCCTTTGTCGGTCACTTCACTTGAAACAAATGTGGGCGGCGTCCCTTCTGTAGCAGCAAAGGCCGGCGATACAAATAACATGGCCATACAAAGCAGCATAATCAATGCCACTCCGAATCTGTTTTTAGGATTCATTCTTCCGCGCATTTTCTTTCCTCCTTAATTCTTATGTTGCAGGCATAATGATTGGAATAGTACAGCTGAACCTTTCACCCCCATTATTCGCTGACATTCTTCCTATAACTATTTATCCTTAATACCCCTTAAGCTCCTCTTTGCTGCAGGTTCTCCAAACTGCTCCCTGGTCTCCGGGGTCGGCCAGGGGGTTGACCAATAAAACGGCTTCCCGTTCAATGAGCACCGCTTTCACTACTTCTCCCAATTCCACCCGTTCATCTGGCAGAAGGAATCTGCCGTCTTCCTTGTTTCTCACCCGGGTGATATAGGTTTTGGCATAGATCTCGGCCACGGTCAGAGACTCACCCGGCATGCCGATGGTGAATTTGCCGCGAAAACGTCCATCGTTTCCGCTTAAGCGCAGCCCGGTGCCGGCCAGGGCTCCTACTACACCGTCCCCGGTGCCTCCGTGTTCTGAAAGGTGTATGCCTAGCTCTGCTGCGACACCATAAGCATAATCCTTGTTCAAGACTTCCTGTTTAGCAGAAAAACCAAAGGCGATCAGCCAGCCGGGATTGGTGATCCGTTCGGGAATGGCTACGCACAACCCCGGGTCAGAACCCTCCGCTCTTTCTCTTTTTAAGAATTCACCTCCATAAGCAATGATATCTTCCAGATGCCGCGGCTCGATCTCGGCCGCAAAGCACATTGCACTGTTATGAGATGTATATGGCACATCCGGATGGACGAACAATTGATGCCGGGTAACCGCTTCACATTTCGCCCAGCCCTTCTGTTCGATTTCTTCCGCCAGTAAGGATGCCAGCTGGCCTGTACCGCGTTTGATTTCAATATTATCGGTATCATCGATACATATTAAAGCCCGCAAGTCTTATCACCTCCGCTCCTGTTTTCTTAACTCTTGGCATCGCGCATACCGCTTCCACTAAGTATTTTTGTTATCGTTTCGTCCTCAAGTTCCCAATCAAAAAATTCCTTATAGAACATCCGCACGGTTTCTTCCATATCCCAGTCCTCGAATTGTTCAGGATAGGCGAGTTTGGCTGTCCACAAGACCGCCAGGGGTGTTTCCAGTGATGATGTATGCCCCCAGCGGGAAATTCCAATGGGCAGCGGCAAGACCCGTTTATTCTTTACAGCTTTAAGAGCCCGCCATTGCTCATGCTCCATAATATATCCTACGACATTAGGGTCATTGGCCAGAATGTAATCAGGATCCCACAACAGGATCTGTTCCAAACTGGCGTAATTATTGCCATCCTCAAAGTTCAACTCTGCTTCGGTGGAAACATTAATAACTCCGGCCGCTTTGGTCCAATCACCTGCCAGACTGTCTGCCACATCAGTGCGGGTAGCTTCACTGGCTGAATGATAGATGCTTACCCTTTCGTTCTCCTTTATTTCTGCGGTCCTTTGCTGCACCTCTCTAACCGTTTCACGGTAAAAGTCTAAATACTTCTGGCCTTCCTCTTCACATCCAACGATCTCGGCAACCATCTGCATGGCATATTGTTGTTCTTCCATACTTTCATAATGCATGGCTACTACTGGAATTTTTAGTTTTTTCAGCTTATCCATCTCTGCTTTATTGGTGACGGAGTCTCTTTTGACAAAAACCAATTGGGCCCCGGCCCGCAGCAATTCTTCCGCATTGATAACTTCATTTTTCTTGGGTATCGGCAGTCCTTTTAAATGCGGATACATTTCCACCAGCAGACGGTCCCTCTGCATTCCTCCTGAAGTGGCAACGATTCTGTCCCCTTGACCATATAAGGCCAGAGCATATCCGGCTTCCGGGCACAGGCAGGCAATGCGCTGAGGATCAACTGGCACTTCGACCTCCCGCCCCACCGAATCCACAATCATGTGAGTTTCTTGCCGGTTGGTATCGTCAGGCACCCGATCAGCCTGACCTCGGTCACAACCGCCCAGAGCCAGGATCAGAACTGCCATTAACAGCAACAAAAGAGCAGCTTGCCCCATATTTATTCTCCGTCTGGTTTGAATCAAAAATATTCCCTCCCTTGATCTATTTATGGTTTTACCGTACTGATGGGCAGAACCTGCTTCAAATTACCGCCGTCATCCATCGGGTAATCCAATATTCGTGTATGAATGCTGTATAGTTCATTCAGGTTGTGTTCGGTCAATACCTCAGATGGTTTACCCATTGCAATGATCCGTTGTTCTTTAATCAAAGCTGCACGGGTGGCAATGCCTTGATTCTCAAAATAAAAGCAGTGATTAGGGATGTGAGTCGCCATCAATACGGAAAGCCCGTTCTGTTTTGTAAGTTCAGCGATGGTTTCCATAATGATCAGTTCATGCCGGTAATCCAAATGGGCTGTGGGTTCATCCATGATGATCAGTGGCGCATTTTGAGCAAGTGCCCGGGCTACCATGACCAGTTGGCATTCACCGCCGCTCAATTGGGTGTACGGACGATCTTTTAATCTCGCTATCCCTACCATGGCCAGCGATCGTTCCGCAATCGCTTCGTCTTCCGGTGAAGGGGTGCGGAAAGGCCCTATAAAAGATGCTCTGCCCATCAGCACAATATCCTTGACCAGATAAGGAAAGGTTTTCTCATGTACCTGGGGAACATAAGCCATATTCCGGGCTACTTTTTTAGCCGGCATATTAAGCAGAGGGGTTCCGTTGATCAATACCTGTCCGGCACAAGGCTTCAGCCAGCCCAGGACGCAGTCTATTAGCGTAGTTTTTCCGCAGCCGTTGGGACCCAGCAAACAGAAAATTTCTCCAGGCCCCACAGTAAAATCGATTTGGTTGAGAATAATGCCCTGAGGATATTCAAAGCTTAGATTCTTAACTTCTACTAAAGGAGTCATCTTACCAACCGCCTCCTTTGGTCTTTTTCAACAGGTAGACAAAAAACGGGGCGCCGATCAAAGCCGTCAGTATTCCCAACGGTATTTCCGACCCGGTCAGAATCCGCCCGAAGTCATCTACGATGACCAGAAAGGCTGCCCCCAGAGAAAAGCTTACCGGGATCAATATTTTATTGTCATTGCCCACGATCATCCGGCCAATGTGGGGAATGACCAGTCCTACCCAGCCGATAATGCCGCTTACACAGACTGCCCCGGCGGTAGCCAGGGTGGCACAGGCAATGATGATCCCTTTGTTTATCGTGGTGTTAATTCCCAGGGTATGAGCTTCCCGATCACCCATGGAGAGTACATTGATCCGCCAGCGGAACAGAAATAGGCCTGCTGTGCCGATCAACATAGGAATTCCCGCGATCATTATATCGCTGAAACGGGCCGAAGCCAGGCTGCCCATCAGCCAGAAGACGATAGCCGGCAGTTCATCCAGGGGATCAGCCAGGTATTTAACCAATGAGATGAGAGCAGAAAATACTGACGATACGATAACACCGCCCAAAACCAGCATGATAGTAGGTGTGGCATTATAAACCCGGCTGATGAGGTAACTCAAGGTGACAGCCAGAATGCCGAACCCAAAGGCAAAAGTATAGGTCACTGCGGTCTGATGGAATAATATGATCGATAAAGCGGCTCCAAAGCCTGCCCCGGAGCTGACCCCCAATATTCCGGAGTTAACAAGGGGATTGCGGAACAATCCTTGAAAGGCTGCCCCACTTACCGCCAAGCAGCCCCCTACCATCGCTCCTAGAATAGCTCTGGGCAGTCTGATATCCCAGACCACAGTCTGGTATATATCCTCGATCAAACATGGCTGCATGGTGATCCGGCACCAGAGGATTTCCACCGCACTGGAAATATCCACCGGATAGCGCCCTATGAGTAAGGATAGCAATATGATCAAAATAGGAGCAGCAATAAATACTAAAATCATGACGGGTTTTTTCGTTGAACTCACCCCAAAAACCATTGCTTGAAATAAACTTGTTCTTTACCTTCTTACTTGCGCAGGCGGCGATAACCCCAGCCAGCTGCCAATACTGCCAGGGCTGCAAGTGCGATCCATAACCCTGCCGTTTTCATTTTTTGATTTGGGTCTACTGGCAGTGTATCTTCGACTGCGGTTTGATCATTATCCTCCGGGGATGCGGCCTCTAAATTTTCAGCCTGACTTTTATCCCCTGTTTGTGTTTTATCGGAATCGCCAATTTCCGTCTCAGCGGCCGTTTCCTTATCTTGCCCGGCTGCAGCTTCATTTTCCGGTGACTGAGCCGGCGTTTCATCCGGTGTCTTATTTGTTTCCAGATCTCCTGTTACGGAAGCAGCTTCCTGTCCTTCATCCGGTAAGGGTACCAATTTGCTTCCAGCCATGGTAAAACTGATAATCTTTTTGGTCCCCAGTGTCACTCCGCTTTTCGATTCCAGTGACGGTGCTACTTCCACCCGGTAGGTTGTTCCTGGCTCGAGAGGCTGTATAGGTTTAACAATCACGTCATGACGCTTGTCCCGTTCAATCTGGTCATCGGCCAGGATAATTTCCGCCGGTATCCGTTCGGTTCCCGTCCATAAGGAAAAACACTGTTGGTTGTTGTCCCTCACGGTCATGTAGACAACATTCTTACTGAAAGTCAGTTTGATGGACTCCAGATTCTCCACTCCCGTCGCTCCGTTAGCAGGTACGGAACTGACCAGATCTAATGGGTTATTCTGGCCTCCCCCGGAACCATCTCCATTTCCGTCCCCTGCCAGGGCATAACCTGCACCAGCAGCCAGCATGAACAATGCAATAATGAAAATAAATCCCGCTCTTCTTCTCATATTCCCTCTCCCCTCAGACTTGAAATTATATTCTGTTCTGTTCTCCTCATATTCCCTCACCATCTTGGACTTTGTAGGAAGATCCGCTCATCTTCTTTTTTCTTTTCCCTTGCAGGCTTGCTGTAGTATGCACTTGACACTGCTTCTCTGATTTCCGCATGCGATAGTCACCTCAATAACCCCGCCCGGAGTATACTAAAAAATAAAAAAGCCAGCTGCGAATTAGCAACTGACTTTACAATTTCACCATACCTAAGTTTATATAGTCCAGTTTTCTTTCCGCAATGGGAGGCATAACCGTTTCCCGCTATACCCTGTCGGTTACTGACCATAGCCTGCGCTTTAGGCACAGCAACTCGAAAACTTAAATTATTATATTTTATCTTCTTATTTCGACAATATTAATAATATCCCTGTAATAATTATTAACAATTCCATCAAAATATAAAGTTGTAATTTTCAAAATTATTCCACTACGTGTAGTGAAGGGTCTCTCTCTCAGTGTCACGCCGCTCCATACTACTCATGCCTCACTACCTCACGGCATCTTCTCTACATAAACGCTTTGGCTGGGGAAGGCCAGTGACACTTGTTCTTCTGCCAGTATCTCCATGATCTTTAAATTGATGTCATGGCGTACGAACATAAAGTCGGATAACAGACTGGTTTTGATGAAGCAATCCACAAATAGATCCATACTGCTGTCTCCAAATTTTTCAAAATAGACGCCGAGTTTTTCTTCATAGATATCGGGGTGTTCCTTCAGCATATTTTTGATCCTTGTTACACAGGTATCCAGTTTGTCGATGGGGGTGCTGTAGACCAAGCCAAGGCGGAAGGTAAGCCGCCTTCTGCCGATACGGGTATAATTGGTGATGGGTTCATTGGCCAGGGTGGAGTTGGGAACGGTGACATAGGCCTGATCATATGCTCTGATTCTGGTGCTGCGAAAAGTGATCTCTTCCACGGTGCCTTCGACGCTGGGAGTTTTGATCCAGTCTCCCAGGGAAAAGGGTTTTTCGGTTACGATCACCATTCCGCCGAATAAATTGGAGAGCAGGTTTTGCGCCGCAAGAGCAAAGGCCAATCCGCCCAGTCCAAGGCCGGCAATAAAACCATTTACATTGTAATCCCATTCCTGGGCAATGATGACGATGGTGAGGGCGATGATGATGAACTTCACCACATTATGTATAAAGGGAATCAGAATTTTATCCAGGTTGAATTTTTCCTTTATTTCGTCCGGGAACTGGCTCATGTGATCGGTCATTCTCAGCAGGCACCAGGCAATAAAAAGGACGACCAGGGAGCGCAGTATATTGCTGATTGTTCCCTGCCAGGCCTCCCTGACGGGCAGATAATTAAGGGCAACAAAAAAACCAAGCCCGATAAAAAAGATCCGCAAGGGCCCCCGCAGGGCTTCGAACACCTTGGCCCAGAAGTCCAGCCGATTTTTGCGGGCTAAGTCCTGCACCCAGGCAAGTATGTATTGGGTAAGCAGCTTGCTTAACAGCCAAAAGGCCAGGATAATTATTAAGGCTGTCAAGATGGAGCAGAACCATTCATTCTGTGATAGAAAGTTTACGGCTGTATAATAGCCGGATGCGGCAAGTAAATCAGTCATAATATCAGGTATCAACACATTAATGTCAATACCTCTCCTACCTCCTTTCGGCTGTTGATGCTGTAATCTGATCACCAATAAAGATGGAGGGCGCAAGCCCTCCACCGCTGATTGTTGATTGCTTATTTCTCTTTTTCTTCTCTCTCGCGTTTGGCTTTTTCAATGATTTTTTCTGCATTCTGTCCTGGTACTTCTTCATAATGGGAGAATTCCATTTTATATTTGCCCCGTCCCTGGGTCATGGATTTCAGGTCGATGGTGTATCTGGCCATTTCCGCCAGAGGTACCTGGGCTTTTATAACCTGCTTGCTGCCGGACGGTTCCATTCCCTGTACACGGCCACGTTTGCTGTTCAGGTCGCCTATGATATCACCCATGTACTGGTCGGGAACTTCGATTTCTGCATTTACAATAGGTTCCAAAAGGGTCGGCCTTGCTGATTCCATACCTTTCTTGAAAGCGATCTTGGCCGCCATCTTAAAAGCAATTTCAGAAGAGTCCACTGCATGGTAAGAGCCATCATACAAGGTGGCTTTGATATTGGTCACCGGATATCCGGCCAGAACTCCTTCTTCAATGGCTTCCAGAAGGCCTTTTTCAACTGCCGGGAAGTACTGACGGGGAACAGATCCGCCGAATACGTTTTCTGCAAAAGCGAATTCTCCGTCGGGATAGGGTTCAAATTCGATCCAGACATGACCGTACTGACCTGCGCCGCCGGATTGTTTCTTATGTTTCCCTTCCACTTTTACATTGGCGCGGATGGTTTCACGGTAAGGGATCCTCATTTCCTTGCTGACTACTTCTACGCCGTATTTCTTGGCCAGTTTTTCCATGATGATTTCCAAATGGGTGTCTCCCATGGTTTTCATGATGGTCTGCTTGGTTTCGCTGTTTTTCTCTACCACGATGGTGGGGTCTTCTTCCAGGATTCTGCCCACGGCACCGCTTAGTTTATCTTCGTCTTTCTTGCTCTTGGGTTCGATGGCCACACTGAAGGTGGGAATCGGGAACTGGATAGGTTCAATGATGGTCTGGTTTCCTTTGACGGTCAAAGTATCGCCGGTGGTGGTCACCGCCAACTTGGCCAGTGCCCCGATATCTCCGGCATTTAATTCTGCTACCTGAGCCTGCTCTTTACCGGTCATGACCAAAAGCTGGGCAATTTTTTCATCTTTTTCTTTGTTGGCATTATAGACTATACTGTCGGCTTTCATTTTGCCGCTGATGATCCTGAACATAGTAAGTCTGCCGATATAAGGGTCGGCAATAGTTTTATAAACATGGGCCAGCAGAGGTTCTTTCTCTATGTCTTTGCCGGCAGCCAGTAAACTCTTGTCCGGTGATGCCATGCAGTCAATGATAAAGTCCATTACCGGTGTTACGCCCATATTGTTGAGGGCCGCGCCGCAAAATACAAATACTGCGCTGCCTTTGGTGGCAGCATCTTTTATTCCATCCAGAACTTCCTCATTGGTCAGTTCTTCCCCTTCCAGGAATTTTTCCAGCAGTTCGTCGTTGCCTTCCGCAGCCGCTTCTACCAGAGCTTCCCGGTATGTTTCCGCATCATCTGCCATGTCCGCAGGAATATCGGCCACGGTTATTTTTCCGCTGCCGCTTTCTATAAGCAATGCTTTCATCTGGATCAAATCAACGACACCTTTAAAGTTCTGTTCAGCCCCGATGGGCAGCTGCACGGGAACGATATTGTCGGAGAATGTATCCTTCAGTTCATTCAAAGCTTTATAAAAGTCGGCATTTTCACGATCCATTTTATTGATGTAGGCTATTTTGGGAATTGCGGGAAAATCGTTCCAGACGATTTCGGTCTGTACTTCAACGCCGGCCGTGGCAGATAACATGACCAGCATACTGTCAACCACATTGAGAGCCCCGATGACTTCAAAATAGAAATCTGCATATCCGGGGGTATCGAGCACATTTATTTTATGTTCCCGGTATTCACAGGGAACGATCGTACTGCTAATGGTTATCTTTTTCTTAATCTCCTCTGGCTGAAAATCAGATACGGTGTTACCGTCATCAACCTTGCCAAGTCTTTTCAATACCCCGGTATTAAAAATCATTGCTTCCACCAGCGAAGTTTTTCCCGTACCTCCATGTCCCACAAGCGCTATGTTGCGTATTTTACTGGTAGGGTATTCCTTCAATTAAAAAACCTCCTTACAAATTACTGCAGTTAAAAAAAATGTTACTATACTTTCCCTAAAGTATCAAAAAATATTTTTTATTTTTTCCCATTAAATACATAAAAGAATAAATATAAAAGTGCAGCTGAAAAAATGAAAATCAGGATCTGATAAAACATCAGCCCTTTCATAACATCCATCAGGATCGTAAACAAGATGCCCAAGGTCAGCGGGAAAACCACCAGCTTGCTGAAAGGTTTCTCCGGGTAGTCAGGATCAGCTCTCCGGTTTTTGATATAACTGAGATTCAGCAATACAAAGAACAGGAGGCAATTGATGGCCAGGCTAAGATAGATCATCCTCGTCTCCAATCGACAGGTCTATATATTCACTGAATTTCTTCTTGTATTTTTTGATCAGCTGATAGTCCGTCAGGTCAAGGTTAATGGGCGTAACACTGATAAATCCCTGTTTTGCTGCTTCCACATCGCTTTCCGGATCCTGCTCTTCTTCTTTAATTCCCCCGCCCATCCAGTAATAAGTATTGCCGCGGGGATCCTTCATCTCATCAAACAAGTTCTCATAATTGCGCAGTCCCAATTGGGTAATGCGGATCCCTTTAATGCTATCCTCCGGCAGTTCCGGAACATTTACATTCAGAAGCATATGGGGCTCAAAGCCTTTCCTCATCAAGGTAAGAACAAGGCGCTTGGTGAATTTTGCTGCAAAAGTGAAATCCATTTCATCGGCAAAAGAATCAAGAGAAACGGCAATCGAAGGTTTCCCCATAATCACTCCTTCGGCTGCGGCTGAAACGGTCCCGGAATATAAAACATCGGTTCCCAGGTTGGGTCCGTGATTAATACCGGAAATCACCAGATCGACATCCCCCGGGATCAGTTTACTGAGGGCCAGTTTCACACAATCCACCGGCGTACCGCCAATGATCCAGGCGGCTTTAACATCAGCAATATTTTTCTGAACTGCCTTGATTGGTTCATACACGGTTATAGAATGACCGGTAGCGCTCCGTTCCCGGTCAGGTGAAGCGACATACAAATCAGCAATCAGTTTTAACTCATCGATCAAGGCGTGGATTCCCGCGGCGGCGATGCCGTCATCATTGGTTAAGAGGATCTTCAACGAAACGTTACCTCCCGGTCCAGCAGGGTAATATTTTTGATCGGCCAGTAAATCATAAAGGCTTTACCTTTTACGTGGTCTTTTTTCAGCCAGGCGTTCCACAGGTGACTGTCAAAACTGCTGTTGCGGTTGTCACCTAAGACCAGCAGCGAATCATCGGGCACGACCACCGGGCCGAACTCGTAATTGACTGCTTCGGCTATGTAAGGCTCATTCAATGCCTGACCGTTGATATACACATTTCCATCTTTCATTTCTACGGTTTCACCCGGCAGCCCGATGACTCTTTTCAAGTAATCATCCGGAGAATGGATCGCCTCAGGGGGCGCAAAAACGATGACATCCCCGCGCTGCAGTTCGGTAAAACGATAAATGAATTTATTGACCATTACCCGGTCCTGCAATTGTACTGTAGGCAGCATGGAACCGGTAGGAATGATCCTCCCTTCAACGATAAAAGTTCGTAAAATCATAGCCAAAATGAAGGCTATAACAATAATACTGATCATCTCTTTAAAAAAATCTTTTACATCCTGCGACAATTCACCCACTCCAATAAATCAAAATTCATAAATATTGACTGTCATTTCATTCTTCTCTTTGTCCTTGGTCAAACCGAACATGACCCTTTTCTCTTTCAGGCTTTTGTTTAAAAAATCAATCAAATAAATATAGTTATTATTGGCAGGAAAAGTTTTTACCGCGATCAAGTTCAATTTATCTTTGTCTTCGTCCACTTGTGGTTCTCCCCTTTCCCTGTTTATTGTAATTTAAGCCTGCTTCATTTACAAGTTTCTAACTGAATTAGCACAGACAGGGGCAAATCTTTGTGTGGAGGAAAAGAGGAAAAGGCGAGGGCGTTACCCACAGAATAATTCCCTCGCAGCGACTCCCATTCAGCCGTATTTCTTCTTCATTTCACCAATAGTAGACCGGGCTTTTCCGGAATACAATGATATGCTCCTGTATAAACGTTTACTCAACATCCATCAGGGTTGGTTCGTTGATGCTCAGGAAATAGAGGTAACTTTCTTTTACTCGTTTCTTCAGTATACTCTCCAAAGCCCGCTTATACAGCTCAATCTGTACTCTGTAAGCATCAATCTTGCTGCTCCGGTTTTCCGGCGTTATATAGTCGGTTTTGTAATCCACCAAAACGATATCATCCCCTTCGGTGAAATACAGGTCGATGATTCCCTGTACCAGCAGTTCCTCATCGGGTGCAGTCTCCGCCCCCTCTATCACTTCACTGGCCGGGCACAGCAAATTGAAAGGTGTCTCCCGCTTAACCGTGTCTGCTGCCAGAACCCGCCGCCCGATGTCACTTTGATAAAAATTCATCAGGCTTTCGATCTCGACGGCAGCCGCTTCTTCAGCCGAAAGCAACTGCCGGGCAGTCATGAGGTCAAGCTGGTTTTGGATCTGTTCCCGGCTTTGCACCTGCTTCAAATCAAGATGCTGCAGGATGAAATGCATGGCATTCCCTTTTTCCAGTGCTGAAATGGCAGGTTTGGTCTCTCTGAATTTAGGCTGGCTGATTAGTGCCGGTATATTCAGTTCCACATTGCTCAAGTTTTTATCCTTCAATTTTTGGATCTGGGTGACCGACAGCTTGGCAGGGATCTGTCCCGCACTTGTATACGGGTAGACCCAGTTCAAACGAGTCTTGACCGTTTCCTTCCAGGGGCTGTCCGGCAGCGGCTGAAAATCCACGAGCTGCTGCAACAATGCCTTTTTCTCCCGGGAGCTCTGCAGTAGACCAAGCCTGACCTTGTTCTTATTGACAATGGAAATATCCCAGCAGGACTCATCCGGCCAGATACCCTCTTCCCATTCCGTTTCCAGAAGCGCCCGCAAAGAGCTGCCGTCCCTATGACGCATGATGACAGGACCGAACCAGTCCAGTCCGCACCTGGCCTGGGCCAGATGGTATGTGTCAATGGTATTGCTCCATTTATTCACGGCTTTGCCGATATTGGCCACAGAGCCGGTCATAATCATTTTTTCTTGAGCCCGGGTACAGGCTACATAAAACACTCGCATTTCCTCGGAGAGATTTTCTAACCGGATCTTTTCCTTGATAACATTGTGGGCGATAGTTTGGCTGATGGTCCTGCGCTCGGTATCGATCAGGCGCGGGCCAATGCCCAGGTCCTTATGCAGCAAAATATTCTGGTTGGTGTCGGTCATATTAAAATACTTGCCCATACCGGCCAGAATCACAATAGGAAATTCCAACCCTTTGCTTTTGTGCACGCTCATCAGCCGAACAACATTGTCATTTTCCCCCAGGGTTTTAGCGGTACCGATGTCGGCCTGGGAGGCCTTAACCTGCTCCATATATTTCAGGAAACTGAACAGCCCGTGCATGGTGGAGTTTTGAAAGTTCCTGGCCCGTGTAAACAGCAGCCGGATATTGGCTACCCTCTGCATGCCGCCCGGCATGGCGGTCACATAATAAAGGTAGCCGCTGTCCAGCATCAGTTCCCGGATCAGCTCTTCCAGCGGCAGGTAACGAGCCATCTTCTGCCACTTGTGCAGATTGTCTGAAAAACCGCTGATTTTGTCATGCAATTCCCCGCTTTCCGGATAATCCATCAAGGCCGCGTAAAAAGTTTTCTCATTGCTGGCCAGTCTTATACTTGCCAGTTCTTCGATGCTGAATTGAAAGATGGGCGATCGCAGTACACTGATCAGTTCAATATCCTGCCGGGGGTTGTCGATCACCTTCAGCAAATTTAGAAACAGGCTGATTTCCAGTGCATCCAGATACCCGCTGTTGATATCGGCATAGGAAGGGATGCCTTCGGCGTTGAACACTTCGGTAAATACGTCGATCCAGTTGCGGGTGGTGCGCAGCAGGATCACCATATCTTTATATGCAGCGTTCCGTTCCTTCCCCAGCTGCGGGTCATAGACCCTGGTATTCAGCAAGGCTTTGATCTTGTCCGCTACGATATAGGCTTCGATTTGGATCTTATTGAGCTCTTCCAGTTCATCATTTATGACCGTCCCGTTTTCATCCACTTCATCCTGATGGTCGATGATGATCATTTCGATCTTCTCACCGCTGCCGGCCTCATTGCAGTCCTGCCGGCCGGGATATAAGCAGGCACTTTCGTCATATTCGATCTCACCCAGAGCAGGACTCATAATGTTCTTAAAAACGAAGTTCACCCCGTGAAGGATGGCGGCCTGGCTGCGGAAATTACTGTGCAGACAGATCCGCCGGTCCGGTTCATTCTCTCCATCCCGGTAATCCCGGTATTTATCCATGAAAAGCGTAGGGTCAGCCAGACGAAAACGGTAGATGCTCTGTTTGACATCCCCCACCATAAACAAATTGTCCGCTTTTTTCACCCGCTGGATGATGGCTTCCTGTATCTGGTTGCTGTCCTGATATTCGTCCACAAATACATAGGCGAAGCGCTGCCGGTATTCTTCTGCCACCGGGTCATGAGCCAGGATCTTCAAGGCATAATGCTCCAGGTCGTTAAAATCCAGAACGCCTTTTTCAGTTTTCAGTTGCTGATAGCGTTCATGAAAAGCAGATACCATCTGTTCCAGGCAGGCCATAGCCGGATACATCTGATTCAAGTCTGCGGCCAGATCTTCGGCTTTTTTCCCCATAAAACTTTCCCGGGCCTTTTTGATAATGTCTTTGGCGCCATTTCGGTACGCTTTGGCTCTTTCCCTGAGGTCTGGATCACACTCGCCGCGGCTTGGTAAAGTTCTGAATTGTATGGAACTCAGGGCTTCGATATAGCCTCTGAGGGAAATCTGCAACGTGTCATGTAATGCCCGAACTTTCTCACAGTCTTCTTCCAGTACCGGCAGATAGTGAGCGGGCCCGCTTGATCTTCCGGCGATGTTCACCGCCCTGGACAGCATTTCCATGGCAGCGTTAATTTGGATGACCGCCTGGTCAGCCAGGGATTCGTTCCAGAAAGATCTGTCAAATTCGTCTGCAGTCAATGCCAGCTGGGCAACCATATTTTTCAGCCAGCCGTAAGGCTCAGGTTTACTCTGGATAAAATCATAGATGCTGATGATGATTTCCTTCAGTTTTGTGTCATCCCTGCCGCCGGAGAACATTTCAAGCAGTTCATAAAACATTTCCCGGCCGATTTCATATTCACGATCCATGGTTTCTTCCGCTGCTTCGTTTTTCAGCAGCATCATTTCATTCTCTTCACCAATCTGAAAGCCCGGGTCGACCTCCGCCAGGTGAAAATGATCCCTGACTATTGTCTGACAGAAGGAATGCAGGGTACTGATCTGAGCTTTGTTCAAGAGATTGATCTGGCGCAGCAGACCGGCATCCTTGCCCCGGGTCAGCTCCAGTTTTTCCATCAACGCCTTCCTGATGCGGTTTTTCATCTCTGCCGCCGCCGCACGGGTAAAGGTAACGATCAGCAATTTATCGATATCAACCTGATCCTCTATGACCAGTTCGATAACCCTCTGTACCAGCACCGCGGTTTTGCCTGAGCCGGCAGCAGCGGTTACCAACAGATTGCTGTTTCGGGCACGGATGGCAGTCATTTGTTCATCGGTCCAATTAACCATTTTTGCTCACCTCCCCGCCCGCAATGAGTTTCCTTAAGACCTCGTCTTTCTTCAGGCTTTTGATATAGCGGTAACGGTTATCTTCAAATAAAATGTCAAACTGGCACACCGATCGGTATTTGCAGTATTTACAGGCGGTTTCCCGGCCGGATCTTGACGGTTCGATCCTGATCTCACCATTTAATATGGCCTGGCTGAACTTCTTGACCTGGGCTTCCACATGTCTGATCAAAGCATCAAACTCTTCTTCCGCCAGGGCATTTGATCTTTCACTGATGGCATCGTCAATGTTCACCTGTACCGGCAGAATCTCCGAATAACCGTTCAGATCACGCTCCATCTTGCGGATGATACTCACATCCTTTAACACTAGGCCCGCCATTCTCAGCTCTTTGAGTATGGCTTTTTCAATCACCTCCGGATCCCGGGAATCATTTTTCACCATGGGGTCATCGATCTTGAAATAAAAAACCCCCGCCGGTTTGGCTGTTTTGCCTTTTAAACCGGGCATAGCCTGTAGTACGGAATAAAGATATATAATCAGTTGCAGGGAAAAGCCGTTATATATATCAGACAGATCTATATTTTTAAAGCCTGATTTGTAATCGATAACTTTTACATAAGCAAATTCACTGTCTTCCCAAACATCGATCCGGTCGATGCGGCCTTCCAGATAAACTTTTTCTCCTTGCTCAAGTTCGATCTCGATGGGCGGCAGCAAGCCCCGTTCACCAAAGCTGACTTCATAAAAAGCCGGGACAAATTCCCCTCTTTGAAGGTGCTGGGTAAGGGTCCAGACCGCCCGGCGGCAGATCCTTTTCAACCGCTGGACAAGATATTGATAGCGGGGGGAACTGTTTAAAATGCCGTCTTTGTATTCTATAACCAGTTGGTCCATGATCTCATTTATCAGTTCGAAGCATTCTTTTTGGGTAAGATCTTTCCACTCCAGCTTATGAGTCTTTAAATGGCGGGCAAAAGTGACCAGTCCCAGATGGAACAATTCGCCGATATCCGGCGCTCCCATGGTATAGATGATTCGTTCCTGAGGCTTTAATCCGTATTGAATGAAATGGGCAAACTGACAGCCGTTGAATTTCTCCAGCCTGGATATGCTGGCTTTCAGCGGCCGGTTATACAGCTGTTGCGCCAGGGCTGACCCGATACGGTCCTGCTGGTTGCGGTGGTCAAAGCCGGAAAGGATCGCATCCAATCTGCCTTTCCATTCCGGTTTCCTGTAGTACCATTCATATACATCCCACCAGTGCGGATCGATGTTTTGCCCTTCCAGGTGATCCTTGAGGTTTAAGATCAGCGGTTCCAGGGTGCCATCGGGAGTGCCGATCATATTCAGGTTCTGGTAGCCAAACAAATTCTTTTCTTTCTTGATTTTAAGCCCGGGGTAGATCATCTGCAGGCGGTCCACGATGATGGACTGGTGCAATGGTTTGCCCTCTTCGTCAGCCAGGGCATAACTGACCCATAAATACTGGCTGGCTTTAGTCAGGGTCTCATAAATATGGAAATTTTCCTGACTCAAGCGCTGCTCGGGGTCAAAGCCCAGATCGATGCCATGCTCCATAAGAGTCTCAATTTCTTCTTCCAATAACAATTGGTGCGCAGCCGGGCGGGCCGGCAGCAGATCGTCATTGGCTCCGATCAAAAACAAAGCCCGGCATTCGTAACGTTTTGAACGACTGATGCTGCCAACGGCCACTTCATCGATGGTGGTGGGAATGATTCCGATTTCGAAGGAGGCAAAACCCGCTTCCAAAATGCCGGCAAATTTCTTCAGGTCGGTTGGCTCATCCCCTAAGAATTCAACCGTCTGGTCCAATATCATCATCACGATATTCCAGATCTGGGTATTCTCATTGACATAGGCAAACAGCTTCTGATCCCGCAGCTCACTGATGTAAGTTTCAATTTTGGCCTGCATCTCTATGGCTTCCAGGTATTCATAAAGGGAAGCCGCCATCTCCCGGCAAGTCCTGTTCCCTTTTACCGAACGCTCCAAGTCTTCTAATGGCCTGATCAAAATTTCCCGGGCTTCATTGAGCCTGTCCAGTGGTTCGCCATTCTCTATGGTAAAGGGCTTCTTCCACAGGGTCCCCCGGATTCCGTAACGCAGAATATAGTTTTCCAGTTCATCGCCTTGCTGGCTGTCCAAATTACTGAATCCGGCTTTTACCAGACGAAAGACTTCCTCATAGCGGTACCCTTTGATAATGATCTGCAGGGTAGTCAGAATGGATTCAATGATAGGATTATTCATGATCCCCCGTTTTTCATCCATGAAAAACGGAATGTGATTGGCACGAAAAGCCTGTTTGATCAGGCTGCTGTAGCGTTCCATATCAGTGCAGGCGATCATGATATCCCGGAACCGGTACTGCTTCTCCCTGACCAGGGCTAGAATTTCTGCTGTGATATTTTCGATCTCACTTTTGAAATTGGCGGCAGCAAAAATCTGAAGTCCGCTGACTTCTCCTTCATATTGAAAATAAGGATATGCAAACAATTCTTTTTCCAGGAAGGCAAGCTCCGGCTGTTTGACAAGGCTGAACCGGATATCCGGCTTGAGGCTGATAATTTCCTCCGCGATCCCCTGCTCCAACGCCAAAGCATGGAGCTTATTATAGGTCTGGCGGGAGACAGCAAATATTTCCCCGTCCCGGCTGTCACTGCCAAAATCCATGATAAGTGTTATTGTAATACTTTTGCTAAGCCTGACTAATTCGCCCAGCATTTTCAGCAGTTGGGGGGTAAATCTATCGATGCCGTCGATCCAGATTCGCGCATTGTTCAGAAAGGAAGTTTTCGGCAGCTTTTCGATCACCAGGTTAATATAGTCTTCAGGGTCGATATAGCGATCCTGCAAATATTCATCAAAGCTGCGGTAGATCAGGAGCAGGTCTTTGAGTTTGCCGGTCAAAAGTTGGTCTTCAGGTAAGCTTTCGATATACTCAGCCAGGATATCGCCGTCGATATTATTACTTTTAAAATCGCTTAAACAGTCACTGATTATATTGATAAAACCAGCCTGACGGGCAGCGCCGGCGAAGGTGTTCAAATCCGTGCTTATTTCCTCCATGATCTTTCTAAGGATCATGTTTTTGCCCTGTTCGTTTAAAGTATTGCAGGTCCTGCCCCCGGCTTCATTGAGTACCTTGTAAGCCAGGCGGTCAAAGCTTAAAACCTCCGCTTGTATGATGCCGGCTTCGCCGATACCTTTAATCAGTCTTTTCTCCGATTCCAGGGTAAACTGTTCGGGAACCATCAGGAACAGTGGTTCATCTTCTCCGGACCTAATACATGATGCAATTTCAGTGATTATGTAATCAGTAGCGGCGATACCCGCCCGTGCAAACACATAGCGAATGGTCATATACTTCCTCCCCCAGTAGTTTCCCGGATTAGAAAAATGACGTAAACAGCGTGATCTATTGCAGCAACCCCCAGAGATGATACTGCTTTTCCTGAATCATGGCCCAGGCGATTACCACCCACACTACCATGGCGGTCACGCCCAGCAGCAAATCTAGCCGAGAAATTTCTGCCCGCTTGTAGACGATATAAACGATCATAATCAGGTTGTAAAACACGATTAGCCCTATACCGATATAGAAAAAACTATTCCATTCGGCAACGATCCAGCCAACCACAAAAAAAGCGATCAATAAGCTGATTTCCATAATTGCACTGCGCATACCCCATTCCTCCCCTTGTTCTCCTGCGCGGACTGTTTGGTCAAGCCCGCAGTCACTCTAATAATACTTTTTGATCACGGTCAGCACCTTTTGATACAGGAGTCCCCTGCTTCAGCCGGCATACGTGACAATTCATCAGCCATTTCCGGAATTTGCTCCAGCGGGCTTTTTATGAAATTTATGAAGTTGTCCAGCGTGCTGTCCAGCATGTCCCTGTTCAGACTGCAGATATTGCGCAGCCCGTCCTTGCGTTCATTGACCAGGCCTGCATGCTTTAAAACCTTCAGGTGCTGCGATATGCGGGGTTGACTGATTTCCATGATCTCTTCCAGATCGCAGACGCACAAGTCGTGAACTGACAGTAATTTGATGATTTTCAGCCGGGTCGGTTCCCCCAACGCTTTAAATACAGTTTCAAACATCGCTTCAACTCCTTGTTGGCTTTTAGATGTCTTTGGCTGCTCCGAATCACTTTTAATCTGATGAAACACACCTTTACTATTTCTTAAATATTCTACCTTCGATTGCTTTTTACTCTTTTTTGTTTGAAGCTTTTTGCGCTTCAATTATATAGGACGCCACATAGTCTTCCAGGTTGTTTTCCGGTGACCAGGAATTTATGATGGCTCTGCTGTTATCTTTAGGAATCAGGCGGATGTTTTCAAAACCAGCCTACTCCAGCATGGCCCGAATATTTTCAACGTATTCCGCTCCGGCAATACAGCCGGCCAGACTGTCCAGGTCATGTTTTATCTCTGCCGGCAGTTCTGCGGTAGCCACGACATCTGATACGGATATCCTTCCGCCAGTCTTTAAAACCCGGTACGCTTCATTAAAGACCTGCTGTTTGTCCATTGACAGATTAATGACACAATTGGAAATGATCACATCGACTGCTTCATCTGCCACCGGCAGGTGCTCGATTTCCCCCAAACGAAATTCCATATTGGTAAAGCCGCTTTCTTCAGCGTTTTTTCGGGCAAGCCTAAGCATTTCAGGAGTCATATCAACACCTATCACGTAGCCGGATTCTCCAACCTGCTGCCTGGCAAGAAAACAATCAAATCCGCCGCCGCTCCCCAAATCAAGTACGATCTCGCCTTCCTTGAGTGCCGCAATAGCAATTGGATTACCGCAGCCTAACCCCATATTTGACTCGATCGGAACACCTTGCAGGTCGCTCTCAGAATATCCGAGACTAAGTGAGGTGTCCTTAATATCGATCTGCGTACCGCTGCAGCTGCAACCGCTGCTACAGCAGCCTCCCTGTGAACTTTGCTGGGCGATTTTCGAATAATTCTCTCTGATAAAAGCTCTGATTTCTTCTTTGTCGCTCATAATACGTAAACCCCCTGTACTTAGCATAACAATATAATTATATGTTTATTATATTGTTGCCTGTTCATTTAATTTTTGCAAGAAAAAACAATTTATCCGGCGTCGTCATCCAATGAATTTGGAGTCTGCCTAAAGAAAAATACCGTTGACATACAAGCACGCTTCCAATAATATAAGCATATAATTATATACTTTTGTTACAGGTGTTAAGAAACAAACATAATAAATATTGCAGTTAATGAATGGAGGTAAACTTATGAAAATCGAAGTATTAGGTGCAGGTTGTTCAAGATGCGCCCAATTGGAGAAGGATGTTTACAATGCGCTGGCGGAACTGGATATCGCTGCCGATGTGGCCAAAGTGGAAGACATCAAGACGATTATGAGCTATAAAGTGATGTCTACACCGGCTCTGGTCATTGATGGAAAAGTGAAAGTATCGGGCAGGCTGCCCCGCAAAGAGGAACTGCATAAATTATTGAAATCTGCCGGTGAATAATAACTGCTTAGAGTTATCGATATCGAAATACGAGGAGCGCTGGCAATGATCATTCTCGAGTGGCTGAACAATCAATTGCTTAAAATGGAGTGGCTTTCCAATGCCGTAAGGCTGCTGGTGGAAAACGGATTCAATTTGGACATGAGTACCCGACTGGGCGGCAGCGTTCATTTCTTTATCTATGATGTGATCAAAATATTCATTTTACTGTCCGTTTTGATCTTTACCATTTCATACATCCAGAGTTATTTCCCGCCGGAAAGGACCCGATCGATCATCGGCAAATATAAGGGAGTCTGGGCCAATACCCTGGGCGCCTTGTTCGGCACCATAACCCCCTTTTGTTCCTGCTCCTCGATCCCCTTATTTATCGGATTTACCAGTGCCGGGCTTCCGCTGGGCGTCACGTTTTCCTTTTTAATATCTTCTCCTCTGGTGGATCTGGCTTCGGTCATCCTACTGGCCAGTATTTTCAATTGGAAAATCGCCATCGCTTATGTGGTCGCCGGACTGATCCTGGCCGTTATTGCCGGGACCATCATCAGCAAATCCAACCTGGAAGACTATGTAGAATCCTTTGTATATGGTGATGGAAGTGTAGAATATGATCCGGAAGCCTTGAGCGTCCGGGACAGGGCCGCATATGCCCAGGCGCAGGTCATGGACATCGTGGGCCGGGTCTGGATATATATATTGATTGGGGTCGGCATCGGTGCAGCTATTCATAACTGGATACCGCAGAATATTATTTCTGCCGTACTGGGTCAGGATAAATGGTATTCCGTGTTAGTAGCAACCATTGTCGGGGTACCAATGTATGCAGATATTTTCGGCACCTTGCCCATTGCTGAAGCGCTGGTATTAAGAGGCGTCGGCATCGGCACGGTCTTAGCCTTTATGATGGGAGTAACGGCCTTATCGCTCCCCTCCCTGATCATGCTGTCGCAGGTGATCAAGCCCCGGCTGCTGGCTATATTCTTTAGTCTGGTAACCGTCGGTATCGTGATAATCGGCTATACTTTCAATGCCCTGGGCCATTTCTTCCTCTAAACCAGCAGTAATCATATATTGCACAGATAAGCTGCTGATTTTACTGTCAGCAGCTTAAATACGTGTATTCTATAGTGTAAAAGTCAATCCCTCGTGTTTATTTCAGCAATAGTATGCGGGCGCCAACAGCCAGTAATACGATCCCCAGGATATCCAGGTACTGAAAGCCGATCTTTTTCATGCCGAAGATCCCCAGACAATCGATCAGGACAGCGGTAGAAATCTGGGCCACGATGATGGCCGTGGTGGCATTTCCCACGCCGATCAATGGGATCACTTTTACCACCGCATAAATGATGACCACATTCAGCACCCCGCCTAAAAGCGCATAATACGGGGCACTGCCGATCTTGGCAAAACTGCCGAAGCCGCAGCCGATGATCAGCATAATGATTAGAACAGTGACTGTTCCGATCACATGCACAGCCAAAGTGGACTGCCAGATTCCCAATACTTTGCCCAGTGCAGCATTCCAGCTGCCCTGGACCGCCATCGCGCTGCCTGCCAAAGCGGCCAATAAAAGATAGATCCAATTCATAATGTTGGAATTCCTTTCGCTTTTTGCTTTATTTTCAGATAGCGAAGAGGTTTTTATACGAAATAATCAAATAAAGGTAGCCAGGAAAATGATCACCAGGCCGGCTATAAGCCCTAGCCATCTCGCTTTTGGGCCTTTCTTCCCCGCCTGAGGCCAAAGTTGGAATAAAACCAGGTAAAGCATGATCCCGGAAGCAAAACCTAATAAGAACGGCATAGTCTGTGGAACATTGTTAACGGTCAGTTGACCCAGCAGGGTGCCGGCGGGTGTTACCAGAGCGATCAGACAGGTTTTTAAAAGGATGCTGCGCCGCTTCATCCCCCCCATGATCAAAGGTGCAGCAATGGCCATCCCTTCCGGAATATTGTGGATGGCTATTCCCAGAGCGATCACAGCGCCGGTACGGTCCTTGAGTTCACTACCCATGGCAATGGCGATCCCTTCGGGTAAATCATGCAGTGCGATGCCTAACATGATCAAATAACCCAGCCCGATTAAAGATTTGCTGTAACCCGATGCCTGGTCAAGCAGAACTTTGTCAACCAGAAATAATAGAGCGACACCGGACAGTATGCCTGTCAGCCCTTTTGACCATTTATAAAATAAAAAAGCAGACGGGAGCATGTCAAACAATACCACCGCGATCATTACCCCTGAGGCAAGTCCCAGAAAAACTGCCAGGCTCCGATTGCTCCATTTTCTTTTTATAAATAGCAAGATCGCACCGATAGCGGTACATAACCCTGCCATCAAGCTTATGATCAATAAATCTGACATGAAATGACCTGCCAATTATGTAATATTGTTTCATTCTATGAATGCCGCATATGTTTTAGTATTTAAATTGAATATTTTGCCATTATAAAGCTGTCTTTGGGCTCCCGGAAATCAATCTTGATATGCCGGCCAGAGGCGGATTGCACCAGGGATCAGGTTGAAGGAATGGCAACATTCAATGAGAATTGACTCTTTCGTTGGAGAAAAGTAATAAGCAGAAAACAAATTCAGGCTCGCTATGATTTTATAACGAGCCTGTTAGTTATTCTTAAATACTGCTTTTTAATTTTGAATATTATCCAAGGCAAATTGCATTTTAAGCATATTTCCCGGCTGGTATCTGCTGTTAATAAAATCCTGGGGATCGGTGGAGCTTATACTTATGATCTGCATTTCATAATTGCCTGCAGGCTTGGCCAGGATGAGCCCCCCCGAAGGAATTTTGATGGTAATGTAATTGGGCGGTTCCTGATTTAATAATTGCATAGGATCCGGATCATATAGGATCATTGCATCAGCCTCCCGGGTTGTTCTTTCAATTCATTTAGTTTTGCAATAGCCTGTTTAAGCCCTCCCACTTCATCTATCAATCCGCATTCTACTGCATCTTCACCTACCAAAACCGTGCCGATATCCCTGGCCAGATCGCCGGTCTTAAACATCAGATCCCGGAAAGTCTCTTCTTTGATACGGGAATGCTCAATAATAAATTTCACCACCCGGTCCTGCATCTTATCCAAATATTCATAAGTTTGCGGTACTCCTATTATATCATAAATACACATTTATATATTATGTACATACAACAAGAAAAGCTTAATTTTTATGTTTTAAATTATGATATAAACAACTTATACTTAATCCAAGATCCTCAGAAATCTCTTTCATGGTCATACCGTTTTCTTTTTTTTCAATAATAACTTCTCTGATTTTCTTCCCTTCTTTATTTTCAATATACTTAATCCTGTCCATGTATTCGCCAAAATTGTAATACAGAAATCCTCGTGAGACCCCTAATTCTTCTATAATTTGTTGCGGAGTTTTTGTTCGCCGCATATTTGCGATTATCTCTCCAAAAGGCAATCCCTTTCTTTTTTCCCACTCCTGGACTTTCTGCCAGTATTCGATTCCTAATGACCTTGCTTTATTGGTATAAATATACGAAATATGCTTCACTATACGCATATCTACACCTGGAACGACTGAAGCCACTTCTGGTGATATTGAATTAAGCATATGATTAATATTCAGGTTATACTGTATAACCACTTCAGTATCATATACCGTAATTGAATCGGTGATTTGTTTTAACATATATTTTTGAGTTTCAACAGGAACAGTTCTAAAAGCAGTGTCCCAGTTAAGCAGCTCATCTATAATTGGCTCTAATTGCCGTTCATCAAACGGTGCCAGATGCGGTTGGACTATAATTATACTATTTAATCTGCTCAAGGCTTCTTGTAATTGATCCTGGATATCATCTAACTGCTCACTAATGATTGATTCGGGTATAGTGGTTTTTTCTCCCGTGATAGCTAGATTGTATTGCCCAATATAGTGTTTTTTGAGTTTTTCCAGTTTGTTTATCGATGATTTCAGCCGGGCTACTTCCAGGGAATTTTGTTGAGTAGCTTTTAAATATGTTTCTTTAACCTTTTTTTTCACTAAATCTTTTTCAAAGAATTTTTCACTAAACAAACTGGAAACAGAATCTATAATCAATCTATCTAATACGCTTGCACGAATAAAACTGTGCTTAGAGCTACATAAAGATTTTCGTTTTTTACTCCTGCAGATATATCCCTCGAGTTTGTATTCTCCGTTTGCATATGTGTGTGACAACAAAGGTTCCCCGCAGTATCCGCAAAAAGCAATACCGCTTAACAATCTTTCAGCAGCCAGTGATCTGTGTGAAATTATCTTGCCCTTTAATACTTGTGTTTTTCTTTCTTCAATCTGCCTTATCGCTTCTTCGTATACACTATCCTCAACTATTCGAAGTGATTCAACAGGCACTTCGGGTAACACCCATTCTTCAGGAGGCAGTCTTTTAAAATATCTTTTTTGAGTTGAGGTTTTTCCCCAAGCTGGCTTACCAATACAAATCGGGTTTTTAACAATATTTAAAACGGTAGCATGGTCAAATGGCTTTCCGTTTCTTTTTCTATAGTTATATGGAGGATTATTTATTATTCTACAGATTTTACTGGAGCCATGGCCTGTTGCTGCCAGTTCTATAATCCTTCTAACTATTTCTTCTTCTTCCGGGTTCTTCTCAATACCGATTCGCAGTTTCTTTTTCTTGCCCGTCTGTAGATCCATTAGATGTTCCGATGTAATTTCTTTATATTTATAGCCGTATGGCTGGACTCCGCCCATCCATAAACCTTCAGCTGCGTATGACTTCATATGTTCGGTGACACGAAAAGAAGTATTTTCACTTTCCGATTGTGCCAATTCACCTTCAATGCTACGGACTATTCTATCAGGCGCAGTCTGCATTTTTAAACATTGTTTTTTCTCATAATCCCACGGTTCTATACCGCGATCCCATAAATCTTGCAGGATACCAGTATATTCATTCCCTATTCGGGAAACACGGTCATGCTTGAAAAATACGATAACATCATACAGGTCTTTATCTGCATCACTTATAATCTTTTTAAGCACTTCGCGTTGGCTGCGGGTCATTTTATAAGCTGATTTAACTTCGACATATTCTAATATTTTGCCATTAACCATCGCAGGTTCCCAATTAGGATTGCTATTTATCCATTCTAATAGTGCTTCTCTTTGAACCGGGATAGGAATATTATCCTTTTGTGGCTTATTTGCATCATCTTTTTTTTGTTTAGAGGTACTAACTCGTACTCCGAGGGCAACCCGTTTTTTTTTGCCTTTTTGAAATCGTTGTTCTTTTGCCTGCCTTAACTGGTCAAGGAATTTATAATCTTTTACCATATTCAGTCCTTTTTCTCCTCAGTAGCCACTATATACCGATGTACTATCACATTTACAACAGCATCCAAAAATGTATCTGTCAGTTTCGAGGCATTTTCAGTTGTTTTACTCAACAGTGTTTGTTCAGAGGTTATTGTTTGGACAGTTTTTATTGAGTTAGACATCGACATTTTGTTTTCCTCCTTTTTCTCGTTTGGATATATTTCCCCTGTTTCGGGAAGTTTAACCGTAAGAATAAAAAAAGCCGGGTTCCCCCGGCTCATTCAAGAGTTTCTCTACACAGAAGGATAGAGATCCTCAGTTATATATGAATCTGGATAATACTTTTGTGACTCCATTACATATATAGGCAGCTTATTGGCTATGGCCGTCGCTATCATTACCATGCTATATTGCGCTTGTCTTAAATTGGGATACTCACCTAAAACAACGTTTTGTCCGTTGGATACCCCTATTATCCGGTTTATCTGATCAATAAAAACTCGACTGCACTCATTAATGCTACTGTTGTTTTCCGCCACAATAACAATCATGGAACATAACCTCCTTCCCCGACTTAACGGGATTTTAAGTCCGGCCCGTAAAGGGCGGGTTTATTACAAATCAAACTCACAATCAAGAGCTAAACTGGCATCTTCGAAGCCGTTTTCATTGAGCCAGTTGCTAATTTGGTTGGCTGTTTCTTCATCGAAATTTTTCGTACCATTTAACTCGTTGTAGCAGTCTGTACAGCAGGGAACATAACAATGGTCCCCGATTTCTACCAGACGAGTATGATCCCCACCAATTTTTTTAGTGTATTGGGCGTCTTTACCGCAGGCACACACCGCTGTTAGTTTTGTCACGCTGTCTGCAATCGCCATGAGTTCACACAGATAACCAAATGGTTTCCGGTTATAGTCCATATCCAAGCCAGATACCAAGACCACCTTGCCCGTGTCCTTTGCTTTCTGGCAAAAGCGTATCAACTCGGGGCCAAAGAATTGTGCCTCATCTAAAACTATAACGTCTGAATCTACAGAGAAATCAAGACAAGCTACTAACTCATAATGTACGGTTATCATGCCACGGATGGTCATTATCGATGTATTTTGCAGCCGTGTATCTTTATCCGGTTTAAGCGCGATGTAGCTTTTATCGGCTAAAATATATTTTTCCAGGCGATGAAGGAGTTCAGTAGTTTTTCCGCTGAACATCGGCCCGGTGATTACTTCGATTTTTCCTGTCATTGCACTACCTCCCTTATTTCGATTTTCAGGGAGTCAGAATGGATAACAGTATTCAGGCAGATACTTTTATCCAATGAATTTTTAAATCTGAAGTCCTGATACCCCCAGGTTATCGCCGCATCTTCTCCGGGTGGCAAGTATCTGACCCTTATAACATGGTCATTTCGTTCTACCACTTCGAGTCCGGCAGCTTTTACCGCTTGATGGAGAATCCCTGCAGTCATGCAGATTCCTCCACCGTAGTCATATATGGTTTGTTTGTTGCGGCTGGCTATCGGAGCCAAAACAAAATACCGTTCTGCCAACCTTTCCCCCACAGTCCGGTTGAATGAAAATTCTTCTCCGGGCTGCACGATTGTCTGGTTAAGATATAATCCAGCCAGGCAAGCGTTTAACGCACTTTCTGGCGTGGTTGCCTCAGTGAGCGATATTTCGTACTGACCAATTACATTAGCCATGGCAGTTGGGGTAAATATCAAAACAATAAACAATGCCAGAAATACTTTTTTCATGTTATCCTCTCCTTTTGCGGCCTATAAGGCGGCTAAGATTTTTGGTTCCCTAAGAAACCATTTCGGCAATACTCGGTAAAAAAGTATCTATAAATAGCTCTTCCACGAACATCCCCATTTTTTCCCTGGCTTTTACCCAAGGTACATAGTCTTCAAACACACAGGTTTTGTAAATTCGGCTATTTACCCACCGGGCAAAATGCCGTAAACGTACATCGTTCTTCTGGTTATAAACCATGCAATAGGGGTCAACGCCGATCTCTGTCAGCTTTTTAAACCTATAAAGATCCTCCTCAAAGGTAGTGTTAAAGCCTACCAGCATATAACACATATGTTGGTACTTCTTAATGTACTTTGAGAGCGTTTCGATTCCCTTAAGAACGATGTTTTCATGCGAGGGCAGGTCCCACGCATAACACAATTTTTTTAAGTGTTTTACCTCGGATAGTGCTTTGGCTATTTCCGGTGTTACCAGACGAACATCAATGCCCTGAGAAAGATTAATCACAAGATTCCTTTCCCTAATCTCCCTCAACTTTTCTAAGCAGTCGGGATCGGCTGTAAAATTGTTGTCTAGTAAAATCAAGACATTACTTCTGGGGTTGATAATATCTCGAATTTCCGAGGCAGAGCGCAGTGCTCCTTCCTTAACAGGGACAACGCAAAAACCACATTTTCTGATACATCCCCGCGATGTAAAGCCTATTCCGGCATCGACCAGTGCTTTGGCTTTAGCCATCTTCATTTCCCTGCTGCCTATTCCTTTGATGCGATTAACCAATAGTTCAGCAGAATACAAATCGTAATCCGGCTTGCATATCTGTACCTCCGGGGGCAATTCCGAAGACAGATCCCATCCAGTACCACCGATTTGAATATCCGGCCTCCACTTGGCTAATTGGGCAGCCTTATCATGGTTTCGGGCAAAGATGACTGAACAAAACACCTTGTCTGCATCTCGGGGCAAATTCCTGGCTGTGGTTTGCGTTATCAGGGTTACATCCCAACTTAGCTTCTTATAGTAACTGGATAGCTGCATTAGAGCATAGTTTGGGATTTTGCTGTCAAAGTCAATCAACAGCACAGATTTCACAATATCACCTTCCTTTCCCCGACCTAACGGGATTTTATTTATTTTTGAACATAAAAAAACGACCCGAAGGCCGTTCTTTAAAAACTATTTTTGAATATTCAGCTTGGCTATAAGAAGAAAAAGTTTCAGATTTTTCCTCAATGACCATGTATGGCAAGGAATCCATCTTAATTTAAACGGTATTTTTCGGACCCGGAGAAATGAAACAAATTCTTCTGGTTTAAATATCTGCTGGTCATTATACTGCTGTATTTTAAAAAGAATACTGGTCTGTTCTATTTCTTTTATTGTTCCGAAGGAAAAATAAAAACATCCAATCGTGATGTCGGAAAGTTTACAGGAAGTTACTTCCTGCAGGGTGTTTATTTCGGCACCTTTTTGATTGAACATATCTTATATCTCCACTTTGTCCGGACCACGCCAGCGCCATGACTCGCCGTGTGCCAGGTCCTTGTATTTAACTCCACTTAGGCGCGCTATATCTCTGACCCGGCATGTTCCTGCACCAAAGCACTTCCCGCCGTTACGCTTGAATCCAGCACAAGCAAAGCATGGCTGCGCCTTATCAAGCTCTTTTTCAGCGGCTATGGCTCTGCGTTCCAATTCTTTTGCTTTTGCAGTTAGATTCTTGATAATTTCGGTATCGGTTTTATATGCTTCTTTATAATATTCTTCAGCAAACTTACTCAAGTCTGCAAGCTGGGATCTCTTTTTAAGTAATATACCCCCGTCTTCCATAATGAATATTTCAAAGGGGTCGCGTTCACGGATATGCAATGTTCTGCGTATTTCCTGCGGTATTACTACTCTTCCCAGATCATCAATAAGCCGTACTATTCCTGTAGCTTGCATCTAGATCATCTCCTCTCCCCGACTTAACGGGATTTTTATAAAGCAGCCCCCAATAAAGAAGGCTGTTTAAGCGGTTTTGCCTTACTCGACCAGTATCCCGATACTGTTATCAGGCCAATAAGTTTCGGTTCCGGAGCTATTTTTAGCAGACCAATCATCCAAAAATTTCTGGAGCCTGTCAATTTCAGCGGAGGATATTAAGGAACGTGCTTCCTCATGCAATCCTTCGCAAGCGTCTTCGATTAAACTATCAGCTGATAGTTGCAAAGAATCGAACTCAGTTCCCCAAACATAATATTTTGGTTGGTTGGGGTTTTCTTCTTTCAGGTTTTCCAAATATTCAATAAGATCCTTGGGTGGGATAAATTCATCCGGGCCGCTGACGAAAACGAAAGAATACCGCTCTATAGCTTCTGCCAAAGATATTTTCTTGGCATTCTGCCAAAGATCTTCCATTTCTCTGGCAATGAATACATCTCTATAGGCAGCTGCTTGTTCGCATTTACAGCTCATTTCAACATTGATAACACCCCTGAGAGCTGCAGGAGACCCGCAAAATCTACAAACTGTTTGAACGCCATTATAACAGTCCGGACAAGGCCACAGAGATTGTCTCTTATAAGGAAAACCTCTTAACCATGGTTCTCCCTGTAGTCCGTATTCATTATCATGGACAACAATCCCTAAACCTTTACAGGTCGGACAGATACGCTGGTTTTTCAATATATCCTTTTCAAGTTGTTTGGGCATTAATAATTCAACGTCCACGTAAACTTTTTGTGGCATCGGCTCAACCTCCTTATTATTCCCCGCCCCAGGAAGGAACGAGATTCAATTACTGTGCCTTCTCAACACCTTTTACTTTTAAAACAAAGCTCCCTGTATTTGTGCTTCCACTTTTGGGGGCGCTGCCGGTGTACTCGCCAGGCTATTAAACTCCAATTCGCGGAATTTAGCGTCCAGTGCATACCTGTCGATATGCAGCTGCAAATCATCAAGAGTTACAGGCAAGCTGTCTGTCTTAATAGTCGCTAAGGTCTTGGATAAAAAGGCCGTTTCCCGTCCTTCTAACAGGGATTTTATCGGTGCCCTTATTCCAAGGTCTTTGCAAACGTCCTTGAAATGTTTTTCATCTTCCAGAGCTTCATAAATACCTTCCACTGTACTAAATTCCTGTAACAGTGGGACAGCGGCTTTTTCCCCTACCCCCCTGACTCCAGGGATATTGTCTGAGGCATCTCCTTCCAGCGCCTTTTTGTCGATTATCTGGCTGGGATTCAACCCATAGACTTCTTTAACCAACAGCGGAGTGTATTCAAATGCACCATTAGGCACGAATCCTTCCGGCCTGCCGTAGATTTTTTTCATTTCATCTGCTTTACTGGTTATCAGCCATACTCGAGTACGATCTGATACCAGCTGCAGTGCGTCCTGATCTTTGGTGTAAATATAAACCGGGGTATGTGGCTCGAATTGACGGCTGAGACTACCAAGAAAGTCATCTGCTTCAATATTGGAATCCATGAACTGCTTAATACCAGCAGCCCTTAGAACCTCCTGCATGATAGCAAATTGACTTTTTAACTCGGGGGCAGTTTCCGCACGATTAGCCTTATACTCGGGATAGATTTGCCGGCGAAAAGTATCGCGGGTGATATCCCAGGCTACAGCCATATATTTTGGTTTACACCGTTCCACCAGATTCTTTATGCTTTTACTCATGGAGAAAACTCCATTTGTGAAAATACCTGTTTTGGTTTGCATTATGCGTGGCAGTATGAATCTTTTTTCTTCCGGAGTTTTGGCCCGATAGTATTCCTGCGGGACTGTTCCAAAGAAACAAGAGTTCAATATACTGCTGCCGTCTATAAGAAGTAGCATGACATCCCTCCTTCGAGGATTTTACGGAACCGTTTTCCGGTTCTTATTTTCCTGCCAGTTCCATCAACTGGGCTTCACTGATAATAGCGACTCCTAATTGCTGGGCTTTCTGGTATTTCGTTGTCCCGGTTTCTCCGGGTGCAGCCACCAGATAACTGGTTTTTTTACTTACACTCCCGGAAACAGTTCCTCCGTTCTGACGAATCATAGTTTCGATTTCAGAACGAGGTCTGGACATCGTGCCTGTCAATACAAAGGTTTTACCTTTCAGGGTTTCTCCGGTTTTGGAGGGTAATTCTTCGGTATTTAATCCTGCTTCAACGAGCTTTTCGATTAAGCCTGTAAAGTATGGATCGTGGAGGCAGTTCCAGATGCCGTTGGCTGTAATCGGGCCTATTCCTTCAAGTAAGGATAATTCGTCAGCCGTAGCGTTTTTAACCCGTTCCAGTGATCGATATTTTACTGCTATAGCCCTGGAGTTGGTTCTTCCCAACCCCGGAATCGCCAAAGCATACAGCAATCTCGATAAAGGAAGGTTTTTGGATTTTTCTATTGCCTCAATCAGCTTATTTACTTTAGTGTTACCAAACCCTTCCAGCTCCTTAATATCTTCGGCTACATTTTGAAGATTATAAAGGTCTGCCGGGGTAGTTATTAACTTTTGTTCATAAAGTATTTGCACGTTCGATTCGCCCATTCCCTCAATATCCATTGCATCTCTTGAGCAGAAATGAATTATCTGTTCAATTCTTTGTGCAGAACATTGTTTGTTCTGACAATAAAGCTGCGGTCCTACTTTAACCAGCAGACTGCCGCAGATTGGACAATATTCAGGTTGAACGAATCCTGACGATTTCCCATCGTCTGACGGGACAGCCTGTATAACCCTGGGAATTACATCGTTAGCCCTTGCAACCACAATTCGATCTCCAACACTGATATTGAGTTCTTTGATGAATTGTAAATTATGCAGGGTCGCCCGGGTTATGACCACTCCATCGATAACGATTGGATCAAATACTGCAACCGGGGTTACTTGCCCCGTTTTCCCTATCTGCCAGATTATTTCTCTTAGGATTGTAAATTCTTCCAAACTGGCAAATTTATACGCGATTGCGTACTTAGGACTTTTTGACCTAACACCTAACCTTTCGCAGAGTTCCAGAGAATTGAATTTTAACACCAGTCCATCTATCGGAAAATTTAAACCCGGTCTTATGATATTCTGGTATTCACAATTCTTGATTATACTGTCGAAATCGTAATAACTTACTGTTTCAACAACCGGAAATCCCAGACGTTTTAAAAATTCCATTTGCCCGATGTTATCGGTAAACTCAATTCCCTCCGCCTTGATCAAATCAAAAATGGTAATGGTCAAACCCTGCGCCAATGAAGCATCATGTCTCCTGACCATCCCTGCTACCATGGCCCGTGGGTTTGCATATTGCCCATTATTGATTTTTTCAAATACATCATATGGGATGTAACATTCACCCCGAATCTCAAGACTGCCCTGAAAAGGAATCTGCTTTGGCAAATTTTCGACAGTGCTTATTGTATGAAGCACCCGTTCGCCTTCAAGCCCGTTGCCACGGGTGATGGCATCAGAAAGTTCGCCATTCTCGTATCGCAGGACTATTGTTATTCCATCCAGTTTGGGTTGGACCAACACTGCGTCATTGGCCTGTGAATACCATTTCTTCAAAGTTTCATAGTCATTTGCTTTCTCTAAAGAGAGTACGGGAATAGTGTGCTTCACGGTCTCCAAACCATCGACTTTGATATAGGCGATAGTCTGTGTTGGTGATAAAGCACTTATATCTCCGGTTTTTTCCTCCATATCCCGAAGTTCAGAATATCTTTTTTCATATTCCGTATCTGAGATTAGAGGGTTCCCCTGTTCATAGGCTTCATCAAACAGGGTAAGTTGTTCTCGCAGAACATCGATTTTGCTCATAAATCAACCTCCTTCCCTGACTTAACAGGATTTTTATTTATTTTTGGGTATAAAAAAACAGCCACAAAGGCTGCCTTTTTTGGAATACTTTACAAATTACTTTTTATTGATTATAATTTATTAAGAGTCATAGCCAGCGGCTACTGACTATGACTCATCGTTTATTGGATGATTGTGTTAGAGGACCTCCTGGCTGTGACAGGAGGTTTTCTCTTTTCTGCTTTTACGATCTCGATCTTGAATACTTTGAATACCTGGATTGAAATAGTCTCTATGTAAGAGTTTCTATCTCTTATTGCCAGGATCAAAAGAATTATCCAAGATGAAATTATCAGCAGTGTTGGCTCCAACACCACATCACCCCCTTTCCTTGGAATCAAGGAAAGGAACCTGGCCTTTTACAGACCGGTGGGGAAACGATAAAAACCCACCCTCTTAATTAAGAGGGATTTGGGTTGTAATCAGCCCAACAACCAACCGGCGGTGATATCTTTTCATTCAGAATTGATACTAATTCCTCCGGACTGGTGTAGGATTTCTCCCATAATTGCCACCAGGTAGTGTGGTTGTACGGCGGCGAGCAAGTCCAGCCTTTCACCATAGTTGGATCAACCGTAATAGTGTATGATCCATCCCTGGGAGAATACTTAGGCTTGACATACGCGCAGGCATAACCAATACCTGCCTTATGCTGGCAAACGCCGAACACCCCAAATTCAAACCCTTGGCTAGTCAAGAAATCCCGAATCTTTTTAGTAATTTTGTCCATACTATCGCTCCTTTCCCCAACTTAATGGGATTTTAATAATTTTGTGATATAAAAAAGCGGCTATTAAAGCCGCTTTCTTTTAAAATAGTGATAATTGATTTTCTGGCTGCTTACTTACTACTTCTGAAGGTATAAACCCCGGTTCATTGTAGCCGGATAAGTGATTCCACCAAGATTTAATCCAGTGTACTTCTTCTGCAGTAATAAGTTCATAGCCACCTTCAATAATGAAATTTGCCTTTTTCATTCCGTTTATAAGCATTTCCTGGGTTTCGAGCAAACGGTCTAACAGCAATTGCCTTCCCTTCTGATTTATTCCACCTATTTTTTTTACGGGATTTTTGGCCTTGCGGGTTGTTGGCAATGCAGTGCGCCGGTCTATTGGCACAGGTTCACGATATACAGGATTTTCAACTATCGTTAATACGAAGTTCCTGTAATCGTGAAGGGGCTTTAGCCATTCATATCCGTTTTGAATAAGGTTTTCCAAAGCCCGATCCCGTTTCACAACAAAGCAAACTGCACAGCCCATTCGGGCACTTACCGATTCATGAACGGTGTCATATTGTTCTTCAAAAGAGCTGGCCTGGTATAAGTTGAATAACATCGAGTAGTTATCTCCCCACCAAAAACCGTTTTTAAGCACGTTCCAGACTTGCTTCAGAGTCAGGTATGCTATAGGGGCATAGGATATTACCCCTGGTATTGTGGTGTATCCATACCTTGACTCACCCGAATACTTTTTCATTGATTTTGCACGGCTGGCACTTTCTCCATATCTTGTACCTAAAACTGCAACCGATTCGCCCAGTTCTTTATCTAACCGGGCTTGAGGCTGCAATTTAAGCCTGGAAGTACACCAGCGTTTTACCGGCCCCCCTAACGGGGGTGTATAGCCTTTTCCTATCAGATTCGTAAAGAATCTTTCTCCAAGATTAGGCTCCACAACTTTTACTGTTATAGGTAAATCGTGCCGGTCTATAAAATTTGTAATGTCAGCAAGGTTTTTTCGCATAACTTGAAGCATGGGCGGCAGTTCCAACCGGGTATCAGCTGTAACCAGATAAATTGGACGGTTCCATTCACTTTTTGGAATCCGAAACAATGCTTCAAGTACCAGCTGCACTACACTGCTTGAATCCTTGCCCCATGAAACAGGTAATTTCCAGGGTAACCCGGCAGTAGCCGGATCTTTATAAGTATCTATAATATCCTTTATCACACCATCAACGCAGGTTAAATTATGCACCGTTGCTACTGGTGGGATTTTTGATACCGCACCCTGTATAAGACTCCAGCAATGCTCAAGCTGTTGATCCATTGAATCCCAATCATATAACTCCAGTTCTTTTTCATCACACCACAAAGCTAACTCAAACCAGTAGCCTAACTGGTTGCGAAGGTTTACCAATCCAGATATTCCAATGTCGAATTGGGACTCGGCAGAATACGTTTCTTCACAACTATCGCTATCCATTAAGGTTAGCTGGGCATTCTGAATTAAATCCTGGGTCTGTTGTTCCCATTCTTCCGGAGTAAATATTGGGTCTAAAGCTTTTATTGATAGTATTCCCCGGCGGGTGTCTTTGATGATGTTTTCCAGCCATTCGTTAGAAAACAATGTCTGATTAGTCGAATAAACCGCTGTTGTCTTCAATCGGCTTCACCTCCATCGGTTTTACCGCAACCGGCAACAGTATAGGTTTTTTCGTTGGCTTTGCCATAGACAGTAATAGCCCGCCGACCAAACAGGCCAAAACCACGAAAACAACCGGATACTTTACTGCTAAGTCAATAATTCCACCTATCAGGGTTCCGGCAATTCCTAACAGGCATCCGATTAGGAACAGCGCTGCAATGACCCCTGCTCCTACTATAAGGGTATGGGTTATCAGCCCCATAATGGGAGTTGCCCATGATGTTTCCTTCATCCCTTTAGTAGTTTCGGTAAAAATGTTTTTTGATTCAGCAGGGTTATCCTCGGGTTCTTCCTGCAGTTCATTCAGGGAAAAGATTGTTACTTTAGGTTTTGGCTTTTCTTTATATTCAAAAAGATTTTGTTGTATCATAATTCACCTTCTTTCCCCGACCTAACGGGATTTTTAAGCGCGATGAATTTTTAACCGGAGGAATCTAACCGGATGAGCCGGGGATTTTCTCCACCGGCTCTACCGTTTCAGGTTAGGCAATCTTTTTTTTAGATTTCCTGTATCCTTCCGGAGGTTTCTTTTGGTGTTTAAACTTAGGTTCACCCTGGCTTTCTGTGCAAAATGCCTTAATCACTGGTTCGAAGAATGGCATTTCTTTTATAACTGCTTCTACTCCTCTTGAATCAATGTTCAACATTTTCAACAATTGTTCTTCGGGAAAATCCTTAATCATGTTATATACCCCGGACTTATCCCATTCTTTTTTGAGCGAACCAGGGTATATGGCGAACCATTCCCCGTTCAGTTCAAACGCCCCCTCAGCCGAACAATAGGCTTCAAGGAGTTTTTTCGCCCTTTCTACTAGAGTCTCAAGATGCAGAAGTGTTTTTGCTGTTTCCAGCGCTGTTTCCTGATCTTCGATGTAGGAAGGAATTACAACACCAAGTTTATCTTTGGTTTCATCCGCGCATTGTTCCTTGAATCCGCACATACTGCAGGCAGCCCCCGGCCGTTTTGGAAATGCTGCTTCGGGACCTTCTTCTTCGGCAATCTCATAAGCAAAGTCAATCTGTAAACAAAGATTATTTGCCCATTGGACTGCTTGTTTAACCGAAAAATTATCCTGAAATATGGGGCGGTCAAATTCAAGGAATACATATGCCTTTTCGGCTTGAAGAGAATCTGTTCCCCACGCATACAGTGCTAACTGGGGGGAGTTTAAGTATTTCTCCCAATTATGCCCTGTTTTCCAGTCCCAGATAACTTTATTTGGAATCAGGAAATCGATATACCCTTGCAGAGAAACACCGCAAGGCAGAGGTTTTATAAAGTGTTTTTCCAAAACAACCTCTCCTTTTGTTTTTTCTCTCCACAGGTTCAAAGCTTTTATTGTTACAGCCTTGATCTTTTCGTAGTGGGGCGAATACTTGCTCCATAATTGAGCAAGTTCTTTCGCTTCATCTTTGCTGTAAGATAGTTCACCAGCTGCAACATCTACCATCAAAGAATCAAATGCTTCAGAAGTAGCAGCACAGTTTTGAGATATCGCTTCTGCGATAATCCCGTGCTGCAGTTTTCCTAGTTCAGCCATTTCCCCCACTGGATCGTCTGCCTTAAGTTCATACTTTTTATAGTATGACCATGGGCAACCTTCAAATCTTTGGAGGCGGCTAACCGATACCGGTCCTTTAAGATTCATAATATCCCTCCTTAAAAATCCATCTCGTTATCAGGAGGATTTTTGGAACTGGAAAGTTGCTTTAAAAGGTCTCCTAAACCTTCAACGATTTTCAGACCTTTCACGAAGTGCTGTGACGCCTTTTCCACCTGTGCAGCGGTTTGCTGCCTTAATATATATCGCGCCACACTAAATTCGCCTTTGACCTTTTCCAGTTCAATCTCGTTATCTGCACGTAACTTTCCCAGTTCAGATATCTGTTTTAAAATAACCTGATATTCTTCATCGCCCCGCAGTCGGGAGATTAACTCCAGTTCCCGGGACTCGGCGTTTGTAAAGAGCTTTTTGTCTTTGTCATCTTTGGCATTTGCTATTTCGGTGACAAACTGGTTTTTGATAGCATCCAACTTTTCCTTTAAGGTTTGGGCATTGTTCTTATATTGCAAACCTTTTCTTTCCAAGTCGGCTATCAGTTGAGGGTAGCTGTTTAATTCCATCACGCAACCCTCCTTGGGGCAAGAATTTCTTTGTACTGCTTGCCTTTCGGTGAATTGTACTGACCAAATTGACAGGTGATACGATGTCCCTTGGAGATTTTCTGAGCCTTGAAGATGGGATAATCGTTTTTCACAACAGCATCAAAGATCTCGCCTGAGTTTTGATCACAAAGAGTGATCTTTGCCCGGTTAGGTGCTTCGACAATTTCCTGTACCAGATATGCAGATGAATCAGGACCATCGCCTTTTTCATCTACTGGCGGCGCTTCTGCCTCCGGATCATCACCGGTTGCAATTTGCAAAGACATCATCCAGGCATACTTGACTGCAGCAGTCTGCGCTTTCATGACAGCTTTGTCGCTGACATCCATGCCACAACCTAGACCCGCAATAACGCGTTCTTCCCCGGAGTCCGTGTCGATCAATGTGATCTCAACTTCTACCTCCTTGTAATACAGCGTCGTTCCCTTACTGTTAATTCGTTCCCATTCGTTTATTACTTTGGAACGAGTTACAGTGGCGATGCCGTGTTTTACCAGGGCTTCATTGACCTTTTCAAGCACAGCTCCAGCAGAAGCGTAGGTGTACTTGTCACGGTCATTCATTGCGTCCTTCTGGACATAGGAGCAATCCTTCATTACCAACAATAATTTTTTGGATAAATTTTGCGACATTCGCAACACCTTCCTTTCCCTGACTTAACAGGATTTTTTTATTTTTGGGTATAAAAAAGCGTCCCCGGAGGGACGCTTTGGTTTAGACTAGGATATTTTCTCTCTTTTGCTTTTCCACCCATTGGGCCAAAGCATTGAAAATTTCTTCCGGACCGCCCTTTAAAGGGAAGTCCTTGAATATTTTATTTTTGGTTTTAGGATCCATGTAAGATATTTTTTCCGTAACGTTTTTTGATACGTTACCGATTATTATTAGACCAATGTTTAACTGCCTTTCTGCTTCGTTCACTTACATCACCCCCGCTACCGGCTGCATATTGAACCGTCTTGACGAAACAACGGTTTTTTCATTGGAAACGTCTTCAACCTTTCTCAGGCGTCTGCCGCCTTTTTCGACGGAACGTTTCATTTCGGCCTGTTTAACGGGGTCTTCACAGAATTTCGTGAGATTCCTTTCAGCTATGGCACGGGCTTGTCTGACTTCATCCATGACTTCACCCAAAAGAACCTCATATTCTTCAACTAAACCCAAAACAGCATCAGCTTCAGCTTTAAGCCGGGCTTGGGCGCGTTCCTTTGCTTTGTCAGGATTGTTTGCAAATGCAATATTTTCCTGTTGTTCCGCAACAGTCTTTTGCAGTTTTTCTATTGCGTATGCTACGGCATCTGCGCTCAATTTCTTTCTCTGCTCAAGGGTGTTTACGATGGGAATAGTGTCAATAAACAAAATCCCCCCGCTATTCTCCAGAGCAGGATTTTGAGAAATAGCCATCTGGTTGATTTCCTGTGCAAAGGCTTCCAGTTTTTCTGCAAGATACTCTCTGCTGGCAGGGATATTCCAGAGGGAGCTTATCTTACGTACCGGATTTCCCGCGTCAGTCAGCAGCTTGACTACTATATCTCTGACCTGCTGAGAGGAAAGATAATTCACAGCGCTGTCAAACAAGCCCCGGAGTTCCATAATCATTGCTGCCAGCCAATCCGGGCAATAATCAAAGTTTCCAAACGGACCAACCGCAATCTCAAAACGATTTAACTCTTTATCAAAAGTTAACCGTGCTACTTTGCGACCATCTGAAACTTCTTTGTTCTCCTGGTCAACTTCAATCAGCATAACAACTCTTTCCACTGAGTCTTTATCGTCGCTGACCCGGATAACATCGACTTTTTGCCGCATCCCATCCTGTTCATAGTAACCGTTCAATTTGGTTGTAAGCCGTCTGAAAACATCGGGCGGACTTGGGCGATGGGGACTGTATTGCTGAATCCCCATATTATAGAGTATAGTAATCACGTTATCATAACGCATTTTGGCATTTTCCAGGTTATAAAACTGGTAAGCCAGCCGTACGCCAATATATTCATGGCTTCCTACGGCTCCTATAATTACTTTTGGATCAAATAAATTCATGATTCTAACCTCCTTCCCCGACTTAACGGGATTTTTTATAACATCATCAATTCACCGTCGATAAAGGCCAAAAATAATAATTCCCCGTGCTTTGGACAGATTATTTGATAAGCATTTATTTGGTTATCCATATCATCCAAAATATATAAATGCAGGCATTGCCCGCATTCGGGGCATTTCATGACCCTATCTCCGGTCGATACCCTTCGCAAAGCATAGCTTCGCAAAAGGTTCTTTCCCATTTCAGACATTCTTCTCTGGATGGGTCAGAGTACAGTTCTTTTCCATCCGGCAAAGCTACTATCCACTCCTGCCGGATTGGGTCAAACTCGATTGTTGTGGCGCGAACGACCGTCAATTTACCGAGTTTTTGCAGGGGAATCGTATCAGTGTATAATCCCTCAATCTTACCGTCCGGGCGAATGTAAACAGCGGCCATTAGTTACGCACCTCCTCTTTGAGCAAGGGGGCTTCGTAATATTCTGGCTTTTTGTTTTCTTCTACTACTTTGCCCAGCGATTTCAGAAACTTTGTTGCTTCTTCACAACTATTTCCGCTATAGCCCTCCGCTTCAACGCGGATTTTGCCGTCTGGGGAGATAGTAACGATGATCTTTTTCATCTATAACACCCCCTTCAAGTACGGTTCGCCGGTCATTTCTATGCGGATACTCCCATCTTCCAAGATGGCTTCCGTGTACTGCAAACCCTGAACCTGGGCGATTTCCTGCATCAGGAAATAATTGTACAGCTTTGTGAATTTGCTGATTTTTGCATCAGCCATATTTGCTTCTGCAGCTTTGTATCCTTGCTGCTTTTCAATTTCCGGGTACATTTCTTCGGCTTTTTTGAGTACATTGGGGTCAGCCAGATACTTTGAGATGTGGTTATCCCAGAAATCTGCTACTACGGCATAGGCTCCATCCGGTTGGTTTTGGAATCCGATGTCATAATCTCCCGGCAGTTTCATTACCAGATCACATTTTGTTGTCTGACCGCCATAACCTCTGCACTTTGTTCTGTGCCGCATATAATATCCCATTGCTTCTGCGGCTTTCATGAGAGCTTTCTTGCTCTCAAAACGTGTTTTTACTGAGAACCAATGTGACATTTTACCACTCCTTTCCCCGACTTAACGGGATTTTATTTATTTTTAAACATAAAAAAGCGGCCTGCAGGCCGCTTTTTAAGATTATTAATTTGCGTTCAGCCTGGCATCTACTAAATCTGCTAGATGCACTATTTTGGCTTCCTGAGTTGAGGGTTCAACAGGAGATCCCCATTCTTTTAAGCCATGATGGGAAGCTATGATATGCAGTAAATGCTGGGCTGTGTCATGGTCTAAATACTTATCTACATAAGGTTTCAGTATCATCATTCCCAGGGGGATATGATCGATCATCTTCCCGTCCATAGAATACTCTATTGCACAACCGTCCCAGCTATATGCCTGTATCTTGCCGATGTCATGCAAAACAGCACCGGCAATAATCAAGTCTGTGTTTACAGGCTGTTTTTGACTGGATGAAAGTGTAAGAGCAATGCGGGTTACGGACAGCGTATGTTCCAGAAGCCCTCCCAGATAATTATGATGATGAAAAACTGCAGCAGGAGCATCAAAATATTCCGCTTTGAAGTCCTCGTAGATTTTTTTCACCATTATACGAATTGAAGGGGTCTGGATTTGCCCTATATTACTTTGCAGCCGAATTTGTAAATCATTCCGGTCGCCGGGATATGTCGGTATAAACTCGGCTTTATCGTATTCATCTTCCTTTGCGTCGCGGAATCGTGATATTGTTATCTGGGGACTGCCGTTATATTCCAAAAGTACACCTTCAACTTTTATTACAGTGCTTTCTTTCGGCAGCTCACCATCATAATCCCATATCCTTCCCATGATCTGTTCCGCGCCGTCATATACCTGCAAGTCTGCATAAGGCTTTCCAGCTGAGGTATGTCTTATACTGGCTTTACGCACTACGCAAAAACCAATAAATTTGTTATTCGGACAATCTTTAAATTTCATTTTTTACCTCCCTAACCCAATAGGATTTATTTTCGCCTTTTAAAGCAAAGTGGCCAGAAATTCCACCAGAGCATTGGCACAACATATGCCAAATACTACCAGAATAACAACTATCCAGTCATAAATAAAATTCATTTTTCACGCCTCCTTGCCCCCTTGCGGGGGCTATAGTATGCCCCCATCCGGGGAAAAGGTACGCGCGTACTTATAATCTTAACTTTCTTGTGTACGCATTTACTTGTGTTTCCGGAGCAACCATTTCCGGGAAAGACGCCAACCTTGCCCGGGACTTGCCCCATTCTCTCATTTCAGCTATTTGTTCTTTCATAGTCACAGACAAGGGACTGGTTTCCTCGGCAGCCTCCAATAATATCTCCGTGGATATATCCACTTTTCTGCTGAAGGCGCGGAACAGCCCGGAGATTACGATCTGCTCAATTTCCGAGCCGGTATATCCGGAGGTTTCCTTTGCCAGTTTGGGAATATCAAAATCTTCTATATTTCTGCCTTTTCGGGATATATGGATTTTAAATATTTCTTCCCTTTCCTGTTGGCCAGGCAGATCAACGAACCATATTTCATCAAATCTGCCTTTACGCAATAATTCAGGCGGCAGTGCTCCAATATTATTTGCAGTGGCAACCACAAATACCGGAGCTGTAGTTTCCTGCAGCCACGATAAGAATTGACCGAATACACGGGTTGAAACTCCTGAATCACTGCTGCCGCCTACTCCAGCAAAGAATTTTTCCACTTCATCGATCCAAAGAACAGCAGGAGCCATATGTTCAGCAATTTTCAGGGCTTCTTTCATACGCTTTTCTGATTCTCCAACGTACTTGTCTAGTACATTTTGGAGAGAAAGCAGCGGAAAGCCTAATTGCTTTGATACAGCTTTCGCAAACAATGATTTTCCTGTGCCCGGTATGCCAAATACCAGACAGCCTTTCGGATATGGCAGACCAAACTCGCGGGCTTCCGGAGAAAAGGCTTTCCCTCTTTCCCACATCCATAATTTGATCTGATCCAACCCCCCGATATTGGGGATGTTATCCGGTTCAATGAGTTCCATGGTTCCGGATTTTTTGAGTATTTGCGCTTTTTGACGCTTGACCTCAGACACCACTTCCGGAGTTATCTCCAGTTCGTTTTTGACCAGAGCAAGGGCGATCATGTTTTCCGCCTCACTCATGGTCAGCCCAACGGCTGCCTCAACCAAACTGGGGCAGAGTTCTGAATCGCTAAAGTCGCCTAAACCAGATATAATATTCTGAATTGCTTCTTTGTCAGGAAGTTCAAAATCCAGAATCAATATTTCCTTTTCAAGTTCAGGCGGAATCTCCCCTGACGTTGAGATAAAAACAAGGGTGATACCATTGGCCTTGCAATACCCCAGAGTTCTTCTCAATTTCTGCTGTACTGCCGGATGCTTCATCATGGGATTAAAATTGTTGAAGGAAACCAGCGAGTCCGTTAAATTGACCTCTAATGCTTCCAGCATTGCAACCGGGTTTTCAGGTCCAGCTAACTTTTCTTCGCCTTTTTGCAACCCATCAACAAAGTCCCAGGTTAAATAGTACATATTGCGGGATTTAGCCAGCTCAAAGACTTCCTGGCCGACTCTTTCCCACTCGGTTGAGTTTACCGCTACTGCCGGTACGCCAGCTGATACGCAGGCGTTGAGGAATGTTTTAAATGATTTCATTTAAAATCTCCTCCCTTCCCCGAGCAGATTTCATTTTCTTGCGAAATTTGCGGCACTCCAATTTCAGTTGTTCTTTTTTCCGATTCTTCTTCTGGTTTTCTGTAACAATAAGTGCTACAGTTTTCATAAAACCACTTCCTTTCCCCGACCTAACGGGATTTTATTTATTTTTGAGCATAAAAAAAGCCTGACTATAAACATCGGTCAGACTTGCTTATCGTTAAACGCACTTTGCCCCTCACGGTAAATTCAAATTTTTGACCCCCACCCTATTTGAATTTCTCGTTGGTGCATTAACTATTTTACGTGCTTTCCCCGGCCCTGCCGGTTGTACTTAGCATATGCTACCTGCGAGGATATCCGAGTTAGCTTTTCCAAAAACTTTATTTTAAATAATTATAATCTTATAGATTATAATTTTCAAGCCATTTCATCAATAAGTTTACAGGGGTTGTATGGAACCGTTCTTATACTGCATAAACTCCGTCAAATACTTATCAGTGGTGTAATATACAGGCACATAAATATCGATTTCCTCTGCTATTTGGCTTATAAGCCTTAAATTGGGCGTTACCACTATCATCCCCCGACAACTCAACTCTACCTCGGCTTTTAATGTTTTGACCCGCGTATCGTACTTCCGGGGACACCATAATGCAAATTTCTGGTCTATTAATTCGATCTCTCCAACCAATAAACCTTTAGATACCCAAAAGTGCAGGTCCAATACTCCATTCGCAGAACAAAATTCATTGGCTGCAATAAATTCCAGGGCTTTTGTGCAGGATATTTCAGGTATTATTTTGCGAGTTACCCTGAACCCTTCCGTTCCAACAGTATAGCCAGAAATTGTTTTTTCACCTTCTTTGGTAATATCATATCTTTGCAAATATTTCATATCTGCCAGTTTCATGAGTCTTCTTCTGGTCTTATTGACACCGTTGATGGGGAAAAACCTGGCGATTTGCCTGTGAGTCATAAAAATACGCTCGTTTAAAACCCGCAAAATCGGTTCGCCCCATTCGGGCAAGTCTCCCCACGCTGTGCCAGGGATTTTCGTAAATGTTGTTTCCATGGATTACCTCCTAATTATAGGAAACCGAATTTCACTTATATTACAATCGGCTTCGATATGTCATCATATTGTTTATATTTCAAAGCATATACTATTCTTTTTGCTCAGGTGATTGTTTTTTAATTTTTTAGTATTAAACTACCTTGGCATTACTTTTCGTTCGTTGTGGGGCATTTTTGAAGGTGTTGTTTTTTATTCTTACGCGACAACGTGACAACGCGACAAGTTTTGGGGCGTTCACACAGGGATTTATGAAAAGATTGTGTGACAGCTTCAAGCGGGGTAAAAAAGACCACACTTAAGGTAAAACTGTCTTAAGTGTGGTCTACTTTTATTTATGCCACCCAGTTATATCCGGTCATGGCTTGGTCAACGATATGGTTAAACACGATACTGCTCTTATTCTTTAGAGAGCACTCCTTTTATGTACCGTTGTTCTTCCTCAAATAGATGTTCCGTCACATGAAGCTTTTCACAGAAATCATCTTTCTGGGAACCACCAGCTATATTCGTCGATGATGTTACGGAAACGCTCCGCAAACTGTGTTCGGGTAACATTTCAGCGCAGCATTTTTCCGTTTTTCCTCCCTGCCCTATGTCACAAGCATTTGAATGTTAGCTTCCTTAACATACTGAGCTTTTGCATTGGGTTCTGCAGATTCCGCATCTACAACAAGGTACTTTTGCTCGTCTTCATCAACTGATACGATATAGACGGTTTTTCCATTTTTCAAAAGAATGATGTTGCCTTCATGATATTTCATCTAGATATTCCTCCCGTATTTCTATCTGTGGTATTATCCTGTTATCCCAGTAAACAACTTTTCAATGTAATCATTGTCGTCCATAAATAGAACATGATTTGTATTCCACTCTTCGATAGTTGCGTTTTTGTCTGCAAGTTCTGAATACTTTGTCGGAGAAAGAATGAACGAGTTTAACGCGACTGACGGCACTGTCAGCTTGCTCTCAACATCAACCTTCAAACGGTTATACAGCTGTACCTTGCTGGAAGAAATTGATTCTCTTCCCATTCCATGCGGATCAATGAAAGTAATATATTGTTTACCGTCAGCAATCATCCACAGAATGAAGTCTGGGTAAAACCCTGCGTCATCAAAAAAACCGATGCCTTTTTTACTGCGATTGCGGATTAAGTATAGTTCTTTATCCATAAAGTGATTAGCATGCGTGGTGATATGCTTTTGAAGCGTCTTAACAAATTTCAACTCGTTCTCGTTCAGTTTTACGGGAGATATCCCTATCTCCAAGTTCCCCTTTGCTAAATACAGAAGAGGATTATATAAGTGCGTAGGTACGCTGATTGCTTCCATATCTCCTTGACGCGGGATAGTGAAGGATGGCAGTCTCTTTTTCTTTTTTGCCTTCTCTACTTCCGCAATTACCTGACGAAGCCATAATATCGCAGTCTCGTTTTCACTTGTGTCATCAATGCTAATGTTGTATTCGTCATTTTCTTCATTCAGGAAATTCTCGTTACTATCATCCATTGGAATGAGTTCATATCCAACCACATGTGATTCCCATCGATTTTGCTTAGCATAATAAAATTTGTCAAAATACTTTGTAAGTAAAGCAACAGCTATTCGCTCAAAACGCTTGTAATCCTCAAAACTACGAACAACAAGTTCATCCTCTGGAATGAGAAGCTTGTACCACTGAGTGTTCTGAAGTAAATCCTTCAAATCCCTTCGCGTAATAATAACATTGTAACGTGCCTTTTCAATTTTATATCTTTGTAGTTCGAAGTAAATTGCATCGTAGTCTAAAAAAGCAAGATGCTCTGGGCGAAGTACAGCCACATTTTTTGTAACTTCGCTTTCGCTTCGATTCTGTGAGGACTCAAATTGAACCTTTGAATAGCAGTCAAGTGTAACTATGGGCACATCTGGTTCAAAGCGCAATAATGGTTTTGCTGCGGCTTTCTTAAAATCCAAATTGCCCTTTACACGAAGAGAATAAAGTCCTCTTTTTTTATATTCTTTATTCCGAATCACGGGCATCTTTAAAGTTATAATCTGCCCCTTTTCACTCGGAACCCCTTCAGCCTCAAGGAACTCTTTGAATTGTCTCATATAATCTGCACGGACACCAAATATATTGAGCGTTTCTAAAATATTGATATATTTGGGCACTACAGTTTCTGGAAAATCCTTTTTATAGAAATTGCTCCGTTTCAGCGACATTCCACGGCCTTTCAAGCGCACGCCACGGCCGAAAAGCTGGATAATTTCACTACCTTCACTACGTCCAACATTCATAAGTCCCATTGTCGATACACGCCAACAGTTCCACCCCTCAGTAAATTTTTTTGAACCGATAAGGATGTTGATTGTTGACTTAGGCTTTGTAATGCCTTGGAACAACGAATCAGAAAAATCAACAGAATCCGTATTAAAACCGTTGTCTGCACATAAATTCAAAAGCGCTGAATCATCGCCAACATTTATAACGCCAAAGGGTTCATTGTCGCCAAGACGCAGCCGGATTTCACCGCTGACGCCACGTAGATTTTCGATATGAAGAGTAGCGCCCGATGAAGAACAGTTGAATACGGTTTTTAAAATATCCGCATATATTTCTGTTGGAGTCATACCTGTTGCAGTGAGGTACGGAAAACTATTCCTAAAAATATCTCGGTTCCTGCTATCGAGTAAACCGGTATTGCCGGAGAGAACACGTTCGATAATGGCTATCGAGTCTGCTGCGTTAGTTAAAAAATCTCTGAAGAACATCAGAATATCCACTACATCGGAAACCTTCCGTTTATTCTCTGTTCGCACAGCATTGACACTTGCACCGACGAATACGAAGAGCGGATTTTCAACATTGAAGTGCGCATATTCGCTTTCCTGTGTTAGAAATAGCCGTTTCTGCTGATAATATGTCATTAAGCATGCAGTTAAATAGGTATTTCGTTTAATCTCATCGCTATCATCCGGGAGATTAATTATATTGTAATCTTTGCCATAACCATCGCCGTAGAAATGCTTATAGGAATAGTCAAAGATTATGCACTTGCCATAGCGCTCTGCAAGTGACTTATCACTAGAAGCTGCAATTGCTTGTCCAAAAGTTGCAGAATATTCAAAGGAGAACCCATTAAAGCATAGCTCATCCCTGTATTTTTGCCATTTACCTTCTTTTCCAGAGGATGAACCACGATGCCCTTCGTCCACAAATACAACGTTGCGATTTCCAAAACGGTTAACTGAGACTATAGTATCTTGATCCTTGTCACCTAACTTTGTATTTTCCAGTACAATTATTTCATTTGCGTTCTGCATCCAACGACTGACTGACTTATCGTAAATTCGTGCAGGAATTCCAGAAGCGGCATAATCATCTATGTGCTGGAGTGATAGGCCTTCCTTTGGTGTCAGCAAAATAAACGTTGCATCATCCGGTAATTTCTCATCGGAATAATGAAGATACTGAAGATAATTAATATGCATGATGAGCGTCTTTCCGCTTCCTGTTGCATTCCATATAGCGATTTTATTCAAATCCTTCGCTGTATACGGCTCATATGTATCATTCGGGAATTGCGCGTTAAAATCGGCAAGATAGGTATTCAAGCCGTCAATCAATGCTTCTCGATTATTAAAATATTGGTCAAGGTAGTATTCGACAAAAAGCAGAGACAGGTATTGGAAATACTTCAATACCATCGGCTCATCGCGATTATCGTTAATTTTTCTCATATGCGATACTATGTTTAGATCATAGCGAGCGAGCGATTCCTCACTTATCGCACACTTGCCACCAAACTGTGCTATCAGCTGTTTATGAAAACCCGTAACACCTTCATCGTCGATTTCTTCCAATGAAGGCTTTTTCATATTAAGAGAAAGTTCCTTTAATGTACTAACCCCAAACTGGGCCAGTATATAACGATTTAATATAAGTTTTTGATAGAATTTTAGTTGCGGCTCGTTAGCCGTTGTTCTTCTTGCCATTGTGCCGCCTCCTTACTCCGCGTTTTCGAACATCCGCTTTTTCATTTCTTCATCAATGAGAACTACCTGCCAGTTTTCTCCATTGTTACGCAGGTTTAAAAGGTTGTTGTCGCAGTTTACATATATCCGCTTGAAGCTTCGTGCGTTCGGTATCGTAAGAAAATAAGCATCAAGTGCAGCATTGTCTTTTTCAATGTCGCCGGTCATTTCACGCCATATAACCAGTGTTTTGTCACCGTTCGGAGTGGTTCCCTCGATTGTTTTAAATTTATAAGCGTTTCCGGATTTAAGTGAGGCAGTAACAGCGCCGTATACACCTGGAGTAAAATCCGCATCATATGTGACAAGCGCATGGCTTTTTGTAACTGTAAGCCCAATAAGATAATTGAAGGTTTCCACAAGGTCAATATTGCGCTCCTTACTCTCAAGATTGCGAGTAATGAGCATCTTATAGCTGAATGGCTTATCTAGTTTTTCAACGTTCAGTAAACTTGCGCTACCTGCAGATTCAGTATTGAGCATATAGGAGAGCATGTAGTCTTCCCGCGCCCCACCAAGCAAATCATAATTTCCGCCACTCAAAACGATGTTATTCAACGTATCCTCGTAGGATTCAAGGCGCAGGTATTTAAAAGCATGGGAGCTTCCCTTACGCGAGACGGGTTTCCCGTCCTTCCATCCTTTTTGATTTTCTGTGTCCATTGAATAGATAGCTTTTTGGATGCGTGGTTTTGTTACGGTATCGAAGTATTCACCCATTTCAACAAGGATATATTTTCTGTTTCCGTTATCATCGCGATTCATATTGATAATAGCATGGCCTGTTGTTCCAGATCCTGCAAAGTAATCTAACACTAACCCATTTTTGCTTCCATTCAACCCAGCAGTAATACATTCTTGTTCTGTGAAAATCGATTTTGGGTACATATTAGGAGCATTTTTGGCCACATAATCAACGCCTAATATACTCTGCAATAGTTTAGTACCATATTCGCTTGCATCATATTTAGCATCAGCCCATAAAGAACGCATTACTCCCATATCTTGATTAAAAATAATCTGATATGAGTTTCGTCCCATTTTAACCTCTAATTTTGGCAAAATAGAAGAAACAGTATTGATAGAATATCTCCATTTTTTTTCATTTCCATCATCATCTATAGGCCATATTTCCATTGTCCCATCTGCTTTTTGTACGTTGTTACTTGAAGGATGAAAATCATCATCTGGAACATTTCCAATTCCGATAATTTTATCGTCTTTTACGATGAATGGATAAAAACAAGTTGCAGCATCTGTTCTATTTGATTCTGTACCACTATCTCGCAGTGTTCGCGAGTCAATTTCTTGCCTTTTTATATCAGCAATGTATTTCTGAGAATCACTTGGATAAACAAAATAGGCAAATTCATGAGTATAAGATATGTTTTTTCCTTGCTGTCCCCGTGGATTATGAACAATTGATATACAAGCTTTGCGCTGGTTTGGAAATAAATGTGATATAATTTGCCCGAGTACTTCCTGCTCTACTTCATCAATTGCACAGATAAAAACAAAATTTTCGTTAAAAAGTGTTTGAGAAGCTTTTATTCTGTCTGACATAAGGCTTAACCAAGAGGAATGCTTGTAATTGTTTTTATATAATATTTCACTAGATTTTGCGTTATAAGGCGGATCGATATAAACACATTTAATCCGATTTTTATATTTAACTTGAAGAAGTTCCAATGATTGGAAATTCTCGCTATGTATCAGTAATCCATCCAACTTTGCATCCAAGCCATCAATACTGGCAATAAGCCGCTCTTTAAATTCATTACTGAAGAAAACCGTATCCAACACAAGATACGGATTCTGCTTTAAAAATTCGACAGTGAGGGGTGCAGAGTAACCTACTGTGGCAGCATTGACTAGATCGCCATCTTTGGCTTCTATTACGTCAATGGCAAATAGGCGCACCCATTCCTCACGCTGAGCATCATTCGCGGCGATTTCGGGATACATGGAGTCCGGAACACGATCAAGCGTAATGCAATAATTCGTCTCAACAACGAATTTCTTTTTTAGATATAATTTCTTTTGAAAATCCTCAATCTGCGCAAGAAAAGTGATAATTTTACGCGCAATTTTGCGAATGACCTTTGCTTTTGTCAGGTATTCTTTCGTTTTTGCTTCATCCTGCTCATCAATATCGTCAAGGTAAATCACTTCATTCTTAATGTAGAAGTCAAGCTCGCGGCGCAAGAATTTTCCTAAATCCTTGTGTATGAAGTAGTCATATGTATTGCGTGCCGTGTAACGATTAAGGTGTCGTTCGAGCAATGTCTTATTGTCAGTAACCGTCATAATAGCAGCAAATGGTATATATTCCGGTTGCGTTTGCACAGTTGCAAAAGCCTCTACAATATCTGTTATGTGCCGTGCCTGCGCTGTTTTGCCGCTATATTCTGAAGCTTTGTATTCAACGTAAACAAAAAGTTCGCCATCAATCACTTCAAACGGTTTTTCAATATAAAGCTGAAAGAAGCGTTTTTCTTTTGCTTTATTATTGTCCATCTCAGTTTCTGCTTCGATGAGCTTGAAGTGGACGGTTTCACCATGCATTGTTTTGAAGGTATAATCTTTAAAATACTCGCTGGTCTTAACGTAATACTGATCAGCATTTGCCCAGTGAAGCTTGACTTCCTCTCCTTCGTAAGGAATAGCATACACACCATCTTTATAGCGACGCTGAGATATAAAATCGCCATCGTCGTAATAGCGGGAGAAGAAGTTTGTCAGGTGGTTATAAACATCAGCTTCTACAGCAGTAATGTCATTTCTAGCAGCAAGAGACTTTTTCTTTTCTTCAAGCTCAGCAATAGCAGCTGTTTTTATTGCCTCAGATAG
>Ga0209723_1000381_pt1 | contig 84913 bp, 67 predicted proteins | sample BiotimSIPDNA_2_FD_185750 | JGI IMG/M metagenome (GOLD analysis project Ga0209723, IMG submission 185750) | Anaerobic biogas reactor microbial communites from Washington, USA - Biogas_R2 time_0 SIP DNA (SPAdes) (version 2) | ecosystem: Engineered > Bioreactor > Anaerobic > Unclassified | place... | reverse complement strand
ATGTTGACACCTCCGGTGTCATGGAAAAAAAGAATCAATGTTTTGCACAGCATTAAATTCCGGGAATAATTATATAAAATTTATTTTGGGTGTCTTTCGAACAAAACAGGACAAAGCAGACTCTGACTTCTTCCATAGACATTTTTTATCATGTTTGTCTGAGGCAGAAAAAACGGTTACTTATTTCAATACCAGATCTGTGATCACCTTTTTCCCCACCTTTTCATTGAGTTTATCAACTATAGCTTTCCTGAGCATAAGTAATTCATTCCTTACAACAGAAGAACTAAGATGTACATAGAGAACTTTGTTTTTTATATAGATCCTGGATGTCTTGACCGATATTGCTTTTCCTACTGTTTCTTCCCATGAATTGAGCAGACCTATCTCATCAAGTTTCCGCTCTAATTTCATTTCCCTGATATAATCGGTAATTGCTTCAGCGATTGATATGGTTTTACTTCTCCTCATTTAGACATTTCCCGTTTTGAATAGCTTCGAACACACCACTGTCTTCAATTTTAAACAGCTTATAATCCACATGATGTACAACCAGAATATCATTCAGTCTACTCTGATGAGTATCAGTAATAAAAATTTGTCCAAATCTATTATTTCCAACAAGTTTTATTATCTGTTCTACCCTTTCAGCATCAAATTTATCAAATATATCGTCAAGCAGAAGGATAGGTGTTATTTCTGATCTCTTACTGATGTAATCAAATTTGGCCAGCTTTAATGCCAGAAGGTAGGATTTTTGCTGACCCTGGGAACCAAGTGCTTTAATAGGATATCCATCCATAAGAAAGACCAGATCATCTTTATGTATTCCAAGAGATGTATATTCGAGATATCTGTCTTTTTCCAGCGAATTAATCAGAGCATCTTCATAATCACCTCCGGAGAGATGTGACCGGTAATTAAGGCTCACCGTTTCTTTACCTGATGATATCCCGGCATAATGGTCCTGAAAGACTGGAATCAGTTCATTTATAAGATTATTTCTCTCCCGAAAAACATAGTTGCCATATTTAACCAGTTGATGATCCCATACCGACAAAGTATCTCTGTCAAAAGTTCCGGTAGAATTGAAATATTTCAGTAGTTTGTTCCTCTGCTGAAGGGCTTTTGTATATTGAAGGACAGAAGTAAGATATTCTGTATCGTATTGGCTGATAATTTTATTCATGAATTTTCGTCTTTCCTCACTTCCTTCTGTTATCAGAACGCTGTCAGCAGGAGATATCATTACAACAGGATATTTGCCTACATGATCAGATAGTCTGGGATATTCTTTCCCGTTTTTCTTCATTATTTTTTGCTTTTGCCTCTGAAAAGAACAGTATATCTGATCTTCATCCCCTTTTTTTATGAATGTACCGTTGATAATAAAATAATCCTCACTATGATGAATATTTATACTGTCCATATTGTTAAAAAAACTTTTAGTCAGAGATAGATAATGTATTGCATCAAGTATATTAGTTTTGCCTACTCCATTATTACCAACAAAACAATTTATACGTTCAGAGAAGTCAATTTTTGACTGTTCGTAATTTTTAAAATTCGTCAGGGAAAGATTTCTGAGATGCATTTTAAAAAAAATAAAAACAATTGACTCTGACATTCAATTTCAATAGTTCAGACATACAAGGGCACGAACTATGATATTGTTTGTAAGGTCAGGAATAAATAACAGTGCAAAGGTAATAATTGTAAACAGATTTTCTATCCATCAATGATATCTTTATACTACTAATAATCAGGCTACTATAAATCAACCTGCTAATAGATATAACTTACCTCAGATAATTGTTTTAAAATAATCTGAAAAAAATTACTTTTGCGGTGGTAAAATCTAAAACAACAATCATTTATACTGAAATGGCAAAAAAGAAAAAAGAGGAAAGTCCGCAGAGCCTGAAAAATGTTGAGGAGACATTATCAAAGACTGAGCAGTTTTTGGAGCAGAATTATAAGTCGCTTCTATATACACTTGCTACTATTGTTGTCCTTGTGGGAATTTTCTGGCTTGGAAGAATGTATCTTAAGAACAGGGACAGAGAAGCTCAATCGCAGATATATCAGGCAGAAAGATATTTTGAAATGGATTCACTCAACCTTGCTTTGTATGGTGACGGTAATTATTTGGGATTTCTCGATATATCACAAGATTATAAATTCACACCCACTGGTAATCTTGCATTATACTGTACCGGGATATGTTATCTTAATCTTGGGCAGTACGAAGATGCGCTTGAATTCCTTGATAAATACTCAAAGAAGGATAAGGTCATCGGTTCTCTGGCAATTGGTGCGATGGGAGATGCTTATGTAGAGCTGGGTGATACAAAAAAAGGTATATCAAAGTATCTGGAAGCAGCTGAATACGGAGCTAACTCATTCAACACACCTCTCTTTCTTATAAAAGCAGCTGAACTCTACGAACTGGAAGGTAAATACTCCGAAGCCCTTGGTTTATACGAACAGATACAGGATGAATACCCCGAAAGTACTGAGGGACAGAGCATTGAAAAATACATTGCCAGGGTTAAACTTCTTAATGAATAACTATGGCTACAACAAATCTATCGGAAAATAACAATAATGATATACCAGTTGCAGATGGAATGAGATTTGGAATAGTTGTATCTGAATGGAACAATGAAATCACTGAGAAGCTTCTGGAGGGAGTATTAAATACTCTGCGAAAGCATGGTGCAAAAGATGATAACATAAGGGTGATCCATGTTCCTGGCAGTTTCGAACTGACTGCCGGAGCCCGGTTCCTTGCTGAAAAAAAAGACAATGATGCTGTTATCTGCCTGGGTTGTGTGATTCAGGGAGAAACTCCTCATTTTACATATATTTGTCAGGGTGTAACACAAGGCATTACTCAACTCAACATTGATTACGGCATACCTTTTATTTTCGGAGTACTTACCACAAACACCCTTCAGGAAGCCAAAGACAGAGCCGGCGGGATACATGGCAATAAAGGTGATGAGGCTGCTGTAACTGCAATCAAAATGGCTGCACTTCGTTAAATCCAATAATAGTATTCTCATTTATAGTTAATTATTTATTACTATTATCTGAAAATTTTATTATCAGCTTTTTAAGTATTATTGTAGCTTTGGATTAGAGATTATCGGATAATCATATGAAGAAGCGTAGAGTGCCTCTGCGTATTGCATTTAGTATGCTTACGGGATATGCACGCAGTCGTATTATTGCCCAGATCAAAGCAGTAGCCTTTATTATTGTATATCTTGTTATTTTTCAGGTCCTGATACTCAGAGTTCCTCTTAGTAATTCTATAATGACTACAGGAGGAATAGCTCTGGTTATTTTCGGGCTGGCCTTTTTCCTGGAAGGTCTTGTACTTGGCTTCATGCCTCTTGGAGAAAGAGTTGGAGCCAGGCTTCCTTCACGTACCAATATTTTTGTCGTAGCCTTATTCGGTCTGGTTCTGGGATTTGGCAGCACACTTGCTGAACCAGCTGTCAGTGCTTTGAGAACAGCCGGATCTATATTGAAAGCATGGGAATCACCATTGCTTTATCAGGTATAATGGGGCTTGCATGGGATTGTGGAGCTGTGACAACAGGTGCTGTGACCGTACCGCTTGTTCTTGCTTTAGGTCTGGGTGTTTCAAGAACTGCCGGAAAGGGTAAAGGAACGGCAAGCGGCTTCGGTGTAGTGTTACTGGCTTCTTATCTGCCCGTTCTTTCCGTTATGATTCTTGGTTATATAATAAACTTCAGAGCTCCGGAACCCACAACAGAAACAAACTTTTTCTCTCCGGGAAAAAGAGATAATACTCTCGCTATTTTTGAGAATGATACAATATTGCTGCAACATGCTTTTATAAAAGGTAGTGAAACAGGCAGACGTGCTTTTTTCGATAATGAAGATGATTACCATAAAGCTCTGTTGTCATTAAAAACAGACAGCTCACAACATTCATCACTTATCGGCAATATGGATCTGGATGAATGGATAATAAATATTGCTTCTGAACAGGAAAGGGACTTTCTTCCTGAGACTATCAGTGTATCCGGACAAAAATCCGGATCATCTTTTATAAACACTATTAAAGAGGAAGCTGTGGTTGGATTCAGGGCAGTAATACCTCTCTCATTATTACTTATTATAGTTTTGACAGGTTTTCTGAGAGAAAAATTAAAGTACAAGGATGAAATTGTACTGGACATTGTTTTTACATTGGCAGGCATGACTCTTCTGACATCAGGAATAAAACTGGGACTGGTTTCTCTTGACCGTGTTCAGGTACTGGATTCTCCTGCTGCTTATATGTATACAATATAACAACAAGTACTTGCCCGATTCACACCCTGAAATTCACCGGCCGCATAGCTTTCTGTAAGGGCAGTAACTGCATTTACTCCATACATCTTTTGTCATAATAAATGGCTCATCCCCGCTGAAAATAATTTTCAAGATTTCATGAAGATTATTCATGAAATCATCTCTAACCTCATTGTAATCTTCAAGAAATGTAGTCGTACCAAAACGCATTTTACCTGTATCATCTTCTTTTGGTACTCTATTCAATTTATATATCGAAGGTATTATCCTGACTGAACTGTCAGACCATAGGAATGCTTCGCAATAGAGAAGGGTCTGTAACCAACCATCGAGTTCCTTATTCCTGTCATCCTGAAAAAGGTCATTCACAGTCTTCACAGAATCAGCTACCTTGCCTGTTTTATAGTCAATTATCCTCACAACTTCGCCTTTCAAATCAATACGGTCTATCTTCCCTCCTGTCATAACATTAATAATTCTGGTATCCCCTGATATCCTGATAGGGAAAAGGTAAAGATTTTCAAGTGAAATAATTTTTAACGGCGCCACATTTTTATCCATCTGAAGTATCCTGTCAATAAAGACTGAAAGAACATTTGAAATAATAAATTCATTTCCGTTGACAACTGAATAATTCGGTTTACCAAATACTTGTCTTATTTCTTTCTTTATCAGATTTAACAGTCTGTCTTTATCTGAGGATAATTTTTCCAGAGCAGTGTTGTCTAGAAACCCATCAGCATATCCTGCATAAAGATCTTTTGCTACTGCATGTAATAAGGTTCCCAGTTTTGCAGGATCTATTTCCTCAGATATTTCTTCTCTTTCAAAAAGACCGTTTACATAACGATAATAAAATTTCATTCTGCAGTTAAGCCATGTATTTATTGCTGAAGGAGACAAATATGCCTGCCGTTTGGGATTTTTGCCGCAGAAACGCTCAATAAGTCTCAGGTTATGTTCTTCCTTTCGTTCAACTACAGAACTGGTAATACTATTATTCATGATCTCAAAAGTTGTACTGAGCATCTCAGGCTTCAGTTGAGGATCATATTTTATTTGCTGCAGAAACCTACTCATCTCACCACTTCTTAGTCCTTCTGAATCAGAGTTATAAAGAAATTTCACATTTTCAGCTCTGTGTAACAACCTGTAAAAATGATATGCATAGATTGATTCCTGATGATTGACAGAAGGCATCCTGAATGCTTCTCTGAGAGTGAAAGGTATAAAAGAGGAAGGAACTGTTACAGATGGCAATATTCCTTCATTAACCGACAGCATTACAATATTTCTGAAGTCCAGTGTCCTGGTCTCCAGTATACCCATGACCTGTATTCCTGCCAGAGGCTCTCCTGAAAAAGGCACTGATTGACTTCTGATTATTCTTTCAAGTATCCTGGTCCATGTTTCTATAGTAAGAACAATATCCTGACTTTTTGCAACAATATCCAGCCGGTTCAGTGAAAGTATTATTCTGTAAATAAATTCATTTCTTATATTTTTCTGGAAATATACCCCTCCTGTTCCCTTCAGTGCTTCATCTGAAAGATCACTCAGCAAAGAAAGGATTGTCTTAAGATATTCTGACAATAGGTCTGGCTTTTCTGTTTTAATGAAAACAAGAGATAGTATTTCGGATTGACATAAATAATCAGCCTCTATCCATGTCTGATTTCTTTCCGTTATTTCCGTAATTATCTGATCAGCCAACTCGTCAATTAATGCACGGAGAAAACTGTTTTTCAAAAGTTTTATTACATCCCTGTAGTTGAACAAAACAGCTCCATTCTTCTTCCTGGAATTCATTTGCAGGTCCAGCAACTGTTTGACGAAAATAAATAAAGATGTCTGACGTACAGGGTAACCCATTGTAATATTAATATCTGAAAATTTTTCCGGAAGGCTTGTGAGTACAGGAACAAGAAGGTTTTCATCAGCAAGAATAATGGCTGTCTGATGTGCATTCTCCAAAGACAGTTCATCAAAATCCTGTAATAGCTGTGGTAAGAGTTTTACCTGGCCAACATCTGATGAAGTATTAATAACTCTTATCCTGCACTTTTGATTATTTTCTGAGAGCATAGTATCATAATCCCATTCTTCAGGCATATCGTTACCAAAAAAGCGGATATTCTCTCTTAGAAAAAAACCGGCAGAGTTTAAATTGTCTGTTTTTAAATATGAATTATCATAATCCCAGTAAAATCTTGCTTTTCCATTGCTTTTCAGCCATTTCATCAGTTCTTTTTCACATTTGTTAAGTGCATTAAATCCAATGAAATGGACCATGTCCCATCTTATTCCTACAGAATCGTCTTTTTTGATTCTTTCAATAACATCTCTGTAAATCATACCCTCATAAGCTTCTCCCTTCTTTGCAAGAACATTTCTGAACTCCTTATATAAGTCATCCAGTATTTCCCATATCTTAAGGAATTCGGCTTTCTCCCGCGTCAGTTTTGTTGTGTCGGTATTTATCCAGAAACGTTTTATTATTTCTACCTGCTCTGCAGTTAATCCGCCAAACTGTTCATCTATTTTTTTTATATCCGTAATATTTCTGAACAACTGCGTTGTATTGACAAGATATTTATCGACATCATCAAAATCATCAAGAAGCATATCTCCCCAAAAATAGAAATCATCAAAATTTTCTGCTCCTCTCTTTATTTTCCGGTATACTTTATACAATTCAAATAGAAGTACCTCATTCTCTGCAGGTTGGCTATCTGACAATGAGTAAAACAGATCATTAATAGTCAGTATGGCCGGTAACCAGACCGGCTTACGGATTTCAGCTGCCAGATATTTCATAAAAAACAATCCGGCTCTTCTGTTTGGGAACACCAGACAATGTTTATCCAGAGTGTTACCATAACGTTCATAAAGGGATTCTGCTATTTGCTGAAGAAAATATTTCATATCAGACATTTTTTATTTCCGGCAAACAGGTGATATCTGTTACCCGGCCAACTCTCATCAGGGCAAAGCTCACGGTAAAAACTCAAAACTGTTATCAGATAAATGGGGATCATGATTATTTAAAGTTAAAGTCTGACGGATTATGTAACCGGCCCTGCCATGTATCAAGCTCTTCAAGACGTTTTTCAATCAGTAGGGCTGCCTGTTCAGTTCTGGTTTTACCCCATGTAATTTCTGAAAGAAAACGAGGAGGTGCTTCACCTGTAAATCTTTCGATGACTAAAGACGGATTAAGTCTTTCAACGAACTCAACAATAAAGTCAATATATTCTTCAAGTGAAAATCTTAAAAAGTCATTAGGATTATCCCTGTATTCCTTTTCAATAGCCGTTCCTTTCATTATCTGAAGCTGATGAAATTTAACTGTGGAAAGTGGCATCGCTGATATTATTTCCGCCATCCTAAGCATTTCGGAACGTGATTCTCCTGGCAGTCCGAAAATAAAATGAGCTCCGGTATTAATACCGGCTGCTGATGTTTTCTCAATGGCAATACGAGCTTCTTTGAACGAATGGCCTCTGTTGATCCTCCTGAGAGTTATATCGGAACATGATTCAACACCATATTCTATAGCTATATAATATTTCTCAGCTAGTTCCTTAAGGTAGTTTATTTTCAGGTCGTCAATACAATCTGGTCTGGTACCTATAACCAAACCAACCACTCCCGGATAACTGAGAGCTTCTTCATAAAGAGATCTAAGTGTATCCAACCCCGCATAGGTGTTAGTATATGCCTGAAAATATGCCAGATATGAATATGCTCTCCTGTATCTCCATTTATGAAATTCAATTCCCTCCTCTATCTGCTTTGAAACAGTCTTATCCGGAGTACAGTATCCGGGATTGAATGCATCATTATTGCAGTAAGTGCATCCTCCGGTTCCTTTTGTCCCGTCTCTGTTAGGGCAGATAAAACCAGCATCAACAGCAACTTTTTGTATCCTTGCCCCATAAAGCTTTTTAAGATAGTTTGAAAAGGCATTGAACCTTCTTTCATGTCCCCATGAATATATCCTGATTTCTTTTTTTTCCTGTGGCATCAGACAGATACAACTTTATTATTATCAACATACCATATATAAGACTCTATATTATGGTAGCCCATATCAGACAAAAGCATTTTATATTCCTGTAACTGTTTAACATAGCGCTTGTTTTCTTCTCCAAACTTAAAATCAACAACTATGGTTTTATTCTCTCTCAGAAGTATCCTGTCGGGCCTTCTTGTCACACCGGAAGGTAATAATATGTCTTTTTCTGTAAGAACCTTATTATCAACGGCAAACCATTCCGAAACAGGAGAAGATGATAACAGGACGGCAATTTTGTTCTCCATATCATCAGCTTCTTCCTTTGTGATTTTACCAGCCATAACAAGCTTCTTTAATGCTGTTCCGATATCATTTATGGTAGCAATATCTTCAAAAACCTCATGCATCATTTTGCCATAATTTATCTTTTGCTTTACAGCAGTATTTTTTTCTGAAAAATAGTTTTCACCATGAAGCTTCAGTTTCAGTGATCCTGGTTTATTTTCAACTGTATAACAATTTAATGTGATTTCTTTCTTCTCCTCAGTCTGACTTAATTTCTCTGGAATAATTCCCAATTCAAAGATTCCTTTTTCAGGGTTGAACATTTTTCTCAAAGGTAATTCCGCCTTCTCCACATTATTCACACCAATCTCAATGGCATTTTTTATAATCTCTGCTATTGTCCCTTTTGAATTTTTGTCTCCGGGAAGGAATCCCCATAACACATCTTTGGCTCTTGTAAGAGCTACGTACAGGAGATTAATATTATCCAGAAAAGAGGCACATTTTTCCGCATAATAATCATCTGAAAACACAGTATTAACAAGTTTATTGCTATAACGCACAGGAAGGATACCCAGTTCATTAAAAGGAGGTATTTGAGGCCTGACCCATAATACTGGCTGCTTAAGGTTTTTGTGATCAACATCCCATGAAAGAAAAGGCAGTATTGTAACGCTGAATTCAAGACCTTTGGACTTATGGATTGTAAATACCTTAATAGCATCCTGATCATCCGGCAACACAATGGATTTATTAACCCCGGTACTCTCCCACCATTCAAGAAAGGTATTAAAATCGGCATTCCTGTTCTTTGAAAAATTCATAACAAGGTCCTGAAAAGTATTCAGATAGGCAACATGATGAGGAGATGAACCAAGATCAAAATGACGGACAATATTCTCCACTGCTTCAAAAAGAGGCATATTACGGGCTCGTTCAAGGAATTCTGCTGTATCAACAGGATAATAGTCCTGACAGCTGTCCGAGGATGAATCAGAAAATAAGGGAACTTCTTCAGGATTATCCCATCCTCTGGTCACCAGATAAAATCTCTTCATCTCTGCCTGTGCAATCTGATCTCCCGGATTGTTGAGAAGTTTTATTACTGCTGCAATAAAATTGACAACAGCTGATTTCGACAGAGTAAGAGAATCATTTGACACTATATTATAGTTAAACTTTTTTTTCTGTTCTTCGGTACAACCGGCTCCATATTCAATCACCCTCCTGAGGACATCCTCCCCTTCTCTTCTTTCTCTGACCAGTATACCAATATCTGAAGCTCTGTAACCTTTTATCTGAAGCTCTTCAATCAAAGCAGGAAGTCTGTCCAGGACTATCTGTGACCATTTCTTTTTATCATCTGTTTTAATCTCATCTAAACCCTTTTCGCCTTCTGATTCATCATCAACAATTTCAAGTCTTACATACCCTCCTCTTCCCGGTTCGGGATCATCCTGGACAGCCTCTTTATATAGTTCTGTAAAACTAAATGACAATTGATCTCCGGGAAAAGAATCTTCAACCTGTTGAGGTATAACAGAAAAGAGAGAGTTATTGAAGGAAATAATATTTGATCTGCTTCTCCAGTTAGTATTCAGAGGTTCACTCAGAAACCTCTTATTATCAACCATTTCTTTTTTCATCCTCCCCAATATCTGCCAGTCACTGTTTCTCCAACGATAAATAGATTGTTTAATGTCACCGACTACAATATTATCATGCCCCTCTCCCATACTGTTTATAATTAAAGGATTAAAATTATGCCATTGTAATATCGATGTATCCTGGAATTCATCTATCATATAATTTTCATACTGATTCCCTATTTTCTCATAGATAAATGGTGTCTGGTCAGCTTTTGTTATAAGCCTTAAAACCTCTCCTGCATCTGAAAGCAGAAAACTGTTTTCAGAACCTGCCACCCGTCGTACTCTTTTCAGAACATCTGAAAGGATACCCAGTGCATACATGTTGGGTTGTATTACCTTTGCACTCTCATATATCAAACGCTTATCATCATCATAAATAACAGCTTCCTTTATAATAGTATCAAGGCCCTTATTTATTGCACTCTGAAGCCGGGGATGGATTTTACCTGATGACCACCGTGGTGGATCATTAAAAATCTGCCTGACAGCACTTCCTGGACTGACAATTTTCCCTGAAGAAAGAGATCTGATGTAAGATGGTATGCCTCTGCTTTTTTGATAAAACATCTCAGCAGAAAGTTCATATTCAAACAATAACTCTTCGGCTTTCGTGCCCAGATCATTCAATTTGGTTTCAAAAGAGTGTATAATTGAACGTATTTTTTTGATGTAATCAAGAAGAAATTCCTTATTCTCCAGCTTCGATAATTCCGTTTCCGATAATATTTTAAAGTTCTCTTTGAAAAGTTCTTCGGATAATTTCATTACTGATGTTTTCAGATTCCAGTTCTTCTCCTCTTCAAGATTTGAAAGCACATAATCCTTAAGCCATTCCTGCAGTTTGTTATCTTCCGGAGAAGAAGCTATCATCTCATCTACAGCGGAAGAGAGTATCAGGTTATGGTCCAGTTCAATATTATAACCTGAATGTAATCCTGCTTCTCTGGCAAAAGCCCGAAGCACTTTTTGAAAGAATGCATCAATAGTGGATACTGAGAATCTGGAAAAATCATGAAGTAATGAATAAAGTATCTCTTCAGCCTTGTTTCTGACCTCCGGCTCTGTCATACCAGTATCTTTCATCAGTCCTGAAAGATATTTTGATTCTTTCCCTGTTAAAAGGAGGAATAACTGATCGAGTATTCTGTTTTTCATTTCTGCAGTAGCTTTATTGGTGAAAGTTACTGCAAGTATTTTACGGTAATTATATTTTGACCTGAAGAGCTTTGAGAGATAAATACCTGCCAGTCTGAAGGTCTTACCTGATCCTGCGGAAGCGCTGTATATAGTTAGTGTACCTGTTCCCATTCCGGATTAAAGTTAGCATTTTTCAATATCTTTGCACAATGAAAAAAAGAGTGGTCATCGGCTTATCCGGAGGCGTAGATTCAAGTGTTGCAGCATGGATACTGAAGGAAAAAGGATATGATGTAACAGGACTCTTTATGAAAAACTGGCATGATACCACTGGTTTACTTCATAGCGACTGCCATTGGGAAGATGACCTTATGTTTGCAGAAATGGTTGCAAAAAAGATTGGAATATCTTTTCAGCATATCGACCTTAGTGAACCCTACAGAGAAAGGGTTATTGACTATATGTTCGATGAATATAAAAAAGGAAGAACTCCTAACCCGGATATACTATGTAACAGGGAAATAAAATTTGATTCATTTGCGGAAGAAGCAAAGAAAATTGGAGCTCACTATATTGCTACGGGTCATTATTGCAGAAAGGAAAAGTTAGAAAAAGACGGCCGTGTAATTTACAGGCTTCTCAGGGGAATAGATGACAATAAAGACCAGAGTTATTTTTTGTGCCAGGTAAACCAGCAACAACTGGCTTTTTCATTGTTCCCTCTGGGAGGATTAACCAAACCCGAAGTAAGAAAAATTGCAGATAATCTTGGTCTGGCTACTGCTCACCGAAAAGACTCACAGGGAATATGTTTCATTGGGAAAGTTCATCTTCCGGTATTTCTCCAACAAAAACTAAAAGCCAGAGAAGGGCCGGTAATTGAAATTGCTCCTTCCGATCAATTATTGACCTGGGCTACGGGACTCCCGTCAGAGACACCGGAAGAACTGGAATTAATCAAAATGACTGCTAATCATCCTTTTGAAAAACTTCCGGGAAAAACTGTGGGACTGCATAATGGAGCTCACTTTTTCACTATAGGACAAAGGAAAGGAATTAATATTGGAGGATATAAGGAACCTCTTTTTGTTCTGGGTATTGATACTGACAATAATATCCTTTACGTAGGTGAAGGACAATCACATCCCGGCTTATACAGAAAAGGATTGTTTATTTCAAATGATGATCTGCACTGGATAAGACCTGATTTGGAATTGAGGACAGGAGAAAAATGCGAATATATGGTCCGTATAAGATATCGTCAACCACTGCAAAGAGCAATATTATTCCGTACCAATAATGGCATATACATCATTTTTAACAGCTTGCAGCGAGGCATTGCTCCTGGTCAGTTCGCAGCATGGTATGACGGTGATGAAATAACAGGCTCCGGTGTAATAGCAAGATAATGTTTCAAAAACAATAGTTCTGAACAGACTTGTTGTAAATACAGAAGATTAATAATTAAATATTAATAATATATCTGCGGTCCATATATTTGTTGAGACAACCTGTCTCTCCTGTTTTGTGCGAAAGACACCCAAAATAAATTTTATATAATTATTCCCGGAATTTAATGCTGTGCAAAACATTGATTCTTTTTTTCCATGACACCGGAGGTGTCAACATCCAGTAGCCCGGGTTCCACCCCGGGAAAGGTGCATTACATCATAAAAACAACCATGGAGGGGTTGACTTCAAAATGACATCCTGACTGACGGTAGCTTTTCCCCGGTTGAAAAAGTTGAAGAAGTTGAAGAAAGGGGGTTGAAACGGTTTTATTGCCACTGCCCCGGTGGAACCTGTACTATTGGAAGTCCAGCCCTTCGGGCTGAAGAACTTTCTGTGCTGTTTTGTGCGAAAGACACCCATATTTACAAGAAAAAATCACCCTTTTATTTATAAATCAATTGGTTGGCATTTTGGAGGCCTAAAAATCGCACAAAACAGGAAAAAGTTCTGAATAGACTTGTTGTAAATACAGAAGATTAATAATTAAATATTAATAATATATCTGCGGTCCATATATTTGTTAAGACAACCTGTCTCTGTAATCGCGGTAACTGAATCTTCTGATGAGCTTAAATTTTTTATCTTTTGTCCACAGACCAATGGACGGATGCTGAACACCATTAAAGGTTGTTGTTTTCACCATTGTGTAATGTATCATATCAAGAAACACTATCCTTTCGCCGGGTTTCAGTTCGTGATCAAAGGACCAGTCTCCCATAAAATCTCCTGACAAACAGGAATTTCCTCCCAGCCTGTAGACAGGCTTACCTTTGACCGGTTCAGTAGCTCCGATAATTTTAGGTTTATATGGCATTTCAAGACAGTCAGGCATATGGGCAGTAAAGGAGACATCCAGTATTGCAGTTTTTACCCGGCCATTCACTACAATATCTTCCACTGTAGCGACCAGTTCTCCTGCCTCCCATGCAAAGGCACTACCAGGTTCAAGTATAATATGAAGACCGGTCTTTTTTCTGAAATCTCGCAGGATTTCTGTAAGATGATCAGTATCATAACCTTCCCGGGTAATTAAATGGCCACCACCCATGTTGATCCACTTAATTTTATCAAAAAGATGACCAAAATCTTTTTCAAATTTTTCGAGCACTCTCTCAAGAGCATATGAATCTGATTCAAAAAGCACATGAAAATGGAGCCCCTCTATTCCCGCCGGTAATCCCTGTTCTAGTTTATCGAAAGTTATTCCCAGACGAGAACCGGGTGAACAGGGATTATAAATACCATGGCTTACTTCTGAAAACTCCGGATTTATTCTGAGACCTGCAGAGATATGCTCCGGATACCGTTTTAATGTACTTTCATATTTAAAGTACTGTTCAAGAGAATTAAAAGTAATATGGGAACTATATTTCATTATAGAACTGAACTCACTCTTCCTGTAAACAGGAGAATAGGTGTGAGCTTTTGACCCTATTTCATCAAAACAGAGGCGGGCTTCATGAGGAGAACTTGCCGCAGCTCCACTGATATACTCCCTCAGTATATCAAAAACGCCCCACATTGCAAATCCCTTAAATGCGAGAATAATTTCTGCTCCGGAGCACTCAGCAACCTGTTTTATAAGTGTAAGGTTTTTTCTGAATCGTTCCTCATCAATTATATAACAGGGAGATGGGATTCTATTGTAGTCAATACTCAAATTATTTCAGTCTGTTTTTAGAGAATAATAATTGCATTCAATCGTAAAGGTGTTGTATTGTACTGATATTACAGTTCCAGGTCAACATCATGTAACTCATTCCATGGCAGTCCCAACAGATTTAGTTGCTCCATAAACGGGTCCGGGTCAAACTCTTCAACATTGAATACTCCTGGTTTTTTCCATAAGCCTTGAAGATACATCATAGCTCCTATAGTAGCCGGTACTCCTGTAGTGTAACTAACAGCCTGGGTACCTGTCTCTGCAAAGGCTTTTTCATGACTGCAATTATTGTAAATATAATAGGTCTTTTCTTGTCCATCCTTCTCTCCTCTTATCCTGCAGCCGATAGATGTCCAGCCCTTGTAGTTTGCACCCAGATCTCCGGGATCAGGCAATACAGCTTTAAGAAATTTAATAGGAACAATTTCACGGCCATCGAACATTACCGGCACTATACCTGCCATTCCAATATTTTGAATAACACGCAGATGCGTCAGATATTCCTCTCCAAAGGTCATCCAGAAACGGGCACGTTTAAGTGTTGGGAAATTTTTAACCAGAGACTCAAGTTCTTCATGATATATAAGATACGATTCTTTGGGTCCTATTTCAGGATAATTTAGTGCTTTGTGTATCTCATGAGGTTTAGTGTAAACCCATTTCCCGTTTTCCCAGTATCTGCCTTTTTGAGTAACCTCTCTGATATTTATTTCGGGATTGAAATTAGTGGCAAAAGGTTTTCCATGATCACCGGCATTACAATCAACTATATCAAGATAGTGTATTTCGTCAAAATGATGTTTTGCAGCATAAGCAGTAAAAACTGAAGTTACACCCGGATCAAACCCACAACCGAGAATGGCAGTTAACCCGGCATTTTTATATTTATCGCGGTAAGCCCACTGCCAGCTGTACTCATATTTAGCTTCATCAAGAGGTTCATAGTTTGCAGTATCAAGATAAGCCACACCGGTTTCCAGACAGGCATCCATGATATGAAGATCCTGGTAAGGCAGAGCTACATTGACAACAATATCAGGTTTGAAAGAACGGATTAATTCAACAAGCTGCGGAACGTTATCTGCATCTACCTGAGCAGTCTTTATCATGTCTTCCCCTACCTTGCGCGCTATATCATCGCACTTTGATTTATTCCTGCTGGCCAGCATAATATCACTAAATACTTCCGGAAGAGAAACCATCTTATGAATTACAACAGTCCCTACTCCACCTGCTCCTATTACTAATACTTTTCCCATTGATTTATTCTTTTTTTATTACTATCAGTCATTTTTTGTTTAATTGTCCTGAATCCGGCCATTTAATAATGAATGTTTGTTTCAAATATAATATATATTGTTATGTGTATTGTTGATTTTTATCACTCAACCCAATTCAAAATTATTTTGATTTATCTTTGCATTCTGTAATTCCTGACATGAAACTGATAAATCCACTGGTAATACTAAGAGTATTAAGTACAATTCTGTTTCTTGAAACAATTGCATTTCTCATTTGTTTGCCTGTAGCACATATATTTAATGAATCTCCTTATCCTTTTCTTTGTTCTGCATTGATATCGATAATAATATCTGTATCATTTTTTCTCTTATCAAAGAATACATCTATTGATAAAATAACCAACAGAGAAGGTTTCATTGTCGTTTCTCTTTCATGGTTCTTATTCTCAATACTCGGCACGGTCCCTTATGTGCTTAGCGGAAGTGTCTCATCATTTATCGATGCTTTTTTTGAGTCTGCTTCAGGCTTTACTACTACGGGAGCAACCATAATAAAGGACATTGAAATATTACCTTTTTCCATCATGTTCTGGAGAAATCTCACCCAATGGATTGGAGGTCTTGGAATAATACTACTTGTAATAATTATCCTACCATCACTTAAGATGACTGCACAACAGTTGCTGAGCATGGAATCATCTCTAAAGGAAAAGATCCTTCCAAAGACAAAGGCAATTGGTTACCGCCTTCTCTACATATATCTGGGTCTGACTCTTATAGAAATTATTCTGCTTTACGTGGGGGATATGAACCTGTTTGACAGTATCTGTCATACTCTTAGTACAGTCTCAACAGGCGGATATTCAACACGTAATACCAGTATATCAGAATATTCATCTTATTCCCAGATAATTATTGCAATATTTATGTTTCTTTCGGGTATAAGTTTTGTTATATACTATTACCTTGTGAAATTACGCCTAAGGAAGATCGTCAAAAACGAAGAATTATGGTTCTATACTGCTTTTACTGTTGCAGCGGGAATAGCAGCAACTCTCATCCTTTTCCATAACGGAGGTATTATTTTCAGTAATGCTGTGAAAGAAGGTTTTTTCCAGGTCATTTCAATAATAACGACAACAGGATTTACTTCAACAGATTATTTAAAATGGCCTTCCGCAGGTGTAATGCTGATTTTTATTCTACTTTTTACCGGTGCAAGCACCGGTTCCACTACAGGTGGCATAAAAATGCTCCGGCATTTACTTGTAATCAAAAATATCAGGAATATTTTCAGGAGAATAATACATCCCAGCGCCATTTCACAGATAAAATTAAACGGGAAGCTTATTAATGAGAATGTCAATTTATCAGTTATCTCATTCGTAGTCTTCTATCTTTTTATTTTTATTATCGGCACTATTTTGATTGTTCTCACCGGGTCTGATCCTGTTACTTCAGCCAGTGCGGTAATAAGCACACTGGGCAACACCGGGCCGGGACTGGGCTCAATTGGACCGATCTATACTTATGCCCCAATGTCTGATACCAGCAAAGTGATCTTCAGTTTTCTGATGATTATCGGAAGACTTGAGATAAACACTATTTTTATTCTTTTCACAAAATCATTCTGGAGACTATAGTACTCCTCTCTCATGATTCTCATGTTCCTTTAAAAAACTTCTTATTTCTTCAAGTATTAAAGGAGTACCAACATTTGCCCAGTAACCTCTGTCATGCCTCCATGTATGTATTCTGTGTTCTGTTGAAAGTCTGATATATACTGAAGTCATTGTATTTATTCCGGAATCCATAAACTTAAAAATAACAGGATCTATTATATGTATTCCCGAGAAAGCTATTTCAGAGAGCGATTGGTTTTCACGTGTCACTATTTTTTCTCCGGTATTCTTATTTATCCAGCCACACAGCAATCCTTCACTGTTGACAAGAAACATTCTGGCTCCTTTACGTGCTCTCACTGCCAAAGTAGCCAGACCATCATTTTTCAAATGATAAGTGTATAATTGAGTAAGATCAAGATCTGTAACTATATCAACATTATAAAGCAGGAAAGGATCTGAATTAAAAAAATCCCGTGCTTTAAATAATCCCCCTGCTGTTTCATATAACATCTCTCTTTCATCCGATACGGTTATTTGGAAACCCTCTTTTTTCAGCTTGTGTATCTCTTTTTCGACCATACTGGCAAGATGATGAATATTTACTATAATATCATCAAAGCCGGAAGATGAACATTTTTCCACAGCCCTTCTGAGGAGAGTCTTACCATTAACATCAACAAGGGCCTTGGGTATTTCCTGGGTTATCCTTCCTAATCTTGTGCCCTTGCCCGCTGCCAGGATCATTGCTTTCATCCTTTTATCTAATTGATTTCAGATAACAGATCCCTAAATAAGGGAGTATCCGGGACAGATCTAATAGTTTTAAACAGTTCCGGAAGATAAATACATGATTCTCCTTCTTCTGAAATTTTTATCAGATTATTCACTCCGGGAACGATACTCTCAGTAAAAGTAGGCTTTTTCTCATACAATCCCCTGAACCCAAAAGCGCCTAGGGCCTGCATGACCCGTATCATACTGAAGCCATAATAATAGTCCAGATATTTATTTTTATCTTCTCCTGTAATAGAACAGAAGTTATTAATATAATAACCAAGTAGTTCTTTCCGGTCCTGATCGGCCATTTGAATTTTTGCATCGTAGAGTAATGAAGCTACATCATATTGTGGAGCCCCCGCCCTGCCTCCCTGGTAATCAATAAACCACGCTTCATTATCAAGAATCATCACATTGGCTGTCTGAAAATCGCGATAGAGAAAATAGTCCTGTCTAACCTGAAGAAGATAATCACAAAGAACAATAAAATCCTTCTCCAGCAACTTTTCATTAAATGGTACAGCCATAAGCTTAAGAAACATGTACTTGAAATAATTCAGATCCCACATCATCGACTGTCTGTCAAAATGTTTATGAGGATAGCACAGATTTAGATCAATGCCTTGAATGCCAATTGTTTGAAAAAGAATTAAAGAGTCCAGTATCTTCTTATACAAATCTTTTGTATTCTGATCAAATCCTGATGATACAGGTTTATTTTCAAGCCACAAATACAGGTTATCATTTCCCAGATCCTGAAGGAAATAAATACAATCGTCCGGGAAATAATAAAAGATTTCAGGTACATTGAGTCCGGCTTTGAGGAAATGTCTTGAAAAACCAACAAATGCTTCATTTTCTTCTCTTACAGGATTATAGGCAGCAATAATGGTATATGAGGATTCTTTTATTCTGAAATATTGTCTGTCTGATCCTGATCGTGGTAAAGAATTGATCAGTATTTCACTTTTACCGTAACTATCAAAATACAGATTTTTTATTTTATTTATAATATCTGCCATTATGTAAAAAACTAAAAAATAAATCAGTTATACAATACGTAAAAATAACAATTTAAGCTTACGGCTGGTCTGCCGGAAAAAATTCTTATTTTTGTGCGCTTAAGATATTATTGCTACCAACAAGCTGTTTTATCAATGCTCATACGCAGATCATGTTTATACTTAGTATGTCTTTTGGTGTTTTTCACTTCATCAAAAGCACAGAAAACTAATCCCCCTTATTTGCAATATATGTATCATCCGTGGGTTGACTCCGTTTGTCAATCCCTTTCTGTTGATCAGAAGATAGCACAATGTATATGGATACCTTCATGGTCCAATAATGACACCATACAACAGGCAAAGACTATTGAAACAATAAAAAGGTATGGAATAGGTGGAATTATTTTTTTTCAGGGAAGTCCGGAAAAACAGGCTGAACTAATCAGGCACTATCAGGAAATCACAAATGTACCACTGATAACAGCGATGGATGCAGAATGGGGAGTTGGGATGAGGCTTTCCGATACAGAGAAATTTCCTTTTCAGTTAACTCTTGGTGCAATACGTAACGATTCTCTTATTTACAAGTTTGGCAAAGCTGTGGCAGAACAGTGCAGACGATCAGGCATCGATGTCAACCTGGCTCCAGTAGCTGATATCAATAATAATCCTTTGAATCCCGTCATCAACTACAGGTCATTCGGTGAAAACAGGGACAATGTAACTGAAAAAGCCTCTCTTTATATGAAAGCCATGGCTGATTATGGCATCATGGGTACTATTAAACACTTCCCGGGTCATGGTGATACTGACACCGACTCACACTCTGATTTGCCGGTGATCAGACATTCACGGGAAAGGCTTGATTCGGTTGAACTCTATCCATTCAGAAAACTGATAAATGAAGGAGCCGGAATAATTATGACTGCTCATCTTGATCTGCCTGCTCTTGATACCGTCAACCACCTCCCTGCCTCTCTCTCACCACTGATCATCCAGAGATTATTGAAAGAGCAGCTTGGATACCGTGGACTGGTCATAAGCGATGCTATGAACATGAAAGGCGTTACAAAATATTACAAGCCCGGAGAAGCGGAAGCAATAGCATTCAGAGCTGGAAATGACATTATAGAATATATCCCCGATATAGAGGCAGCAATAAGAGAAATAAATAATGATATTTCATTAAAAAGGATAACAACAGATGAAATAGATCAGAAATGCAGAAAGATACTTGCCCTTAAATACTGGTCACTACAGCATAAAAGCAGTCCTGCAGATGTAAAAAGTATCAGAAAAGATCTTAATTCCCCGGAAATAAAGGCACTCATACATGAGCTTTTTGCCAATGCTTTGACTCTTCTCAACAACAAACAAAATATTATTCCGGTAAGAAACACCGATAAACTGCAAATTGCCACCTTAGCTGTTAATAAAAGTGGAATCACTTCATTTCAAAAGAGGATCGCATCATATATAACTGCTGATCATTATAATATAAATGTGTCTGATCCCGGCAGGTCTGCTGCTTTGCTTGACAGTCTCAGGAGTTATGATCTGATTATTGCGGGAGTATATGATCTCGACCAGCGCCCGAACAGGCAATTCGGCATAAGCCCTGAGTTAAAGAAATTTATCGACACCCTTAATTCAGGACATAAGTGTATCATTTCCTGGTTTGGAAATCCATATTCACTGGATAAAATACACTCATTGGAAGAAACAGAAGGATTGGTGCTTGCGTACCAGGAAAATGAATACACTGAAGATCTGGCTGCTCAACTGATTTTTGGCGCTATAGGTGCAAGAGGGTCATTACCTGTAACAATAAACAGCAAATGGCAATACAATTATGGTATAATAACTCCCGGGGGGCTCAGAGTTCAATACGGGTTCCCCGAAAATGCCGGTATGTCATCCTTCCTGATAACAAAAAAAACTGACTCGCTCATCTGTAACGCACTAAAGCTGAATGCTTTTCCGGGATGTGAGATAATGGTCGCCAGAAAAGGCATAGTGATCTTTCATAAAACTTACGGCTTTCATTCTTATGACAGTGTACATGAAGTAAAAAAAGATGACTTATTTGATCTCGCATCAATAACAAAGATCGCTGCCACTCTTCCCGGTTTGATGCTACTTGATACAGAAGGCAAATTTTCACCGGATGAAAAACTTTCGACATATCTGCCTGAATTCCGAAGATCTGATAAAGGAGATCTTAAAATGACAGAAATACTTACACATCAGTCAGGATTTATGTCATGGATCCCTTTCTGGAAGATGACAGTAAAAAAAAACGGGCAGCTTAAAAAAAGGTTTTTCAACTCCGGATATTCAGATAAATATCCTCTGACCGTCGCTCACGGTCTATACATTAAGGAGACTTTCACAAAAAAAATCAGGAAAGAAATCAGGAAATCACCTCTCGGGGAAAAGAAATATTTGTATTCAGATCTCGGATTTATATTAATACCTGAAATAATCGGTAATTTATCAGGTGAAGAATGGTATGATTATATATCATCAGGAGTGTATCAAAAGATCGGTGCAGAAAATATAGTCTTCAATCCATATTTGAAATATCCTCCTGAAAGAATAATACCGACAGAATATGACTCTTTGTTCCGGCAACAGTTATTACATGGTACAGTTCACGACGAAGGGGCTGCGATGCTTGGAGGGATATCCGGACATGCCGGTTTATTCTCCACGGCCAACGATCTTATGAAATTAATGGAGATGTATCGTATGATGGGGGCATATTGTGGAGAACAGATTATAGGCAGGAAGGTAATGGAAAGATATACAAAGGTACAGTTTCCGGAAAACGACAACCGCAGGGGGCTGGGTTTTGACAAACCTGTTTTCAATAATTCCGAAGTCCCTCCGGAGGAATCGAATACCGCACGAAGTGCATCACCTTCTAGTTTTGGTCATACCGGCTACACAGGCACCTACGTATGGATAGATCCAGAATATGAAATGAGTTTTATCTTTCTTAGCAACAGAGTTTTTCCCACACGTGACAATAACCTTATCACTAAGCTCAATTTAAGATCAAACCTGCTTCAGACATTCTATGATTCCATCATTGAATGACACAGCTTTGATAAAACATCTCTGTTTTTTAAAGCTTCCCTTTTTCAATGAACTTTTCTGACATTCTGTCTTTGGGGTATTTCTCTGAAAAATTAATCCAGTATTCGGCAATAGTACTCTTTATCTCTTTTCTCAATATCCACAGACCTGACAAATTGGGAACGGCCATAAAGGCTATTGTGATATATGACAGTGACCAAATAATAGTTGTATCGGTAAATGAAGCTAAAAAGAAGGCTAACACATAGATAATCCTGTAGAAAATTACATAGCGCGGACCTGCAAGATATGTTAAAGCTCTGTCTCCGTAATATGACCATGATATTGCTGTTGAAAAAGCAAATAACAAAATACCTATTGAAACGATATAACGCCCCCATTTCCCCAAAAAACTACGCTCAAATGCGAGTGTGGTGAGAGGAGCACTGTGAATAAGTGATTTTCCTACAATAGTCATGGAAGCTGAAGAAGGTTGCCATTTACCATCCACAACCCGTATTTGTCCGCTATAAGGTGATTTATTATCATAAAATGTATAATCTTCTGCAAGGGATCTGGAACAAACAAGGGAAAGAGGATTCTGTATTTTACCATCAATTATAGTAAGTTCACCACTAAAGAGAGGTAGTGCTTTTCCGTCCCTGATAAAATCAATGACCATCTGTTTTTGTTCAGGAATATTTTCATTATAAACCTGATCCAGGAAGATCATATCTGCATCCTGGAACTGGTTTTCAATTTTTTCTGTCCACACTCCGGAGGAGAGTATAGTCAGACCCGTAAGGGTACAAATAATAATGGTATCAATAAAAGGTTCCAGAATGGCCACCATCCCTTCTGATACCGGTTCAGGAGCTCTGGCTGCTGAATGAGCTATAGGAGCTGATCCCTGACCTGATTCATTGGAAAAAAGCCCTCTGTTTACACCTCTGTTGATAGCGTACGAAACAGAAGCTCCCATAAAACCACCAACCGCTGCTGTTCCGGTAAATACAGTTGAAAAGAGTGAAATAACAGACGGAATAATATTTTCATAGTTAGTGATAATAACAAAAATCGCTCCCAGAAAATAGAAAACCGCCATAGTTGGAACCAGTCTTGAGGTGACATTAGCAATACGCTTTATGCCTCCTATTATGATCAGGGCAAGCAAGACAGACAGAACTGCCCCAGTTATAATATGATCTATTCCAAAAGTTGTAAATATTGAATTGGAAATACTGTTTATCTGAGGCAAACTGCCAGTCCCAAAAGAAGATAAAACTGTTGCAGCTGCAAAAAAACCGCCCATAAAGACCCCAGTCCTGATTATTTTCCCGTTTTTTGTTTTTATATTCAGTCTCTTCTTCATATAATACATTGGTCCGCCTGAAACTGTGCCATCCGGTAGAATATCGCGGTATTTATGAGAGATTGACACCTCTGCGAATTTAGTACACATACCTATGGAAGCAGTTATCAGCATCCAGAAAAGAGCAGCAGGACCGCCCAGATGAATGGCCAGAGCAACACCTGCTATGTTCCCAGTGCCCACAGTTCCCGACAATGCTGTTGCAAGTGCCTGAAAATGTGATGTATCTCCAACATCAAGATGGTGATCATACTTCCCTTTAACTACATCTATCGCATGCCTGAAATATCTGATTTGAGGGAATTTAAGATATATAGTAAAAAAAATACCTGTTCCCAGTAGAAGAATGACAAACCATGGATGGCCTCCGATATAACCATCAAGCATTACAAGAAAATCATTTATTTTTTGCATAGTGAATGGTGATAGTTATCAAAACATTCTCTTCTAAACAAATGTAATGATTTACACCAGAGATCAAAATCAAATATTTATATGGGTCAGGATTAAAGAGAAAATATCGTATTTTATATCATTTCTGCTTCATTCATTAATTTTGAATAAACTACAGAGGCAAATAAAAAATAAAAAGAAAGAAATCAATCAGGGACTGACTCTTTCTTTTTCTGGTGCCCAGAACAAGACTCGAACTTGCACACCGTTGCCGGCACCAGCCCCTCAAGCTGGCGTGTCTACCAATTCCACCATCTGGGCAGATTGCTTCAGAATCAATTACCCAGAGTATTAAACGATAATCCGGTCTATACACTGAGTAATGAATTCCTCACTTCTCCTGTGCCCAGAACAGGACTCGAACCTGCACATCATTGCTGACACTAGTCCCTGAAACTAGCGCGTCTACCAATTCCGCCATCTGGGCAATTCAACTCAGAACAATATGTTGCCTTCTTCATTTTCTTTTTCTTCCGGACTTTTCAATGTTTAACACTGTCTGTTCCCGGGACACTATGCTCTGATCTTTTCAATAGCGGGGACAAAAATAACAAAAAAATTATTAACAATTATCCGCGTATCATAGAAAAGTATATTTTTGCACACTGATATAAGAAAATAATGAAGAGCACATTTAAAATGAAGAATATATATAAACAGGTAAAAAAGCATTTAATCCTTTTAATATATCAATAAAAGGGTCTGAATTATCTGCAAATGAGAATTATTGCTCCTGATAGATATAACAGACCTGCCCTTGAAAAGCAGGTTTTTTTCTAAATAAACGAACTATGAGTATAGTAAAAGTAATGAAATTCGGAGGGACATCAGTCGGTAGTCCTGAAAGGATGAAGGCCTTAATCCCATTAATAACCGACAATGAAAGTAAGATTGTTGTACTCTCGGCCATGTCAGGAACAACCAACAGCCTGATTGAGATAACAGACCTCCTCTCCGGTGGTAAAATAAAAGAAGCTTCAGAAAAAATTGAAGAGTTAAAAACCAGATACCACAAAGTAGTTGACGAGTTGTACGAAGATAAAATCTATGAAAAAACCGGCCACGAACTTATTGATTCACATTTCGGTTATATAACCGGTTTTGTAACCAAACAATTCACCAGGACGCAAGGAAAAGCCATTGTAGGAGAAGGTGAACTTATTTCAACTGCCCTCGTTCATAATCTGTTACTGGAAAAAGGTTTTAAATCCATCCTCTTACCAGCTCTTAATTTCATGCGTATTGACAAGGATGGTGAACCCGATTATTATTACATTGAAGAAAACCTGAAAAGAGAACTCACAAAATATGATTCTGACAGCATCCTGATAACTCAGGGCTTTATCTGCAGAAATGCATCCGGGGAAATTGATAATCTCAAACGGGGAGGAAGCGATTTCACTGCGTCAATAATTGGTGCCGTTCTCAAAGCCGGCGAGATCCAGATTTGGACTGATATCAATGGTTTTCATAATAATGATCCGCGTTTCGTCGAAAAGACAGAAGTTATTCGTGAATTATCATTTGATGAGGCAGCTGAACTGGCATATTTCGGTGCAAAGATACTGCATCCTGCTACTGTCAATCCTGCAAAGACAAATAACATTCCTGTTCGCCTTAAAAATACTCTGGAACCGGAAGATGATGGGACTCTTATAACTGCAAAAAGTGATCTGGCGGAATACAAGGCTGTTGCAGCAAAAGACGGAATATCTGTCCTGAGAATCAGATCAGACAGGATGCTGATGGCCTATGGATTTTTAAGAAAAGTCTTTGAGATCTTTGAAGCCTACAGAACTCCCATTGATATGATCACAACATCTGAAGTGTCTGTATCAATCACAATAGACAACCCGGAACACCTTGACGAGATAGTTAAGGATCTCAGCGAATTCGGATCTGTCGATATTGAACTAAATCAATCAATTATATGCGTTGTGGGGGATTTCAGGACAGGGAAAATTGGTTCTGCCCCTGAAATATTCAAAGCACTTAATTCGATACCTATCAAGATGATATCCTATGGTGGAAGTGACAATAATATATCTCTGCTGATAGATACAGCAGAGAAAACCAAAGCTCTAAGAATGCTCAGTAAACACTTATTTGGAAAAAAGAAATGATGAACAAAGAAACAATTAAGAAATTCAGGAATATTAAGACACCATTTTATTACTATGATTTGGACATTCTTAATTCCACACTTGATATACTGAAAGAAGAATCCGCTAACTCCGGAATAAAACTGCACTATGCTCTAAAGGCTAATCCCAACCCAAGAATACTTAAACAAATAGCTGATTATGGTCTTGGTGCCGACTGTGTCAGCTGGAATGAAATTGACGCTGCACTCAAAGCAGGTATTGAACCTTCCGAAATTGTTTTTGCAGGCGTTGGTAAAAGCGATGAAGAAATAGAAAATGCCGTCAAGGCTGATATTTTTTGTTTCAACTGTGAGTCAATTCCTGAAATGGAAGTAATAAACGAAATAGCATCAAAACAAAATAGGGTTACAAGAATAGCTTTAAGGATCAATCCCTTAATTGAAGCACACACACATAAGTATATTACTACAGGAATTGAAGAAAGTAAATTCGGGATAAATACATGGGAACTGGAAGATGTTGTTAAAAAACTTAAAGATCTGCAATTCATACAACTCATTGGCATTCACTTTCATGTTGGATCGCAGATAACACAGATGTCGGTATTTCAAAGTCTCTGTTCCCGTATTAATGAGTTACAGGAATGGTTCAGTTCAAGGAATGCTCCACTGAGAGTGATCAATATTGGCGGAGGTCTTGGCATTGATTATGAGAATCCTGAAAACCAGCCCAAATTCAAAGAGTATTTTTCCCTTGTCAAAAAATTTATCCAGTTAAAACCTGGCCAGGAATTACATTTTGAACCAGGCAGGTCAGTAGTAGGCCAGTGTGGCTCACTTATATCCCGTGTCCTGTACGTTAAGCCGGGCAGTAACACTCTTTTTGCTGTTCTGGATGCAGGGATGACTGATCTGATAAGACCAGCCTTATATCAGGCATATCATAAAATAGAGAACCTGACATCTGATGGAAAGAAACTCAGGTATGATGTTGTGGGTCCTATTTGTGAGTCATCTGATACTTTTGGCAAATCGGTTTATTTACCGGAAACACACAGAGGAGATTTTATAGCAATCAGGTCGGCGGGAGCCTATGGAGAAGCAATGGCCTCACGGTATAATCTAAGGCCTCTGCCGCAAGCAGTATTTTCAGATGATCTGCAGAAATAATCCGTACCTGGCACAAGTGCTTTTTATTTAAAACTCCCGGCCCCACAGACCTTACGGTAAGGTTACCGAATAATACCCAGACTGTACAGGAAGACGAAAGCTATGGCTACTGGTGCCACAAATTTTACAATAAATATAAAGACAGGTATCAGACTCCCCTTCAACAGGCCTCCACTCGTCAATTCGTCATTTGTCAGATCACGGCTATAAAACCAGCCGATAAACATTACGATGAACAGGCCTCCTACAGGCAGCATAATATTTGAGGTCAGAAACTCCAGAAAACTAAACAAGTTTCTGTCCAGAATACTGATGTTACCGAATACTCCAAAAGAGAGCACTGTTATTACTCCGAGTACAGAGACAGAAAGAGATGCAGCTACCGTTGCCTTTTTTCTGGACATTTTCAATTCTTCCACAAGATAGGCAACTATAACTTCCAGAACAGAGATTGTTGATGTCAGGGCTGCTATTGACAGCAAAAGAAAAAATACTACTGAAAAAACTGATCCCATGGGCATCTTATCAAAAATACCAGGTAATACAATATATGTCAGACCGGTACCTGAGGCCGGAGATCCACCCAGTGCAAAAACTGCAGGGAAAATTGCTATACCGGCCAGAACAGCTACAAGAGCATCTGCCAGTGTAATGTATCCCGCTGAAGCAAGAAGGTTTTCATCCTTTTTAATATATGACCCGTAAGTTATTAATGTCCCCATACCTACACTCAAAGAGAAAAAGGACTGCCCTAGAGCTTCCAGAATGATCTTTGGAGTTATCTTACTGAAATCAGGATGAAATAAAAAATGAAGACCAGCCTTACCTCCCGGTAGAGTAAGCGACCTGATACATAATACTATAAGAAGTAAAAAAAGAAAGGGCATCATTATTTTAGTGTACTTTTCAATACCCTTTTTCACCCCTGATATTATTATATAAGCAGTAAAACACATAAAGATTACAAACCACAGAACAGGGCGGAACGAACTGCTGAGAAAATCATCGAACATACCTGTCAGTTCGGTATCTGTTTTACCCATCAGATTACCGGTAAGAGACTGATAAAAATACTCCAGGGTCCACCCTGCTACTGTAGTATAAAATGCCAGTATCATAAAGGCAGCTGCAACACCCATTATACCAATCAGGCACCATGGTTTTCCCGGAGCAAGTTTTTTAAATGCCCCGTAAGGATTAAGCTGTGCCGATCTTCCTATTATAAATTCCGATGTCATAACAGGTATACCTATAACTGCGACACATAAGAGGTAAATAAGGAGAAAGGCTCCCCCTCCATTCTGGCCAACCAGATACGGGAAACGCCATATATTACCTAATCCTACTGCCGATCCGGCAACAGCAGCAACCACTGCAAATCGCCCTGAAAAACTATCACGAATAGCTGATATCTGGTTACTCATATATATAGTACTTTAGAATCCTGATGAAGCAATACTTTTCATAGTCCTTTAGCTGTGAAAGCCCGAAAGATAATAAACGAAATCTATTTCTTATAAACAGTCAGCATTAAAAATAACCCTTTATAAGCCCGGATTTATAGTTATATTAATTATCCAATAACCATGAATAATTACTTAACCCGTCGTCATTCCCTTGGTGACAAATATTATATGATCTGTTCAGAATTTCATTTATGCGCCTCAGAGTGATGATGACTTTTATTTCCCACAACTGGTTCACATACAAATATGATGGCCCCAAAGACCTCTAGATATTTCTGTTGATAAGAACAGAAAAAACAAGGAGCACAGAACTCTGTGATAAATGGAAAGTCTGCACTTCTTATGTTTTTATTAGCTCTGCTTATTTCTTAAGCTTTATACTCTTTTCGTACATAGCCGCCCATTCCTCATTTATTGACGTAGGAAAAGGTGATTGTTTCTCAGTATTGCTACGCTCTATTTTCTTTATTATATAATCCTTTTTACCGGTACGGCCACTTTTCCCATGATCCACAACATCGACCCATGCAGTAAACCTGTTGATCTTATTGGGCATTATTTCGGAAGTACGGATAAATGCCACGTCATCCGTTTTTAAGATATAATTATCATGATTTGTTTCCCAGACATCAACATAATATACATAAGGTCCGAGATGTGAGAATACAACAAGCCCCTCATTGTCAGTATAGCCCTCGGCCTGCAGATCTCTTTCAAATTCCCAGTCGAGTAATGTAGGATAAAGTCTTACACTGGCATCAGGGACAACATATTCATCGTAATATTCCAGGACAGTGATTTCAAGAAGCGTTGGTATCATTACATCAATCATCAATGATGTCTGATCCGAATCACCTGTATGCGAATAAACTGTCAGAGTAACCTCAAAAGTTCCTGTTCCGGTATAAACATGAACAGGATCAGGTTCATATGAAACAACCCCGTCTCCAAAATCCCATTCATACTCATGTGCATTATGGGAGCAACTGGAGAAATAAACAGCCTGTCCGACCTCAGGGGAAACAGTATCCACCTCAAAACCGGCTTCAGGAAATGACTCACACGAAATCATTATTGCCGGAATGAGAAACAGTATAAATAAAAGATTTTTCATCGGAGTAAAGTATTGTTTACAGTCAAAGAAATCAAATAACATGCCATCTTCTTTGGATTAGCGCTGAGAATAATAATAATTATGATCTGCTCTGTTTCCCGTCATTCTTTTTAAAATAATAATTATCTTTGCAGACCATTAAAAATAAGATATATTGGATGATTAAGATAACTTTCCCTGACGGAACGACAAAAGACTACAAGAAAGGTATCACAAGTCTGGAAATAGCTGAACAGATAAATCCCGGCCTTGCGAAAGAAGTATATGTAGCCACAGTGAACGGAGAAATCTATGACTTGTCGAGGCCGCTGTATAATGATAGTACATTAAAACTGCATAAATGGGATGATGAAGAAGCCAGGCATGCTTTCTGGCATTCATCTGCTCATTTAATGGCTGAAGCTCTTGAGTCGCTTTACCCTGGCATTAAATTTGGTATTGGACCGGCTATTGAAAACGGGTTTTATTACGATGTTGACCCTGCAGACGATACAGTTATAACAGAAGCTGATCTTCCCATAATCGAAAATAAGATGAAAGAACTGGCTTCTCTTAACCAAATCTTTACACGCAAGGAAGTAACCAAAAAAGAAGCTTTTGATCTCTTCACAAAAAAAGGTGATGAATATAAGACAGAGCTTATAAATGAACTTGAAGACGGAACAATAACATTATATTCAAGTGGTAATTTCATTGATTTATGCCGTGGACCACATCTTCCGTCAACAGGATCAGTAAAAGCCATTAAGCTTACAAGTATTGCAGGAGCTTACTGGCGGGGAGATGAAAAAAGGAAGATGCTTACAAGGATATATGGCATCACATTCCCACGGCAAAAGATGCTTGATGAGTATCTGGTTATCCTGGAAGAAGCAAAAAGAAGAGATCACAGAAAAATAGGCAAAGAACTGGAACTCTTTTCTTTTTCACCCAAAGTTGGCATGGGGCTGCCGCTGTGGTTACCGAAAGGGGCGGATATACGTCAGAATCTTATAGATTTTCTTACCAGGCTATTAAAGAAACACGGTTATAAAATAGTGGCCACTCCTCACATCGGAAATGTGAACCTGTATAAATTATCCGGACATTATGAGAAATACGGTTCCAGTTCCTTCCAACCCATGTCTACTCCGCAGGAAGGAGAACAATTCATGCTTAAGCCGATGAATTGCCCACACCATTGTGAGATATACAATGTGACACCTCATTCCTACAAAGAGTTACCTGTCCGACTGGCTGAGTTTGGTACTGTTTACAGGTATGAACAAAGCGGTGAACTTCATGGTCTGACAAGGGTAAGGAGTTTCACACAGGATGATGCACATCATTTTTGCAGACCTGATCAGTTGAGAGAAGAATTCAAGAAAATAATTGATCTCATACTCTATATTTTTAAAATTTTAAATCTCAACGATTTTACGGCACAGATATCTCTCAGGGATCCTGATAATAAAGAAAAATATATTGGTACTGACGAGAACTGGGATAAAGCTGAACAGGATATTATCAGTGCCGCAGGCGAAAAGAACCTGATCACAACTGTTGTTCGCGGTGAAGCAGCTTTCTATGGTCCGAAACTCGATTTCATGGTAAAGGATGCTATCGGGCGTAAATGGCAGCTTGGTACAATACAGGTCGATTATAACCTTCCTGAAAGATTTGATCTTTCATATACAGGAAGTGACAACCAGAGACACAGACCGGTAATGATACACCGTGCAGTATTTGGTTCTCTGGAAAGATTCATCGCAGTGCTAATAGAAAACACTGCAGGTAAATTTCCTTTGTGGCTTGCCCCGGAAAAAGCTGTTATTATCCCTGTAAGCGATAAATTCAATGATTATGCATTAAAAATTTTGCAAATTCTAAATAATTCCGATATTTGCACCTTAATTGACGACAGAAGCGAGAAGCTTGGTAAGAAGATCAGGGATAATGAATTAAAGAGGATTCCTTATCTTCTTATCGTTGGTGAAAAAGAGGTTGAAAACAACACTGTTTCTATTCGCAAACAGGGTGATGGCGATAAAGGCAATATGACGATTGACGAATTCGTTAGTTTTATTAAGGAAGAAATAAATAAAGAGCTCTCACTTTGACAGCTGAAATAAACAGATTAGTAACTTAAATAAGGAGGATAAAATTATATCAGGACCAATCAGAAGAAGGCCTGCAAGGGTTACCCAGCCGGCTCACAGAATTAACAACCGGATCACTGCAAGAATGGTCAGGGTTGTAGGTGAAGAAATAGAAACCCAGGTCATGAGTATCCAGGATGCTCTCAGACTGGCTGATAAAATGGAACTTGATCTGGTTGAAATCTCTCCGAATGCTGATCCACCTGTATGTAAAATTATTGATTATCAGAAATACCTTTACCAACAAAAAAAGAAACAAAAAGAGCTGAAGGCAAAAGCGACCAAAATAGTCGTAAAAGAAATACGATTCGGCCCAAACACTGATGATCATGATTATAATTTTAAACTTAAACATGCTGTCAGGTTCCTTGAAGAAGGATCCAAAGTAAGAGCGTACGTCTTCTTTAAAGGAAGATCGATCTTATTTAAAGAACAGGGTGAATTACTGCTTTTAAGATTCGCCAGTGATCTGGAAGAATACGGTAAAGTGGAACAGTTGCCCAGACTGGAAGGGAAAAGGATGATAATCTCCATCTCTCCAAAAAAGAAGAAGTAGTATTATAATTATATAGAAGATGCCAAAAATGAAGACAAATCCGGGAGCCAAGAAACGATTTACCCTCACCGGAACAGGAAAGATTAAAAGAAAACATGCATATAAAAGCCATATACTTACCAAAAAAGCTACGAAACGTAAGAGAAATCTTACCTATTTCGGACTGGTAGACAAGGCAGATGAAAAAAACATTAAGCTTCTGTTACCTGGAAAATAGGTATATGTTGATATAAAAATAAGTATTAACAGAGTGCCCAGCTATATAAGTGTTCGCCCTGTGGCGAAACGCTGACACTCATAATAATTGAATTATGCCAAGATCAGTAAATTCAGTCGCTTCAAGAGCGCGCAGAAAAAAAATCCTTAAACAAACAAAAGGAAATTTCCTTTCAAGGAGAAATGTTTATACTGTTGCAAAAAACACCCTTGAAAAAGGTTTGGGTTATGCCTATCGTGACAGGAAAAAGAAGAAAGGACAATTCAGATCACTCTGGATCCAGAGAATAAATGCCGGAGTAAGACAATACGACATGAGTTATTCAGAATTTATCGGAAAACTGGATAAAAAAGGAATACAACTGAACAGAAAATCACTTGCCGACCTGGCAATGAACCATCCGGAAGCTTTTAAAGCTATCGTGGAAAAAGTTAAGTAAATTTATTTTACTCTCATAAACATCCGCCTCAGGCGGATTTTTTTTATCCCCTGAGCTTCTTTATCAATTGAAAGCCAGATAAACTTCGGCTTGCCAACCACATGATCTTCAGGAACAAAACCCCAGTACCTTGAATCGGCTGAATTATGGCGGTTATCCCCCATCATAAAGTAATAATCCATTTTGAAAGTATAACTGCTGACAGGTTCACCGTTTATTAATATCACTGATCCCTCTGCTTTCAGGTCATTATCTTCATATACATCAATAATGCGCTCGTATAATTTCAGATTTGAAGAATCGAGCCCAACAGTGCTTCCTTTCGAAGGAATCCATAAGGGACCAAAATTATCTTCATTCCACGCGAGATTTTTATCGTAGGGAAAAATTGAAAAAGAAAATTCTCCCGGACGCGATGTGGCAGGAGCTACACCAGTCACATTGGTGAATTTTGAAATAGCAGCTGCAGAAGAACGCGTTAACGGAAGATAATACACTGTATTGGAGACCATTGCCTGATCGGACCTGCTTATACCAAGCCGCTCAAATGCCTTGGGATTAATGCTTGTCCCATCTGTTGTAACATAATAGCTTGTTTGCTGTGTAGTGTTTTCCTGTATTATTTTCCCGTTAACATACAGATCTCCTTTTATAATCTGTATAGTGTCTCCGGGTAGTCCAACACACCTCTTAACATAATTATCACGCCTGTCTACTGGCCGGTAAATAATTTCATAATTATTCCATACCTCTTCCCTAGCCAAAGAAATGAAATATTCAATGGGCATTGGACTATTATTTCCAAAATTATACTGTTCCTGCATTTGCTTTGCCATTCTCCTGATAATCTCATAATAACTGATATTAGGCTCCTCTACTGCCACAGTATCACCTGCAGGAAAATTAAACACTATCGGATCGCCACGTTCAACCTGACCGCCACCAACAAGACGCTTATACGGCAGTACAATCAGATTTGACCATGATTTACCTTTTATGATTGGTAGTGTGTTCGCTGTAAACGGAAATGCGATCGGAGTATTCGGCAGTCTGGGTCCATAGGCCAGCTTACTCACAAACAAATGGTCTCCAACCATAAGTGATTTTTCCATTGAAGGAGTGGGAATACGATAATTCTGAAACAGAAAAATATTGATCAGGGTCACTGCTACAACGGCAAATATAAGAGCATCAAGCCATTCGACAAACTGGCTGTTCTTGCCATTTCTCTTTTTCCAGAAGGTCCAGTTTACCTTTTCCGAAACATAAACATCAAAGATAATACCCAGCCCAAAAAGAAGCCAGTAATTGCCTATCCAGATAACAACTATAATATATAGTATTGCAGCCAGGGCAAACTTGAAATATTTACTTTGCAAAAAATTAGTCATGTCAGACAATTGGTTATGAAGCGGTAAAAGTATAAAATATTATCAGAACCCAAGCACATCATTCATCGTGAAAACACCTTTTTTGTTTTGTATGAACTCAGCAGCGATTACAGCACCCAGGGCCAGTCCTTTTCTGTTTTTAGATTCATGTCTGATACTGATTATATCATTTTCAGACTCCCAGGCGACAGTATGAATACCCGGAATCATTCCTTCACGTACTGAGCTTACAGGCACCTTTTTTCCTTCTTTTTCATTTGCAAAGCACCATCCTTCATAGCCGGAATTGTTATCCCTGATGTCATCAGCAAGAGTTATTGCAGTTCCACTGGGAGCATCAAGCTTCTTAACATGATGTATCTCTTCAATTGAAACATTATAATTCCTATGACGATCCATCTGTTTTGCCAGTTCTTTATTAAGATTAAAGAGCAGATTGACTCCAATACTGAAATTTGAAGAATGGATGAAAGAAGTATTGTTAGCCTTACATAGACTGATAGCTCTGTCAATATCCTTAAGCCAGCCCGTTGTACCAGACACAACCGGAACACCGGCTTCAAGACAGACAGAGATATTCTTCAAAGCAGAATCCGGAAAAGAAAACTCGATTGCAACATCAATTCCCTTCAGGTTATCAGCTGTCAGTTCCCCGGCATTATCTATGTCTATGGCAAGACCTGTTGCATGACCTCTTTTCAGAGCTATTTCCTCTATAGCATGACCCATCCGGCCATAACCTATTAATGCAATATTCATTACAGTTTTTTTTTTGCGAAATTATTGCTTTTAAAGAAGGAGACACAATAATCCCCTGATAAAATTCTTAAAAAGAAGTTAAATTCTTTATTTTTCCAGTGATTCAAATATCCTCATTGCTTCTTCCCTGTCTGATCCGCAAAACTCCGGCTCCGGTTTAAAATCAATACAAACCTTTGGTCTGGAAGGATCACCGTAAAGAGCACATTTATTATCATCTGTCAGATGAATACATCTGACTCCTGTCGGTTTTCCTCCCGGCATCCCGGGAATTGGAGATGAGATTGACAAAGCTATACAACAGGCACCGCAACCTGGTCGGCAATCCATAATATCTGAATTATAAACAGATATGAAAGATATAATTTATTTTATAAATAAATTATAATACACTGAAGCAAAACTTATTTCCCTCAAAACTTAAATAGTAATTATTTACTTTTTATACAGCATATTACAACTTGATAAATCTTTATATTTTTACAAAAAAATTTATGATGCGAATAGATATACTGACTGTTATGCCTGATCTTCTTGAAAGTCCGCTTAACTACTCTGTGGTTAAAAGAGCCAGAAATAAAGGTCTCGTTGAAATTAATATCATCAATCTCCGGGACTTTACAAAAGACAGGCACAGATCGGTCGATGATTATCCATTCGGTGGCGGGGCAGGTATGGTAATGATGATTGAACCTGTATTTGATGCTATTGGAAAACTGACAGGAGAACGCGGTTATGACGAAATCATCTATACATCTCCTGATGGAGAGCCTTTTAACCAGAAAATGGCAAATCACCTTTCTCTTAAAAACAACATCATTATTCTGGCAGGCCACTACAAGGGCATTGATCAAAGAATACGTGATCATCTGATCACCAAAGAAATATCCATCGGCGATTATGTTTTATCAGGAGGAGAAATACCTGCGGCTATAATTACTGATGCAATAGTCAGACTTATTCCGGGTGCCATAGGAGATGAACAATCCGCTCTGTCGGATTCCTTCCAGGATGATATTCTTGCTCCCCCACTCTATACCCGGCCTGCAGATTTCAAAGGATGGAAAGTACCGGACATTCTACTTTCCGGCAACATGCCCGAAATAGAAAAATGGAGACATGAACAGGCTCTTGAGCGTACAAAAAAACTGAGACCTGATCTGCACAAAGAAGATTAGTACTCCTGTTGCACATACAAAATTACAAATATCCGACACTCTGTAAAACCGCAACTTAACAGCTATTGTGGGGCATATCCCCTATTTTCTTTTGGAAATGCCAAAAAGCTTTTGTAACATTGTGACTTGAAATGCCTAAAGCTCAACTAATTAAATATCAATAACATGAATTCACAAGATTATATTGACCGGGAAGATAAATATGGAGCTCATAATTACCACCCTCTTCCCGTTGTACTTGAAAAAGGCAAAGGTCCATTCGTATGGGATGTAGAAGGGAAACGCTATTTTGATTTCCTGTCAGCCTATTCTGCACTTAATCAGGGTCATTGTCACCCGAAAATAATAAAAGCCTTAACTGACCAGGCCCCAATACTGACACTTACATCAAGGGCATTTTACAATTCTGTACTTGGAGAGTTTGAGGAATATATTACAAACTACTTCAAATATGACAAAGTATTACCAATGAATTCCGGTGCTGAAGCTGATGAAACAGCGCTCAAGCTTTGCAGAAAATGGGCATATAAGAAGAAAGGGATAAAAAAGAATCAGGCAAAAATAATCTGCTGTGGCGGAAATTTCCATGGCCGTACCATTACAATAATATCCATGTCAACAGATCCGGATGCAACAAATGATTTCGGCCCCTTTACTCCAGGTTTCATTAACATTCCTTACAATGATCTGTCTGCTCTTGAAAAGGCTCTGGAAGATCCCGATGTAGCAGCTTTCATTGTTGAACCCATACAGGGAGAGGCAGGTGTATTTGTACCTGATGACGGATATGTAAAGAAATCATACGACCTGTGCAAAAAACATAATGTGCTTTTCATTGCTGATGAGGTACAGACAGGACTGGGCCGTACAGGAAAGTTGCTTGCCTGTGATCATGAAGGCGTAAGACCGGATATCCTCATCCTCGGAAAAGCTCTCTCAGGAGGCATGATGCCCATTTCAGCCGTTCTGGCAGACGATGACATTATGCTTACTATTCTTCCGGGAGAACATGGTTCAACCTTCGGAGGCAATCCCCTTGCTGGAAAAGTTGCCATTGCAGCACTGGAAGTTATAAAAAATGAAAATCTTGCAGAAAATTCTGAAAGACTCGGGAAAATATTCCGCGATGAAATGAACAGCATCAAATCAGATATGATTGAACTGGTTAGAGGCAAAGGGCTATTAAACGCTGTCGTCATAAGACCCAAAGGTGGAAAAACAGCATGGGATGTCTGTCTGGCTATGAAGAATAATGGTGTAATTGCCAAACCAACTCATGAACATATCATAAGGTTTGCGCCTCCTCTTGTAATAACAGAAGAAGAACTGAGAGAAGCTATTTCTCTTATTAAAGATACTTTTAAACTGTTCGAATAAACCCTGGCATAGGGCTATATAAAATCCCTGATGCCGGATACCTTTGTCAGGTACCCGGTAAAAGCATTCAGGTACAGGTTTTCTATCTGTAGTAATACCTTATAACAAAAAAGATGCTTAAAAAAAATCTTTTAATAAACATCATACAACTTTCATGTGTGATGTTTATTTTTTTTCTGATATCATGTAACTCTCAGAAAGAAATAACGGCAGATGAACTATTTGATCATGTTACTTATCTTGCCTCCGATTCTCTTAAGGGAAGACTTACCGGTTCACCCGGAGACAGTCTTGCTGCCTTGTATATCAGGGATGATCTCTTATCATGTGGTTTTGTTCCTGCAACAGGAAAAGGATTTCAACGCTTTAGTGTAACAGGAAACATTTATGCCGGAAATAATAACTCTCTTTCAATTCATGAAAAGTCTTATACTCTCAATGAAGATTTTATGCCCCTGGCTTTCAGCTCTGATACTTTTCTTTCTGCAGATGTTGTATTTGCCGGATACGGTTTTAATATTCATAATGACAGCGTGGAATGGAATGATTATGAGGATTTGAATGTTAAAGACAAATGGGTAATGATTCTGAGAGCTGACCCAGATATTGACAAATCTGAGAGCAGATTTGAATCATGCAGTTCAGACATTGATAAAGCTCTGATGGCTAAAGATATGGGTGCTACCGGAATATTATTGGTATCAGGCAATACTTTTGACCCACAGGACCTACTGGAGCCACTAAATTCTGAATATCAATCTATTGACATACCTGCTATAAGAATAAAAAGATATATTGCAGATATTATTCTGTCCGGATCCGGCAAAAAAATTGAAGAACTTGAAAAACAAATTAACAAGACAGAAAAACCTCACAGCTTTCCTACTGGCACTCATATCAGTGCCAGATCTGAGATTATAAGGGAAATGTCAGGTACCAGAAATGTCGTAATGATATTACCAGGAGAAATTGATTCTCTCAAAGATGAATTTCTTATTATTGGAGCTCATTTTGATCATCTTGGCATGGGAGGTACTGGATCATCAAGCCGGACACCAGATACAATAGCTGTTCATTACGGGGCAGATGACAATGCATCAGGTATAGGGGCTATGCTTGAACTGGCGGAAAAATTTGCTCTTACGCCGGGCAGTCACCCAAGAAGTATTGTTTGTATAGCCTTTTCGGGAGAAGAGAAAGGACTCCTTGGTTCAAAATATTTTACTGAAAATCCCCTCATCGATCTGGCTGAAATAAACGCCATGATTAACCTTGATATGTTGGGACGTCTTCAGGAGACAAATATCCTTCAGGTAAGCGGAGCCGGTACGGCCACCCGAATGAAGGGCATCATAAATTCAATTAATGACTCAAGTATCTTAGAACTAACCGTTTCCGATGAAGGTTACGGACCTTCTGATCACTCATCTTTTTATGCAAAAGATATACCGGTATTGTTTTTCTCTACCGGAGCTCATCTCGATTACCATACTCCCTCTGACACTCACGACAAAATAAACTATGAGGGTATGGTAAAAGTAACATCCTTTATATTCGAAATAGCAGAGTTTCTTGCCTCCGATCCTGAAAGATTGAAGTTCACTGAATCGGGACCTTCTAGCGATCTCAGCAGACAAATGAGAAGAAGAGGGCTAACTCTGGGTATTATGCCCGATTTTGCAGGAAACATTAAGAATGGTCTAAGAGCTGACCTCGTCACACCAGGACGGCCGGCAGATCTTGGAGGCATGAAAAAAGGAGATATTATCACTGCCATCAACGGAAAACGGATCACAAACATTCAGGATTATATGTTCAGAATGGGGCAACTGGAAAAGGGACAAACAATCAATGTGGATGTATTACGCGACAGCACTAAGATATTATTATTAATACAACTATAAGGCCTTAATTGTATGAAACGAATCATTCTTTGGCTGATGGCAGTCCTGATAACAATCACTGCAGCAATTTATCAGCGAATGACCGGACCTACCAATCCGAAACGGGAGGAGATATCTCTGAATGATACTCTTCACAAAATAAGGCTCATAAGAAGCATTGGGCTTGATGAAAGATCGGAGATCAAACTCAGCATAAACGATTCTACCATCAAGGCCAGGGTTTACTACAAAAGATTTAAAACAGATGATGAATATCAGCAGGCTCCTTTCAGATATAAAGAGTATCCTGTCGATTCATTCATCATGAACAGAATTTTCGGTATTACGCGGGAAAAAGGCCTGTTTGCAGCCCTCCCCCCTCAACCTCCTGCCGGAAAAATTCAGTACTATATTGAATTCACTGATAAATATTGTATAAAAACCCTTATGAAAGAGTCGCCTGTAATAATACGGTACAAGGGTGGAGTACCTGTATGGATACTTACACCACATATCCTACTAATGTTCCTGGCGATGTTATTCTCCACTGCATCAGGCCTGTTTGCGGCCTTCAAAATGCCTGTATATAAGAAATATGGAACCATGACATTGTATCTTCTTATTGCAGGAGGTTTGATATTTGGCCCCATAGTCCAGAAATATGCTTTCGGAGAATTCTGGACAGGTATCCCTTTCGGATGGGATATGACTGATAATAAGTTGCTTATCACATTATTCTTCTGGATAGGAGCCGTAATTATGAACAGAAAAACAGAAAAACCATTTGTTACGATCATTGCTGCGGCGGTTTTACTCCTTGTTTATTCTATTCCACACAGCCTTTTCGGTTCTGAACTGGATTACAATACAGGAAAGGTTATTCAGGGATTTTCATTGTTTTTTTTCTATTTTCATGTCCCAAAAAAATCTTAAATTGGGTGCAGCATAAGAAAATTACTCTCGTCTTTTCAACAGATAAAAGACTAAAGAGTGAGTGCAGCAGTTCAAATAAAAACAAGCCCTTTAACCAAGATGGCCAATAACATGGAAGCAGCATTCATGAACATTCATCAGGATCTTATTGATGGATGTAAACATTGCGACCAAAAGGCTCAATTTCAGATATATAAGTTATACTATAAAGCTATGTATAACACAAGTCTGCGAATTGTTAACAATACTATGGAAGCTGAAGATATTATGCAGGAATCATTCCTGTCGGCTTTTGAAAAGATTGATACATATTCCGGAACCGTGAGTTTCGGAGCATGGCTTAAAAGAATAGTAATAAACAGATCTCTTGACGCTCTGGGGAAAAGGAAAGCAGTCTTTGAAGATATTGAAGCACATATTGGTATCAGAGATGAAAGTAATGATGAAAATGGCCGGAATGAAGACCTCGATGTTAAGATAAATGAGGTAAAAGATACCATAGAACGGTTACCTGACGGCTATAGAGTGATTCTTTCACTATATCTTCTGGAAGGATATGACCATGATGAGATAGCTGAAATATTGAATATTTCCAGCAGTACATCACGCTCACAATTATCAAGAGCCAGACAAAAACTGTTAAGTGAACTGAAAAGCAAAAAAAATTAAATAAACGGATGAAAACGATAGATGATATAATAAGAAATAGCAAAGATTTCTTTGAGGATAAGGAACCTGCTGAAGGTCATTTTGAAAGATTCAACAGAAAGCTGGAGATCCATTTTCATCATGCCTCAAAACCAGCAAGAAGCATTGTCCCATATCTGCTTAGGGCAGCGGTGGCAACTCTTCTTATAACCCTGTCATCACTCTGGACATGGGAACATTTTATCAGACCCGACAGAAGTAAAATGGCCCTCAGCGAGGTATCTCCCCATTACAGAGAAGTGGAGAACTACTACATTTACCAGGTAAGTCTGATGGAAAATGAGATTGGCATGCTGGATTTAAACTCAAAAGAAGAACAAAGAGAACTGTTGATGGATGAAATTAATAACATGGATTCAGTATATGTAAATCTGCAAAAAGAGCTTAAAGCCAATCCGGGTGATGAAAGAATAATAAATGCAATGATAGAACACTATCAGACAAAACTGGATGTTATGAACTATATCCTTAACCAGCTGAAAACTATGAGGATTGAAAATGCAAAAACAAATACTACACAAAATGAAGAAATCAATATATAAAACCAGAACACTTTTCGTTACCCTGCTGATTATTCTGTCTTCCTCTCTGTCAGCACAGGAACTGGAAAAGAAATACCACGAGGAATATGTGGTAGAAAAAGGAACAACACTTGATCTGAATAATAAATACGGAACCATTGTTGTTAAAACATCTGATACTGACAAGGTCATTATTGACATCGAAGTAACCCTGAGAGATCCTAACAAAGACAGGGCAGAAAGGCTTTTAAGTTATATCAATGTTGATTTTTCAGAACATAATGACAGGATATCTGTATCCACGGTTATTGACAGTAAGTTCAATTTCTCAGGCTGGAATTCTGTTTCAAGACGTTTTTCTATCAATTATTTTGTCACCATGCCCGTCTGGCTTGACCTTGAGATTGTCAACAGATATGGTGATACTGACCTGGATGATATCAGCGGAAGAGTAAACCTTGATATCAAATATGGCAATCTAACTGCTTCACATCTTTACAGAGGTAATGAAAAACCATTAAACAGAATAACACTGGCCTACGGTAAAGGCTCGATCAAAGAGTCTGGCTGGCTTGACATGACCCTGAGATATGTAAATGGTTTCATTCTGAATACAAACACAGCCCTTCTTCTTGACAGCAAATATTCAAAGATACAGATAGGGAATGTCAGTTCAATGGTAGCTGTAGTAAAATACGACAATATAGATATTGACCGCATGAACAACCTTGTACTGGATGCAGGATACACAGATGTCAAAATAAGTACCCTGACAAATAAACTGGAGCTTGATGCAGGATATGGATCCATCACTATTGATGAAATACCTGCAGGATTCCAGTCATTAGATATAAAATCAAAATATTCAGGAATAAGTCTGGATATAGACAGCGATGCAAACTACAGGCTTGAAGCTGATATTTCTTATGGAGGATTGAAATATAATGAAAATAACTTCCAGTTGAGGAAACGCATAATAGAGAACAATTCAACAAAAATAAGCGGTATCACAGGAAATGATCCTGATCCTGAAGCCACTGTCACAATTAATTCCTCATACGGGGCAATAAGACTTGATTAAAAAAAATCCAGCAAAATCTAACCGGTTCATGGCCTTATGTAAAGATATTCATCGTTAATGGATTCAGGTTTCCATACTAAAAATCAAGTTCTACTACAGTTATTCCCGATCCTCCCAAATCAACATGTTCATCTCTGAAAGAGCCAACAACATTCACTGTTGCCAGATATTCCCTGATGAGTTGCCGGAGTATCCCATTTCCTTTGCCATGTAATATCCTCAGGTTCTTATGCTGAACCATAAGGGCATCATCAATCAGATCCCTGACCCGATTCAATGCTTCTTCTCCTCTCACCCCCCTTATGTCAATTTCAGCTCTGAAATTCATTTTCCGTTCAGATAAAACAGGATCATGCCTGACATTCTTCTGAGCCGAACGCACACTGTTTCTCAGCTCAGAATGGCTTATCCTTTCAAGCTTATCCGGGGGAACCTGTATCCTGAAACTACCAGTTTCTACGTATGCATTTTTATCCTTTATCTCAACAATAACTCCCAAGGCCATGGTATCGGTCATCCTTACAGCATCGCCAATCTCCAGAGGTTTATTTTTATCTTTTACCTCCGGATATTCAGTATTTTTTTGTTTCCTGATGATCTTTTTTGCTTTCCCGGACATACCTGACATCCGTTTATCGATAGCTGATTCAAAAGTAGATTCTTGAGTATCAATCCTGTTCTTAAACTCTTCCAGCTTTTCTCTGGCCAATTTAGTCTGTTCTCTTTCTGCCTGAGTTTCTTTTATTTTCCTTATTGTATTTTCAATCATCCGGTTAGAATCCTTAAGCAGATCCTGAGCCTCATTTTTAGCTCTGGCTATTATATCTTTCCCTAATGATCTGGCTCCCGACAATTCATTTTCATACTCTGAGACAAGTTGTTCCAGCCTCTTTTCATTTTGCCTGATATTAATACGCTTTTTCTCCCAGTATCGCTTATCACGGGCAATATCTTTAAGGAATTTATCATATGTTATATTGTCGGCTCCTGCTTTTTGTGATGCATCATCAAGTATCTTCCCGGGCAGACCAATTCTCTTTGCTATCTCGAAAGCAAAAGAACTGCCAGGCTTTCCTGTTTCAAGTCTGAACAATGGTTGCATAAGATGATTGTCAAAAGCCATGGCACCATTGATTATCCCCTCTGTACCCGATGCACAGTGCTTGAGATTGGTATAATGTGTTGTAAGAACACCAAATACTCTTTTTCTGTTCAATTCTTCCAAAACGGCCTCAGCTATTGAGCCGCCCAACATAGGTTCTGTTCCTGTTCCAAATTCATCAATCAGTATCAGGCTTTTATCTGAACCATATTTCACAAAATGCTTCATATTGAGCAGATGAGAACTATAGGTACTCAGATCGTTCTCAATGCTCTGTTCATCACCTATGTCAATAAGTATATCCTTAAAAATGCCTGATTCGGATCCCACAGCTACCGGTATGGTAAGTCCGCACTGAACCATATACTGAAGAAGACCCACTGTTTTCAGACACACTGATTTACCTCCTGCATTAGGACCGGAGATTACCAGTATTCTGTTTTTATCATCAAGCTGAATATCCAGAGGGACTACTTTTCGTCCCGGCAACTTACCGAAAGCAATATATAAAAGAGGATGTACGGCCTGTCTCCACATAATGGAAGGATCTAATGTCAGGACCGGTTTAATGGCATTAAGATGATTTCCCAAAAGAGCTTTGGCCCGCAAAAAATCAATATCGCCCATAAAAATCCCGGATTGAAGAAGATCGTCAATATAAGGCCTGATATTATCAGCAAATGCTGTCAGTATCTTCACTATTTCTCTTTTTTCGTCATATTCAAGCTCAATAATGCTGTTGTTTATTTCAACAACTTCCTCAGGCTCAATAAAAACAGTTTTTCCGGAAGCCGACTGATCATGAATAAGACCTCTTATCTTTTTCTTATCGCTGGTGCCAACAGGAATAACACCTCTCCCATTTCTTACCGACACTGATGTATCAGTATCAACTACACCATCTGACTGTGCCTGCTTTAATATTGCATTAAGCCGTCTCGAGACAAGTATGTTTTTCGAAATAATTGCAGATCTGATCTCTTTCAATCGGGCAGAAGCATTATCTCTGACAGCACCATGACGATCTATTATTTTGTCAATTGAATTGATAACATAAGGATATGTCTTTATGCCGTTACACATTTTTTTTAAAACAGGATATTTTGCCTCATCCCTTTCTCTGAAAAAAACCAGAATGGATCTGACTGTCTCCAGAGATCTCTTCAGGTCAAAAATCTCCCTGACTTCCGGGAATGTCCCTTCTATCCTTATTTTATTAAGACATTGATCAAAACTATAATAGTTATCCGAAGGGAAATTTTCCTCAAACATCAGTATCTGCTGAAATTCATAGGTGGCAGACAGTTCTTCCGAGAGAGTCTCGATATTATCGTCAAAACGAATATTATCTGCCTTTTCAATGCCCATAGAACTTAAACACCTGTCCTTCAGCAGGTCCCGTATCCTGTCAAAACCAATCTTACTCTCAAAGTTATCAGGGTAAATCATCCGGATTAATAGTATCGTTTAAAAGTACAAAAATACAAAAGTTTCATGCATTAATCCCTTTCTGCCATAACAGAAGTATTCCTGAGTAGAGATGGGACCAATGTCAAGGAAATTTACGATGATAATACCCCGTGATATCGAAAGACAAAAATCCAATGAAGAAATAATGAGAACACCGTAATGATTTTTTCAGTAATGGCAGGAGTTTTCAAAATTATCATTTTTAGTTACCTTTAAACTGATATATACATATGTAATATAAAACACAGAAAAATGAAATCTCTTAAAACAGCTATCAGCCTGTTTTTAATCTTGTCATCATTGTACCCTCTCAGGGGACAACAGACAAATGACAAACCTGATTTGTCAATGATAAACAGGATAAAGCATGAAGAAGCGAATAATTCCGGGATAGAGGAATTGGCTTTCTGGTTAACCGATTATGCAGGGCCAAGACTTACCGGGTCATCAGGAGGCATGAGGGCTTGTGAAATTGCCAAACAGAAGATGGAGGAGTTTGGATTTCAGAATATAAGGATTGAAGAAGCACGTGAATTTAACAGAGGAGGATGGGACAATCAGAAGACATATGCTGCTATGACAGCACCTTATTATTCCAGTCTGACCTGTAATCCGGTGGCATGGACCGGCAGTACTGACGGTTTAATAAGAGCTGAAGTGGTGCTTCTTGACATAGAAAATGAAGACGAGATTTCCAAATACAAGGGAAAACTTGGAGGTAAGATAATACTTATGCCTTCACCGGTTCCTGTTCGCAATGAAATCAATTTTGAGCCACTTGCATCAAGATACACAGATGCACAACTTTCACAGCTTGCCAGGGGCACACTGCCTGCTGCAGTTCGGCGCCAGAACCTGCCTTCCGATATTACCAGTGCTGTTGCCCGCAGGAGACTAAGAAACAGTATAAGTGCTCTGTTGAAAAGCGAAGGCGTTGCAGTTATTCTGAATAATTCAGGAACCTATAATATCCCGGCATCAACAGGGGCAGGATATAATCAGGGAGAACCTGAACCCATTGCTGAACTAAATATTCCAATGGAAGCCTATGGAAGAATGGAAAGACTTTTAAGGCATAATATACCGGTAGAGATGGAAATAGACCTTCAGAATATATTCTTTCCAAACCCGCTTATATATAATGTAATTGGAGAAATTCCCGGAACCGACAAACAACTTAAGGATGAAATAGTACTCATAGGTGCTCATCTTGATTCATGGCATGGAGGAACAGGTGCTGCGGATAATGCTTCGGGCTGCATTGTTATGATGGAGGCTCTGCGCATACTGAAAAATTTAAATGTAACACCCAGACGTACTATCAGGATAGCGCTTTGGGGTGGAGAAGAACAGGGGTTAAACGGATCTGCAGGGTATGTGGAAAAGTATTTGGTTGACCGTGAAACAGGAAAGCACAAACCGGGTTTTGATAAGTTCTCAGTATATTTCAATATGGATAATGGTTCAGGGAGGTACAGAGGCATCTATCTTCAGCAAAACGACATGGTTCGACCTGTCTTTGAACAATGGCTTAAACCTTTTGAGGACCTTGGATGCTCAACTTTAACCATCAGAAATACAACAGGTACTGATCACCTGTCGTTTGACCGTCACGGACTGCCTGCTTTTCAGTTTATACAGGACAGACTGGAATACGGACGGACTTATCACACAGTAATGGACACATATGAAAGATTGTCAATGAATGACTTAAAAATAAATGCAATAATTACTGCATCACTGGTTTATAATGCTGCGATGAGGAATGACAAACTGCCTCGCAAAGAACCTGCAAATTAATTATGCATTTATTTATCAAGAAGTTATTTTTTGTTTTTGGTCTATTCCTTTCATTGAAAGCTGTATTCTTTTTCTTTCAATATCAACAGAAATAACTTTTACTGTTACATGCTGGTGAAGCTTAACCACAGTAGATGGATACTGGACATAAGTATTGCTCAAATTAGATATATGTACAAGACCATCCTGTTTAATACCTATATCAACGAACGCTCCGAATTTTGTAATGTTTGTTACTATACCAGGGACTGTCATACCTGGGATAAGGTCTTCCATCTCATGTATATCGGCAAACCTGAATTCCCGTATCTTTGATCTCGGGTCTCGTCCAGGCCTCGCCAGCTCTTTAAGTATATCCTGCAAGGTAGGCAATCCTGTTTTTGGTGTAATATAGCGTTCCAGCCTTATCTCATTTCGTTTATTTTCGTTGCTTATCAATTCCTGTACAGTGCAACCTATATCTTCAGCCATTTTCTCAACCACATGATAGCTTTCAGGATGGACGGCACTGCTATCCAGCGGATTACCGGCATTTCGTATTCTGAGAAAACCGGCACACTGTTCAAATGCCCTTGCTCCCATTCTCTTTACCTTGAGCAGTTCACTTCTTGAACGAAAAGGGCCGTTTGTGGTCCTGTAATCAACAATATTACGGGCCAGTTGAGGTCCCAGACCTGAGACATAAGTAAGTAAATGCATGCTGGAAGTATTCACTTCCACGCCTACAGCATTGACACAACTCATCACAGTTTCATCAAGAGAATTTTGCAGTTTTTGCTGGTCAACATCATGCTGATACTGCCCAACTCCTATTGATTTGGGATCAATTTTCACAAGCTCTGCAAGAGGATCCATCAGCCTCCGTCCAATAGATACGGAACCTCTTACAGTTACATCATAATCAGGAAATTCATCTCTTGCTACTTTGGATGCCGAATAAACAGAAGCACCAGCTTCGCTGACAACAAATACCTGAATATCCTTTTCAAATTTAACATATCTGATAAAATCTTCTGTTTCCCTGCTTGCTGTACCGTTACCAATAGCTATTGCCTCAATTTTGTAGGCATTTACAAGCGAAATAATTTTCTTCACCGACAACGCTGTCTGATTCTGTGGAGGATGAGGATAAATAGTCTCGTTGTGTAAAAGGTTACCCTGCCTGTCCAGACATACAACTTTGCACCCTGTCCTGTATCCCGGATCTATTGCCAGAATATTTTTTTCTCCTAGCGGTGGGGCCAGAAGCAGTTGTCGCAGGTTTTCAGCAAAAACCCTTATAGCTTCATCATCAGCTTTGCCTTTTGAGATATTATGGAATTCGGTCTCCATAGACGGAGCAAGAAGCCTTTTCCAGCTGTCCGTAACAGCTTCTTTTACGTATTCTGAGGACTGATTTGCAGATTTAATAAAGACAGAACGCAGGATATCAAGTGAAAAATTTTCCTCAACTTCCACAGAGAGCCTGAGAAAACCCTCTTCTTTCCCTCTCCTCATGGCAAGTAAGCGATGTGAAGGACATTTACTTAAAGGCTCTGACCATTCAAAATAATCACTGTATTTATTTCCTTCACTTTCTTTTCCTTTTATCACCCTTGATACAATAATGGCATTTCTTTCATAGAAATGTCTCATTGATTTTCTTGCAGCTTCATCCTCATTTACCCATTCAGCAATGATATCCCTGGCTCCTTCAACAGCATCTTCAACGGTTTCAACATTCTCATTAAGAAACTCCTCTGCCCTTTTCAGAGGATCATTTTCTTCCTGCCTGAAAATTATTTCAGCAAGAGGCCCAAGACCTTTTTCTTTGGCTACAGTGGCACGGGTACGCCGCTTAGGACGGTATGGCAGATATATATCCTCAAGCTCCGACATTGTAAGTACTGAAGCAATTTTATCCATCAATTCAGGAGTCATTTTATCCTGCTCCTCAATTGATTTGATAATACTCTCCCTCCTTGCATCAAGATCTTTGAGACGGGAATATTCTTCTTTGATACTTAATAATGACACTTCATCCAGACTACCTGTCATCTCTTTCCTGTATCTGCTGATAAAGGGAATAGTGGCACCACCATCCAGGAGACGGATACTGTTTTCCACCTGCCATTCATGAAGGCCCATTTGTTTTGCTATAAACTTAATATGCGTATCGGCATTCATATATTCCAAGTTTTTATTACTCCTCTATTACTTTGAATTTATTCTGTCTAAACTCATTCTACATACAGCACCAGCCCTTTAAGGTATTCTCCCTCGGGATGATAGATATTTACAGGATGATCAGGTGGCTGGCTCATCTGATAAAGTATCCTGACCTTCCTGCCTGTATTTGCCGCTGCCGCAAAAACAGATTTCCTGAAATTATCTTTTGTTACTACCTGCGAACAGGAAAAGGTGAATATAATACCCCCAGGCCTCACCTGCTCTATAGCCTTCATATTCAACCTTTTATATCCCTGAAGGGCATTGGACAGAACTTTGTTATGTTTGGCGAAAGCAGGAGGATCCAGAATTATAACATCGTACTTGTTTTTTATGTCTTTAATGAATTCAAAAGCATCGTCTTTAACAGCCCTGTGTCTCTTATCATTTTTATAATTGAGTCTGACATTCTCATCTGCCATATCAATTGCAGGACCGGAACTATCTACAGTATGAACAAGACGTGCATTTTTCAGTGCATAAACAGAGAAAGCTCCGGTATATCCGAATAAATTAAGAACATCCTTCCCTTTTGTAAAATAAGTCAATAGCTCCCTGTTTTCTCTTTGATCAATGAAAAAACCGGTTTTTTGTCCTGAAATAAAATCCACATTAAACAGTAATCCCTTTTCCATAACTGTCAGGGGCAATGTTCCTCCCAGAAGGTATTCATTTTTCCCTCTTATACCTGACATATAAGGCAGTGTATCCTCACTCTTATCATAAACGGCTGTAAGCTTTTCACCTAGTACAGTTTTTAAAAGATTAGCAATTTCATTCCTCATTCGGTACATACCAACAGAATGTATCTGAAGGACAGCGACTCCATTATAATAATCTATCACCAGACCTGGAAGATCATCACCTTCAGCGTGAACCAGCCTGAATACATTCGTCTCTTCCGACTCCGTCAATCCAAGATATTTCCTGCAGGCAACAGCTTTCATTATTTTCTCTTTAAAAAAAGCTGAATCCGCTTCCCTCTGTTCAAAGGATAAGATCCGGACAGCTATGGACCCTGGCTGATAATGACCAAGAGCAAGAAAATTATCCTTATTGTCAAACACTTCAACCAAATCGCCTTCCAAAGGATTTCCAAATATTTTTTTTATTGCCCCTGAAAAAATCCAGGGATGATAACGACGCACTGACTGGTCTTTACCTGATTTTAAAATAATTTTAACTCTTTCCACAGGATTATCTGTATTTCACAAAATGGCCATAGAACCATATCTGATAATAAAAAAATTTAATTATTCACTACCGTTTAACTTAAGATATATCTCCCGGCACACCCACGCATCTGTTGCCGCATAAATTTTCTGGGCATCAGTAAGTTCGTCAGCTTCCCAGTCAGTCACTTGTTGTCGTTTGGATATCCTGAAACCAAGTACAATAGCGGTCAGTTTCTTAAGTCCGGAACTCTCAATTCCAAATCCCTTAACATAATCCTGAAGATCAATAAAACCGTCAGGAATAAACTGTTTTAGCTTTTTAAGAAACCTGATATCATCATGCAGGGCTACGCCTGTTTTAATTATTTCAGGATTGGCAAGAATATCTGCCAGTTCATCAGGAAATCCCAGTTTGTTTATACGAAAAAGACAGGCCATATTATCTGTTGATAACTGAATCAACGATACCTTGTTTTTCATTCCCTTCCTGAACGAGGGTTTCGTTTCAGTATCAAATCCAAGGATTTTTTCCCTTAACAGTAAAGGTATAACAGCCCTGAAAGATTTAAGTTCCTCAATGACCATAATCTCACCTTTGAACCAGGAGAGATCATAACTGTTTATTTCATCAGTAGTAATATTACTCGGATAGAGATTGTTCGTTGTCTCTGAATTCCCTTTGCTGTTTTGATATAAACCACTCTGAAGTATTTCTTTTTTCATTATTTCTTTTTTCTTCATTCTCTTCCAAACCGACACCTTCATCAGAATAGATAAACCTGTGAATTGCTTTCATTGAATTAACAAGTTTCTGTCCCCATATGTTTTCAAAATTCAACCGGCATTCCCATACAGCATCATTCATAACTTCATTTGTCCCCGTCTGATAAAGGAGCAGAAAATCTTTTACATCCTGATATATATCGGCCATATATTCAGCGAGGCTACAGGCTACAGGAATATCCGGCTCAGTCAGCTTGTCATCATATATTTCAAGAAAATCATCAGCTTTCCCAAATTTATTTTTAAGTGTATCGTGTATCTTGTTCCAGTCGGATTCAGTAACAAATTTCTCATTTCTATCCTCGAAAAATGGCTCCAGGTCCGGTAATAAAGAAGCTTTAATGTACAGCAGGGGTAAAATTCTTTGCAATATCTTCAATAAATCATTTCCATTAACCTCTGAAGCCCTCTCGGCATATTTACAGAACTCATTTGCAACAGCCACAAAATCAATAATATTTCTTGAATAAACCGGATTTGTTTTTTCTTCCATGATTTTTTTATGCCTGACTGCAAAATTAGACAATTAAATAAAATAAATGCGATGAAAATGAATGAAAGCGTCAATATCTGCTAATTGTAACTGCTGTCACCGTGTTGCATCTGCCGTAAACATTTCATTCCATTAATCTGTAAATTTATCTTTTTATAGATATCTTTATTATTTGCACAAAACAAATCACTTAAAAGGATGGACTGTTTGCTTTTTATATTGATACATTGAAAAAAAACAATAACAATGAAAAAAAATCTCCTGCTTTGTATTATTGCATTATATAGTCTCATTGCAGTGTCATGTAGTGACAGCACTAACAAGATCAATCGCAAAGAACTGGTTAACAGGCATAAAATCCTAATTGATTCTGTAAATATTTTGAATCCTCTTACTGTGGGTAACGGAAAGTTTGCTTATACAGTGGATTTTACGGGTCTTCAGACATTTCCTTCGCTGTATGAGAGAGGTATACCTCTGGGAACACAATCGGAATGGGGGTGGCACAGTTTCCCAAACACCATGGATTACAAATTTGAAGAGACGCTGGAAGATTATAATTATCACGGCCGGCAAGTGCCCTTTTCAGTACAGATTCCGATGCCTGAACGCAAGAGGGAAGCAGTAAACTATTTCAGACAAAACCCGCATCGTCTCCATCTCGGTGTCATTGGTCTTGATCTGATACATCCCGACGGGAAGCCCGTTACTGCTGATGAGATAAATGAAATACATCAGACACTGAATCCCTGGAACGGAGAAATAGCAAGTCACTTTAAAATAGCAGATAATCCTGTAACGGTCACAACGTTTGTCCATCAGGATATTGACCTCATGTCAGCAAGAATCAGTTCACCATTGATAGAACAGGGCTTGCTGCGCATTAAGATATCCTTCCCCTATCCTACCGGGCAGCATACAGACTCTGGATGTGACTGGACCAAACCTGGACGCCACCTTTCTGAAATAAGAACCGGTCCGGGATCAGCTTCTATAAAAAGATCTATTGATGACACCACTTATGAAGTAAAAATGGAATGGTCATCTGAAGCAGAAATAGAGGAATCAGACAAACACATTTTTTATCTTAATCCAGATCCGGGGGAACATGATTTTAGTTTCTCATGTCTTTTCAATGAAGAACCCTTTACCGACAATCTGCCGGATTTCCGGGCTACAGAGGCCAACAATAAAGCATCATGGGAGCGATTCTGGTTAAGCGGAGGTGCTGTCGATTTATCAGGCAGTACAGACCCAAGAGCCCCGGAGCTGGAAAGGCGCATCGTTCTTTCACAGTATCTCACGAAAGCACAATGTGCAGGTATCTATCCTCCATCCGAAACCGGCCTCACTTTTAACAGCTGGCATGGAAAATTCCATCTCGAAATGCATTACTGGCATGGTATCCACTATGCCCTGTGGGACAGAGCTCATCTTCTTGAACAAAGTCTTGCTTATTACGGTAAAATTATTCCGAAGGCAAAAGAAACTGCAGCAAGGCAAGGTTTTGAAGGTCTCAGATGGCCCAAGATGACTGACCCTTCGGGTACTGACAGTCCCTCCGGAGTCGGATCTTTTCTTATCTGGCAGCAACCTCATATTATATATATGGCGGAATTATGCTACCGTAATTCACCGAATAATGATATTTTAAGAAAATATTCGGATGTGGTTTTCGGGGCAGCTGATTTTATGGCATCTTTTGCTTGGCATGATTCAGAAAACGACAGGTATATACTGGGGCCGCCTCTCATCCCGGCACAGGAGAGATTTCCTGCTGAAACATCTTTCAACTCCCCTTTCGAACTGGCTTACTGGCAATGGTGCCTGACGACAGCATGTAAATGGAAGGAAAGGCTTAACCTCAGCCCTGTCTCCAAATGGGTTGAGGTTTCTGATAAATTATCGCCCCTTCCTAAAAAAGACGGATTATATCTTTCAGCTGAAAGTGCCCCGGATTCATATCAGAACCCCCGCTTTATAAGTGATCATCCAATGGTGACCGGCACTTTCGGGATGCTTCCCAACAGTCCGTTAATAGATTACGAAACCATGAAGAATACATTTGCATATGTCTGGGATAACTGGCAATGGCCTGACACCTGGGGCTGGGATTTCCCTATGACTGCCATGGCAGCTACAAGACTCGGCATGCCGGAAAAAGCCATTGATGCTCTTTTTAAAGATACAGAAACCAACACATGGCTAATTAACGGGCATAATTACCAGAATCAGAGACTTAAAATATACCTTCCGGGGAATGGAGCTCTCCTTTCTGCAATAGCCATGATGTGCGCCGGTTGGGAAAACGGACCTGAAACCGATACCCCCGGATTTCCTTATGATGGCACCTGGACAGTCAAATGGGAAGGATTAAAGAAACTACCCTGATCTTTTCAAGAAAAAAGATCCGGTTCCTTCCATGACAACAGGTTTTTTTCATCTTTTAAGAGTTTGTTGTGATCAAGAAGCCAACGTATTACCTTTATGACCTTTTCTTCAGTGTAATCAATTTCTGCAGCAAGGGCGCGTACATCATATTTTTGTTCTGAAAGCTTTTCCTTGATATCGTCAAGAATAAGATCAAACTCATATTTACTCAGATCCAGCTCATTCCTTTCCCGGCATACATCACATATACCACATCTCTCCGATTCTTCTCCAAAATAGTCAAGAAGAACCACTGAACGGCATTTAGTATTCATACTGGCATAGTCGATCATCTTATTCAATCTGATAACATATTTCTCCTTTACCTGTAAGTAATTTTCCGGTGAAATCAGAAGAGACTTTCTGTCAAGCCTTTCTTCTGTGAAGATTACCAATGCTGTCTTTTTCCCTGGTATATATTTTATAATGTTCAATGAAGATAATTTGACCAGATAATTGTAAACAATATCTCTTGAAATGGCAGACTTCCTGGCCAGATCATCCTCATTTATCACAACATAACCGGAGAACATACCGGTATATGACCGAAGGAGAAGTTTAATAAAACCATCAAAGGATTCATTAGCCACCTGGAATTTATAAAGGTCGTCTCTTCCTACAACAAAGTGCACACGTGAGGGATTATTTATCTCTTCGGTAAATTCAATGTAACCCTCTCTTTGTAAAAACTTAAGACTATTATATGTTTCAATCACAGGAAGCCGGTAATTAGATATAAAATCAGCTATATTAAAATCAAAGACATTGTCTTTTCCAGATCCAACCGGTACTTTCAGGTAATTACACAGAGCTTCATATACATCTTTTATTCTTTCAACTGGTGGAAATTTTTTCTTAACCGACTCTTCCATACGGCTCTTATCGGAAGATGAATACAGGAGAACAGCATAGGCAGGTTTATTGTCACGGCCGGCCCTTCCGCTTTCCTGAAAATATTCTTCAACGCAATCGGGCATTTGCCAGTGAACAACAAATCTCACATCAGCCTTATCTATACCCATCCCAAATGCATTCGTTGCCACAATAACTCTCATTGAACCTGACGACCAGGCAGATTGTCTTTTATACCGAAGATCATCAGGAAGACCGGCATGGTAAAAATCAGCTTCTATTCCATTAGCAGTAAGTAGTTCAGCAATCTCTTTGGTTCTCTTCCTGCTTCTGACATAAACTATACCACTCCCCTTTATTTTTTTCAATGTCTTTACCAGCCATGTGCCCTTATCATCCACTCTCCTGATCAGGTATGAAATATTCTTTCTTTCGAAGCTGGTCTTCAAAACATTTTGTTCTTTGAATTTAAGCCTGTTCATTATATCCTCTGACACCTGTGGTGTAGCAGAAGCTGAGAGGGCCAGAACAGGAATATTGTCCGGAATGATCTCCCTAATGGAAGCAATTTTAAGATATGAAGGACGGAAATCATATCCCCATTGAGAGATACAATGAGCTTCATCAACAGCTATGAGATTTAGCGGCATTTTCGGCAGACGGGCCTGAAAAATCCTTGTCGATATCCTTTCCGGTGAAATGTACAAGAATTTGTAATCCCCATAAATACTGTTTTCAAGAATAATATCTATTTCTTCTGCAGACAAGCCGGAATGAACGGCCAATGCTCTGACCCCCATACTATTAAGGCGGTTAACCTGCTCTCTCATCAATGCAATAAGAGGTGTGATAACCAAACAGATACCTTCTTTCACCAATCCGGGAACCTGGAAAGTGACTGACTTTCCTCCTCCTGTAGGCATAAGACCGAGAGTGTCCTTACCATCAGCTACAGATTTGATTATGTCTTCCTGGAGTGGCCTGAAAGAAGTGAAACCCCAGTATTTTGTAAGTATTTGTCTGTATGGTTCAATATCGTTTATCACAGCGGAGCATTAATAAAGACAAAAATAGTAACAGTTATTCAATTTTTATCAGAATGGAATAAGAATGAATGTTTCACGAGTGATTAATTTTTAGTATTTTGCGGCATTAAAAAATAAATATTCACTCAATGTCATTTCTAGAAGATAAAGTATTATATGAAGGTATAACATTCGATGATGTATTGCTCATCCCTTCATACTCAGAAGTACTTCCCAGAGAAGTGGATCTGAGTACACATTTCACAAAAAAAATACAGTTAAACACCCCTGTGGTATCTGCTGCTATGGATACTGTTACCGAAGATGATATGGCTGTGGCTATTGCAAGGGAAGGTGGCATAGGTGTTATTCACAAGAACATGAGTATTGAAGATCAGGCTGCTCAGGTAAAAAAAGTTAAGCGGGCTGAGAATGTAATGATCTTCGATCCAATTACAATTAATCTTAATGCTACTGTAGCTGAAGCCATTCACCTCATGACGGAATATAAAATCGGAGGCATACCGGTTATTGATGAGAATGGTATTTTAAAAGGAATAGTGACAAACAGGGATCTCCGCTTTGAGAACAAACACAACAGGAAGATAACAGAAGTGATGACTAAAGATCTTATCACTACCAATCATCAGACTGATCTTGAAGCAGCGGCAAGAATCCTGCAGAAACACAAGATTGAAAAACTTCCTATGGTAGATGAAGAAGGTAAACTGATCGGTCTCATAACATATAAAGATATTACAAAAACAAAGGATCGTCCCAGTTCATGCAAAGATGACAAAGGCCGTTTAAGGGTTGCTGCTGCTGTGGGAATAGCTTCTGACACTATATTAAGGGTTGATGCTTTAGTTTCAGCAAATATTGATGTTTTAGTTATCGATACAGCCCATGCACATACCAGAAGTGTTATCGGCATTCTTAAAGACGTTAAAAAGAATTATCCTGATATTGAAGTAGTTGTTGGAAACATAGGGACTCCCGAAGCAGCACTCAAGCTCGTCAGGGAAGGAGCTGATGCCCTTAAGGTGGGAATAGGACCCGGGTCTATTTGCACAACACGGATAGTCACAGGAGTAGGAATCCCACAGCTCTCAGCCATATATAATGTCTACAAAGCTATAGCCGGGTCAGGAATACCCATTATTGCTGATGGAGGAATAAGGTATTCGGGGGATATAGTTAAAGCCTTAGCTGCCGGAGCGGATAGTATAATGGCAGGATCACTCTTCGCAGGTGTGGAAGAATCTCCCGGAGAGACAATTATTTATAACGGCCGCAAATTCAAGGCCTACAGGGGCATGGGCTCTCTGGAAGCCATGCAGCAGGGATCAAAAGACCGTTATTTCCAGGATATGGAAGATGACATTAAGAAACTTGTTCCGGAAGGTATAGCAGCAAGAGTTCCATATAAAGGCACTCTTGCTGAAGTCATTTTTCAGATGACCGGAGGCTTGAGAGCAGGAATGGGCTATCTGGGTGCTAGAAATATTTCTGAACTGAAGAAAAACGGGAAATTTGTGAGAATAACCGGTTCAGGAATTATTGAAAGCCATCCGCATGATGTAACTATTACAAAAGAATCTCCTAACTACAGCAGGAAATTAGTCGAATAACCATTACAGTTTTTCCATCCTGATGAACTTCAGATCATTAACAATCATCCTGATCTTTTTTACGACATCTCTTGTCTGTAAGACACAAAGTCTGAATGATAGTGTATTAATGACGATAGAAGGAAAAGATATCTCTGCCGGAGAATTCATAAGGATGTACGAAAAGAGTCACGAAACCGGACAGATGCCTGATATTGAGGATTATCTTGAGCAGTATGTAATATTCAGACTAAAAGTAGCGGAAGCAATTGACAAAGGGCTGGATACCACTGCATCATTCCGTAATGAACTTGAAGGCTACCGGACCCAGTTAGCACAAAACTACCTGACTGACCCCGGGACAAAAGAAGAATTATTAAAAAAGACATATGAGAGATCGCGTACAGAGATAAGTGCATGGCATGTACTCATTGAATGCCCTGCGGGATCATCGCCTCATGACACTCTTCTGGCATGGGAAAAAGCACTGGATGTAAGAGAAAGGATTCTTAGAGGAGAATCATTCGAACAGGTTGCCAAAAGCACTTCTGATGATCCTTCTGCAAGACTTAACGGCGGATATCTGGGGTATTTCACAGTATTTCAGATGATAACACCTTTCGAGGATGCTGCTTACAAACTAAAGAAAGGAACTGTGTCACAACCTGTCAAAACACCTTATGGCTATCATATAATAAGAGTTACAGACAGAAGACCTGCAAAAGGCAAGGTACTTGTTGCTCATATAATGAAAGCCTCTCCACCCGGAACAAGCGAAGAAGATGCTGTTCTTGCAGAAAGAACCATTAACAATATTTATAAGGAGCTGACAGAAGGCAAACCATTTACTGAACTGGTAGAAAAACACTCGGACCATAAAGAGTCAGCATCACGGGAAGGAAGACTGGACTGGTTTGGCACAGGAGAAATAATTCATGAATTTGCTGAAGCAGCTTTTTCCCTGACCGACACAGGTCTCTTCACGAAACCGGTTAAAACCATCTACGGATGGCACATAATAAAGTTACTCGATAAAAAAGCCCCCGGCTCTTTTGAGGAAACAAGATCATTCCTTGAAAGCAGAATCAACCAGTCCCATCTTAATACCTTAAGCAAAAGATCATTTATTAACACCTTAAAAAAAGAATATGATTTCCGCATCGATAAAAAAGCCTTTAACTGGTTTGTGTCACACACCGACACAATGATCATAAAAGGGATATCCACATACAACAGAAAATCAATACCTTCCGGGAATATATACACTTTTGCCGATCAGCAACTCACAACAAATGAATTTGCTTCTTTTGTTGAAACAAGGAAATCCATCATTCCATCAAATGATCCGGCAACATTTATTAATCAGTCAATTGATGCTCTGGCTGCAGACCAGATAATGAAATATGAAAATTCCATACTGGAAAAAAAATATCCTGAATTCAGATATCTCATGAAAGAATTCCATGACGGAATTCTTCTGTTTGAAATATCAGAAGAAACGATCTGGAACAGGGTCCATGAGGATACTTCCGGATTAAAAAGGTTTTATGAAGAACACAAATATGAATACATGACCAAGAGGAGTATCGAAGGGAAATTATACACCCTTAGGATATCTGACGGTAAAAGGAAGCTATCCTCTGCTTTAAGGAAATATTCGAGAAAGAAAAACACTGATCAGCTTATGATTGAACGATTTAACAAAAACAATGATTCTGTTCTTATCATAACTGAAAAAAAATGTGAAGAAGGAGATGATCCGCTTATTGACAAAATTTCCTGGAAAAAAGGGAAACAGTATCTGGAAATTAATAATTATCCCTCTTTCATTATGATAAACAACATCATAGAACCTACACCTGAAGCTTTTGAAAATATTCAGGGTGAAATGATAGCCACTTATCAGGAATACCTGGAGAAGGAATGGATAAGACAATTAAGAGAAAAATATGCCGTTAAGATTTATGATCATATATTTGACAAGGTTAAAGAGAGTCTGGTCAATGAATAAAATATTACCATTATTAATTATTTTGATGCTTTCATCTGCTTGCAGAGATAATGTCAAGAATTCCAAACGTATTGCAGTTGCCAGAGCGGGAAACACTGTGCTTTATCTGGATCAGATACCACCGATTGTTCAGCCGGGAACCTCTTCTGCTGACAGCACCTCCATTATAAAAAATTATATAAACAGATGGGCAAAAAAAGAACTTCTCTTCCAGAAAGCTGAAGAAAATCTGACATCTGAGTACAGGGATGAAATAAACAGACAACTGGAGGAAGCAAGAGCTGATCTGGCCATATACCATTACCAAAGACAAATGATGTATGAAAGGATGGATACTGTAATAAGCGACCGTGAACTGGAAGATTACTATAATGCAAACCAGGCTAGTCTTATGCTCCAGTCAAATATAGTTAAAGCCCTTTTCATTAAAATTCCGGTAGAGACACCAAACCCAGGCCGTATAAGATCTCTGGCCAGATCGACACAACAGGATGATCTGCAGGAACTGGAAACTTTATGTTATCAGTTTGCCGAGAAATTTGACGATTTTAATGAAGACTGGATCCCTCTGGATATGATCTCAGTTGAACTGCCACAGGAAATTAACAACCAGGAGAGTTTTCTGAGAAGAACTACTTTCTTTGAGACATCTGATTCAGAATTTCTTTATTTTGTCGTTATCAGAGACTATAAACTAAGATCATCCCTTGCTCCTCTTGAATATGTAAAAGATGATATCATGAGAATGATCTGGAATCTCAGAAGAATAGAATTCATACAGTCACTTGAGAACGGGATCTATGATGAAGCTGTCAGAAATAATATTTTCAGGATTTATAATTAAACAAGATGATGAGACGAGGAAGAAGATTATTATTTATTCTGGTATGTGTCTTTCTTTCGGGATTGACACTTGTCAGGTCGCAGGTTCTTGTAGAATCAATTGCTGCTGTTGTAGGCAATGAAGTAGTCTATCTGTCTGATATAGAAGATATGGTTATTGAGTTCCGTGCAAGCGGAGAAAAAACTCCCATCGATGAGCTTCGTTGTTATATCTTTCAGGAGTTACTTGTATCAAGACTTTTTCTTGATCAGGCCAGGATTGACAGCATCATTGTATCTCCTGATGCAGTGGAAGGTGATGTTAATGCGCAGATCAACCGGGCTATCAGCGAAGCTGGCAGTGAAGAGGCTATTGTTGAGTACTTCAAAAAGCCAATGATTGAAATAAAAAGAGATATTACACAGCGGATGGTGGATCAGGAAATCATCCGGCAGGTACAATCCAACATAGCAGCAGACATACAGCTGACTCCAAGAGAGCTGAAAAGATATTTTGCAGAATTAGCTAAAGACAGTCTGCCTGTTATACCGGCACGGGTACAGGTGAGCCTTATTCAGCTTGATCCTCCACAGAATGAAGAAAATAAAGCAGAAGCCAGACAAAGGCTACTTGATATAAGAGCCCAGATACTGGAAGGCAAGAGTTTCAGTGCCCTGGCTGCATTGTATTCTGAAGATCCCGGGTCTGCTGTTAAGGGAGGTGAACTGGGGTTTATGTTCAAGGGACAACTTGAAAAACCCTATGGTGATGAAGCATGGGGCCTTCAAAAAAACGGGATCAGCAGAATTGTTGAGTCGAGATACGGATTTCATCTTATTCAAATGATTGACCGAAAAGGCGATATGGCTAATACCCGTCATATCCTTATTCGTCCAAAGGTTAAACCCCACCAGGAACAACAGGCACTGGCAAAGCTCGACAGCATAGCTAACCTTATAAGAAAAGACAGTCTTAAATTCGAGGATGCTGCCATCAGATTCTCCACACATAAAGACAGTTGGATTAACGGAGGGAAATATGTGAGTGCTGACCCTTCAAACCGAAATAACTGGTTCACACTTGAAGAATTTGATTCTGACATGTATATGAGACTTAGAGATCTGAATGTGGGAGAAATATCTGAACCCTATAGAACAGTAGATGAAGATAATAATACCGTTTTCAGGATACTGAAACTCGATAACGAAATTCCGGCTCACAGGGCAAACCTCAATGATGACTATCAGGTGCTCTACAATGCAGCATTAATGGAAAAACGATCCAAAATTTATCAGGAATGGATAGAGAAAAAGCTTGCTGTTACATATATCAGGATCAGTGATGAATTCAAATCATGTGAGTTTTTAAAAGAGGGATGGTTGAAATAGCTTCTTCCCGTTATATCCAAAAGTTTTTCAGGGCAATACATATCGCATGTATTGCAATATTTATTCTGTTTATCTCATCAGATTCGTCAGGTCGTGAGATACAGGATAAACCTGCAGGAAAAAGAAGAATTGACCTCAGGCATGCTGACGAGGATATCATAGAAAGAGAACAGCAAACGGGAAAAGACTGGCATCGTCTGAGGGGAAATGTCTTTCTTGAACATAATGAAATAACTTTAAAATGTGACAGTGCATACTTTTACCCGGATAAAAACCAGGTAAATGCTTTCAGCCGGATACATATTGAACAGGGTGATACACTTGACATAATGGGTGACTACCTCTTTTACGACGGTGCATCGGAAATAGCTACACTAACGGGTAATGCTGAACTGATTAACAAAGAGACCACTCTCCTGACAAACTCAGTCAACTATGATGTCAGAAATGAAATCGCCAGATACTCTGAAGGAGGAAAAATAATAAATGCTGAAAACACTCTTAGCAGCAGGATTGGAATATACGACCTCACACTTAATACATTCTATTTCAAAGACAGTGTGAGAATTGTTAATCCTGATTACATATTGAGCGCTGATACAATGAATTACAATACAGAGACAGAGACAGCTATATTTGCAGGTCCTTCGGAAATGAAAGGAGACAGCCTGTATCTGTATTGTGAAAAAGGGTGGTATGACACGAAAAACAATACTACCAGTATCTGGCAAAACGCTGTAATAGACAATATGCAGCAGATCATCCGGGGAGACTCCCTGTTTTATAACGAGGATACCGGATACGGACAATCATTCGGAAATGTTACTATTGCAGATACGAACAATAATATTATTGTAGGGGGAAATTATGCATGGTATTTTAAATACCCTGAGCGTTTTATGGTTACTGACAGTGCATTGTTTACCCAGATATCCGATAGCAAAGATTCCCTGTTTTTGCATGCTGATACTATTAGTGCCATTTCGGTTATTGATACTGCAGGTTCTGAATACAGGCTGATGAGAGCATATTATAGCTGTAAAATATTCAGTAAAGATCTGCAGGGCAAATGCGATTCACTTTCCTATTCTTTCAGGGATTCTGTAATAAGATTCTACGAAGAACCTGTACTATGGTCAAAAGAAAACCAATTGACTTCTGATTCTGTTGCTCTTTTTACCAAAAACAGACAGGCAGAAAGAATTGAGTTATATAACTCTGCTTTTGTTGTCAGCCAGGTAGACTCTGTACGGTTCAACCAGATAAAAGGCAGATCCCTTACCGGCTATTTTAAAAATAACGATATTTATAAAATCGACATTAACGGAAACGGAGAATCGATATACTATCTGATCGACGGAGATGAAATAATCGGAATCAATACAGCAAAATGTTCAAGGATTGAAATTCTGATTGACAACGGAAATATAACTGATATTTTCGAATATCAGAATCCTGAAGGTGTTATAGATCCTCCATCTGCATCGCCAGGGGAAAACACAAAGTTAGATGGATTCACCTGGCATGAAAATATGAGACCCAAAAAAATGGAAGATATTTTTAAAAATCCTTACTAGTACTCATCCTCATTAAAAAAGAAATCATCCTTGCTGGGATAATCCGGCCATATATCTTCAATACTTTCATAGATATCCCCTTCATCTTCTATCTCTTGTAAATTCTCAATCACTTCCATCGGGGCACCTGACCTTATTGCAAAATCAATAAGCTCATCCTTGGTTGCAGGCCATGGAGCATCTTCGAGTTTTGATGCTAATTCAAGTGTCCAGTACATAATTTCCTCAATAGTTTTATATCTTTAAAAAGGTTTGCAAATATATACAATATTTTTTGTTATAAACAATATACATTTTCTGCAATATCACAAGCCTGAACCTGATAGCTTAATCTCTTCTATACCAAGATCCAGGCTTATCTTACGGGATAATACAAACAAGTAATCTGCCAGTCGGTTGAGAAAAATACCTGCAAGCGGAGATGATTTTTCTTTCAGCATAAGTTTTACAACCCTTCTCTCAGCCCGTCTGCAAACACACCTGGCAATATGACAATATGATATTATGATATGGCCTCCGGGAATAATGAATGTTGTGAGTGGGGCAAGGGCTATCTCGAGTCTGTCAATCTCTTGTTCAAGTTTTTCAACAGAACAGTAATCTGTTTCGGTAACAATATCATCATGACGATATGGAGTACCAGCCAGAACAGCTTCATACATCATTAACTGTTTCTGAATACTGACAAGAAAATTTTTATATTCTTTATATTCAAGCGAATCCCTTAACAGAGCGATCCAGGAAATCAATTCATCAACCTCTCCTAAGGCTTCTATCAGGTCATCACATTTCTGAAGTCTCCTGCTTCCACCAATAGATGTAGTTCCGTCGTCTCCTGTACGTGTATAGATTTTCACAATTATCAGAAAAAATCAGTCTATAAACTCACATAAAGATAATGGATCATGCCGGTTTATAAAACTCATTTAAATAATCCTGGGAAATCTCACCATCAAACAATCTTATAATACGGGCAGCATGTTTTGCTATATCTTCCTCGTGAGTAACCACTATAACAGTATTCCCAAGCTTGTGGATTTCATCAAGAAGTCCCATGATATCAATAGAAGTCTTACTGTCCAGGTTTCCTGTTGGTTCATCAGCAAGTATTATAGATGGCTTGTTTATCAGTGCTCTGGCTATAGCAACTCTTTGTCTCTGTCCCCCGGACAACTCATTCGGTTTATGTGTCATTCTGTCTGCCAGACCTACATGTTCCAGTGTCTCGGTTGCAAGTTTTTCTCTTTCTATTTTTGGGACACCTGCATATATCAGAGGCAGAGTGACATTTTCAAGTGCAGTATATCTGGGCAGAAGATTGAATGTCTGAAAAACAAAGCCTATCTCCTTATTCCGTACCTCGGCCAGATAGTCGTCATCCATCTTGCTCACATCTGTTCCGTTTAAGATATATGTGCCACTTGTGGGAGTGTCCAGACAACCCACAAGATTCATGAGAGTCGATTTACCTGAACCTGAAGGACCCATTATAGCAACATATTCATTCCTTCTAATATCAACTGTGACCGATCGTAAAGCCCTGACCACGACAGAACCGATCTGATAGTTTTTAACGATATTCTGGATCTCAATAACTTTATCCATAATCTTATAATTTAAAATTTTGAAATTAGATTTATTTGGCTAAAAAATGAAAATATATTCTCTTAATTTTTGTTAATATCTGATGACATAGTTTCTTTCCGGCATTAACTTTTTGAAAAACACCAAACCCATTCTGAAAAGATCAATTGTGACAGTTACATTTTTCATCTTCTTTATTTCTGACCATGCTTCAGACATACTTTTTGATAAATAAATATCATCGATCACTATTACACTTTCATTATCCATTACCTCAGAAAGTTGTTTAATATATCCCAGAACTGCATCTTTCCTGTGATTACCATCAATAAATACCAGTCCGGGTTTTATTCCATCACTCAACAGACCGGGCAGCTTGTCATCAAAAGAGCTGTTCCATAGTCTGATATTTTCCAATCCGGCCTTCTTAAAATTCTCTGAAGCTATCTCCGATAAAGCCGGACATCCTTCAATTGTATGTACTATTGCATCCTTCCTGACAGCAGCCATATACATAGCACTAATACCCAGAGAAGTACCAAGTTCTATAACATTCTCTCCTCCAAATTTCCCGGTAAGGTTCGCAAGCAGTAAACAATACTTCAAAGGTAATGCCGAACAATCTGCTATATCTGATATGTTTCTCACACTGCCTTCTGTTTTCACTGATCCTGCACCCAGATCTGTCACTGCTATTTTTGTTCTGTCGGAAAGTAAATTATTTCTTATCTTCTCAATAACAAAGACAATATCAGGATCAATTTTATTCCGGAAAGTAAATGATACCAGATCAAAAACAAAGGGACTGTGAATTCCATGCCCTCTTTTATGACGGGAAAAAAGATGATATTCAGAATACTTCATGGCCCTGAAAAAAAACATAGGCAATGGATTTTTTAGGTAAGGTTGCCAAAAATAAGTATTTTCGGTCATCTTTTTTTATTTTCCTGCGAAAGCTTTGAGTATGTCGGATTTTCTGGTAACAGATATAAAATTTCTTCGGGGTGTTGGGCCAAAAAGGGCAGAATTGCTTAACAAAGAGCTAAGGATATTCACCTACAGGGATCTGCTTTATTATTTCCCGTACAGGTATATTGACCGTACAAGATTTTATAAAATATCAGAGCTTAATCCCGATCTGCCCTTCGTTCAGGTTAAAGGAATGATAACCAGGTACTATACCGAAGGAAAGGGCAGAGGAAAAAGACTTGTCGCCGATTTCACTGACGACACGGGATCAGTTAAACTGGTATGGTTCAAAGGCACAAAATGGATAATGCAGACATATGTTCCCGATGTCGAATATATCGTATTTGGAAAACCCGGAATATTTAACGGAATAATCAACATTATTCATCCCGAAATAGAAGCTTCCGGTAAAGTTGCTGAAAGAATATCTTCGGCCTTTCAGGCCCAGTACAGTACCACTGAAAACCTGAAAAATCATTTTATCACTTCCAGAACCATCAGTAAACTGCTTGGCAATCTTTTAAAGCAGATTAATTTCGGACTCCCGGAAACACTTCCCGATTACATACTGACAAGATACAGACTCATGGGGCTACAGCAGGCATTGCTCAAAATACATTTCCCATCTGATGGATCTGAACTTGAAAAAGCCAGACACCGTCTCAAATTTGAAGAACTGTTTTATATTCAGCTTAACCTGATAAGATATAAAAATAACCGCAGCACAAAGTTAAAAGGTTTCCTTTTCTCAAATGTAGGAAAAAACTTCAATAATTTCTATTATAACAATCTGCCTTTCAGTCTGACTAACGCCCAAAAGAGAGTTATGAAAGAGATACGAAGGGATCTTGGATCAGGCAGGCAGATGAACAGGCTGCTTCAGGGAGATGTTGGCAGCGGAAAAACACTGGTAGCTCTCATGAGCATGCTCATAGCCATTGACAACGGGTATCAGGCCTGTTTAATGGCACCAACTGAAATTCTGGCCACCCAGCATTACAATACATTGACAAAAATGCTGGAAGGCCTTAACATAAGGGTCAGACTACTGACAGGGTCATCAAAAAAAACTCTTAGGAAAGAAATAAGTGAATCATTGCTTGACAAATCTCTCAACATTCTGGTTGGAACCCATGCTCTGATAGAAGAAAATGTTCAATTCGGTAATCTGGGGCTTGTGATAATAGATGAACAACACCGGTTTGGTGTAGCACAAAGAGCCAGATTATGGCAAAAAAACAATAATGTCCCTCATGTACTAGTCATGACAGCCACACCTATACCAAGAACTCTGGCAATGACTCTTTACGGAGATCTGGATGTATCAGCAATTGACGAATTGCCTCCGGGAAGAATACCTGTCAAAACAATGCATTTTTTTGATTCAGAAAGGAATAAGGTATATGGCTTCATTCGGAGACAAATAGCTGAAGGCAGGCAGATATATATAGTATATCCACTTATTAAGGAATCAGAAAAGATGGACTACAAGGATCTGGAAGACGGATGGGATACTATCTCAAGAGTTTTTCCCTCTCCTGATTACTGTATAAGTATTGTCCATGGAAAAATGAAGCCAGCCATGAAAGAAGAATCCATGATGCTCTTCAAGGAAGGGAAAGCTCATATACTGATAGCTACTACAGTTATTGAAGTAGGTGTTGATATACCGAATGCCTCAGTAATGATCATTGAAAGTGCTGAGCGATTCGGATTATCACAACTACATCAATTGAGAGGAAGAGTTGGCAGAGGTTCTGATCAGTCATATTGTATCCTTATGACATCAGATAAATTATCCAAAGAAGCCTCTTCCAGAATAGAAGTTATGATCAGAACCAGTGATGGTTTTGAAATTGCTGAAACAGATCTTCGTTTAAGAGGCCCCGGTGATATTGAAGGAACAATGCAAAGCGGAATACCTTTCGATCTCAAAATAGCCGACCTGGGAAAAGATGGCCAGTTAATAGAATACGTCAGAAATATTTCAGAAAACATCATTAAGGAAGATCCAATGCTGGAAAAAAATCAGAACATAATTCTCAAAAATGAATTAAGACGTCTTTTCAGTAAACAACAATCGTGGAGTAATATCAGTTGATAAGCAAATTATTATAACATTATTTAAGAAAAAATACATAATTATTAACATTTCATGATAAAAAGCAGGAACATTTCTTTAAGTAATTTTAATTTTGCGAATTGAAAATTTCTTCTGTTTTTTGTTTTTCGGACATGACACAAAAATGCAGCATTATAGAACATGACGGTATTGTTGAAAATACCAGCAATGGATCAGTTACTGTTAAAATAATTTCAGTATCCGCCTGTTCCGCTTGTCATGCAAAAGGATTTTGTTCACTATCGGAGATGAAAGAAAAGACTGTCATTGTGCCGGGGTTATATGATGTTAATCACGGAGATAATGTAATAATCAGGATGAAAAAATCAATGGGATACAAGGCCTTATTTCTGGGTTATATTTTACCCATGATACTGTTTATCGCTGCCCTTGTGACACTGGGACTGGTTTCAAAAAGTGAAATTACAACAGGTCTGGGAGCGATAGCTGTTCTTGTTCTCTATTATATAATACTAAGGTTTTTCAGAAAAACCATAGACAGTAAATTTACCTTCACTTTAAAAGTATAGTTGCCGATGAGTTCTACGGTTATCATAACAGTGGTCAGTCTGAGTCTTATAGCACTTATATGTGCTGTGATACTGTATTTTATTGCACAAAAATTCAAGGTATACGAAGATCCGCGTATTGATCAGGTAGAGGCCTTACTCCCGGGAGCCAATTGTGGAGGATGTGGTTTTGCCGGTTGCAGGAATTTTGCCGAAGCCATTGTTAATGCAAAGGAAATTGAAGAACTCAACTGCCCGGTAGGTGGAGCATCAGTAATACTGAAGATTGCTGAAGTACTGGGAAAAGAAGCCCCTGTTTCAGAACCCAAAGTAGCCGTTTTGCTTTGCAATGGCAGCCCTGAACATCGTCCGCATACATCAAAATATACTGGTGTTAAGGATTGCCGGATAGCTCACAACCTCTATATGGGAGAAACAGACTGTAGTTATGGTTGTATGGGCCTGGGCGACTGTGTAAATGCTTGTGCTTTTGATGCTATGTATATGAATGAAGAAACCGGCCTGCCGGTTGTGATTGATGATAAATGTGTTGCATGTGGAGCATGTGTTAAAGCCTGTCCAAGAAACCTCCTGGAGTTAAGAAAAAAAGCCAAGAAAGACCGTAAAATATACGTGGCCTGTTCTAACTGCGATAAAGGTGGCCCCGCCAGAAGAGCATGTAAAGTTGCATGTATCGGTTGTGGTAAATGCGTGAAAGTATGCCAGTTCGATGCTATTACATTAAAAAATAACCTTGCATATATAGACTCATTCAAATGTACTTTTTGCAGAAAATGTGTTTCAGAATGTCCTACAGGATCTATCCTGGAAATAAATTTTCCTCCTCGCAAACCGAAGGTTGAATCCAGGGCTGAAACTGTTTCTGTGTGATCAATATGTGAACCAAAAATATCAGATTGTTTTGAAAACATTTCAAAAAGGAGGTATTCATCCTCCCGAAAATAAGCTGACTGCAGCAAAACAAACAGAAGTATTGCCACTTCCTGTGAGCGTAGCCATACCTGTCTCTCAGCATATTGGAGCTCCTGCCACTGTAATCGTCAATAAAGGAGACAGCGTTAAAACAGGCCAGGTTATTGCAGGCAGTAAAGGTTTTGTATCTGTCAATATTCATTCTTCTGTATCAGGAAAAGTAAATAAGATTGATTCAATTGTTGATACTACAGGGTATAAACAAACTGCAGTATTTATTGATGTAGAAGGTGATGAATGGGTTGATAGTGTTGACCGGTCAGATGACATTATTACAGATATTAAACTATCTTCTGAAGAGATAATAAGCAGATGTCAGGAATCCGGCATTGTTGGATTGGGGGGAGCCACTTTCCCGTCACATGTAAAACTATCTGTCCCTTCAGGCAAGAGATGTGACTTACTTATTATTAATGGAGTCGAATGCGAACCTTATCTGACTGCCGATCATCGTCTTATGCTTGAAAAAGGGAAAGAAATCCTTGTCGGAATTTCAATTCTCATGAAAGCTCTGAAAATAAAGCGTGCTCAAGTGGGCATTGAAAATAACAAAACTGATGCAATAGTTCATCTGAAAAAGCTTGCTGCTTCATTTGAAGGAATTGAAATATGTCCTCTGAGAGTAAAATATCCTCAGGGTGCGGAAAAACAGCTTATCAAAGCTCTTACAGGCAGGGAAGTTCCCTCAGGACGGCTGCCTATTGATGTAAATGTTGTTGTTCATAATGCAGGAACTGCTTTTGCTGTGTATGAAGCAGTACAAAAAAATAAACCACTAATTGAACGTGTGGTAACCATAACCGGAAAGACTCTTGCTAATCCCGGTAATTATCTTGTCAGGATAGGCACACCTGTCAGCCTGTTAATTGAAAAAGCCGGAGGCCTTCCTGATGATACAGGTAAAATTATATCCGGAGGCCCAATGATGGGGAAGGCGCTCATAAATACTGATATACCAGTGGTTAAAGGTATGTCTGGCATTATCCTTTTTCCCTCCTCCGAATCCGATAGAATGCCATCCCAACCATGTATACGCTGTGCAAAATGTGTTTCTGTCTGTCCTCTTGGACTGGAACCTTATCTTCTTATGCTTCTGGCTCAGAAAGGGCTTTTTGAAAAGGCAGAAGAAGAACGGATAACCGATTGCATGGAATGTGGATCCTGTAGCTATACATGCCCTGCAGGGCGCCCCCTGCTTGATTATATACGACTTGGAAAGTCGACTGTTATAAAGATGGCACGCGAAAGAGTTGTTAAATAAAAGATCCTTAATATACTTTTCATGAGTACCTTGTTTAATATATCGTTATCACCCCATTCACACAGTCAGGAAACCACTAAAAAACTAATGTTTGGAGTGGTTATTGCCCTTCTGCCTGCTCTCTTTACCTCAATATTTTACTTTGGTTACGGAGCACTTATAGTAACAAGTGTATCTGTTATATCCTGTCTTGTTTTCGAATATCTGATTCAGAGATTCTTACTCAAAAAACCGGTATCTGTTACTGATGGTTCTGCCCTGGTAACAGGACTTCTGCTGGCATTTAATGTACCCTCAAACCTGCCTGTTCATATTATTATAATTGGTAGTTTAGTCTCTATAGGGATAGCCAAGATGACTTTTGGCGGACTGGGAAACAACCCGTTTAACCCGGCCCTGGTGGGCAGGGTTTTTATGCTTATCTCTTTCCCTGTTCAAATGACAAGCTGGCCCGTACCTGCAGGTTTTAATACCGGGTATACTGATGCGGTCACTGGTGCTACCCCACTGGCTATCGTAAAAGAAGGCCTGAAAAATGGTGAACCATTATCCGATCTTATTACACAGATACCAACACCTTCCCAGATGTTTCTGGGTAATATGGGAGGTTCTCTTGGAGAAATAGCAGCCATAGCACTTTTAATAGGATTTGTTTACCTTCTTATGCGGAAAATAATAACCTGGCACATACCTGTTTCGATAATAGCTACTATTGGGATTTTTACTACTATCCTATGGCTCGCAAATCCTGCAAAAAATGCAGATCCTATGTTCCATATTCTGGCAGGAGGTGTTCTTCTTGGTGCTGTTTTTATGGCTACCGACTATGTCACTTCACCAATGAACCCAAAAGCTCAGATCATTTATGGTATTGGAATCGGAATACTTACAGTTGTAATAAGGGTATGGGGAGCCTATCCTGAAGGAGTCTCATTTGCAATATTGATAATGAATGCATTTGTACCACTAATGAACAGATATATTAAACCCGGAAGATTTGGAGAGGAGGTTAAAAATGGCTAAAATAGAATCCAGTTTTAAGAACATGGCTTTGGCTTTGACTCTCATTGCAATGGGAGCATCTGCCTGTTTAGCCTTCGTATATGAATTAACAAAAGAACCTATTGCCCGCACAGTTCTGAATAAGAAAACCGAAGCAATAAGACAGGTGGTCCCTGAATTTAACAATGACCCCAATGCAGAAATGTTCCGTATGCCAACAATGGACGGGGACAGTCTTGAGATTTATCCTGCGAAAGTAGATGATAATACAGTAGGCTATGCAGTGAATACTTACACTGACAAGGGCTTCGGAGGTAAAATATCACTTATGGCCGGTTTTAAACCTGACGGTACAATATTCAATATAGCTGTACTGGAACACAAAGAGACACCTGGACTGGGCACTAAGATGTCAGAGCCCTCTTTTAAAGATCAGTTCATGGAGAAAAACCCTTCTGACTTTCTTCTTATAGTTAAAAATGACGGGGGACCGGTTGATGCCATCACTGCTGCCACAATTAGCTCAAGAGCTTTCTGCGATGCTGTGCAACGTGCATATGGCACCCTTTTTTCCGGGGGAACATATGATGGAACTTCAGGTCCATCCGACACTGAGAGCCAATAAAACTAATAAACCTGCAAAGTGAATAAAACAATAAAAAAAGCTTAGCATGAATCAATTACAAAATTTCACAAAAGGATTTTTCAAGGAGAACCCGATACTTGTACTTGTTCTGGGAGCCTGTCCTACTCTTGCTACGACAACTTCGGCATTAAATGGACTGGGAATGGGTATAGCCACTACTTTTGTTCTTATCTGCTCAAATATAGTTGTATCCCTTCTGGCAGGTATTATTCCTGATAAGGTAAGAATCCCCTCTTTTATTGTAATTATTGCATCATTCGTGACTATTGTCGATCTGTTTATGCAGGCCTATGTACCTACCCTTTATGAAACACTTGGCATATTCATCCCTCTTATAGTTGTGAATTGCATAGTGCTTGGCCGCGCAGAAGCTTTTGCCAGCAAAAATACAACACTATCATCATTTATTGACGGAGCTGGTATGGGACTGGGTTTTACCATGGCTCTGGGAATACTTGGATCTATAAGAGAAATCCTGGGAAACGGGTCTGTTTTTGGTTATAAATTTATCAATGGTGACGGTATCCTGATATTCATTCTTGCACCCGGAGCTTTCATTGCTCTTGGTTATTTGATAGGATTCATAAACAGTTTAAAAAGAACTTAAGAATATAATGACATGGAATATATATTGATAATAATTTCGGCTGTATTAATCAACAATGTCGTCCTTGCCCAATTTCTTGGAATATGTCCTTTCCTAGGCGTATCAGGCAAAGTAAATACATCTATTGGCATGGCAGGTGCAGTTACTTTTGTTATGGTTCTTTCTACTACTGTCACTTACCTTATTCAGACATATGTCCTTGATAAACTGGGAATAGCTTTCATGCAGACAATCACTTTTATCCTGGTCATTGCATTTCTTGTGCAAATAGTTGAAATAATACTTAAAAAGATCAGTCAGCCTCTCTATCAGGCTCTCGGGATTTTCCTTCCATTAATTACTACTAACTGCGCTGTTCTGGGAGTTGCAATTCTGGTCATTCAGAAAGATTACAACCTTCTGGAAGGAGTTGTTTACAGTGCTGCAACTGCAGTAGGTTTCGGTCTTGCACTTATACTCCTGGCCGGCATACGTGAACACATGGATCTTGCTGACGTTCCGAAATCAATGAAAGGTGTTCCTCTTTCACTTATTGCTGCCGGTATTCTTGCCCTGGCATTTATGGGATTTACAGGTATAGTAAAATAATATCTTTACATTTGTCCTACATTAACCCATGGTTAAGTATGGCACTTGCAGATTATCTGCGTATCCTCGACCTTCCAGATGATGCTTCTCTGGAAGAAATCAAGAAGGCTTACAGAAAACAGGCCCGCACCTTCCATCCTGATATCAATACTTCTCCTGAAGCAAAGGATAAGTTCATTGAAATTACTGAAGCCTATGATTTTCTTACTGCAAATTATGACCGGATTACCAATAATGAGAAAGAATACCAGGAAGCAATGGAACAGTGGAGAAAATACAGACAGAACAGATCACGACAGAAAGCCAGAACATATGCCCAGGCTTCCTATATAAAATTTAAAAAATCGGAATTATATCGTACAACCAGAATATTTGACGGTACAACGGCTATTTTCAGCCTCCTCATATCTGTCATGGTAATAGCATATTCTATATTCGGGTATTTTTACCGCTTAAAACACCCCTTGCCACAATTCGGTAAACCATCAGTTTTCAGCTTTATCATGGTTCTTTTAATGGGGATCATCTTCTTTATTATTTCAATAATATATCTGAAAGCCTACATTGAGACATATAGAAAGCATAGGAAAAGGCCCGATAAAGACTAAAAAAGAATACATTTCGCGAATACACTTAGTCCTTTGAAAACAGCATCTGTATATGAAGTGGACTGCCGGGCTCCTAGCTTAGCTTAATAAAGTTAAAGGGGACGTTAAGAATAGATGAAAAATACTCTCCTCTTTCAAGAATATCTTCATCACCGTCTTCATAATACCAGTTTATTACAAATTTCTTGTTTTTCAGACTCACATGCCTGATCATTTCAAGAAAATGAATAAATATCTTTGCACTGGCACTGTTAAAATACTCAAGATTAACATCCACACAAGTTAAATCAGCCGGAGTCTTGATGTAATCAGTTATCCATTTATCTACCGGTTCGAAGAACTCATGAACATTCTCATGAATTGAACGGCCTTTGATCAGAATTGAACCTTCCGGCGACAGCGCTATCTCCGGAGAGTGTTTTGTCGGATTTATTCTGAGTTCTTTCATTCGGTTATTAAATTATTATTTCATTGGTCGAATGGAACTTACATGTATTTAACAAATATTTCCTTTAGTAAGACGGTGCTCATGTAAGTTTCATCCCAGGAATTCCGGTTAAATATGAATCTCTTAAATTACAATCATTTATTAAATTTATCAAAAGCCGGATCATTAAAATTATCATAAGATATTTTTCTCTTTTTCTGTTCAATCTCATGAATTATTCTCACGATGGCTTTGTTAACAGGAACATCTATTTTCAGTTTTTCTCCGTTTCTGACAACATAACCGTTCAGATAATCAACCTCAGTGGGTTTCCCTCTCTCCAGTGACTGGAGACTGGAGGATTTCAGTTTACGGTATCTGAATCCGATTACCATTATAAAAATGTGGCGGCGAAGTTCTGCAATAAAATTATTACCTTTTATATACTTATTAAAATCCAGTTTATCGCCGAAAATCTCAAGTCTTATATTCATTTTATCAGCTACCAGTACTGCTTCTCTGATTATTTCGATGAATATTTTACGAACTTTTTTCTTCGCAAGCATCTCTCCCAGATACAAACCACAGATAGCCCCCAAAGAAGTAATGCAGGAATTGATTATGAGCTTGGCATACAGATGGCCCATCAGATTATCTGTTAATTTAACAGGGACGACAGAAGAAAGCACATGTCCGATTGATTTAAGGTAGTCATCCGGTTGTTTTACAGGATATCCTATAATAAAATCTCCTGAAGATGTCATTGTCAGTTCACCTTGTGAATCCATAGTTGCTCCCCATCCGGTTATGCATCCTATCACCCTGCTCATCCCCAGAACAGTTGCCAGATCATCCACACAAATACCGTTTTGCATTGAAATAACGCTACCATTTTCCTTTAGTATATCTTTTATTTCTTCGGCTGCTTCAATCATATCTGTAGCTTTGGTGGCAAGCAATATCAGATCCTTTTTCTTTTTAACCTCACTTATTGAGGCATAGGCCGGCATCTTAACCTTCAAATTGCCGCTGGCTCCGCTGACGGACAAACCTTTTTCCTTAATTAATAAAGCATAATCAGGATGTTTACTTACTATTTCAACATCATAACCATCTTTCTTCATAAGAGCAGCTGTTATACCACCTACAGCACCTGCTCCGATTACCAGGACAGAAAGTTTATTGGTCTCCATTATTCAGGCTAAATAGTTATTCAGAATCTTGCAAGAGGATATATGTCCTGACTGGCAAATTCTCCTCTAAGATATTTATAATAGCCGGCAATTCCAATCATTGCTGCATTATCTGTTGAAAATCCAGGTTCGGGTATAAAAAGGTTCCATTTCCTATTTTCAGATTCTGCTCTGACAGCTCTTTTCAGCTCGGAATTAGCGGAGACACCACCTGCTATTCCTATCTCCTTTATTCCTGTCACAGATGAAGCTTTTACCAGTTTTGACACTAAAACAGAAACAATGGTGTGTTGAAGTGAAGCACAAAGATCTGGCTTATTATTTTCAATAAAATCCGGATCTTCCTTTAATCTGTCTCTCAGAAAATACAAAAAGCTGGTTTTCAATCCACTAAAACTAAAATCAAGTCCTCTGATAACAGGTTTTGAAAAGCTGAAAGCATTTTTGTCAGCTCCTGATGACATCTTATCAATCAGAGGTCCTGCAGGATAATCAAAACCCATAAGTTTTCCACATTTATCGAAAGCCTCTCCGGCAGCATCATCAATAGTAGTACCAAGAACCTGCATATCCAGATAATCCTTCATCAGTACAATCTTCGTATGGCCACCTGAAACAAGAAGGCACAAGAAAGGGAAACGGGGGATATTTGTATTATCTTTTCCCTTTATAAAATGTACAAGTATATGAGCATGAAGATGATTAACCTCTATCAGAGGGACCCCAAGCGACAAGGCAAATCCTTTTGCAAAAGATGTCCCTACGAGTAAAGATCCCAGTAAACCTGGACCTCTTGTGAAAGCAACGGCCTGGATATCATTCTTCTTCACTCCGGCCCTGTTGATAGCCTGATCTGTCACAGGTACGATATTAGCCTGATGAGCGCGGGAAGCAAGCTCAGGAACCACCCCACCGTAAGAACGGTGAATATCCTGCCCTGCTACAAGATTGGAGAGCACATATCCATCTCTTATCACTGCCGCTGAAGTATCATCACATGATGACTCTATTGCTAAAATTGTAATAGCCATAAATGATATCTTTAAAGGCAAATATCGCTATATTTTATATCCCTGCAACTCTCATGGCAGATGAAAATACAAGGCAGGTCCGTTAACAGTTGTAATTATTTCGAAAATAATATTTGAGAAAAGATAAAACGGCACATCATTTGATCCTGGTATAGATGAAAGATAGTATAAAAAAAACTGTCTATTTATTATCTTTACACGCATTATCATACAAGGTTGGGGGTAGTATTTCTCTTATTAAAATACTTTATGGACAAAAAGATCAAAAAATCTATCAGGATTATTTCTGTTACTTTCGGGTGCCTTATCCTGATTCTTTTTGTCCTTGGAGCATTGCTGAGCCTGCCATCAATACAAACCTATGTCCTGAACCATTTAAGCGGAAAAGTATCGGAGTCAATAAAATCTTCAATTTCTGTTGGCAGAGTGGAATTCTCATATTTTAACAGACTCAGGTTAAATGATCTGTTAATAAAGGACAAAAACAATGATACGCTTCTTTATGTTGAACAAACAACTATCAGAATAAGGAGAGCCAATCTGAAAAACAATTCTTTCATCATAGGCAGAGCTGTAGTGACAAATCCTATAGTAGCATTTATTACTGATTCCACAGGTGTAAATAATCTCAAATGGTATCTTGACTTTTTAAAAAATCCTGAAGACACTGTTAAAAAAGACATCTCTGTCAGGATTAATCACGTAGATATAAACAAAGGAAGGTTTGCCCTCATAAAAAGAAATGCAAAAGAAGCCAAAATACCTATTGATTTTAACGATCTTCACCTAAGCGGGATAAATGGCATAATGGAGGACTTCGTCCTGGAAAGTGATTCTTTGTCTTTCAGTGTATATAATCTGATGTTCAGGGAATCCACAGGATTCAATGTAAGGAAGATGTCAGGTGATATTCATATCAAAAACAGAGATATAATATTCTCTGACGCTGAGATTTACTCTGAATCAAGTTTTCTTGACATTGAACATTTTGGTCTCCTTCCCGGCTCAACAGGTACTTTTAATGATTTTATCAACAAAGTCCGACTTGATCTGCTGCTAGCTAAATCATTAATAAGTAGTACCGATCTTCAGTTTTTCATCCCGGCTCTGTCAGGAATAAATGAATCAGTGAATATTTCAGGTAAAATACTTGGTCCGCTAGCTGAATTAAGAGGAAGAAATATTGAAATGACCTATAAAACAGACACAAAACTGGATTGTGATTTTGATCTGTCAGGACTTCCCGATATTGATAACACTTTTATGTATATAGGAGTTAATAATTTTAATCTGAACACAAACGATATTAGTAATCTGGATATTTCTAAAAAAGATAAAATCTCTTTGCCTGAATTTTTCAAAACTCTGGGAAGCTTTTCTTTTAACGGTAGTTTTACAGGGTTTACAACTGATTTTGTTACATACGGGAAAATAATATCAGAAGCCGGAAATATTAACACTGATGTCTCATTCAGGCCTGAAAATCAGAACAACTACAAGCTAAAAGGTTTGGTAAGAGGGAATAATATAGCATTGGGGCTTCTTACTGACCAGGAAAACCTGCTGGGTAAACTGAGTATGTCGGCAAATATAGACATAACGGCATCCTCATTCAAAGAATTCTCAGGAGATATTACAGGTCTGATTGACAGTGTTGAAGTGAATGGATACAAATACAGAAACATCGGCCTTAACGGAATACTCAGTGAAAAAACATGGGATGGCAGCGTTAATATCTCTGAAGAAAACATAAAAATGGATCTTCTGGGAATGTTTAATTTCAGGGACGAACTGCCAGAATTCAATTTCACTCTTAACCTTGCCCAGGCTGACCTTTTCAGACTTAATCTCGTTGATGACAGTTCAGCATCTGTTTCAATGCTTTTAACGGCAAATTTCAGGGGAAATAATATAGATAATCTTGACGGAGAAATAAAACTACTCAATTCCAATATCGGATGGCGTGGTAATAACCTTGAATTCTATGATTTTTCATTAAAGACCTATACTGAAAACAACATTTCTGCTATTAATCTGAAAACAGACTATGTTGATGCCAACCTGCGAGGCCAGTATAATTTTACCGGACTCGTAAACTCTGTAAAATCGGCACTTTCTGTTTTGATGCCTTCACGCTTTTCTGGACCACCCGGATATAAAAACACAGCCGGTAACAGGTTTAACTTCGACATACAATTCAAAAATACTGATAAAATCAATGATTTTTTTAACACCGGTTTCGCTCTCGCTGCCAACAGTACAATAAGTGGTTATATAGCACCTGACAGTATAATGACAATAAATGGTAATGCAAAAGCATTGGGTGTTAACAGCAATTTATTTCAGGACCTGACCATGAAGGCCCGCTACACACCTCCGGTAATACTCGTGGAAATCACCAGTGAATCATTTTCACCCCTCGGACAGTCTGAATTAAAAGGATTGTCAGTAAATCTAAGTACTGAACCGGATAATTTTATTCTCTCTATTGACTGGGATAACCATGAAGACATACTTAATAACGGTAAAATAATTGCCCGGGGAACTTATATTAATAAAACTCCAGGAAAAGAGAAAGCGGTACTGAATATTGACATTGACTCAACGAGTATTTTTAGCCGTAATAATCATTGGAAAATTGATAATTCAACCATTACTATAGATACCAGTGCTATTAAAGTAGGGAATCTGAATATCAGTAATAATGAGAATTTTTACAGAGTGAACGGATCACTGACAGAGAATCCTGCTGACACTCTGCATCTTGAATTTAAAGGTATTGACCTCACTTTTCTTAATTATTTCACTAATAAAAAAGATGATCCCGATAATTTATCACTTAACCTGAGAGGAAAAATAGACGGGAATATATTTGTTACCGATATATACCATAACGCTCTTCTTGAAAGTAATCTGAAGATAGAAGATTTTTATCTGTTACAGAGCTCATTTGGAGATATTGAAGCTTCTTCTGTATGGAATAATACCAGTAAGGTTGCAGATATTCATGTTTTTAACAATCTCAATGGACAGAAGATGTTTGAGGTTGACGGGACTTATGATCCGGAATACAAAGAAATGGATCTCATCATAAACACAGAACAACTGCCTGTTGATGCATTAAACCCCCTACTTAAAGTTTTTGCCTCAGATATAAACGGAAAAGCATCAGGCATACTTAATTTCAACAGCTCTCCAGGCAAATTACAACTGAAGGGTGCTATCCTTGCAGAAAACACTTCAATGCAAATAGATTATCTGCAGACAAAATACAGTTTTACAGACTCCATAAGATTTGACAATAATGTAATCTCTTTCAACAATATAACACTATATGATGTACAGGGAAATACTGCTACTCTCAACGGGTCGGTATTCCATAATAATTTCAAAGATTACGGTACTGATCTGCTCATTAACATGAATGAATGTATGGTCCTTAACACCAAGTACAAAGACAATGAAGTTTTTTACGGAAGTGCTTTTGCTTCAGGTGTCACAACAATCAAAAGCAAAGAAGGCATTTTATCATTTGATATCTCGGCAAGAATTGGAGAAGATACCAAAATAAATATTCCCCTTAATTCAAGTGAGACTGTATCAGATTATTCCTTCATAACTTTTATTAAAAATGATACAACCCTGACAGTGACCAGACAGGCCGGAGGCATGGTTAACCCTGTTCAGACCAGGACTGGCATGGATCTGAATTTCGACCTCGAGGTTACACCTGATGCAGAAGTTCAGCTGATATTTGATTCGAAAGTAGGCGATATTATGAAAGGGTACGGAACAGGCAGACTAAATATTAACTACGATTCAAAGGGAGATTTCAGGATATCGGGGGATTATCTTATTGAAGCCGGAGATTATTTATTCACTCTGGGTAATATCCTGAACAAGCCTTTTATTGTTGAAAACGGAGGGCGTATTGTTTTTAATGGCAACATAGATGATGCAGAGATCGATATGAAAGCCATCTATAAATTAAGGGCATCTCTTTTTGAGATACTCCAGGACGACAGATTTAATGAAAGGATCCCTGTTGAGTGCCAGATCAATTTATCAGGCAAGCTTTTCAATCCTGTTATCAGTCTGGACATAGTCCTTCCTACAGCAGATGAAGCAACACGTACATATCTCAAGAATGTCATTACGACAGAAGAAGAATTAAGCAGACAGTTTCTTTACCTTCTGGTCATGAATAGTTTTTATGCTGATCCTTCATACGGATCAACACTTACAACAACTACCACAACAGGTACTTCAGCCATGGCTGTAACAACTACCGAAATGGTTTCCAATCAGTTAAGCAACTGGCTATCACAAATCAGTAATGATTTCGACATCGGATTCGTTTACCGGCCCGGGTACAAAGATATAAATGCCAACGAAGTTCAGCTTGCCCTTTCCACACAGCTTCTGAACGACAAGGTCACAATCAACGGTAATTTTGATGTCAGGGGAACAGGTGGCACAGCAGGAACCAACGATCAACTTACAGGCGACTTTGATATTGAATACAAGATTACTGATAAAATACGCTTCAAGGTCTTCAACAGATTCAATAATCCATATACCGGAAAACAAGCACCTTATACACAAGGATTCGGATTATTCTATAAACAGGATTTCGATAAATTATCCGATCTCTTCAGAAAAAACAAAGATTCTGAAATGAAAAAAGAGGAAGAACCGGTAGTTATGCTGGAATAAGCCCCTGTTTTTATTTTAGTTAGACATTTATGGTTAATAAATAGAAAGGTATTGTTATTAACCGGATATAATAGAATGAACTATAAATACGTTTTTTCATATATTCGCAGGTGATACTTAAAATAAATACACGGATATCATAAAAATATAAACAGAAACAAAAAATGGGATATATACAGTTTATTATGCAGGGAGGAGCACTTCCCGTTGAAGAAACAAGCCAGATTAAGATGACATTGTTCGACATGGCTATCAAGGGAGGCTGGTTAATGGTTCCTATAATACTTCTTTCTTTTGTGGCAGCCTATATATTCATTGAAAGGTATTATGTTATCAGAAAGGCTACCCACGAAGATCAGAATTTTATGAACAGGATCAAAGACTATATACATGACGGGAAAATAGAGTCAGCAATGGCCCTCTGTAAGTCTACAGACAGTCTGTCAGCCAGAATGATAGAAAAAGGAATAAGCCGACTGGGCAGACCCCTGAATGACATAAGCACTGCCATTGAGAATGTCGGAAAACTTGAGATTTCAAAGCTTGAAAAGAGTTTTCCCACTCTTGCCACAATAGTCGGAGTAGCCCCTATGCTGGGTTTTCTGGGAACAGTGATCGGTATGGTTAGGTCTTTCTATGCCATGTCACAAGCTGGAAATAATATTGAAGTATCTCTCCTTTCTGATGGTATTTATACAGCACTCATCACTACCGTGGCTGGTCTGACGATAGGAATACTCGGATATTTTGCCTATAATACACTAGTCGTAAAGGTTGAAAAAGTAATCTTTAACCTGGAAGCTACCAACACAGAATTCATGGACATCCTGAATGAACCCGTAAAATAAGTAATCTGTCATGGCTATTTCACACCGACATAAAATAAATATCAGCTTCAGTTCAGTTGGAATGACTGACGTTATCTTTCAATTGCTGATATTTTTCATGCTTACCTCTACACTGGTCCATCCTACAGCTCTTAAACTTTTACTTCCCAAGGGTTCGACTCAAACATCAGCTAAACCACAGACTACTGTCTCCATTACAGCTGATCAAAGATATTATGTTGAACAACAGCCCGTTACACTTCAGGAACTGGAAAGTGTTCTCAGAGAGAAACTGGGAGAGTCTCCTGAAACATATATATCATTGCATGCTGATAAATCTGTTCCGTTTGAAACAGTTGTTTTTGTATTGAATATTGCTCAGGCAAATAATTATAAACTAATAATTGCAACTACTCCAAAATAATGATATGCGCAAATTTCCTTCGGAGAAAAAAAAGGGATTTGTTGGAACTGTAATAATTCATTCAGGTGCTATTATTATATTACTTATTGTTGGTTTATCCATTCCTCCTATCCCACCTGAAGAAGAAGGGATAATAGTAAATTTTGGTACAGACATGACCGGAATGGGATTCATCGAACCGTCTGCTTCTTCTGCTATGGAAGAAGCTGCTCCGCCACCAGCATCACCACCTCCACAGGCAGCTGACGATGTGGCTTTAACAGAAGAAGAACCTCTTCTCACACAGAATAATGAAGAAGCACCTGAGGTAAAAAAAGTAGACCCCGATGCTGAGAAAAAACGACTTGAAAGACTTGAGGCTGAGAAAAGAAGAAGGGAAGAGCTGGAAGCTGAAAGGATCAGAAAAGAACAGGAAGAAATAGAACGGCAAAGGATAGCTGCCGAGCAGGCCAGAATTGAAGCAGAAAGAAAGAGGCAGGAAGACATTATGAACAGGACACGCAATGCTTTGGCAAATGCAAAAAATACCGGTACGAATTCCACCAGTGAGGGTGTTGCAGGAGGCGAAGGGAATCAGGGATCTCCAACAGGATCTGTTGAATCTCAGAACAGGGGTGAAGGAAGAGGCACAGGAAATGCCGGTATATCATACAGTCTGGCCGGTCGTGGGGTCCAAAAACTTCCTCTTCCGAGATATGATTACCAGGGAGGCGGGAGAGTTGTTGTTGAAGTGAGTGTCGACCGTAGCGGGAGGGTCACTAATGCTGTACCCGGCATCAGGGGCTCTAACACACTTGATGAATATCTTCTGCGTGTTGCCAGAGAAGCAGCACTGGAAGCACGATTCGAACCTAAAGATGATGCCCCCGAAATACAAAAAGGTACAATAACCTATAATTTCGTTCTCAAATAAAAATCAGTTCACACTATCGAACAACTCCTTTATGGCTAAATGGAGATTATCAATAAGATTATGATCCTTGATGATATAATCATCGATACCCTTCCTTGCCAGTTCAAGTACTACCTCTCCGTCATTCTGGCCTGAAAGCATTATTACAGCAGTATCGGGTTTTTTCTTTTTTATCTTGTCCAGTACCTCCATACCATTCATGTACTTCTTGTCATTTTTCGCAAAAAAATAATCCAGGATAATCAGATCAGGCTCCCGGTCTATTGCATTCAGGCACTCCTCTCCCGATTCAAATGCCTCCACCATATAACCTTCTGATGAAAAACGTTTTACAACCAACATGTTAATGAAGGGGTCATCATCAACAATAAATATCTTTTTTAGTTTATCCATTATAAGGTATTTATTCCAATACTCCGTTGTAAAAGTAATAAAAAAATAACCCGAAACTAATGCGGGTTATTCTTAAGACTGATATAGTTAAAAAGCGAACAGAGGAAAAGGCTTCATCATCCTTTTGACTTCATTTGCCACTCTTTCAACGGCTGTATCATCATCT
>Ga0209723_1000380_pt1 | contig 85059 bp, 75 predicted proteins | sample BiotimSIPDNA_2_FD_185750 | JGI IMG/M metagenome (GOLD analysis project Ga0209723, IMG submission 185750) | Anaerobic biogas reactor microbial communites from Washington, USA - Biogas_R2 time_0 SIP DNA (SPAdes) (version 2) | ecosystem: Engineered > Bioreactor > Anaerobic > Unclassified | place... | reverse complement strand
AATCACAATTCGCATGCCTACAAGAATTCCAGTTTTTCTAAGGTCGGCCTACGGAAATTCAACTACTTACGCCGCTCCAATGGCCAAAAAATGCCTACAACTGTCGAACCCGGGTTTCCGATGCGCGCAGCCGGTCCGCTTTCCGGCTTTCCCGGCGGCCGAAACGCCGCCCGGCGTTTTTTACCGGACGGTGATTTCCACGCGGCGGTTTCTGGGTTCATCGGTGTTGTCCGGCGTGGGAATGAGCAAATTCTTTTCACCGTGGGACGCAACAGTCAGATCGTGGACCTGCAGGCCGGCGCTCCGAATGATCTCCGCAACCCCCTGCGCCCGCTGGAGCGCAAGCACCTCGTTGGCTGCGCTGTCGCCCAGGGTGTCCGTGTGGCCGATCACCGATACGTCGGGTGCGGGATATTTCCCGGCGGCTTCCAAAACAACCGGAATCAACGAGCGCGATTCGTCGGTCAGCACCGTACCGCCGGTTTTGTAATACAGCAGAAAACTGACCGGCAGGATCGGCTGCGCCGCAAGCGCCGGTCCGAAATCGCGCTTGATGGCGTTTTCATCGACCGCAAAAGGCGCGGCGGCCTTTCCGTCAAGCGCAGCGGCGGTGCGGGGCTTGTCGAGGAGAACCTCGCCGCCTTTGCCGCTCACCGCCAGTTTGCCGGTCGTCCCGTCCGCATTGTCCATCAGCACAACGTACGATTTCTGTGTCGCGCAGCCCGCCATGCAGAGCAGAGCCGCCAGGATAACACCCCCTGTTTTGAAATAATTCATCATGATTCTCCCCGCTCGCATCCTAAGGATCGACTTTCACCAAATACCTTGTTCCCCGACAGCCGATCATGGCTGACGGCGTCTTTACGGTCACCGCCTTCGGTTTGAGTTTGGCGATGACGCCGGACACGACCTGCAGGGTTCCGCGGGACATGCTCGAGCTGAATTTCAGTTTATCGGCTCCCGGCGCGTAAAAATATTCGTCCACGGTCAATTCCGTATCCGGTCCGAAAGACATGACGGTATTGTCTTTGAAGGTGACGCCCAGGCTCGCCCCCGGACCCGTCTGCAAGGTGTTGCCCATTTTGATCGGCGTGCCGACTTTGGCCGGAACCGCCTTGCCCGCGTCGACTACTGCCGCGCTGCCGCTTACGGTCTTCACAAAACCGATGATCTCTCCGGCCTGCCCCGGCAAGGCAAGCGCCAGAATTAAAACGAATGCCGTTATCCCGTGTCTCATGTTCCTCGTTCCTTTCTTCTGCGGTAATTTTCGGTATGTTCGCGCTGATACCGTTTCGCTGTTGATCTTGTGCGATGCTCTTTTCCGCACCGCAATCGCCCGCCGTTAAAAACCGCAGCCCGGCGAACGCGCTTATTTTTCTTCAAAATGGATTGTATCACCCCGTTCACCCGCCTGCAACCGTTTTAGATGAAACGCCGCCAGCGGGTCCTCCGGCCTTTCTGAGACCAGTTTTTTAAAAGCGTCCATCGCCCGGGCGTCATGGTCTCGTAAAAAGCTGAAGGCCTGCTCGTAGGCGTCATCGCGCGGCTGCGCCGCGGCGTTTTTTTCCTTCCGGAAAATCGGCTCAAAAACCTGAAGCGGCGCCGTTTTTCCCTTCATCACCAGCAATCCCACCGGCCGCGCCGCGGCGTCGGGACAGCCGGACAGCGTCGCTTCGGAAACGCATATTTTGGTTCCCAGGTGCCTGTTGACGCTTTCCAGACGGGCGGCCGTGTTGACGGCGTCGCCCAGCGCGCGGTAGTCAAACATGGCCGATCCGCCAAAGTTGCCGACAATGACGTCGCCCGAGTGGACGCCGATGCGGGTGCTCCCGAAGGCAACGCCCCGAATTTCCATTTCGGCCGCATAGGACTCGGCAAAAGCGTGCATGTTGAGCGCACAGGCCAGCGCTCTGGCGCGGTGATCCGGCTGGAAGACCGGAGCGGAAAACATAATCGCGACGGAATCGCCGACGATCCGGTCCAGCGTGCCGCCGTGGGCAAAGGCAATTTCGACCATCCGATCGAGGTACGTGTTAAGCACGGACACGGCGTCGGCGGGATCCATTTTTTCCATAAGTGATGTAAAACCGACCAGGTCGGTGAAAACGAAGCTGCATTCCTGACGCCTCCCCCCGAGCTCCAGCTGTTCGGGATGACGGACAAGGTAGTCCACTCGGTTGGGAGACACGTAACGCGAAAAAGCCTCCCTCACCCAGCGCTGACGTTTTTCGCTGGACCGGTGACGGACGATGCCGCCCAATATAAAAGCGACCAGCAAAACCAGCCCCGGCGTTACCGGATCGAGAAGGAGGCCGTGCCGGATAAAGGCGCTCCAAGCGCCTCCGCCCGCCGCCAGAAGCACGGCGGCGGTGATCCCCGCCGAAACCAGCACAGGCGTTGCCAGAGCGGATGCGCCTATGGCCAGGCCCCCCGCCGCCAGAAAAAGCGCTTCCAGGCCATAGGACCAGGACGGACGCGTCAGGTAGGTTCCCGTGAAGATCTGTTCCAGCGCCTGGGCGTGCACCTCGATGCCGGGAATGATGTCGCCCAGGGGACTGAAACGGAGGTCCATGAGACCCTGCGCCGACGCGCCGACAAGGACAATCCGGCCTTCCAGCTCTTCGCGCGACGCCTCCCCTGAGAATACCCGCCATGCCGGCAGTGACCGCGCCGGAACGGCGGGTGTGTAATAGATCCACATTTCTCCCCGGGAGGTCGTGGGAACAGTGACGGCGCCGATGCGGACTTCCGAAACGCCTATGTCCTTCCGCGGAGACGTCCGGATGATGTAATTGCGCCCGCCCTGGGCGACGCGCAGCGTCTCGGCGGCAAAAGAGGGCATGACCCGGCCGGCAAGTAAGATCAGCAGCGGTATGCGGCGGACCACCCCGTCGGAATCGGGAACAAAAGTGAGCGCGCCGTTTCCCGCAGCCGCGCTCTCCAACAGGGGAAGAGAAGTCACTGCGCCGTCAAAGGCATGGAGAAAAGGCTGCGGGGAGGGGCCGGAAAAGACAACGCGAAACGAACCGGCCGGCGGTCCGTAGGCCGGGTCGTTCGGTCCGGCCGCAAAGCCGAGTACGACGCCTTTGCCGCTCAGGGCGGCGGCAAACACATCGTCATGGTCGGGAAGTTCGGCCAGACGCCGGCGCATCTCGCCGGAGAGAGGCCAGGCCGCTGAAACAGCTCCGGGAGACGTCCGGTCGGACTCGGCAAATACAATGTCCAATCCGACGGCGGCCGCGCCGGATCGATGCAGGGCATCGACCAGTTCAGCCATCCGCGTTCGGGGCCAGGGCCACTGCCCCAGCTTTTTCAAGCTTTCTTCATCAATATCGACAATGCGAACGGGCGCCGTCTGATAGGACCGGGGACGCCAGCGCTGGAACTGGTCAAATACGCCGTTGCGCAAAAGCGTAAGCGGCAGCGGTTCGATCCAGAACAAAACGAAGCAGCAAACCACAGCGATAAAAGGCGCCGGCAGTCCGGGCCCGAATTTAAAAAAAACCTTCATCTTTTGTACCTGTCGCACCGGAGCTTCACTCCACCCCCAGCTTTTCAATGCGGTAACGCAGGGAATCAAACGTCACGCGCAGCAACTCGGCGGCCCGCGTTTTGGAGCCTTCGGTTTTCTGCAGCGCTTTTTCGATGAGTCTTCTTTCAAATTTTTCCACTTCGGCGTTCAGGTCCAGACCCGAATCGGGGATGGTGAATTCCGCGGTTTTCCCGATATCGTCCGTCTCCACGGACAACACCAGATTTTCGGGCAAAATAATATTCGACGTTTCCATCGCCACGCTGCGCTCAATGATATTTTCCAGCTCGCGGATGTTGCCCGGAAAGGCGTATCCCATCAGCAGCTCCATGGCGTAGGAGGAAATAGTCCGCACCTCCTTGCCGAACTCGCGGGCGTACTTCTCGATAAAGTGCCGCGTCAGGAGCGGAATGTCCTCCTGCCTCTGCCGCAGGGGAGGCATTTGAACGGGAATGACGTTGAGACGGAAATAGAGATCTTCGCGGAACTCGCCCCGGCGGACTTTCTCTTTCAGGTTCTGGTTGGTGGCGGAGATGATCCGCACGTCCACTTTGATGTCTTCCGCTCCGCCGATGCGGCGAAATGTCTTTTCCTGAACCACCCGCAAGAGCTTGACCTGCAGGACCGGCGGGAGCTCGCCGATTTCATCGAGAAACACCGTGCCGCCCCGGGCCAGTTCGAAAAGTCCCGCCCGGTCGGCGTACGCGCCGGTGAAGGAGCCTTTCATGTAGCCGAAAAGTTCGCTTTCCAGAAGTGTTTCCGGAATGCCGCCGCTGTTGATCGCCATAAACGGCATTTTCGACCGGGAAGAATTCTCATGGATGGCGCGGGCGACCAGTTCCTTTCCCGTACCGCTCTCGCCCAAAATAAGAATATTCGCCGGGGTATCGGCCACCTTGCGAATAGTGGCGAATATCTTCGCCATTTCCCGGCTCACGCCGATCATTCCGCAGAAAGATTCACCGGCCGTTTCCTTTTTTGCCGGCGCCGCCTCGCCCGGCAAACCGTTCTTCGCCAGAGCCCGCCGGACAATCTGTTTGAGTTCCTCGATATTGCCGCCCTTTTCGACATAGTCATAGGCGCCTTCGTTCATGGCGGTCACCGCCGTCTCTCCGGAGGCGTAAGCGGTGATCAGGACAACAACCGTTTCCGGCCGCTGGTCCTTGACGGTTTTCAAAAATTCGATGCCGTCGATGCGGGGCATTTTCAGGTCGGTGATAACCAGATCATACGCATTCTTGCGGAAGAGACTGATCGCTTTGACGGGATTGTCTGCGCACGTGACATCGTACCCTTCCCGGGTCAGCATGATTTCCATGAATTCCCTCATTCCCTGATCGTCGTCCACCACCAGAATTTTTGCCATGTTACGTCGCTCCTTCCGTTCGTGATGCAACCGGGCCGCAGGGCAGCCAGACGGTGACGGTCGTCCCCTGAGAAATCCGGCTTTCCAGTTTTATCCTGCCGCCGTAACCGTCGACAATGCGGCTGACGACGGCAAGCCCCAGGCCCGTTCCCTTTTCCTTCTGCGTGAAAAAAGGTTCAAACACATTTCGCAAATCCTTCTCCTCAATGCCGCATCCTTCGTCCTCTATCGTAAGCGCCGTGTAGGGATGGCCATCTTCCAGGATGACGGGTGAAATTTCAAGACATAACCGGCCTTCTTTTTCCATGGCCTGCACGGCATTGAGCAGCAGATTCTGAATTACCTGTCGGACCTGCTCCTTGTTGGCCAGGACAGGCGAAGCTTCGGAAAAGCGGGTGACGAGCCGGATGTGGTCGGCCCACTCGCTCGAGGCTTTGATCTGTTCCAGAACTTCCCGGACAACCTCCCCGACGTTGACGGGCTCCCGAACTTCCGGAACCGGACGGGCCAGCATCAGAAATCCCCGGACAAAGTTGTCCAGCTGATCCTTCCCGCGCAGAATGATCTGCATCAAGCGTTTGTCTGTTTCCTGGATGCGGGTGGTTGCGGCCAAAAGCTGAATAGATCCGGTGATGGAGGCCAGAGGATTTCTCATTTCATGCGCCAGACCGGCCGCCATTTCGCCGATCAGCGCCAGCCTCCTGCTTTTTTCCAGATCATCCTCCATGCGCTTGATCTCCGTCAGATCCTGAAAGATCAGGATATAGCCGATCTGTTCTCCCCGGCCGTCGCGCAGAGAAGAGATGGCGCACCCCAGGGGAACGGACCGGCCCGCGCCGCCGGAAATTTTCACTTCCCGCCTGTTCCTGATCACATCGACCGGATAGCTGTCAAAAAAAACATGGAATTCCGGAAATATCTCCAGGACATGACGATTCTCAATCGCTCTGAACGTCGCTCCGGTGATCATCTCCGCCGCCCGGTTGAAGGTTTTGATCCTTCCGTGAAGCGTGGTGGTCAGAACGCCGGTATCCAGCGATTCGACGATGCTGCGGAAAAGACGGTCCAGCTGATCGAAGGCGGACTCCCTTTCCTCGAGCAGCGACCGGGTTTTCTTCTCCTGCTCGACGACAAAACTGGCCAGAAAAGCCACGATGTAAAAGGAGAGAATGTTCACGGAAATGCGCATCAGGATATCGCTCGGCTGGGCTGCGTTGTTGTGTCCGACCGCGTACTCGAACGGAACAACGCCGGTATATTCAAGGATGAGCAAAACGGCATAGGCCACGCCGGATACGGACGCGGTGATGAGCGCGCCTTGCCGTCCCAGAAAAATCGCCGAATAAATAATGATCAGGGTGTAAATGAGCGAATAGTTGCTGCTGATGCTTCCCGTGAGGTAAACCAGAAAGGAAACCAGCGCAATGTCGGCGATAAGCTGGAGATAAATGTTGCCCCAAAAGTACTTTTCTTTTTTTAAAAGAAGCGTATAAACAATCGACAAAAGAAACATCACGATAAAAACGGCATAAACGATGCGCAGAAGTTCCCGGGAGACGGAAATCCACTGCGAGACGGTGACCAGAAAAAAGGTCATCAGAAGCATAAGGGACAGCAGGCTCACTCTGCTGACAATCAACACTCTGAGCCTCTGCCTCGTTCTTTCCTCTCCAGCTGCGTGCCGATGCATAGATGTTTGCCGAATCGTTTTTAATTTGAATCTCTTTTTCGATACTATAATATTTTATTGCTTTTGCCAATCCTTAGAACCGTCGCCTGCGACGGTGAGGATCACCTATGCAGAGGCCCCTGCTCTATCCGCTGATTGCCATTGTGGCCGGCATCCTGGCCGGCGACAACGTGGCTGCTGCCTTGCCTTTTGTTCTGGCAGCGGCGGCAGCCGTCCTGTCGCTTTTGCTGTTATGCCTCCGCAGGGGAAACAACCGTCTGTCATTTGTCTTCATCCTGATCTTTTTGCTGATCGTCGGTTTTTTCAGCATCCAGAAGCAGTCGTTCGAAGCGACGGGAGACCGGCATATCCTTCACCACGCCGGCCGCGGCCGCCTCTGCGTGGAAGGCGCGGTTCTTTCTATTGAGGAACTGCCGCCGTTTCGCGCCGCGCTGGTGGTAAATTGCCGACGCCTTCTCACGGACGGCACCTATTTCCCCGTGACCGGCAATGTGCGCCTGATCGTTCCTTTGGAAACCGATTACCGGCACGGCGACTTTATCCGTTTCTCCGGCGAGATTCGGAAAATCCGTGGATTTCAGAATCCGGGCAGCTTCAACTATGAGCGGCATCTTCACCGCCGGGGGATCTCTGCGTCCGTGTTTGTGGCCGACCGCGCCGGTTCTGTCCTGATCCGCCGGAACACGGACGGCGGCCTGCGACTGAGACTGGAAAATTTCCGCCGTCATCTGCAGGAAATGATCAACGCCCACGCGCCGACGCCGCAACGGGAAATTCTTGCCGCCATGATCATCGGCCGGGCAAAAGCCATTCCGCAGGATGTTCGCGATGATTTTGCCAAAACCGGCACGTCGCACATCCTGGCCATTTCCGGTCTGCACGTCGGCCTGGTGGCGGCTGCCGCCTTTTTCCTGATTCTGAGCGCCCTGAAATCATCGGAATATCTCATGCTGAGATTCAACATCCTCAAGGCCGCCTCCGCTGCGGCTTTCGCGCCGGTGCTGCTTTACGCGCTGGTGGCGGGCATGGGAACGACCGTTGTCCGGGCGGCATTAATGGCGCTGGCCTTTCTCGCCGCGCTGTGGCTGGAAAAACAAAGAGACCTTTTCAATATTCTTTTCGGCGCGGCGCTCGGCATTCTGATCGCCTCTCCGGCGGCTCTTTTCGACATCTCCTTCCAGTTGTCCTTCAGCGCGGTTTTCGCCATTCTCGCCATTGTCCCCCGCTTCAGCACTCTTCCGCTGCCTTCCCGGGCGCCCCTGGTTCTCCAGGCCATCCTGCGCCGCGTCTACCTGTTTATCCTGGTATCGGCCGCCGCAACACTGGGCACGCTGCCCATTCTCGTCTACTACTTCAACCAGGTTTCCGCCGTCACACTGATCGCCAATCTGGCGGTGGTTCCTCTGCTGGGCGTGTTCGCGCTCATTCCGGCCATGGCGTTTATTCTCACCGCTCTCTTTTCTCCCTGGCTGGCCGGCGGTCTGATTAGCGTCGCTTCCTTCTTCGCCGGCATCGCCATCCGGATCATTCATTCGCTGGCGTCTCTGTCCTGGTCCTCTTTCAATTTCATCAAACCCCATCCCGCCGAAATCATCCTGTTTTATGCTTTTCTTTTTCTCCTTGTTCATCTGGCCGCTTTGATGCGAAATCCTCCTGCCGAGGAATTTGCATCACGTCGTCGGACCCGCGCCAAATGGGCTCTGACCATCGTCCTGGCCCTGATGATCGCCGACATTGCATACGGGTATGGCCGGGATCGCTTTTCTTCAAACCTCGAAGTGACGGCCGTTGATGTCGGACAGGGAGCCGCCACGTTCGTCCGGTTTCCCGGAGGAACCACCATGCTGATTGACGGCGGCGGTTTTTCCGACAGCGCGTTCGACGCGGGCCGGTTTATTGTCGCGCCCTTCCTTTACGCGAGTCGCGTCCGTAAGATCGACATCGCCGTTCTGACGCATCCCCATCCGGACCATCTGCAGGGATTGATTTATATTGTCGAGCGCTTTGCCGTCCGCGAAGTCTGGTGCACCGGACGGAAAGCGGACGACGATCTTTACCGCCTCTGGGAAAAAACCTTGAGCGCCCGCCGCGTGAGGATCAGAGACTGGTCCGCCCAGTCCCCTCCGGAGGAGCTTGCCGGCGTTCGTCTCCGTTGCCTGTGGCCTCTGCATCCGCCGGACCGCGTCTATGTACCTGACTCCTTCGACGAAACCAACGATGCGTCCCTGGTGATGAAAATAACCTTCGGTTCAACAAGCTTTCTCTTCACAGGCGATATTTCCGCCCGCGTGGAAGCTCATTTGATCCGCGCCGGCGGCGATCTCCGAAGCGACGTACTTTTCGTGCCGCACCACGGTTCGCTTCACTCCAGTTCACGGGATTTCATCAGGGCGACGGCCTGCCGCTATGCCGTCGTCAGCGCCGGCGGAAAGAATATTTTCGGCCATCCCCATCCCGACGTGCTCGAACGTTTTGACGCTTTTGGTGTTTTGGTGTTCCGCACGGACCGGGACGGAGCGATTCGAATGACCTCCGACGGCAGGAGGCTCAAGGTCGCGCCCTGGCTGACAAAAGAGCGCCTCGGAAGATCTCCCTAGATAATATTTCATTGCCAACCCCCGGCTGATATGCTAGAAGCTACCGATTTATTTGTGAAACTCAAATCCCGCGGGTCGTTTGCAGCAAAATTGCCGCATCCCCGTTTCGCCCGACGGGATACAGGACAGGATTATGGAAAAAATTACAGCCGTTAAAGGGATGAAAGACATTCTTCCGGCGGACGCCCCCGTGTGGCGTGAGGTGGAGCTTTCGGCCCGCAGAATCTTCGAACGGTTCGGCTTTTGTGAAATCCGCGTGCCGATCATGGAAAAGACGTCTCTGTTTCAGCGCAGCATCGGAGAAACGACCGATATCGTGGAAAAGGAAATGTACACGTTTTGCGACCGCGATGACGAACTGCTGACGCTGCGCCCCGAAGCGACGGCCTCGGTCATCCGCGCGTACATCGAACATAATTTCGCCGGCGTCGAACCGGTCACCAAACTGTTCACCATCGGTCCCATGTTCCGCCGGGAGCGTCCGCAAAAAGGCCGCTTCCGTCAGTTTCATCAGATCGACGTAGAGGTGTTCGGCGACGATTCTCCCGCCTCCGACGCGGAAGTCATTTTCATGCTGACCCATTTTTTAAAAGAGGCGGGTCTTGCTGAGCTTTCCCTGGAGATCAATTCGCTGGGCTGCCGGACCTGCCGTCCTGACTTTTCACGGGCGGTGGTGGATTATCTCAAGGGATCGGAACAGGCTCTCTGTCCGGACTGCCTGCGCCGCATCGGCACCAATCCGCTTCGGGTCTTCGACTGTAAGGTGGAAACCTGCGCTTCGGTGATTGACGGGGCGCCCCGGATTACGGATTATCTTTGCCCGGATTGCGAACAGCATTTCTCTTCCGTCCAGGCGCTGCTTTCCGATCTGCAGCTGGAATTTACGCTGAACCCCAAAATGGTCCGGGGGCTCGATTACTACACGAAAACCGCCTTTGAAGTCAAATCGGGGGCCCTGGGCGCGCAAAATTCGCTGGCCGGCGGCGGCCGCTACGACGGCCTCGTCCGCTTTCTGGGCGGACCGGACGTGCCCGGCATCGGTTTCGGCATCGGCATGGAACGGCTCATCGCCTGCCTGCCGCCGCGCGCCGACAGTTTTTTCCGCACGGACATCTTCGTCGCCGCGCTGGGCGCCCGCGCGCAGCAACAGGGCTTTCGCCTGGCCAATGAACTGCGCGCAGCCGGACTTTCCGCGGCCATGGACTACGCCGACAAAAGCCTGAAAAGCCAGATGAAGCGGGCCGACAAATTGAACAGCGCCTACACGCTGATTCTCGGAGACAAGGAAATCGAAGAGAACCGCGCCGAGCTGCGCAACATGAACACGAAAGAACAGAAAAGTCTGCCGCTGGAAGGCATCGCGCAGGCTTTAAAGAACATTTTAAAAGAGAGGTAATTCATTTGTGAGCCAGTTTATTTCGACAGAAAAAAGAACGCATTACTGCGGACAGGTCAGCGTGTCCGATGACGGGCGGGAAGTGATTTTATTCGGCTGGGCGCAGCGCCGGCGCGATCACGGCGGCGTGATCTTCGTCGATTTGCGCGACCGGGAAGGCATCGTCCAGATCGTTTTCAATCCCGAAGCCGGGGAGTCCGTCCACGGCGAGGCGCATAAGATCCGCAACGAATACGTTCTGGCGGTAAAAGGCAAAGTGCGCCGGCGTCCGGAAGGCATGGACAATCCCAACCTTGCCACGGGCCAGGTGGAGGTGGTCATTTCCAAACTGGAAATCTTAAACGAATCGAAAACGCCGCCCTTCTCCTTCGACGAGGAAGACATTTCGGAAAACGTGCGGCTGAAATACCGTTATCTGGATCTGCGCCGCCCGGCCGTTCAGAAAAATCTGATCCTGCGCAGCAAGCTGGCGATCGCCACGCGGCAGTACTTCAACGATAACGGCTTTATTGAAGTGGAAACGCCGTTTCTGGGCAAAAGCACGCCGGAAGGCGCGCGCGACTACCTGGTTCCCAGCCGGATCAGCAAGGGCGCCTTCTACGCCCTGCCGCAGTCGCCGCAGATCTTCAAGCAACTGCTCATGGTTTCCGGCTTCGACCGCTATTTCCAGATCGCGAAATGCTTCCGCGATGAAGATTTGCGCGCCGACCGGCAGCCCGAATTCACGCAGATCGACGTGGAAATGTCCTTCATCACGGAAGAAGACATCATGCAGATGATGGAAGGATTGATGAAAGCAATCTTCAAAGCCTGTCTGAACAGGGATCTTCCCCTGCCCTTCCCGCGGCTCAAATACGCCGACGCAATCAACCGCTACGGCAAGGACAATCCCGACATCCGTTTCGGCATGGAAATCGTGGACCTCACTCCGATTGTGAAAAATTCCGGTTTCAAGCTGTTTGCCGAAGTCGCGGCCGCCGGCGGCGTCGTTAAAGCGATCAAAGCCGATTCCGCCGCCGCGCTCTCGCGCAAGGATCTCGACGGCCTGGCCGACGTCGTTGCGGTATACGGCGCCAAGGGGCTCGCCTGGGCGAAAGTCAACGCCGCGGACTGGACGTCCCCCATCTTCAAGTTTCTGAAGCCTGAAGAAGCGGCCGCCATCGGCCACACCATGAACGCCCGGGAAGGAGACGTTCTCTTTTTCGTGGCGGACATGCCGAAAGTGGTCCACGACGCTCTGGGGAACCTGCGCCTGCATCTGGGAAAAAGGCTGAACCTGATCGATCCGGACGCCCTGGCTTTCACCTGGATTACGGAGTTCCCGCTCATGGAGTATTCGGAAACGGAAAAGCGCTATGTTTCCACCCACCATCCTTTCACGTCGCCGTTCCTGGAAGACATTCCTCTCATGACGACCGATCCGGGAAAAGTGAGGGCCCGCGCCTACGACCTGGTGCTGAACGGTTCGGAAATCGGCGGAGGAAGCATCCGTATCCACCGCCAGGACATTCAGGCCCGGGTCTTCAGCGCGCTCGGATTGAGCGAGGAAGACGCCAAAGGCAAATTCGGATTTCTTCTTGACGCCCTCGAATACGGCGCGCCGCCCCACGGCGGTCTGGCATTCGGCCTGGACCGGCTCACCATGATCATGACGCGTGCGGAATCGATCCGCGATGTGATCGCCTTCCCGAAAACACAAAAGGCAGCCTGTCTGATGTCCGACGCGCCGTCCCGGGTGAGCATCGAACAGCTCATGGAACTTTCTCTTAAGATCGTCTGATCGGAAAAAGAAGGAAATCAATCATTGTCAAACAGCGTCCACTGCTCGAACGGACGCTGTTTGTCTTTCGGGGATCCGGGCGCAATTTCGCTGATGAAGCGCGACGGGCTGAGGGAGAAAGTCCCGGAGGCGCGGGAGTAATCCAGCACCGGATAACTGAGGTAGAGCTGATCCTTGGCGCGGGTGACGGCCACGTAAAACAGCCGGCGTTCCTCCTCCTCTCCTGACGGCTCTTTGAGCGCCCGGTTCAGGGGAATCATCCCGTCGGCGCACCAGATCAGAAAAACGTACGACCACTCAAGCCCCTTGGCCTGGTGGATGGTGCTCAGAATCACCTTGTCTTCACAGCGCTCATCCAGTTCCTCTTCCCGGGACATGTTGGTGAGCAGGGCCAGTTCGTTTAGGAACTCCTCCATCGTTGCGAACCTGGCCGAAAAGTTGCCAAGTTGGATCAGGTCTTCTTCGCGGGCGGACGCTTCGGAATACGTATCCTGAAGATACGCGCGGTAATTTCCCTGGTCAAGCAGCGTTGCGATGATTTTTTCCGGTATCCTGTCGGGAACGTCGAGCGCCGTAAGGGCCAGAAACGTCCGCCGGCACTTTGCCAGGCCGTCTACGGCCGTCTTCGGAACCGTCCGCAGAAATTCCTCCGCGAGAAGCGCTTCCACCGGAGAATCCTGCCGGCCCAGCCAGCGCCAGATTTTCTCAAAGGTGGCCTTGCCGATTTTCGGATACATCATTAACAGCCTGCGCCAGGCCAGTTCGTCGCGGCCGTTGACGAGTACACGCATGTAGGACGTCACATCCTTGATGTGGGCCTGCTCGAAAAACCGAATGCCGGAACGGATTTCAAAAGGAATGTCGCGCCTCACAAACTCCATCTGCACTTCCATGGAATGGTAATGCGCCCGGTAAAGCACGGCGATTTCGGAATACGGCACGCCGCTGCGGAACAATTCGACCACCCGCTGCGCGACAAAGTCGGCTTGCTTGAGAACGTTTTGCGCCGTGAGGATGACCGGCCGCATGCCTTCGGGACGAACGGCCTTGAGGGCCTTGGGAAACTGATTTTCATTATTGTTGATGCTCAGGTTCGCCAGGTGCAGGATTTCCGGCGTGCTGCGGTAGTTGGTTTCCAGTTTGAAGATCCGGCAGTCCGGGTAGCGCTTGGGAAAATCGATGATGTTTTCGAAATTGGCGCCGCGGAAGGAATAGATGCTTTGCGAATCGTCGCCCACCACCGTCAGGTTGCGGTGCCCCGAGGCCAGGAGGTCCACGATGTCCGCTTGAATGAGGTTCGTGTCCTGATATTCGTCGACGAGAACATGATGAAAGCGGCCGGCCAGCGTCTCCAGAACATCCGGATGCTCCTGCAAGAGCCGGCGGCAGTTGGCCAGGAGATCGTCGAAATCCATGACATTGAGCGCTTTCTTCTTCTGATCGTAGAGGCAGGCAATCTGTGCGATTTCCGCGCTCAGATGCAGGAAGAAAGGATACCGGTTGATAAGCACGTCCTCAAGCGACGTTTGCGTGTTCACCGTCAGACCGAGAATTTCGGCGACAATGGTGTTTTTGGGGAATTTGCCGAGCTTGGTATCGATTTTCATCTCGGCCATTGCATGGGCAATGAGCTGGCGGGCGTCCTCGCTGTCCAGGATGGAAAAACCGGGCGCGTAGCCCAGACGAAAGGCGTAGCTGCGCAGAAAACGGTGGGCGATGGAATGAAACGTGCCGCCCATCATTTTGCCGGTGTAGGTTTCTACGAGGCTTTCGACGCGTCTGAGCATGGAATGGGCGGCCTTGTTGGTAAAGGTCGCAAGCAGGATATTTTCCGCCCGCACCCCGGCGTCGAGCAGATAGGCGACACGGTAGGTCAGCGTCCGCGTTTTGCCGCTTCCCGCCCCCGCAAGAACAAGAAGCGGCCCGCCCTTTTCCGTGACAACGCGGTACTGTTCCGGATTCAGCTCTTTTTCATAGTCAATCATGGATGCCAGACGCTTAGGCTTCCAAAGCCTTTTTAATATCGGCCACCGTGTCTTTTGAGCTGAGCGACAGGAATGTTTTCAGCAGGCCTTCCTTTTCATAGTAGCCGATGAGCGGAGCGGTCTTCGAAGTATAGGTTTCCAGACGGTTGTTGATCGCTTCTTCCGTCTCATCGTCTCTCTGAATGGTCTCGTGGTGACACAGGGTGCAGGTGCCGTCTTCGTTGGGAGGGTTGCTTTTCACGTTGTAAATGGCCTGGCAGGCCGGATTGCAGCAGGTACGGCGCGTGGTCAGGCGGTCGAGGATGACGTCGCGCGGCACATCCAGATTCACCACAAAGTCCAGACGGATCCCCAGTCTGGCGAGAAGTTTTTTGAGTTCCTCGGCCTGTGGAATGGTCCGCGGGAAACCGTCCAGAATGAATCCCTTCCGGCAATCCGGTTCCTGAAGCCTGGCTTCCATAATATCCATAATCAGCGCATCCGGCACCAGGTCGCCCCGGTCCATGTATTCCTTGGCTTTTCTGCCCAGAGTGGCGCCCTCTTTCACGGCGGAGCGCAGGATATCGCCCGTTGAAATCTGCACCGACCCGTCGACTTCCGCAAGCAGTTTGGCCACCGTGCCCTTGCCCGCGCCGGGCGCTCCCAGTAATATGATTCTCATGTCTTCCTCCCAAAACTAAAAAATGGTGAATGTTTTCGAGCTGCGGGGCTTATAATGCAAAAGCCTTGGGTGGTCAAGTGAATTAAGGCCGACGTCCGGACGCCCCGGACAGACGGATTTCAAAAACGTACGGCCAGTACTTTCCCGTGACGAAAAGGCGGCCGCTTCCGGCGTCCCAGGCGATGCCGTTCAGAACATCGACGGAAGCATGCGCGGGCAGATACGAGCGCAGGACGGACAAATCGATCCAGCCCTTCACCCGGCCGTCTTTCGGTGAAATCCGCACAATCAGGTCCGTGGTAAAGACATTCGCCCAGATTTCCCCCCGGACAAACTCCAGTTCATTGAGACGGTCCACCGGAGTTTCTCCGTCCTGCGCGTGGATTTTCCGGAGGATTTTAAACGACCCGGGATCCCGAAACGTGAGGGTGGATGTCCCATTGCTCATCAGCAGGCGCCTACCGTCCGTCGTCAGTCCCCACCCTTCCCCGGAATAGCGCAATTTCCGGAGAAGGCAAAACGTCCGGGCGTCGTAGATGAAAACGGTTTCGTTTTGCCACGTGAGCTGGTAAATCCTGTCTTGAAACAAAACCAGCCCTTCACCGAAATATTCTCCGGCCAGGGAAACCGAATCCAGAATTTTTCCGGTTGCGACATCCCGGCGTGTAAGCGAAGATCGGCCTGCGAGTCCCGTAGATTCAAAAAAAAATCCGCGGTGAAAAAACAACCCTTGGGTAAAAGCGCCGGGATCATGCGGATAGGTCCGGACGACCTCAACCGATGCGATTGGCACCCGGGTTGTCCGAAGATGCGAGAACCCGAAGCTGCCCTCCGGCGCGTCATGCGCCTGAACCGCCCCGGACAGAAGCAGTCCGGCCAGTGCAAACCCAAGGACGACCCGCAATATCCGCCCGACCCGACGAGTTTTCTTCATCCGATTCTTCCCGGCTTCCACGAAACCCTCCCTCTCTTTTGCCGATTCAAACATTTCTATACACCGGATAAACTCCTTCATAAAGTGTTTGCTATCTTTTAAATTTTACAGTAGGAAAATACCATGAAATTTAACACGGACGTTTTTTCTAAAATTTGCAGCGGCATCCCCTTTCTGGCCTGCCTTCCGGCGGACGAGTTATCGGAAATCGAATCCATCGTCACGGTCAGGTCCTTTTCCAAAAACCAGACCATTCTCCTGGAAAATGAACAACCGGATTATTTTTTCTTTGTGATCGAAGGCCGAGTCAAGGTCATCCGCCACAACAAAGAAGGAAAAGAGCTGTTGCTGTCCATCCACAAAAAATATGACTACTTCGGCGAAATGGCCATTCTGGACGGCAAGACGTCTCCGGCAACGGTCGTGGCGATGGATTCCTGTGCGATCGGTTTCATTAAACGGGAAAATTTCACCCGGTACATTCTTACCAACGAAAAAAGCATGCATGAGCTGATTTCGCTTTTGTGCTCCCGCCTGCGCGATGCCTGGACCGTCCTGAACGTCCTGGGATGTACGGAAGCCGGAGACAAAGTCCGCGCAGCCCTGAAAATTTTCAGTCAGAAATTCGGAACGCGGACAAAAAGCGGCGTCCTCATCAGCACCAAGCTCACGCACCAGGACCTGGCGAACTTCGCCGCCGTTTCGCGAGAAACAGCCAGCCGGATTCTCAGCGCGATGGCAAAGGCCGGTGAAATTGAAATGATTGACCGCAAATACATTCTGCTTACGCCGTCTTTTTTCAGCAAAAAGTCTCTTTCGTGAATTTTGCCCGACCGGACGATTCCAGCCGGGCGCCAAAAGTAAATATTCCCTCTTTCACGTTTTTGAGCTGCGGCCGGTCCGTCATTATTTTGGGACTGTATTTTTATTTTTTCTTGGGGTAAGATAGCACCCATTCGAGTCCCTCGATCCGGATAAGACCAACACACAGGAACCCGAACATGAGCAACAACCAGTTCATAAAGCCGACGTCGGAAGGTCTGGATTCTCCGCCCCTGCAAAGCGAAACGGACATTTCCGCGGCAGCGGCCGCTGGGGCCCCGCCGGACAGCGCGCGCCAAACCCCGGCAGTTCCCGGCCCGGATGGCGCTGCGTCCTCGTTCTGCGCCGAAAGTGATGATGAGATTGTCGTCGGCGGACATCGAATTCAACTGGCCGTTCCCCGGGATATCTTGAAACAGGTAAAATCCTTCAACCGCGAAAGCGCCAACAAATCGGCCGGATTCTGGGCCGCTCAAATTCTCAAAAAAAATCCGCAGCTGACCCTTTCACCTCAGGCGGATCCCGTGCTGATCTGGAACGAAATCAAAGACCACATTCTTAAAAGAATTGCCCTGTGACATCATTTGAAGTCGTCGCCGGATGGAATTTCGAGAAATCCGGCCGTCGGCCGGAGGCGTCTCCGGTGACGGCATTGCACTGTTTGACGGGAAAAGCCGGCGCGCAAGGTCGTTAGAGCAGCGGCTTTTTTTTCTGCACGGCGTCCGCGGAACGAAGGTAAACAGGAACGGCCTTGATTAAGTCCAAAAGATCGCCGCTGCGATATTTCAGAAGCGCCAGGCGTCCCACGGATGATGCACAGATAAACTGCTTCTCCTCGGGGGCAATGGTGTCTCTCCCTATCCGACGGGCCTGAAGCGCGTCTGCGTATTTGACCGCTCCACAGCCGACATAAATCACCCCTTCTTCGCAGACATCCGCGATGTCACCGGGAGCGATCGCCCGTTCCGGCGCCAGCTGCCGTAAGAGGCCGTCGCTTCCGTAACGATAGTAGGCCAGATAGACCTGTCCGCGGCCGGCATCCACCATGGCGCCGATTACTTTTCCGGTTTCCTGCACATTGAGAGCCAGCGCGGCAAGCGAGGATACGCCCGCGGCCGGCTTGCCCGTCGCCAGCATGAATCCCTTGAGCGTGCTCAGTCCGATGCGCAGCCCCGTAAAGGAACCCGGCCCGAGCGTGCAGGCGAACAAGTCAATGTCCCCCGGCGCAACACCGGCAACCCGGCAGGCGTCGTCAACGGCCGGCAGCAGCACTTCCGAGGCGTTCAGACCGTTGTCGATCACGGCGTCGCAGAGCACCGCATCGTCCCGCAACAGGGACACCGCGGCGGTTTTCGAGGAGATGTCAAAAGCAAGAATCAGCATATTACTTAAAAAATTTCAAAACATCGTTTATGGGTTTGATATTGAGCCGCTCAATATCGATCATGATAACGAAAAGCATCAGCATCAGGAGCACCACAAATCCGATCTGCTGGGAAATTTCCCTGATTTTCATCGGAACTTCGCGGCGGGTCACCATTTCGATCAGATAAAAGAAGATGTGCCCTCCGTCCAGCACGGGAATGGGAAACAAATTGATGACCCCCAGATTGATGGAGAGCACGGCCATAAATAAAATAAAGGGGATGATCCCTTCCCTGACCTGGTTGCCCGCCACCTGGGCGATGAAAATGGGGCCGCCCAGCGTTCGCGGTGAAATGACCCCTTCAATCATTTTGACGACGGAGATCACCGTGAGTTTGCTGATTTCCCAGGTTTTGTCAACCGAGGACATCATGGCTGAAAACGGATTTTTTCTTTCAATGACCGTCTTGCCCGCCGGCGCAATTCCGATCAGATAAGCCTCTTCCTCTTCGCCGAAGATCGTTTTGGCTTTGGATAATTTCGGCGTGACGGTAAACACCTTTTCTTCCGCACCCCGGACCACAACAACTTTGACCGAGGCGCCCCGGGATTCGACAATCACCGGCTTGATTTCATCCCAGTAGGTGATCTTTCGATCATTGAGCGAGACGATCTGATCTCCGGCGACAATGCCGGCCTCCGCTGCGGCCGAATCCTTGGACATCTGGCCCACAACGGGAACAAGATTGGGAAGCCCATACATGTAAACGATGAAGAAAATGACGATCGCCAGGAGAAAATTGAACACGGGGCCGGCCAGAACAATGAGCAGGCGCTTCCAGGTCGGCTGTTTGAAAAAAGACCGTTTTTCATCTTCCGGCGGCAATTCTTCCGTTCCGGATTCTCCCAACAGCTTGACAAAACCGCCCAGAGGAATCCAGGAAACGACATATTCCGTTTCTCCGATTTTTTTGCCGAAAATCTTCGGTCCGAATCCCAGGGAAAATTTCAAGACCCCCACGCCGCCGATACGGGCAGCCAGGAAGTGCCCCAGTTCATGCACGAAAATCAGGATGCCCAGTAAAATGATAAATGAAATTAAAGTAACCAAACTTTTATCCTTTCTTCAGCGTCCGCAAGACGCTTTGGGCCTGCGCTCTGGATTGCCCGTCCACCCGCAGAATATCCTCCAGGGACGGATTTGGTTTGACCGCATGCCGGTTCAGCACCTTTTCTATTACTTTCGGAAGATCGGTAAAGCAAATTTTATTTTCGAGGAATGCGCCGACCGCCTCTTCATTGGCCGCGTTAAGCGCCGCCGGAGCCGTGCCGCCCAGCCGCGCCGCTTCGTAGGCGAGCCGCAGACAGGGAAATTTTTTCAGATTCGGGTGCGCAAAATCCAGCGGTCCCGCCTGGGCCAAGTCCAGGCCAGGCAGCGAATTTTCCATGCGGTCGGGATAGCTGAGCGCGCAGGCGATCGGAATCCGCATGTCGGCGATTCCCAGCTGCGCCAGCATCGATCCGTCAACGAGTTCAATGAGCGAATGCACCGCGCTTTGCGGATGAATTAAAACATCAATGCGGTCGACGTCCAGACCGAACAGCCACTGGGCCTCGATCACTTCCAGCCCTTTGTTCATCAGAGATGCGGAATCAATCGTGATTTTCGGACCCATTTTCCACCGGGGATGCCGGAGCGCCTGCGCCGGCGTCACGTTTTTAAGTTCCGCCCGGGAGACGTTTAAAAAGGGGCCGCCGGACGCCGTGAGAATGATCCGTTTCAGATTTTCCTTTTTTTGTCCGGCCAGGCATTGAAAAATCGCGCTGTGCTCGCTGTCCACCGGAAGAAGGGCGATCTTTTTCTGCCTGGCTTTTTTCATGACTACCGGCCCGGCCGCCACCAGGGTTTCCTTGTTGGCCAATGCGATATTTTTCCCCGCGTCCATTGCCGCCAGCGTGGGCCTGAGCCCCGCCGCTCCGGAAATGGCGGAAACAACCATATCTGCGCCGTCATACGCGGCGGCTTCCAGAACGCCCGACTCGTCGTAGAGAACGGAAACGCGGTTTTTCGTCCCCAAGAGCCGTAAAAGACCATCCGCTTCTTTTTTCGAGCGCACGGCGACGACGGACGGACGGAATGTTGTAATCTGTCGCGCCAGCAGGCGAACGTTGCGTCCGGCAACAAGAGCCGCCACCCCGAACTTTTCCGGATGGCCGGCGATGACGTCAAGAGCGCTTTGCCCGATGGAACCCGTTGATCCCAGAATCGTAATTTTTTTCATCAGCCAATCACAAAAATGCGGTAATAATACACAAAGGGAGCGACAAAGATCAGACAGTCCAGACGATCCATGAGACCGCCGTGTCCCGGCAGCAGCGTGCTTGCGTCCTTCCTGCCGAAATTTCTTTTGATGACGGACTCGCTAAGATCTCCGAGCTGGCCGATAATGCTGCCCACGAAGCCCAGAATGAAGAAGTGCCCGAGTGCGATTTCCGGAAAAATGAAAAATCCGAAGGCGCAGGCAGCCAGCGTGGCGCCCAGGATGAGCCCGATGGTTCCCTCTACGGTCTTGCCCGGGCTGACCAGGACAATCAGCTTCCTCTTCCCCAGAGCCCTGCCCACATACATCGCCACCGTGTCCCCCACGATGCCGATCACCAGCACCAGCAGAATCCAGGAAGCGCCGCCCTCGAGCTTCCGAAGAAGAATGAAGTGCGAGGTCAGAAGGGGAAGATAAACCATTCCGAAAACGACCTTCAGAACGGAAGACAGGTCGAACGTGCTTTCGGCAACCCGCCACAGAAACACCATGAAAACGACCATCGTAGCAAACGCCAGGAAAGCGATCATCATTTCGGCGCTGCCCGCCAGAGCTACGGCGGGAATCAGCGCGGCAAAGATCATGCTTTCGATTTTTTCCTTGAGAAACCCCTTGCCGAAAACAATACTGTTGTATTCCCAGACGGCGACGACAATGGCCAGCGCAATCACCGCGGCAAGGATTTCCACGGAGCCGAAAAAAATGATGGCCAGCAGAATCACGGCCAAAACAAGGCCGGTCAGCCATCTTTGCAGGTTCCCATTTTTGCCCGCCATGTTTTTTTCCCCTTTGTCCGGAAGGCTATTTGCCCGAAATCTGCTCGCTTGTAAGCCCGAAACGTCTTTCGCGCCGCTGATAAACGGCGATCGCCGCGAGCAAATCGCTCTTCTTGAAATCCGGCCACAAAACGTCCGTGAAGTAAAGTTCGGTATACGCCAGCTGCCACAGCAGAAAATTACTGATCCGGTATTCTCCGCTGGTGCGGATCAGCAAATCGGGATCCGGCATGGCGGCGGTATATAGATACGCAGCAAGCCTGTCCTTATCGATGTCTTCGACGCTCAGTTTGCCGCTTTGCTGGTCCGCAACCATTTTTCTCACCGCTCCGACGATTTCGTCGCGGCTTCCATAGCTGAGCGCCAGGTTCAAAACCATCTTGTCGTTTCGCTCGGTGAGCTTCATGATGTCCAAAAGCTTGTGCCGCACGGGCGGGTACAGCTTGTCGATGTCGCCGATGGCGGCAAGACGGATTTCCCTCTCCTGGAGGGTCGACGCTTCCCGATCAAGATAATCGGCCAGCAGGTTCATGAGCGCGTCGACCTCTTCGCCGGGCCTGCCCCAGTTTTCCGAAGAAAACGCAAACAGCGTGAGATACGCAATACCGATCTCGCGGCACGCCGTCACCGTTGTCCTCACGGCCTGGGCGCCTTTCCTGTGCCCGCGGATCCGGCCCATGGCATGCTGTTTGGCCCATCGTCCGTTGCCGTCCATGATAATGGCGATATGCCTCGGCAGCCTGTTTTTATCAATGTTCACCATCGTGATCTGTCTTGACCTCAAACACAAATGGGGAGCTTTTGACTCCCCATTGTGAGATGTTTTCCCAACAGCCGGTTTTTAAATCTCCATGATTTCTTTTTCTTTGGCCGCCAGAATTTTATCGGTCTTTTCAATGTAGCGGTCCGTCAGTTTCTGCACCTCGTCCTGGGCGGTATGGAGTTCGTCTTCCGACATTTTATTGTTCTTTTTCAAATCTTTCAAGGCTTCGTTGGCGTCGCGCCGTCCGTTGCGCAGCTTGATTTTCCCTTCCTCCGCCATTTTTTTCACCACCTTGACCAGTTCCCGGCGACGTTCTTCGGTGAGCTGCGGAATGGAAAGACGAATCACTTTGCCGTCGGTTGAGGGCATCAGCCCCAGATCGGATTTCTGGATGGCCTTTTCAATGGCGCCGATGGCTGTGATATCCCAGGGCGAAATGACAATGAGGCGGCTCTCGGGAACAGAAAGCGTGGCCACCTGAGCGATCGGAGTCGGTGTGCCGTAATAGTCCACCTTGATCCCGTCCAGCAGCGAAACGGACGCCCGGCCGGTGCGCACCCGGCTGAACGACTTTTCCAGAGAAGATATGGTTTTTTCCATTTCATCTTTGAATATCGCGAAAATCTGTTCTTTCATGATCACTCTCCTACATAAGTGCCAATTTTTTTACCACAGATGACCCCCCGAATGTTCCCTTTTTTCTGCAAATTGAAAACAATGATCGGCAGAGCGTTGTCACGGCAAAGCGTAATGGCCGTTGAATCCATTACTTTAAGGTTTTTAGTCAACACATCGATATAACTTATTTTTTTAAACATCACCGCGGACTTGTCCTTGACAGGATCCGCACTGTAGACACCGTCGACTTTCGTGGCTTTCATGATCACGTCCGCTCGGATCTCCATCGCCCGCAGGCACGCGGCCGTATCCGTTGAAAAATAAGGATTGCCCGTTCCTCCGGCAAAGATGACGATGCGTCCTTTTTCCAGATGCCGGATGGCCCTTCTCTGGATGAAAGGTTCGGCAATCTCCCTCATCTCGATCGACGTCTGAACGCGCGTGGCAAGCCCGCGCGTTTCAAGGGCGCTCTGTAGCGCCAGGCTGTTGATGACGGTGGCCAGCATGCCCATGTAATCGGCGGTTGTGCGGTCCATGCCTTTGGCGCTGGCCTCAATACCCCGGAAAATGTTGCCGCCGCCGATGACGACGCCGATCTGGATATTGAGATCGGCCAGGGACTTTATTTCATCGGCGATGTAATTGGCCACTTCCGGATCAACGCCGGTGGACTGCCGGCCCAGAAGAGCTTCACCGCTGAGCTTCAAAAGAATTCTCCGGTAAGCGGCTTTTTTCTTTTCGCTCATTATTTTTTTATTTCCTCGCCGAGCTGGAAGCGCGCAAAACGGCGGATGACGATATTTTCGCCCGTCTTGGCGATCATGTTGCTGATCAGCGTTCCCACGGTGATGTCCTGATTCTTGACGAATTTCTGATCGACCAGACAGACATCTTCATAATATTTTTTCAGTTTGCCTTCGATGATCTTGTCCCAGATCTTTTCCGGTTTTTTCTCTTCGCGCAGCTGGCTGCGATAAATTTCCTTTTCTCGTTCGAGCGCTTCTTCGGGAACTTCGTCAGAGCGCACGTACTGGGGATTGGAGGCGGCAACGTGCATGGCAATGTCTCTGGCCATCGTCTGGAAATCATCGGTCTTCGCCACAAAATCCGTTTCACAGTTGATTTCGACCATGACGCCGATTCTTCCGCCCATATGGATGTAGGAAGCGACCGTTCCGTCCTTGGCCGCCTTGGACGACCGTTTCGTGGCTGCGGAAAGGCCTTTCTTTCTCAAAAAGTCGATTGCTTTTTCAAAATCACCGTCCACCGCCGCAAGCGCTTCCTTGCAGTCCATCATACCGGCGCCGGTTTTCGTTCTTAGTTCTTTTACCATTGATGAAGTGATTTCCAATGTTCTATCCTCCTAGAATTCTGTTCCTGTTCACTATTTTTTGTAAGTCGCTTCCTGCGGATTTATTGCGGGTCCGCCGGAGCCGGCGCACCGCTCTCCATTTCGACGCTTTCGGGAATGTCCGCTTCCGCGTCCTTGTTTTCTTCCGCAGCCGTCCCCGCTTCTTTATTGGATTCGGCGGCCAGTTTTTCTTCAAACCGCTTTTTGCCTTCCGCCACGGCGTCGGCGAATTTCGAAGAAAACAGCTTTATCGCCCGGATGGCGTCGTCGTTGCCCGGAATGACATAGTCGATATCGGTCGGATCGCAGTTGGTGTCGACAATGGCGACCAGGGGAATCTTGAGTTTCTTCGCTTCCTTGACGGCGATGTGCTCCCGGTTGGGATCCACGATGAACACCGCGGATGGAAGGGATTTCATGGTCTTGATGCCGCCCAGGACGTTTTCCAGTTTTTCCATCTCTTTTTGGAGCTTGCTGATTTCCTTTTTGGGAAATGCTTTAATGGAGTCGTCGGAAAACATTTTATTGAGGTTGTTGAGGCGGTCGACACTTTTCTTGACAGTAACAAAATTGGTCAGCATACCGCCCAGCCAGCGCTGATTCACAAAGGGCATACCGCAGCGCGTCGCTTCCTCGCGAATCGCTTCCTGAGATTGTTTTTTGGTTCCGACAAACAGGATATCCTTGCCCTGGCTTACCGTATCCACGACAAAGTTATAGGCCGACTGGAACATGCCCACGGTTTGCTGCAGATCGATGATGTAGATGTTGTTGCGGGCCCCGAAAATAAAGGGCTTCATCTTGGGGTTCCATTTGTTGGTTTGGTGTCCGAAATGGACGCCGGCTTCGAGCAACAGTTTCATTGAAATGGCTGACATAATTTTCTCCTTTGTTTTTTTCCGCCACCCCCGTCGTCTTTCCGGCACACTTGAACTTCAAGCAACATGCCGTCAATCGGGGGATGTGTGAAATTTTGCGGCACTTAACACAAATCCGCTAATTGTTCAAGCGCAAATAACTTTTTCGGCAATAAAATTAAGAGATTTTATGAATTCATCTCACGTCGAGTAATCCGCGTTGATCTTGACATAATCGTATGAAAGATCGGACGTATAAACCGAGTAGGACTTGTCGCCGCTGCCGAGACCAACACGCACTTCGATCTGGCCGGTTCGAAAAATATCCCTCAGCTTCGCGGCTGAAATGTTGGCCGGCGTATCCTGCGCAAAGACGGTCATCTGGCCGATGGACAGCGTCACCTTTTCCTTTTCGAGCGGAATGCCCGACGCGCCGACAGCCGCGATGATTCTGCCCCAGTTGGGGTCTTCGCCGAAAAACGCGGTTTTAACGAGATTGGAGTTGGCGACCGAATACGCGACGCGTCTGGCGTCCGATTTCGATTTGGCGCCGTCCACGACGACAGTAATGAATTTGGTCGCTCCCTCCCCGTCTTTCACCACCGCCTGGGATAGTTCGGCCAGCACATCCGTCAGCATCTCCCGGAACCTCTGCAACCGGGCCTGAGCTCGTTCAAGCGGATTGTTTCCGGCCAGGCCGTTGGCCAGGATTATGGCCGTATCATTGGTGCTCATGCAGCCGTCGACGCTGATGGCGTTGAACGTGGAATCGATCACCTGATGAAAGACGGTGTTGAGCGCCTTGGCGTCGATGAGCGCGTCGGTCATGACATAGGTTAAAAGCGTCGCCATATTCGGCTCGATCATGCCGGCGCCCTTGGCAATACCGCAGATTGTGATGTCTTTAGCGCCGACAATACCCTTGCGAATGGCGATCTTGGGAAATTTGTCGGTGGTCATCATCGCCGCCTCGGCGTCCTCTATGCCCGATTCGTTTAGCCCCTTGATAAGCTTGCCGATGCCGGATTCGATTTTCTTCACCGGCAGCCTTCTGCCGATTACACCGGTCGAGCAAACCAGCAGATGTTCCTCCGGGATTTTCAGTTGTTTTGCCGCGGAAGAGGAGACGGCCAGTGCGTCGGTCATGCCTTCTTTGCCCGTGGCGGCGTTGGCGCAGCCGCTGTTGGTAAGAATCGCCTGGGCTGTGCCCCTCTTGATCCGTTCGGCATCGATCAGCACCGGCGCCGCCTTGAACGTGTTTTTGGTGAACATCGCCGCCGCCCTGGCTGGAACGGTGGAATAGATCAGTCCCAGATCCTTTTCTTCGCCGCCTTTAATGCCCGCGGAAATTCCGTTGGCCAAAAAACCGGGAACGCTTATTTGATATGTAGCTTTCACCATTACCGCCACTCCTTCATCGAAAAACTTATGCACCGCAACATTTTTTATATTTCTTCCCACTGCCGCACGGACACGGATCATTTCGTCCGACCTTGGCGCCTTCGCGTTTAATGGTTTGCTTGGCCGGCGTATCTTCGCCCCGGCTTAAGACGTAATCCTGCTTTTGCTTCTGCCGGATTTCCTCCACTTCCTCTTCTTTCTGGATCCGAACCAGGCAGAGTTTCTCCAGTGTGTCCATTTTAATTCGGCTGATCATCTCCATGAACATGGCGTATCCTTCGCGCTGATATTCACGGACCGGATCCTTCTGGCCGTAACCGCGCAGGCCGATGCCTTCCCTTAAGTGATCCATGGACAGGAGGTGCTCTTTCCAGTGGGAGTCGATCGCCTGCAACATGATGACCTTCATCAGATACGCCATCAGATCCGCGCCGAATTCCTGTTCCTTATCCTTCAGAAAAGCCAGAACCTTCCCGACGACAAAACTCTTCAAGGCTTCAGGGGAGTTCAGCTCTTTCGCCTGTGCGAGATCTATTCGCAGATTGAACTGTTTGTACAGCGCCTCTTCCAGGGATTTGAGGTCCCAGTCCTGCGGATGTTTCTTTTCCCCGGTGAATTCCTCGATCAGATCGCCGGATATTTCTTCAACCATTTCTTCAACGTCTGACCATAAGTCCTCTCCGCGAAGAACTTTTTTCCTCTGCTCGTAAATGACCTTTCTCTGATTGTTCATCACATTGTCATAATCGAGCAGATGTTTCCGGATGTCGAAGTTCTGTCCTTCCACCCGTTTTTGTGCGTTTTCAATGGCGCGCGAAATGTACTTGTGCTCAATCGGCTGCCCCTCATCGATGCCGATCGTGTCCATAACCGAGGAGATGCGGTCCGCTCCGAAGACTCGAAGCAGATCGTCTTCCAGGGAAAGATAAAAGCGCGACGAACCGTTGTCTCCCTGACGTCCCGACCGTCCGCGCAGCTGATTGTCGATACGGCGGCTTTCATGCCTTTCCGTTCCCAGAATATGCAGCCCGCCGAGTTCGGCGACTTTTTCACCGAGCTTGATGTCCGTGCCGCGGCCGGCCATGTTGGTCGAAATCGTCACCTGGCCCATTTGCCCCGCCTGGGCGACGATTTCCGCTTCCCTTTCATGGTTCTTGGCGTTGAGGACATGGTGTTTTACGCCGGCCCGTGCGAGATACTTGCTCAGGAGCTCGGATTTTTCGATGGAAATGGTGCCGATCAAAACGGGGCGCCCGGCCTCGTGCAGCGCTTTGACTTCCTCAATCACCGCCTTGATTTTTTCCTCTTCCGTTTTGTAGATAAGGTCATTGTGATCCTGGCGGATCATCGGCATATTGGTCGGCATCACCACCACGTCAAGATTGTAAATTTTCCGGAATTCCTCCGCTTCCGTGTCGGCGGTTCCGGTCATTCCCGCCAGTTTTTTGTACATCCGGAAATAGTTCTGGAAGGTTATGGACGCCAGCGTCTGGTTTTCCTTTTCGATTTTAACCTTTTCCTTGGCTTCCAGCGCCTGGTGCAATCCATCGCTGTAGCGCCTGCCAGGCATGACGCGCCCCGTGAATTCATCAACAATAATGACCTGCCCGTCCTTGACCAGATAATCCACATCGCGTTTGAACAGCGTATGGGCCCGCAGGGCCTGATTCACGTGATGGACGATTTCAATGTTTCTCGGTTCATAGAGGTTTTGAACATTGAGCAGTTTTTCGACAGTCGCCACGCCTTCTTCCGTCAGGACAACGGTTTTGCTTTTTTCTTCAATGGTGTAGTCCGACTCCCGTTTCAGACGGGGAATAATCTGGTTGATCCGGTAATACTTATCCGTCGATTCCTCCGAGGCGCCGGAAATAATGAGCGGCGTGCGGGCTTCGTCGATGAGAATACTGTCCACTTCGTCGACAATGGCATAGTTGAATTCCCGCTGTACATAATCTTCCAGGCTGAATTTCATATTGTCCCGCAGGTAATCAAAGCCGAATTCGTTGTTCGTTCCATAGGTAATGTCCGCGCCGTACGCTTTACGCCGCTCGTCGTCGTCCATGCCGTGAATGATCACCCCCACGGAAAGCCCCAGAAACTGGTAGATGGGCCCCATCCATTCAGCGTCGCGCCGGGCCAGATAGTCATTGACGGTCACGACGTGGCACCCCTTGCCTTCCAGGGCATTCAGATACAGAGGCATCGTGGCGGCCAGCGTCTTGCCTTCGCCGGTCTTCATTTCCGCAATTCTGCCTTCATGCAGAACAATGCCGCCGATCACCTGAACATCAAAAGGGCGCATCATCAGCGTCCGGCGGGCGGTTTCCCGGGCCACGGCAAACGCTTCAGGAAGAATGTCATCCAGCGACAGGCCGCCTTGAAGTTTTTCCCGGAAATAGGGTGTTTTTTCCTTTAATTGCGCGTCACTGAGCGACATCATGCCTGCTTCAAAGCTGTTGACTTCCTGAAGCAGGACGGCCAGCCTTTTCAGTTCCCGATCATTTTTGGTTCCGACAATCTTTCTGAGAATTGCATCCAGCATTAATCACCTTCAAAAAAAAACCGGTAGTTTGTACCGGCGGATTGTAACACATTTAATCGTTCTATAAAAACCCCTATTTATTGGGGCCAACGCCTTACCCGGACTTTTGCAGCCATCAGAGATCCTTCCTCTGGGCTGAACGATGCAATACTAATTCAGGTTCTTTGATTATTTCAAGTATTTTCTTGGATTGACCGGAACATGATTGACATAAACGGCGTAATGCAGGTGGGCTCCTGTGCTCCGACCGGTGTCGCCTACAAATCCGATGACATCGCCCCGCTTCACCCGCATCCCCTGTTTGACGGCAAATTTGGAGAGATGCGCATATGAGGATATGACACCGTATCCATGATCGATTTTCACGATATTGCCGTCGTCGGAGCGATGCGCAACATCAATGACCAGACCGTCGGCGGACGCCTGAATTTCTCTTCCCAGGCGCGTGGCGATATCGATGCCTTTATGAAATTCGGTGCCGGAACCGAACGGATTATCCCGGATGCCGAACTCTGAAGTCACCCATCCCCGAACCGGCCAGATGGATGGCGTTGCGGCCAGAAGCGACTTTTGTTCCTGCAGAAATTTTAAAAGCTCCCCAAAACTTCGTTCCTGCTCGTTGGCATCGCCGTTCAAACGGCCGATGCCCTGGTGGATTTCGGAAACCAGCCGGGTGTCTTCGCTGCCGATCAGTTCCTGAAGACGAATCCGTTCATTATTCGATCCTCCGATGCCGAGAGGGATTTTCCTGTCCCGCCCGACGGAATTGGCGGCAAGAATCCTGATCTTCTTGTCAAACTGCCTGAATTCTTCCATGCGGTCGGCAAAGGCATCAACCTTGGCGGCCAGTTCGGTGATCTCTTGGGACTGCTGGACGGTTTTCTGCCGGAGGCGGGCAAGCTCAGCCCTGTCTCTTTGAATGCTCGCGTAATCGTAAATGACATACAGAGTCAGAAGGACGGCCAGAATGGATCCGATGAAAAGGCCGCGCACCAGATTGCTCGAAAGTGATATCTGAGTGACCGGACTTTTCCTGCGCGGGATAATCATCAGTGTAAAGAAATTATCCGACATCTTCCTCCCTGGAATTGCAGATCAGAATGATATGCCGCTTTTTTGTTTGGTTAGCTAACACAGCAAAAAATCAAAGTCAAGCATAAGTCACTCCGTTTTTATCGGCCATTCGACGCCGAAACCGGAGGCAAACAATATCGTTGCGATAAATCGATGATTTATACAGCACAGGGCGAATGCCGGCCCGGTAAAAGCGCCATTTCGTGTCGTCGCCGCACAAGGAGGTTTATATCCAATGTCTCTTTTAATTCAATTATTTGCGTAACTTTCGCCCCCGCCGCGAGCGCATTTTTCAGAAGCCTCCGAAATTTTTCCTCATAAATTCCCCCCTCAACCTCGGCATGAACCGGAAGGACGTGATTTTTTCCGTCTTTCAGCAGACCCGCGAGGACGGCCACATCATCTCCCGAACCGAGCTCTTCGAAGCAAGGCAGATCGGACGGAATTTCCGGGACAGGAAGAGTTTCATACAAAAAAGGCGTTTTCGCGCGTGTGCAACTGAGGTACTCAAAAGAATATCTTTTAATAACGTTCAAAACGCGGTCGTCGATCAACCAGGACGGGGCGCCAAATGCCGTAGGCTTTCGTCCGGTGAGCCTGCCATAGCCTTCAATCCCTTTTTCAAACCAGTCGACAATCCACTTTTCAGATTTCTCCGGCAGTTCATCCTGCCAGCGGCGGTGATCCCAGGCGTGAAACTGAACCTCGTGGCCCTCGTCGAGGATTTGACGGACGCCATCGGGAAAGGACAGGGCGATCATCGGCGCCGGCAAAAGCGTTCCGTAAAGGGCGGTCTTCCAGCCGTAAAGGCTAGGGGCTTTGGTCCGCAGCATTTTTTTGAGGAAGAGAGGATTTTTGATGAGCTGCAGTGCGGCACGTCCGGAGTTGTCCGGACCGATGCTCAGGAAAAACGTTCCCCGGACGTCGAAATCTTTCAAAACGCGCAGTAGACGGGGCACACCGTTTTTCATTCCCCAGTAGGTGTCCACGTCGATCTTCAAACCCAGCACAGCCATAAACACCTATCCCGAAAAGCCGTTCACAGGAGGACGACCTTGTTTTCTTCCAGAAACGAATTGAGCGTCAGACGCAGAGACTCGTGCAGATCGATTTTCGGCTCCCAGCCGAGCAGTGTTCTGGCTTTTTCGATGCTGGGCTTGCGTGTATAAATGTCCTGGTAGCCTTTGCCGTAAAAACGATCGGCCGGCACTTCGATGATGTCCGAATAAACCGTATCGCGGCGGTGATCCGGGTGCTCCTGGAACATTTTTTTCAGAATGGCGGCCAGTTCCTTCACGGAGCATTCGTTGTCCGGATTGCCGATATTGATGATCTGGTTTTTGCAGATGTCGCCGGCGTTTTCCAGGATCTTCATGAGGGCGGCGATGCCGTCATCGACATAGGTAAAACAGCGCTTCTGCCGGCCGCCGTCCACCAGGTTGATCGGCCGCTTCAAAAGCAGTTCGGCGATAAACTGCGTCACGACGCGCGAGCTGCCTTCCTTGGCCGTATCGAGCGAATCCAGCCGCGGCCCGATCCAGTTGAACGGCCGGAAAAGGGTGAATTCGAGATGACCCCGGGTGCCGTAAGCGTAGATCACGCGATCGAGCAGCTGCTTGCAGCAGGAGTAAATCCAGCGTTCCTTGCTGATGGGCCCCACGACCAGATAGCTTTCGTCTTCCGTGAATTCCGGATCGTTGCACGCCCCATAGACCTCCGACGTGGAGGGAAAGACAACGCGCTTGTGATACTTCACGCATTGCTTGATGATGTTGACGTTCATTTCAAAATCCAGATGATAGACGCCGATGGGATCCTCCACATAAGCTTTCGGGGTGGCAATCGCCACCAGCGGCATGATTACATCGCATTTCTTGATGTGGTATTCAATCCATTCCTTGTTGATCGAAATATCCCCTTCCAGAAAATTGAACCGCGGGTTGTTCAGCGCCGCGCCGATCCGTTCCGTTCCCAGGTCCATGCCGAATACCTGCCAATCGGGCTTTTCGTCCAGGATCCGGTTGACCAGATGGTGTCCGATAAAACCGTTTACGCCCAGTATCAAAATTTTCATGTCAGTTTTTTCACCTTTCCCGTTTTAAAGTATGTCCCGATGTCGGCATCCTTCATTCTTAAACCGGATACTTCGATGTCCAGGAGCCTTATAGCACCATCCCCGGTTTTCACAAGCACGGATTGGCCGTCGGAAATCACGTCGCCCGGCTTGCCGTCGGCCGCAAACGGAACCGGCCGGACCCGCCAGATCAGAACTTTCTCGCCGCTGTCCGCAAAGGCATACGCTCCCGGATAGGGGTCCGTCACGGCGCGGACCAGATTGTAGATCCCGACGGCGGTGCAGTCCCAGGAGATGCGCCCGTCCTCGGGCTTCCGTCCGCCGTAATAACTGCCCCGGGACAAATCCTGCCTGCGATGCGAAATCCGGCCCTGCACCATATCCGGCAGCACGTCGTCGAGCAGCCGGCCGGCCGCCGCGCAAAGCTTGTCGTACAGGGTTCTCGCCGTATCCTCGAAATCGATTTTCACGGCCCTGCTGCCGACGATGTCGCCCGCATCCGGTTTTTCCACCATGACATGCAGCGTAACGCCCGTCTCTTCCTCTCCATTGACCAGGACCCAGTTAACAGGACATCTGCCCCGGTAAGCCGGAAGAAGCGATCCATGCAGGTTGAAAGCGCCGATGCGCGGAATCGCCAGGAGCTCCGGGCGGATCATTTTCCGGTAATAAAAAGAAAAAAGGACATCCGGTTTCAGACCGGCGATTTTTTTTATCCACTGCGGCGCGTTGATCGCATCGGTCGTGAAGCAGTCGACCCCCCTGCTTTCCGCCCAGCTTTTCACGGAGCCGAACCAGCAGTTTTCCTGCGGATCGTCTTCATGCGTAAAAACGGCGGCAATCTCAAAGCCGTGTCTCTCGAGGGCGGCCAGACCGGCAAGCCCCATATTGTGATAGGCCAAAACAATCGCTTTCACCGGCGGTCCTCTTCCCGGCTGTAAATGTGTTCGATGACGTATTCAGGCCTTTTACGGACTTCCCGGAAGATCCTGCCGATATACTCTCCGATCACGCCCAGGGCAAAAAACTGGAGGCCGACAAACACGAATAAAATTGCAAAGAGCGTAAAAATGCCTTCCGCCGCCCAGCGCACGCCGTAAACCAGTCGGGCGAACGCCAGAAACCCGCCGAAGCAGACCCCCAGAAGCGACATCAGAATTCCGCCGTACATGATCAGCTTGATGGGCAAATCCGAGAAGGACGCCACCAGATCGAACTGCAAATTGATGAGCTTCCTCAACGGATAGTTGGATTTTCCGCCGAACCGTTCTTCGTGGGCCACTTCGATTTCCGTGACGCGCTTGGCGAAAACGGTGGCCAGGGCGGGAATGAAAGTCGCCTGTTCGTGGCAGGCGATCATCCGCTCCACCACGGACCGATTGTAGGCCCGCAGCATGCAGCCCCAGTCGCGCATGCTGACGCCGGTAATCTTCCGCGCCACCATGTTGACAATCTTGGAAGGGAAAATGCGCAGGAAAGAGTCCTTGCGTCCCTTGCGGATGGTTCCGACGACATCGTAGTCCCCCTCTTCCATCACCCGCACCAGGTTGGGAATTTCCTCAGGCGGGTTTTGCAGATCCGCATCCATTGTCAGCACGATATCGCCGCGGACGACCGAAAATCCCGCCATGATGGCGGCGTGCTGGCCGTAGTTGCGCGTGAGCTCCACCACGCGAACGGACGGGTGCGCGGTGAATTCCTTCAACAGAGCAAGTGAAGCGTCGCGGCTGCCGTCGTCCACCAGGATAATTTCAAACGGCCTGGACAGAGACTCCATGACAGGCAACAGCCGGTCCATCAGCGCCTTGAGGTTGGCTTCCTCGTTGTACACCGGAATGACCACCGAGATCCGTATATCAGACATTTTTCAAAATCTCCTTTATGGCCTCACAAACGTATTGGACGTCCGTCTCCGTCATATCCGGAAACAGAGGCAGAGAAATGATTTTATCCGCCGCCCGCTCCGTTTCCGGAAGAGGCCCGCCGCCGCCCGCCTTTGCCTCCACGCAGGACAGCTCATGCGCGGGCGGAAAATGCAGGCCGTAGCCGATGTTGTAATCCGCCAGTTTCTGCATGAACAGGTCGCGGGACATCCCCTTGATCTTGACGATGAACAGGTGCCAGGCGTGGACATGATCATAGGAAGGAACCTGCGGCAGATCCAGGCCAACGGTTCCCCGCAGGCCGTCGCGATAAAGCTCCGCCAGCATCCGGCGCCGGTCGTTGAGTTCCCGCCACCGGTCGAACTGCGCCACGCCCAGCGCCGCCAGCAGATCCGGCAGATTGTACTTGTAGCCCGGCTCCACGATATCGTAGGAGGGATTGCCCCCCTTCCCGTATCTTTTCCACGCGTCTCGCTCTATTCCATGAAAGCGGGCGAGACGCAATTTTTTTTCCAGATCCGGGTCGTTTAGCGAAACAAGACCGCCTTCGCCGGTCGTGATGTTTTTGATCGGGTGAAAGGAAAAAATCGCCGGCCGGCCGAAACCGCCGGCATGGACGCCTTTATAGTAGGTTCCGACCGCGTGCGCCGCATCCTCAATCACGCCCAGACGGTATTTGCGGGCCAGAAGGAGAATGGAATCCATATCCGCGGGGGCGCCCGCGAAATGCACCGGAATGATCGCCCGTGTCCGCGGCGTTATTTTTTCCTCGAGGCAGGCGGCATTCACATTGAGTGTGTCGTATTCGATGTCGACAAAAACCGGTTTGGCCCCGTGCAGCAAAATCATGTTGATGGTGGAGGCAAAGGTCATCGACGGCGTCAGAATTTCATCGCCGGGTTGCAGCTCCAAAAGCTTCAGCATCAGATGCATGCCGGCCGTGGCCGAACTGAGGGTGACGGCTCCGGACGCGCCGGTCAATTCACAAAACCGGTCCTCAAGCGTCTTGCAGATCGCCCCGGTGGTGATCCAGCCTGATTTCAAACAGGCAACCACGCTGTCGACTTCCGTCTCGCCGATCGAGGGGCGGCTAAACGGTAAAAACTCTTTGCGAATATTCATCATTCATCCTTTACGGGTTGCGGATACGCAACAGATAAAACGCCCCGTTCTCCCAGAGGATATCGACGGAGTCGTATTTCCATTGCAGCTGCTTCAATTTGTCCTGATGCTGCGTGATGCAGTACACTTCTTTTTCTCCGGATACTTTTTCGATGAATTCGACCGGCGTCAAGAAATATTTTTTCCGCTCGGCGGGAGGCATTTTGGCGATGCCGTCAATCAATTCTCCGAAATCCTCGACCACCGGCGTCCGGATCCGGTTGTAAAAATCAATTCCGTAAAAATTGACGCGATACTGGTACAGGGGCGTGCCCGCCGGCAGATGGCGGGCAATCGCCTCGCGGACAACGAGCGCGCTGCGGTAAGGCGCCAGAAAATCATTGAGCGGAAAGAGCATGCCGGCCAGCAAAAGCCCTGAGAGCAGATAAATGCTGAAAAACCAGCCGGTCCCTTTTTTCCGGGCCACGCGGTCCGGAAGAAAAACCATCAGTCCCGCCGCCAGGAGCGACGGCATGATGTAAAGCCACCAGCTCGCAGACGTCATGACCACCAGCCCCCTGGACGGATCGGAATACTGCTTCAAAAAAGGCGGCAGCAGACAGGCGACAAGAACGATCAGGAAGAACAGGAGCAAAACCGTTCGGTAAATGATTTTTCTTTTCCCGGCCAGATCCGGGAGAGCTTCGTCGGCATGGCGAAAGAGATTGCCGGCCCAGAGCGCCACGGGCAGAAATACCGGCGCGATATAGGGGGCGAGTTTGGAGGAAGAAGCCGTGTAAAAAAGGAAAATAAACAAAAACCACACGGCCAAGAGCTTGTTGTCATCCCTTTGAAAAACATAGGTCCGGAAATGGTGTCCCCACGCCCGGATCAGGTAAATCGACCAGGGCAGTGTGCCGGCCAGAATAATCGGCACAAAGTAATAAAACGGCTCCGTCTTGCCGTGCATCTGCGTTGTAAAACGCAGGAAATGTTCGCGCACGAAGAAAAACCACAGAAAGTCCGCGTTTTCGCGTTGCGCCAGATAAATCCAGGGCGTAACGACAAGAAGAAAGATTCCGATGCCCGCCGGAGAGACCAGCTTGAGGATCTGCCGCCAGCGCCTGGCCCAGACCAGCCAGAGGACGAGAATAGCGAAAGGAAAGACCACACCGATGATCCCCTTGGTTAAGAAGGCGAGAGCGCAGGACAGATAAAACAGCCAGGACAGGTAGGGCCTGCCGCCCGGACTGACGGACAGGTAGCCGAACCAGACGGAAAGAGAGATGAACAGCGTAAGCGGCATGTCGAGAATGTTGATCCGGCCCAGCACAAACGGAAAAACGGACACGGTCAGGAGGGCCGCCGCATACAGACCCGTCCTTTCATCGCGGAAACGCCGTCCGATAAAAAAGGTCAGCACAATACAGCCCCAGGCGCAAAGGCCGATGAAAAGCCGGGCGGAAAAATCATTTTCACCGAAGATTTTGAAGAAGACGGCCGTCACCCAGGACACCAGCGGCGGCTTCTCAAGGTAAATCGTGGACTTGATGTGCGGCGTCACGAAATTGCCCGTTTCGTTCATCGCGCTGGCAATGAGGCTGTAGCGCGCTTCGTCCGGCTCCATCTGCGGCAAAACGCCCAGCAGCGCAACGTACAGAATCAGGGGAATGATCAACAGGACATATCGTTTTTGCATCGTCTGTCTACACACTTTCTTGAAGATCAACATGTATCCTGTCGAACCAGTATTTAACCCCCAGCGCGCAGAGAGTTCCGACCGCCGCTCCGGCAATGACATCGCTTAAAAAATGAGCCGTAAGCAGAACCCGGCTGGCGGCAATCAGGGCCGCCCCGACAAATGCCGCGATCCGCCAACGGGGAAAGATGAAGCCGACGGCGGTGGCCACGGCAAAGGCTGTCACCGAGTGCCCTGAAGGGAAAGATGTCGATTCGTAAATAAAGTCAATTTGAAAAAAGGTAAACCCGAACAGGCCGTCTTCGAAAAGATTGACCGGCCGGTTCCGGCCCGCCAGCCATTTGAGTCCAGCGTTGAAAATGCCGGACAGGGTCAGAGACAGAAAAACGTAAAGAATCCGGGAGGACCAAAGTTCGTTTTTCTTTACAACCCGCATCAGCACAAACGCAGGAATAAGCAGGACATAATACCATAAGGAATCGCCGGCCTGCGTGATGACGTCGGCAACGTCCAGGATCGCCGGATTCATGTAAAGACAGAAATACGCGAGCGGGATATCCCAGAAGGCGTAGGACACACCGCATAATAATGCGCTCGACAAAATAATAATGAGGGCGATCCATCTCTTTTTCACTTTTTGATCCCCTGGTAATTGCCGCACCAGATATATTCCACGCGGTTCACCTTTTTGCCGTTTATCTCCAAATTCATTTGGCCTGCGTCAGCGACGCTGTCGCAGCGCAAAAAGCGCCCGACGTCGAGACGGTCGAAATGGGTGTTCAGAAACAGCAAATCATATCCCGTCATGGATTTGGTCTGCCAGATATCGAACTGATCCGGACGGAAATCGAAAACAAATACGTCATGTCCGTAGGGAAGATTGTAATACATCACCCGGCTGCCCATCGTCCAGTTCATCACGACCAGCGCCTTGGGCCGCGGCGACGGATTTTGCTTCACCGCTTCATCCGCGCGCGCCAGAATTTCCGGATAGCCGTAAATATCGCGGAACGGCGACCGATAATCCGGGAAAGGAACAAATTTGCCCGCGAGCTCCGCGTAAATCAGCAGCAGGACCAGGAGGCTCACGCCCGCTCCGATATAGAGGAAATTTCTTTTCCATTTTTCCGGAGACCTCAACAAGTAAGCTGTCCCGACCGGAATGAAAAGCAGGTAGAAAATCGACGGCCAGTGCGGCAGCGTTTTTTCGGTAACGGAAGTCGCCAGAAAGAAAATCATGATTGTCGCGCCGAACAAAACGGCCAGGCGCAATTCGTCTTCCCTGGCCTTCAGGGCCTGGAAAAAACCGTAGACGGCGACAACAAACAGAAAAGGGCTGTAGGCGCCGAACTGCGCCGCAAGCGACACGAAAAAGTTTTCCAGGCCCTTTGTCAGCGAGCCGAAAACATGGGCGCCCTGGTATTTGAAACTGGCGAAGTCATGAACGGCATTCCAGTAGACTACCGGCGTAATCATCAGTAGAGCAATAACCGCCGCCAGAAACATGTAGGGTGAGAAAAGGATGTCGTATCTTTTTTTGAGCGCGAAAAAGACGAGAAGCGGCGGCACCAGTAAGATGGCCGTGTATTTGGCAAGCCCCATCAATCCCAGAAGAACGCCCAGCCACAGAAAGTCCAGCGGCTTTTTTTCGTTCACCAGGCGCCGGGCGGTGAAAATCAGCGGAAAAACCAGCAACAGCAGGATGGAGTCGGGCAGCAGCATCAGCCCCAGGGCGTTCAGCATAAAGGAGCCGTTGAGCGCAAAAACGGCCCAGAGGGACAGGCGCGCCGACTGCGTCACCCGGAGCATGAACCGGTAGCAGCACCAGGACGTGCCTACAAAAAGAAGAACGGCCGGCAGGCGGGCCAGAAATTCATTGGCGCCGAAAATATAATAAAAGGGAGTATGCAGCCAGCCTACCAGGGGCGGATGGTCCAGATAGCTCCAGTCCAGGTATTCCGCATAAAGAACGTAATGGGCCTCATCCACGCCCAGGCCGAAAAAAGGCGCCACGATCAGGCGAACGAGGGAAAAGCCGCCGATCAGGATCCATATCCGCAGGTCAGTTTTGGGCATGAATGCGCTCCAGATGGGGGGCGATAACGGCAAAGACGTCTTCGGGTTGAATCACCTGCAGGCAGACATTGTCCCGGCAGGCGGTTTTGCGGTGGTTTGCCGCGCTCACGCAGGGAGAGCAGGCGAGTCCCGCAAAAATCGGCGTGGTCCGGCCCAGCGATCCATAAAGCGCCGGCGTTTCCGGACCGAAGAGAACAAAGGTCGGCATGTCCGTCACGGCGGCAAAATGGCCCGGTCCCGAATCGTTGGTGACCATGAATTCGCAAACATTGTAGAGGGCGGGAAGCTCGGCAAAGCGGACTTTCCCCGCGAAATTTACGCACCGGTCGTGGCCGACTTGATTTTTCAGCTCCTCCGCTTCCTCGCGCTCGCGGGGATCGCCGGTGATGAGAACCAGCGCCCGAGGATGCTTTTCCAGAATCATCCGGATCAGCCTTGCATAGTGGGCCGGCGGCCAGCGTCTTTGAATCAGCAGTTCGCTGGCGTTGGGATTGATGAGCACGATTTTATCCTTTTGCGGATCGAATGCGGAATACGAAGAGCGGATGATGTCCCGCACCGCCTCCTTTTCTCCGGCGGAAACCGTCGTTTTGGCCAGGACGAGTTCCCCGGCGGATACCCTGGCCTTGGAATAGGGAACCTCTTCTTTTTCCGCCATGAGGGCGTTCACCAGCGCGATAAAGTTTGCCGCGATATGAATGTGGGGATTATAGGCGACGCGATGGGTAAGAAAACCGCCGCGGTAGAGGCCTTCGTTAAAAAAAGCGTGAAATCCCACTTTCGTCGACGCGCCGGAAAAACCGGTAAGCAGCGCCGTAAAGCGGGAAAACAATTCCAGATCGATGACGGCGTCGATTTTTTTCCGGCGCGTCCAGAAAAAAAATTTCAGCGTGTCCAGCACAAAAAGCAGCATGCTGTTTTCCCGAATGGTATAAATGTTTTCATCCGGGACGGTCTTCAAAAGATCGAGGCTCGCCTTGTTTTTCTTGAAAATGGCAAAGTAAAGACTGGCGCCCGTTTCCCGGCGCAGTTTCCTCATGGCCGGATCCACCAGAATGGCGCTGCCCATTTCCGACAACTCGACGAGCAGAACGTTTGCCGGCGCCCGGCGGGGGGAACTGCCGAACAGACGGCCCAGTTTCACGAGCAGCGTTCCGAGAAAACAGAGGGGAACGCCCGCGTAGTAATCTATCCGGCGCATGGTATCGACTTTCATGATGTGCAAAATTCCCTTCTCTTCGACAGGAAAGCGTTAAAAAATGTGACAGGAATATAGGCAAAATGCCTCCGACTGTCAATAAAACAATACGATGTTGCTCATAAAATCTGTTTTCTGAAGGACGCATGTTTTGCTTGTGCAAAATCATCGATACATGTTAGTTTTCCCAAAAATTTTATGCAGACACCATGAATAAAATTATTCACCGCTACATATTCCGGGAGATTGCCGTCCCCTTCTTCATTATTCTGTTTGTCCTGACATTCGTCCTGCTGATGGGGAAAATTCTCCAGATCATGGACCTGATGGTCAACAAGGGCATCCGTATTGTGGACGTCGGCCATCTGATCGTCCTCATCATGCCCAATTTTCTGCTCTTTACCATTCCCATCGCGCTTCTGGTCTCCATTCTGATCGCCATGGGCCGGTTTTCCGCCGACAATGAAATCACCTCCCTCAAGGCGTCGGGCGTCAGCCTGGTGCAGATGTTCCTTCCCGTGGCCTTTGCCTCGCTTCTGGCTTTCACCTGCGCCATCCTCATCGGATTTTTTCTGGTCCCGCAGAGCAATTTCGCCGTAAAGAAGCTGCTCTTTCAACTGGCCACGCAAAACGCAAGCATCGGCATCAAGGAAAAAGTCTTCAACGCGGACTTCAAGGGCATTTTAATCTACGCCGACAAGATTCCGGTGGACGGCGAATACATGGAGGGCGTGCTGATTTCGGATACCCGCATCATCGGCGAGCCCAACACGGTCCTGGCGAAAAAGGCCTACCTCGTTGCGGATTCCAAACTGATGATCGTCAAACTGCGGCTGGAAAACGGCTCGATTCATACGGTCAGCCCCGACCTGAAAAACTACCGCAAAGTCGATTTCACGTCCTATGATGTCAATCTGGATTTATCCACAACGTTCAGAGCGATTACCGACGAACACAAGTCCAGCACGGACATGACGCTCACCGAGCTTCTGGCGCGGATGCGTGAACCGGGAATGAAAGACGCGGAGGTCCGGGAACTGGCCATTGAAGTACACAAGAAGTTTTCGATCCCCCTGTCCTGCATTTTCTTCGGGTTGCTGGCGCTGCCTTTGGGCATCACCAGCCACCGCGCCGTCAAATCCCGCGGCTTTGCCGTCGGCATCATCATCGTCTCCACCTACTACCTGTTGCGGATCGGCGGTGAAGCCCTGGTGGAAACCGGCCGGCTGGCCCCGGTTGTCGGCGTCTGGACGCCCAATGTTGTTTTCGCCGTTTTGGGCGTGGTCCTTTTTTACCTGTCCGCCAAGGAAATATCCCTCTTCCAGCGGCTTGCCGCTTATGTCCGGGAAATCAGGGACAAAGATGAGGTCAACCGGTGAAACTGCTCGATAAGTACATCCTGAAGGAATTTCTGCGCTTCTTCCTCATCACCTGCGCGACCTTTATCGCGCTTTACCTGATTGTTGATTTTTTCGAAAAAATCCGCATGTTTCTCAGCAATCAGGCCACGCCCGCGCAAATGGCCTCTTACTTTTTTTATTCGATTCCCATGATCGTTTCCCTGACCCTGCCCGCCGCCATTTTGCTGTCCACGCTCCTCACGTACAGTTTCCTGTCCAAATTCAGTGAAATCACAGCCATGAAAGCCAACGGCGTCAGCCTCTACCGCATGGCGCTTCCCGCCTTGGGCGTGGCAATTCTCGTCGGCGTCTTTTTATTTTTCTTCACGGAACTCGTTACGCCGGCTTCCATCCAGAAAACGGAGCATCTCATCAAGGTGGAGGTGCAGAAACAAAAGGCCATGGGATTTTTCAAGCAGGACGAAATCTGGTACCGCGGCCACAACGCCATTTACAATTTTAAAATGTTCGACGTCGAAAAAAACATTCTGCGCGGCATCACGATTCATCGTCTGCATCCCGACTTCACGCTGAAAATGCGCATCGATGCGCGCGAGGCTGCCTGGAAGGACAACCGCTGGATCTTCTCCCATCTGCTCGTGACGACATTCGATGAAAACCGCGCGCCGTCCCTGGAGTGGTCGGAGGAAAAGGTCATCGACATTCGCGAACAACCCGGTGATTTCAAAATCATTCAAAAGGACGCGGAAAAAATGGGGTATTTCGAGCTCAATCGCTATGTCAATAAAATTTCAGCGGAAGGGTACGACGTGGCGCGCTATCGGGTCGACCTGCAGGGCAAACTCGCGTTTCCGTTTGTCTGCGTCATTCTCGTTTTTATCGGCATGTCGTTTTCGGTGCGCTCGGAACGCAGCGGCGGCCTGATGCAGAGTTTGGCCGCCGGAATCTTCATCGGCTTTTCCTACTGGATCGTCCACGCGTTTTGCATGTCTCTGGGACGGTCGGGCATTCTGCCCGTAACACTGGCCGCCTGGGCCTCCAACCTTTTGTTTGCCGGGCTGGCCGCCTATCTGTTTTCCCGCATCCGGACCTGAAACAAAAAAAGCGCCTCTCTCCCTGCCGGGAAGGAGGCGCCTGCAACCGACGGCTTAGTACCGGTAATGATCGGGTTTGAAGGGTCCCTCGACGGGAACGCCCAGGTAAGCCGCCTGTTTTTTCGTTAACTTCGAAATTCTGGCGTCCAGACGCGCCAGGTGCAGCAGGGCGACTTCCTCGTCAAGTTTCTTGGGCAGCGTGTAGACGCCTACGGCGTGCTTCTTCGTGGCCAGTTCGATTTGCGCGAGCGTCTGGTTGGTAAAGCTGTTGCTCATGACAAAACTCGGATGCCCCGTCGCACAGCCCAGATTGACGAGCCGACCTTCGGCCAGCACGAGGATGGATCGGCCGGATTTCAGCGTCCATTTATCCACCTGCGGCTTGATGTTTTCCTTCCGGCAGAACTTGCTTGTTTCGAGGTAATGCATGTCGATTTCGCTGTCGAAATGGCCGATGTTGCAGATAATCGCCTCGTCTTTCATCATCTCCATGTGCTTTCCGGTGATGACGTCGCAGCATCCGGTCGCCGTCACGAAAATATCCGCGTAAGGCGCCGCTTCTTCCAGGGACTTCACCTCGTATCCTTCCATCGCCGCCTGCAGGGCGCAAATGGGATCAACTTCCGTGACGATCACACGCGCGCCGAAGCCGCGCATGGACTGGGCTGAGCCTTTGCCCACGTCTCCGTAGCCGCAGACTACGACAATCTTGCCGGCCACCATGATATCCGTCGCCCGCTTGATGCCGTCCGCCAGTGATTCACGGCAGCCGTAGAGATTGTCGAATTTCGACTTGGTCACGGAATCGTTCACGTTGATGGCCGGAAAAAGAAGTTCGCCCGCCGCCTGCATCTGGTAGAGGCGGTGTACGCCGGTGGTCGTTTCCTCCGAAACGCCCCGGATGCGGGCCGCCGCCTTTTGCCAGCGCGTCGGATTTTTTTTGCAGGATTGTTCCAGGCGCGACAGAATGATGGCCATTTCCCTGTTTTCCGCCTTCTGCCGCAGCAGCTTCGGATTTTTTTCGATTCTGACGCCCTGATGAACAAACAGCGTCGCGTCGCCACCGTCGTCAACGATCAGATCGGGACCCGATCCGTCCGGCCAGGTCAGCGCCTGTTCCGTACACCACCAGTAGTCCTCGAGCGTCTCGCCTTTCCAGGCAAAAACGGCCGCCTTGCCGGCTTTGGCGATGGCCGCCGCCGCGTGGTCCTGCGTGGAAAAAATGTTGCAGGACGCCCAGCGCAGATCCGCGCCCAGAATCTTGAGCGTCTCAATGAGCATGGCCGTCTGAATGGTCATGTGCAGCGAACCCGTGATCTTCATTCCGGCAAGGGGCTTCTGGCGTCCGTACTTTTTCCGCACTGCCATGAGGCCGGGCATCTCGTTTTCCGCGAGCTGCATTTCCTTCCTCCCCCAATCGGCCAGAGACAAATCCGCGACTTTATATTTCAGGTTTTTATCAAGTTCCTGTACGGTCATATTTCCTCCCCCTGTTCATAAGTGATTTTTAACGGCGCTTACCGTTAGCATACCCTGGAAGCGAGTTCAACAGCTTTCCCGTCCGGAGCCCCAAAGACAAGAAAAGCACCCCCGGAAAGCCGCGGAGGTGCTCTTTTTTCAAAAGGTACCCTGAAGAACTACTTGGAAACTTTTTTGATTTTATTTCCGGCATCCACCAGAACGCACTTCGGTTTCCATTTTTTTGCCTCTTCGTCGTCCACCGCAACATAGGTGGCGATGATGACCAGATCGCCCTTGGCAACTTTCCGGGCGGCGGCGCCGTTGAGACAAATCGTTCCCGAGTTGCGCTTGGCCTTGATGATGTATGTCGAGAAACGCTCGCCGTTGTTGACGTCATAGATGTCAACCTGTTCGTAAGGCACCATGTTGGCTTCTTCCATCAGCCGTTCATCGATGGAAATACTGCCCTCGTAATGCAGGTCGGCGTCCGTAACCGTGGCGCGATGGATCTTGGATTTCATCATGAATCTCTGCATGGGTGTCAGTCTTCTCCTGTCTTTAGAATATCACGCCCTGAGCTCTTCGCCCAAAACGGAATTGTCAATCAATCGGGTTTTCCCCACTTTGACGGCCAGAGCCATGACGACTTCCCCTTGAATATCGACGACATCCTCCAGGGTGGCCGTGTCGCATATTTTCACATAATCGATATCGGTGAAGGGCGCGCCGGCAATCAGCCTTTGCGCCTGACCGATGATCACATCCGCCTTTCTTTCACCCGCGGCGTAAAGTTTCTGCGCCAGTTTCAGGGCGCCGACCAGCGTAAGGCCCGAGACCCGTTCTTCCGGGCTCAGATACACGTTGCGCGAACTCATCGCCAGGCCGTCCGGTTCCCGAAACGTCGGCATGCCGACAATTTCCAGGTCCAGATTCAGATCGGTCACCATGCGCCGGATGGCCGCCAGCTGCTGAAAATCCTTTTTCCCGAAAACCGCGCAATGCGGCTTTACGATATTGAAGAGCTTGCAGCAGACGGTGGCGACACCGCGGAAATGCCCGGGACGGGAGACGCCGCAAAGATTTTTTGTCACCTGCCCGACCTCGACATAGGTTTGGTAGCCGGCGGGATACATGTCCTCGTTGGAGGGGCAAAAGATCACATCGACACCGACGCTTCCGGCCATCTGGGCGTCCCGTTCAAAATCGCGGGGATATTTCGAAAAATCTTCTTTGGGGCCAAACTGTGTGGGATTGACGTAAATGCTGACGATGACCTCGTCCGCCAGGCGGCGGGCTTCTCTCATCAGCGAGAGGTGACCTTCGTGAAAGTAGCCCATCGTGGGGACAAAAGAAACCTTCTTCCCGGAAAGTCTGATGTTTTCCGAGTGAGACTGCATTTCTTTTGCGGATTCTATTACTTTCATGCTTTCATAAAAAAAGCCTCTCGCCGCAAGACGAGAGGCTGAACATGTTTTTTTCAGATTTCCTTCGTCTCAGTCCTTTCGGATCCAAGCGTGCGGCACACTAACAGGAAGGTTTTTCTTTGTCAAGAAATTTTTTACAAAAGCCCCCCGGATCGCAACGACTCCGGGGGGCTCTCTATTTTCACAGATCATGATTTTTTTCGCAGCGGCTACAACTCCTTCATTTTTTGTTTCGCTTCCTGATACAGCCTCATGACGCAGATGAAGATCGCCAGAAAGAACAATCCGAACATGAAGTTCGGCGCGGTGCCGAAGTATTCGTCAAGCTTGTACCCCAGCCACAGGAACAGGAAGGAGGCAATCACCATCGCAAATCCCCAGGCCGATATCATCAAAATCCCGCTGAACTTCTGAAACTTCCGGTAGTGGACCATCTTGTGTGTGGCGATCATGGCGCTCTCCTCCTTTCTTGAAATGTCTCTCTCTTTGCGTCTTGCCTTAAAGGCTCACGATCAGGTTACAATGGTTTTCACAACATCAATCACCGGGTTGGTAAAAAGCGCCATCAGAACCGTGTAAAGAGCGAAGGCGCCGACAACTTCCGCCGTGTACATTCTGTTATATTTCCTCTTCAGGCTGACCAGAATCAGTCCGCCCACAATCAGGCAGCCCAACTGGAAATACGGGAAATTGGCCGCTCCCGCCGCCGCATATTCGGCGAATCCAAAGGTTGCCGTTAAAAGAACAACTGCCGCCGCCGCTACGATCGTTCCTACTGTCTTTTTCATGATCTGTTACCTCCTTTGGGAGTCGTTTGTTTTCTTGCCTTTATTCTAATGAAAAGTCCGTGCCAGAATTGTCCCAGCAGGACAAATACATCTGATCGCATTGAATTATCAGAAGATTTTCCGATTCGTCTGCCGACAGTTCCCCCCGGCCGCGCTCGTTGTTTACACCTTCTTCAATGAAATGCTCAAAGCGCCTTGAACGAAACATGGAAAACCGCGCTGAACAGCGTTTACGCAATTTCCATTGACAAGCCTTCGCCAACAGGCTTAAATGCTTTGCAAAATGAGATCGTTTCGCTTTGACAATCGACCGTTCCACAAATAAAGACGCGGCCATGACAACAGCAACGCCACATGAAGGCTCAGAATCTTATACGATTTCTTTCCGGATGCAGGAGCCGAACCTGCTTGTCGGCCTCACGGGCGTCTTCAACCTGAAAAACCTGACGGCCTTCACCGGCGGGATCCGCCGGGAAATCGCCGGCGGGACATTCCAAAGCATCACCATCGACTTTTCCGGCGTGACCTACCTGGACAGCGCCTCAGCGCTCGCTTTCGTACAAATCGAACAGGACTGCGCCCTCCGGGGCATCAGCTGCCATCTGACCAATTTAAACGACGAAGCCAAGGGCATCTTCAGCGTCATCCATGCCGAAGCCCTCACCCGCGCGCCCTTCAAGGAGGAAAACGCTTACGAAGGATTCGTCCGTCGGGTCGGACAGGCCTCCGTGTCTCTCGCCCGCGACTTTGTCAGTTTCGTCACGTTTATCGGCGACCTCCTGGTCGCTCTTTTTTACACGCTGCGACATCCGGGAACCCTGCGGGGCAAAGACGTTCTGTTTTATGTCCAGCGCGCCGGCGTGGACGGCCTGCCCATCGTCGGCCTGATCGGCCTTCTGATGGGGCTCATCATGGCCTTCATGTCCTTTTTGCAGTTTCGCCAGTTCGGCGCCAACATTTACGTTCCGGCGCTGGTCAGCTTTGCGATGATCAAGGAACTGGGCCCGCTCATGACGGCCATTCTGGTCGCCGGTCGTTCCGGCTCGGCGTTTGCCGCGGAAATCGGCACCATGGTCGTCAATGAGGAAGTCGACGCGCTTACCACCATGGGCTTCGATCCGATCCGCTTTCTGGCCGTGCCCAAGGTGCTCGCCACGATCATCGTCGTGCCGATCCTGACGGTTTACGCGGACCTCTTCGGCGTTCTCGGCGGCATGATCATCGGCGTCACGAGCCTGGACCTGACGGTCAAAACCTACATCACCCAGTCGATCCGGACGATCCAGGTCTTCGACGTCGTCACGAGCCTGATCAAGGCCGCCGTCTTTGCCGCGCTTATCGCCGCCATCGGCTGCCAGCGCGGCTTCCAGGTGCGCGCCGGCGCCCAGGATGTCGGCAAATTCACCACCTCCGCCGTGGTTGCCGCGATTTTCCTGATTGTCGTCGCCGACTCGATCTTCGCCATTATGCTGTATTACGTCAAAAGACTCTGAAAGAGGTCCGAACGTGGAGCCGCAACCCATCATCACGGTTAAAAATCTTTCCGCCCGCTTTGGAGACAACGTCGTCTTTGAAAACGTCAGCTTTGAGGTCTACAAAGGCGAGGTGCTGGTCATCGTGGGCGGCAGCGGCTGTGGAAAATCGACGCTGCTTCGGATCATGATCGGACTTTTGAAGCCTTTCGCGGGGCAGGTGCTCTACCAGGGAATGGACGTCACGGCGGCCGAAGAGTCTGAGCTAAACAACTACCGTCAAAACATCGGCGTCCTCTTCCAGTCCGGCGCTCTTTTCAGCTCGATGACCCTCGGCGAAAATATCGCGCTGCCGCTTGCGGAATACACGGACCTGGAGGAAGACGCGATCCGCCGGATCACCAGGATGAAACTGGGAATGGTCAACCTGGCGGGCTATGAAAACCACTATCCGGCGGAGCTCTCCGGCGGCATGAAGAAAAGGGCCGGCATCGCCCGCGCCATGGCGCTGGACCCCCGCGTGCTTTTTCTCGACGAGCTGTCCGCCGGCCTCGACCCGATCACGGCGGTGGAACTCGACGACCTGATCGTCAAAACCAACGAGGCGCTCGGCGCCACCATGGTTATCGTCACGCACGAACTGGAATCTATTTACAAAATCGCACACAGAGTGTTAATGTTGGACAAGACGGCGAAAGGGATGATCGCCGAAGGCACACCGCTTGAGCTCAAGGAGCAGGCGACCGACCCGCGGGTGAAGAGTTTCTTTTTGCGCCAGCTGCCTCCCGCAACGGAAAAACAGGAGTTTTATGACAACTAGAAGCTCAAAATTTCTGATCGGTCTTTTTGTCATCGCCGGCGTGGTCATTCTGGCCGCGGTCATCATCTGGGTCGGCGCGGCCAGGTTTTTCGCCAAGGGCTCGCTTTACGCCGTGTATTTCGACGAATCCGTTCAGGGCCTGCAGCTCGATTCGGCCATCAAATACCGCGGCGTGGAAATCGGCAAGGTCCAGAAAATCGATGTGGCGCCGGATTACCGCCTCATCGAAGTCATCATGAAAATCGACCTGGAAGGCGACCTGCAACACCACACCATCGCCGCGCTGAAAACCGCCGGCATCACCGGCATCGTTTTCATCGAACTCGACCGGATCCGCGAAGGAGAGCTGGCCGGCTCGCCCAAAATCACCTTTAAGTCCGACTATCCGGTTATTCCGTCCCGGCGGTCGGAAATCAGCCGTTTTCTGGCGGATACCGGCGCGATCATGCAGAACATCAAGGACATCGACTTCAAGGGCATTTCCACGAACCTGAAAAATACCACGCAAGCCATCGAGAAGTTCGTGGAAGGCAAGCGCATCAACAACATTATCGAGCATCTGGAATCCACCGCCGCCCATCTCGATGAAATCATCGCGCGCATCAACAAAACCGTTTCCGAAGGGAAAATGAATCAAACGATCGGGGAGGCGCTGGGCGTCTTGTCGGATACCCGCCGGATGATCGACCAGGCCCGGAGAGATATCGACGCCCTGAACTTAAAAGAGAAATCCGAACGGACGGACGCCATCCTGGCCGACATCGACCGGAAAACGAAAATCATCACCGTCGAATTGCAGGACACGTCGGAAAATCTGCGGCTGACCGCGGAAAACCTGCAAAAACTTTCCGAGAGCCTAAACCGGAATCCCTCCGACCTGATTTTTCCCAGACCGGCGCCGCCGCGAAAATCGCTGGAGTAACGAAAGGAAGGATATCATGGACGCTTTTTACCGATCGCTGCGAAACTGCCTGCTGAACCGGCGCATCGTTTTTCTGCCGGCGCTGCTTTTCTGCCTGATTCTGACAATCGGCTGTGTCTCCACCGGCAAGCCGTCCTACAGCATCGAAAAATATCTTCTCAGTTACCCGCCGCCGCCCGTGAGCGGAATGGACCGGCTTTCGGCATCCGTCAAATTCAGCCGGTTTTCCATTGCCGCCGCCTACAATTCCACCGCCATGGCCTTCCGGGGCGACGCCTATAAAATCGACGAATTCAACTACTCACGCTGGGCGGTCAACCCGGCCGACATGATCGGCGACCGGCTGCTTTCCGACATGCGGGAAAGCGGTCTCTTCCGCGCGGTTTTTTCCCGCTACGACGCGGAAGACGGCCGGTATATCCTTACAGGCGGCGTTGACGAGCTTTACCTGCGCATGGACAAGAACGGCAAAACGGCGGTTCTCGGCATCACCGTCGCCTTGTCCAATCCGCGCGAAAAGGAAACCGGCCGACGACTGTTGTATCAAAAGAAATACGTGCGGGAAGAACCGCTGCAAGACGCCTCTCCCCGGGGCTACTGTGAAGCCGCCAGCGCGGCACTGCGGGAGCTTTCCCGCGCGATTATCGGCGACGTTTACGCGGCCGTCCGGGACGCCGCGCCTTTACAATGAGGAATGTCCATGAAGGAAATTGCGATTCAAAGCCGGTCGCGGTGTGAAATGATCGACATCACGGCAGCCGTGCAAAAAGCGGCCGGCGAGGAAAATATCCTCTCCGGCATCGGCGTGGTTTACACGCTCCACACCACCGCCGCCGTAACCATCAACGAAAACGCCGATCCGGACGTCCGCCGGGACATCCTGGCGGCGCTCGAGAGAGCCGTTCCGCTCGTCGCCGATTACCGGCATGCGGAGGGAAATTCCGCCGCGCACGTCAAGTCCTCGCTTGTCGGCGTATCCGAAATGGTAATTGTCGAAAACGGCCGCCTCGTTTTGGGAACCTGGCAGTCCCTCTTCTTTTGCGAATTCGACGGTCCGCGGTCCCGGAAAGTTCTCGTCAAATTCATCACCTGAACGGCCTCCACCTCTTCCTGCGAACTGCGAGCCATGAGCTGCGAGCTGCGAGCTACGAGCTACGAGCTGCCTTTATCACTTCCAGTATCTGACGGTGAAGAAGTCCATTGCTGCCAATGAGCCCCGGCGCGGTGAGCTCCCATTTTTCACCCCGCAGGTCCGAAACGACGCCGCCCGCTTCGGAAACCAGCAGGCAGCCGGCGGCCGTGTCCCAGGGTTTGAGCTTCAGCTCCCAGAATCCGTCCAGCCTTCCCGCAGCCAGATACGCCAGGTCCAGCGCCGCGGCCCCGGGACGCCGGATGGCCTGCGCCTGAACGATCAGCGCGGCAAAGAAATTCAGATTGTTGTCCTTACTCACCCGAATATCATAGGGAAAGCCGGTCGCAAGCAGACTGGCCGACAGCGTTGCGACGGAAGAAACGCTAAGCTTTTTCCCGTTGAGATACGCGCCTTCGCCCCGCCGGGCCCAGAACAGCTCGTCGCGGAGCGGATCGTAAACCACGCCCATTTCAACGGTTCCTTCCCGTTCGAGAGCGAGCGAAACGCAAAAGAAAGGGAATCCGTGGGCAAAATTGGTTGTCCCGTCCAGCGGATCGACAATCCAGCGCATGGCCGCCCGTTTGTTTTTCTCCGCCGATTCCTCGGACAAGACTCCATGCTCCGGATAGCGGCGGGCGATGCGTTCAAGGATCAGTTCCTCCGACATTTTGTCCGCCTCCGTCACCAGATCGATGTCTCCCTTGTAGTAAACGGCATTCTGCCCCGTCAGCTTTTCGCGCAGCAGGCTTCCCGCCTCGCGCGCCAGACTCCGGGCAAATTCCGAAATCTCCTTCATCGGGCTTGCTCCTTTGTAAATGTCATCGAAAAGTTTAAACCATAAAGCACAGGAAAAAGTAAGAATAATCTTAAAAGTTGCGCTGCATGGGAAATAGTGATAGACAGGCAAAAAAATGTATATTTGTGACAGGTTAATGACGACGGAACAAAATACTGATACTCCTTTTGGATATTTAAAAACCGCGCGGGAAAGCCTGGGGCTGACCCAGAAGGAACTTTACGAGCGCACGCGGATCAGTGTGTTTAACCTGGAGGCAATCGAAAAAGGCGATTTTCATCTGCTGCCGGTCCCGATTTACACGCGAAACTTCATCAAAACCTACGCGGACGCTCTGGGCGTGGACGGCAAGCCGGCTTTGCAGCGCTACGAAGACTACCTGCAGTCCCTGCAGATGAAAGCCAGGGCGCAGGCGGTCCAGCAGTCCGAGCAGGCGCCGCTGGCCATGAAACTGCACCGCTACAAAACCTTTTTGTGGATCGCCTGCATCATCCTGGTTTTCGCGGCCGTTTCCTTTTTCGTCAGCATGGCCAATCGAACCGGTGAGGACGAACTGCTGAAGACCGAAGCCGTCCCGGAAACACCCGTCGGCCAGGCGACCGCCGGTCCGGTTCGCGAAGCGGGAGGCCTTCCCCTGGCCGGCGATGTGCGGGAAATCATTTCCCCCGGTCCGGTTTTCGACGTAAAACAACAGGCGGCGCCCGCCGTGGGAATGCCCGTTACCGGCGAGGCCCGCAGCGAAGAACGGACCGAACCGTCCGTTGCGGAGGAAGAGCAGTCGTCGCTGATGATCCGCGCGGGCGAAGAAACCTGGATCCGGATTCAGCCTGACGACAAAGAAGCGTTTCAGGTGCTGTTGAAACCGGGAGAAACGGTTTCCTACAAGGCGGCGCGGTTTAACATTGATGTGGGCAATGCCGGAGGCATCCGGCTGCAATTAAACGGAAAAAATATTGATAATTTAGGAAGGCGGGGCGAAGTGATTCATCTGCGCCTGCCCTGAAAAAAAAAGAAAGAGGTAAAAATATGTTTGGAATAGGTGTACCGGAATTACTGATCATCCTGGTGATTATCCTTATTATTTTCGGCGTCGGAAAATTGCCGGAGATCGGCTCTGCCCTGGGCAAAGGGATCAAGAATTTCAAAAAGTCCGTTTCTACCGAGCAGAATGACAGCGCCGCGCCGGCGAAAAAAGAAGAGGATAAATAAAAACATTTCAGGGCCGGCACTGAAAAGGGTTTTCCTCCTTGAAAGTGTCGGCTCTTGATGGTTTAAAAAGGAACATCTTCCAGCGGCGTTCCACCATTGGGCGCGTAGGACGCCTCCGGCGACGCATCGGCGCCGGCCTTGGTCTGCCCCTTGGAATCCAGCATTTTCATGTCGTTGGCGACAATTTCCGTCGTGTTGCGCTTGACGCCTTCCTTATCCTCCCAGGCGCGGGTTTGAATCCGCCCCTCAATGAAAATCAGCTTTCCCTTGACCAGGTAATTTCCGCAGATTTCCGCCAGTTTGCCGAAGGTGACAATCCTGTGCCATTCCGTTTTCTGGACTTTTTCTCCGTTTTTATCCTTGTAGGTTTCGTCGGTGGCCATCGTGAAATTCGTCACCATCGTGCCGTCCGGCGTATAACGGACTTCCGGGTCCCTGCCCAGCCTGCCGACTAAGATCGCTTTGTTGACCATATTCTCCCCCCCTAAAAATTGAAGTGCCCGCATCATACATAAAACTTAAGCGCAGGCAAACACATTTTTACAGGCGCCAAAGGGAGGATTTGCCGGATGCCTCGCACCGATCTCCGGTAAATCCGCAACGGCGTCTTCTTTTTTAAGCAAAATCCGGGCGCGGCGGAAAGGCTCCCTCGTCAACCGGCCGGCGACGCCGCGCCCCGGCCGACAATCATGCTTGACTAATCGGATAAAAAAATATAGTCAAGTTGACTTTTAAAAAGTGGAGAAACTATGGAAGAAAATGATCTTTTAAAGGTTCGCCTGGAAAAAATCGCGGCCTTGAAAACGGCCGGCGTGGATTTATACCCCAATGACGCCAAGCCCTCACATACAACGGAAGAAATTCTCACCCGCTTCGGCGGGGCGGACAGTGAAAGCCTCGCTGCACTTTCGGAAAAATTTTCGCTTGCGGGACGGCTCATGGCCGTGCGCAGCTTCGGCAAGGCGGCCTTCGTCAAGATTCAGGACCGCAAAGGCCGACTGCAATGCTACGTGGCGAAAAACCTTCTCAGCGAAGAGGACTTTTCCCTGTTTAAAAAGCTGGATGTCGGCGATATCGTTTATGTTTGCGGAAAACTGTTCCGGACCAAGACCGCTGAGCTGACGCTCGAAACCGAAAGCCTGCGGCTCATGGCCAAATCCATTCATCCCCTGCCCGAAAAATGGCACGGGCTTACCGATATCGAAACCCGCTACCGGCAGCGTCACCTGGATCTCATTTCCAATCCGGCGGTGAAGGAGATTTTTGTCCGCCGCAGTTTGATCATCAAACTGATCCGCCAGTTCATGGACCGGCACGATTTTCTGGAAGTGGAGACGCCCATGATGCAGGCGCGGGCCGGCGGCGCCGTTGCCCGGCCGTTCAAGACGCATCACAACGCGCTCAACCAGGATTTGTATCTGCGCATCGCGCCGGAGCTTTATCTGAAGCGTCTGGTCACCGGCGGTCTGGAAAGAGTTTACGAAATCAACCGCAACTTCCGCAACGAAGGAATTTCCACGTTTCACAATCCCGAATTCACGATGATGGAATTCTATCAGAGCTATGCGACCTACGAGGATCTGATGGCCTTCACGGAAGAGCTGTTTGCGTTTCTCGCGCAAAATGTGTTCGGCAAACTTTCCTTCACCTACCAGGGAACCTCCATCGACCTCGCGCCGCCCTGGCGCCGCCTGGCGGTGAAGGACGCGCTTTTGGAAATCGCGGGCATGGAACCCGCGGATCTTTCGGACGCCGCCCGGGCGCTGGCTTTTGCCCGCAACATCGGCTGCGACGTCAAGGACACGGACCCGCTGGGAAAGATTCTGATGGCCGTCTTCGATGAACGCGTCGAGAAAAAGCTGATCCAGCCTACGTTTGTCACGCAGTATCCGGTCGCCGTCTCTCCCCTGTCCCGCCGGTCCAACACCGATCCGGACATTGTCGACCGGTTTGAGCTCTACATTTCCGGACGGGAAATCGCCAACGCCTTTTCGGAGCTGAACGATCCGGCCGATCAGCGCGACCGCTTTGTAGCGCAGCTAAAAGAGCGGGAAGCGGGCGATGACGAAGCGCATGAAATGGATGAGGATTACATCCGGACGCTGGAATGCGGCATGCCGCCGACGGCGGGGGAAGGCATCGGCATCGACCGGCTGATCATGCTCTTTACCGATTCCGCGTCGATTCGGGACGTCATCCTGTTCCCGCTTCTGAGAACCAGGCAGGAATAACAGGCCCCGGGCCAAACCGGCCGGTCAAGCGACGATTTTCCGACAGGACATGATTAAATGCCTTACGAATTTTTTATCAGCAGACGATACATGAGGGCGAAGCGCAAGCAGGTGTTCGTTTCGATCATCACGTTCATCTCGATCCTGGGAATCTTTCTCGGCGTCGCCGCGCTCATTATCGTGCTGGCCGTCATGAACGGTTTCGAGGAAGACCTGCGCAGTAAGATTCTGGGCATCAAGTCCCACATCGAAGTAACGGCCAACATGGGCGGCCCGATGAAAAACTATTCGGCCGTCCGCGCGGAAATCGACAAAACCCCGGGGGTGGTCGCCTCCACGCCTTTCATTTACACGCAGGCGATGATGCGCACCGGCAGCGACGGCGTCACCGGCGTCGTCATCCGCGGCCTGGACACCGAAAGCGCGCCGAAGGTTCTCAACCTGGGAAAAATCCGGGAAGGCCGGCTCGCGGATCTCAATGCGCTGCCGGAGGACATTCAAAAAGAACTCTCTCCGGAAGACCGCACTCTCTCCGGCATCATGATCGGCAGGGAAATGGCCCGCAACATGGGCGTTTTTCTTTACGACACGATTGCCATCATTTCTCCGGTGGGCGGCATCGCGACACCCATGGGCATGGTGCCCCGGATGAAGAAATTCATCGTCGTCGGCATTTTCGAATCGGGTTTCTACGAATACGATTCCACCCTCGCCTTTCTGTCGCTCAAAAGCTGCCAGGAGTTTCTGGACATGGGCGACGCGGTTTCGGGCATCGACATCGTCGTGGACGACATCTACAAAGCGGACGCCATCGCCCGCAACATCCAGTCGCACCTGGGCTTTCCCTTTTTCGCGCAAAACTGGATGCAGATGAACAAAAACCTGTTTTCCGCCCTCAAGCTGGAAAAGCGCGTCATGTTCATTATTCTGAGCCTGATCGTCCTGGTGGCCGCCTTCAACATCATCAGCGCGCTCATCATGATCGTCATGGAAAAAAACAAGGACATCGCCGTTTTGAAATCGATGGGGGCCACGTCCGCCACCATCATGAAAATTTTCATCTATCAGGGGCTGATCGTCGGTGTGGTCGGCACGTTCTTCGGTTCCATCGCGGGGCTGGCGGTGGCGCTCAACCTGCAGAAGATCTCTTCTTTCGTAGAACGGATCTTCAATTTCAAGATTCTGCCGGGCGACGTGTACTACTTAAGCGAGCTGCCCTCCAAAGTCAATTACGGCGACGTGGTCGTTATTGTTCTCGGCACGCTCGCCATTTGTTTTCTATCCACAATATATCCTTCGCTCAGAGCTTCCAGGCTGGACCCGGCGGAAGCGCTGCGGTACGAATAAACCGGGTCAGAAGATGGGCGGCATGATTATTCTGACGAACTTATGCAAGACGTTTATCAAAGACGGCAACAGGATTGAGGTCTTGCGGAATTTGAATCTGGAAATTAAAAAGGGCGATTCGCTTGCCGTCGTCGGCGTGTCCGGCGCGGGCAAGAGCACGCTCATCCACATTCTCGGCACGCTCGACCACCCGACCTCGGGAACGCTTTCCATCGCCGGCAACAACGTTTTTGAGTGGAGTGAAAAGAAAATCGCCGCGTTTCGCAACCGGACCATCGGGTTTGTTTTTCAGTTCAACAACCTGCTGCCGGAGTTTACCGCGCTCGAAAACACGATGATGCCGGCCTTGATTGCCGGGCTTCCCCGCAGGGATGCCTCCCGGAAAGCCGGGGATCTGCTCGCGGAAGTGGGCCTCGAACACCGGCTCCGGCACAAACCGGGCGAGCTTTCCGGCGGAGAACAGCAGCGCGTCGCCATCGCCCGCGCGCTGGTCATGGAGCCGGAAATCCTGCTCGCGGATGAACCGACGGGAAACCTTGACACGGAAACGGGAAAAAAGATAGAAGACATCCTGGTAAATTTAAATACAGGGAAAAACATCACATTGATGGTTGTGACGCACAACAAACTTCTCGCCGACAGGATGTCCGGCAGAATCGGTCTGCGCGACGGGGAAATTTATGATTTGTAGCAAAAAAACGCTTATCGCCTTTTTTCTGATTTTTCTTTTGCCGCTCTGCCTTCTTTCGCAAGCCCGGGCCGAAACTCCCCGCAAGCTCGCCGTTTTGCCTTTTCAGGTTTACGCCGGCGCGGAAGGCGGCCTCCTGGCGGAAAGCTTCGGCGATCAGCTGACCCGGCAATTGCAGCGGGAAGCCAGGGTGTCGGTTGTTCCGGCAGGCGGGTATGCAACAGGCGGCGCGCTGAACAATACGGAGGCCGTGGCGGCCGGAAAAGCCCTGGGCGTGGATTACGTCGTCACGGGCGCCATCACGCAGTTCGGAGAAACCCTGAACATTGACGCGCAGATCATCGACGTCGCGCGGGAAACCGCCCTGTCCCCCGTCTCCGTCCACGGCAGGGGAATGGATGCGCTGGCGCAGGAGCTCAAAACGGAGATCCTCGCCCGCACGGGGCTTCTGGACAAGATCGTACGGATCGACATTACCGGCAACCGCAAGATCGCCGTGGACGCCATTCGACAGCAGCTGCGCAGCAAGGCCGGCAACCCGCTCAACGCCGACGACATCACCGAGGACATCAAAGCCATCTTCAAAATGGGATTCTTTCTGGACGTTCGGGCCGACGTGACGCCGGAGGGAGAGGGAAAAGTCCTGACCTTCACGGTCATCGAAAAAGGGCTCATCTCGGAAATCCGCCTGGTCGGAAACAAGGCGCTGGACCGCGATGATATTCTGGGCGCCATGTCGGTGAAGACCCGGCAAAGCCTGAATCAGGAAAAAGTCAAAGAAGACATCCAGAAAATCAAGGCGCTTTACACCACCAAAGGCTATTACAACGCCGAAATCACCGACCGCCTGGAAAAAGACGGGCAGAAAGACATCGTCCTGGTCCTCGACATCAAGGAAAACGACCGCATTTACATTCGGTCGATTGAATTCGAGGGCAATGAAACCTTCACCGACAAGGAACTGGTCAACATGATGACCACGACCAAGCGCACGCTGATCGGGTTCATCACGGACACGGGCATTCTGCAACCCCAGCAGCTTCGGCAGGACATCCAGAAACTGAACGGTTTTTATTACAACAGCGGCTTCGTGAACGCCCAGGTCGGCGAACCTGTGATCACGCACGACGCCAAGGGCATTTACATCAAAATCGCCGTCAAGGAAGGCAAGCGCTTCAAAATCGGCAAGGTCGAGATTTCGGGCGACCTGCTGCAAAAGCCAAGGACGGAGCTGTACGCGGGACTGAAAACAAAAACCGCCGCCTTTTACGACCGGGAAGCGATCCTCAAAGACATGGAAATGATCACGACGGCCGCCAACGACGAGGGGTACGCGAACGCCGACGTCAATCCGAAAATCTCCTCCAACGAAAAGGATCAGCTGGTGGATGTGAACTTCCAGCTTACGAAGGGCGAACTCGTTTACATCGCCCGGATCGGCATTTCCGGCAACACCACCACCCGCGATAAAGTGATCCGCCGCCAGCTTTCCATTGTGGAGGGAGATCTTTACTCCTCGAGCAAGCTGAAAAACAGCTACGGCAACCTCAACCAGATGCGCTATTTCGAGGAAGTCGATTTTCAGACGCAGAAGACCGGCGACAACAAGGTGGACATCAACATCCGGGTCAAGGAAAAGAACACCGGCATGTTCATGGTCGGCGCCGGATACAGCGCCGTGGACCAGGCGGTCATCATGGCGCAGGTCGTTCAGAACAATTTCCTGGGCTACGGGCAAACCTTAAGCCTCCGGGCGTCGCTGGGCTCCAAAACCAACAACTACGAGCTGTCGTTCACGGAGCCGTTTTTGTTCGACCTGCCCCTGTGGTGCAAGGCGGACATCTGGAAATACTCCAAGGAATACGATTCCTACACACTCGATACCCGCGGGGCCGGCCTGACGCTGGGCTATCCGCTGTGGTGGAAAATCATCGGCTACGTCGGCTACAAGTTCAGCATAGACAATATTCAGGACGTCAATCAGGCGACCGCCTCCTATTATATCAGAAGCCAGGAAGGCGAACGGACCACCAGTTCGGTGACGCTGGCGCTGAGCTACGACTCGACCAACGACGCGATGTTCCCGAGCAAAGGCATCAAGGCCACCGTCTCCGTCCAGCACGCCGGCATGCCGCTCGGCGGCAACGCGAAATTCACGAAATACACCGGCTCTCTTGCCGGTTACTATCCGCTCTTCTGGGACATGGTCATCGGCGCGAAAGGCCGCGTCGGTTATCTGCAGAACAACGACGACAACGACAACCGGATTCCCCTCTACGAAAGATACGTGCTGGGCGGCATCAACTCCCTGCGCGGTCTGCGCTACGTCGGGCCGGTCGATTCGGGGACCAGCGACGTCATCGGCGGTACGACCATGATGACGTTCAGCCTGGAACTGGTCTTCCCGCTCATCAAGAACGCGGGTATGAAAGGCGTCGTCTTTTACGACGCGGGCAACACGTGGAACGGGGGCTACTATTTCGACGATTTGAGAATGACCTGCGGCGCGGGCGTCCGCTGGTATTCGCCGATCGGTCCGCTGCGCCTGGAGTACGGCTACGTCCTGGACCGCCGCGGCCTGAACGACGACGCCGCGGGCCGTTGGGAATTCACCCTCGGCATGTTTATGTAACAAGCAGTGAACGTCGCCTCGAGATGCCGGCCGTCGCAACCTGATGCCCTGAAGGGCGCGCGAGGCCGCAAGACCGGCAGAACAGACGCACGCCATTGCCGCACCGTCAATAAAAGAAGAGAGGAGATTGCAAAATGAAGAAAAATCTGTGTCTGGTTGCAGGATTGTTCCTGCTGATTTTCGTATGGGCGAACACGGGCTTCGCCGCTGACAAGATCGGTTTTGTCAATATGCAGGAGGTGATTCAGAATTCCGCCGCCGGAAAAAAGGCCGCCGAAGAATTCAAGGGACTTTTGGCCAAGAAACAGGAAAGCATCAAGGCTGCGGAAAGCGAACTCAAAAAGATGAAAGACGAGCTCGACAAACAGGCGTCGGTCATGACGGCCAGCGCCCGCAGCGACAAGGAAACCGCCTATCAGAGAAAACTGCGCGACTACCAGATTCTGGTCGACGACACCAACAAGGAACTGCAGAAGCGCGACCAGGAATATTCGCAGAAACTGATTCCCGACATCCTGAAGACCGTCCGGGCCATCGGCGAAAGAGAAAAGTTCACGCTCATCATGGATTACAGCACGATGCCCGTTCCCTACCACGACAAGGCCGCGGACGTGACCAAGAAAATCATCGAAGAATACAACAAAGCGCAAAACGCCAAGAAGTAAAAAAGGCCATGAAAAAAAGCGTTGCGGAAATAGCCGCCCTCGTCGGCGGCAGCGTCTGCGGGGAGGAGAAGGCCCTGATCGCAAACATCCGGCCGATTGACCAGGCCGGGGAATCCGATCTCACGTTCATCGCCAACCCCAAGTATTTCAAAATGCTCGAAACGACGCGGGCGGCGGCCGTTCTGGTCCCGCCCGGCACCGTCGCGCCGGAAAAAACCCTGATTGTCGTGGCCGATCCCTACGCGGCCTTCGCGAAACTCATGGCGGTCTTTTATCCGATCGACCACGGTCCGGCGGGCGTCAGCCCGGACGCCTGCATCGGGGAAGGCGCCGTCGTCTCTCCGGAAGCGACCATTCTGCCCCGGGCGGTCATCAGCCGCGGGGCCCGGATCGACCGGGGCGCCGTCATCTATCCCGGCGTCTACATCGGCCCGAACGCCTGCGTGGGCGAGGAATCGATTCTGTACGCCAATGTGACCGTTTATGCGGGCTGCATCATCGGCAAGCGGGTGATTCTCCACTCGGGCGTCGTCATCGGCGCGGACGGCTTCGGCTTTGCCGAACCGGGCGCGGGCAACGCCAAGATCCCCCAGGTCGGCATCGTCCAGATCGACGACGACGTGGAACTGGGCGCCAACACCACCGTGGACCGGGCCACTTTGGGAAAAACCTGGATTCAGCGCAACGTAAAGGTGGACAACCTCGTCCAGATCGCCCACAACGTGGTCATCGGCGAAAATTCGGCCATCGCCGCCCAGACCGGCATTTCGGGCTCGACCAAAATCGGCAAAGGCGTCGTCATCGGCGGACAGGTCGGCATCGTCGGACACATTTCCATCGGCGATCACGCCATGATCGCGGCGGCGTCCGGCATCCACAAGGACATTCCGGCGGGAATGGTGGGCGGCGGAAGGCCTTTCCAGACTTACAAGGAGTGGCTGAAAGTGGAATCGAGCAAAATCCGTCTGCCCGAATACCGCGCCAAGCTCGACAAACTGATCCGGCAGGTGGAAGCGCTGGAAGGAAAAATTTCAAAAGCGGGGGAACACAAGACATGAACATTCATTCCACGGCAATTGTCGCACCGGACGCCAGGATTGCAGAGGGCGTGGAAATCGGCCCCTACAGCGTGATCGGCCGGGACGTCGCCATCGGCAAAAACACCGTCATCGGGCCGCACGCGGTCATCGAAGATTTCACGCAGATCGGCGAGAACTGCCGGATCTTTCAGTTCTGCTCCATCGGCGCGTTGCCCCAGGATCTGAAATTCGGCGGCGAAAAGACGCGGGTCGTCATCGGCAACTACAACACCATCCGCGAGTTCGTCACCATTCATCGCGCCACCTCCGCCGACGAAGGCGTCACGCGCCTGGGAGACCACAACCTGATCATGGCCTACGCGCACGTTGCCCACAACTGCATTCTGGGCGATCACATCATCATGTCCAACGTCGCGACGCTGGCCGGCCACGTGCAGATCGAAGACTACGCCATCATCAGCGGGCTCACCGGCATCCACCAGTTTACGCGCATCGGCGCGCACTCCATGATCGGCGGCGCGTCCGCCGTCGTCAAGGACGTTCCGCCCTACACCATCGCCAACGGCAACCGCGCCAAGCTCTTCGGGCTCAACCTGATCGGGCTCAAAAGACGCGGCTTTGCGGACAATGCGATCGAGGCCCTCAAAGACGCCTACCGGATCATCTTCCGCTCCGATCTGCTTCTCGAGGTCGCGCTGGAAAAGGCGCAAAAGGAAGTGGAGGACTGCCCCGAGGTGCGGCACTTTATTCAATTTATCGAAGACTCCAAAAGAAGCATCTGCCGTTAGAAAGAGAAGGATGATGAAAACGGAAAAGACGATTCGAGTGGGCGTGGTCGGCATCGGCCACCTGGGCGCCTATCATCTGCAGAAATACGCCAAGATCGACGGGTGCGACATCACCGCCGTCTCCGACACTGCGCCGGAACGGGCCGCCAAAGCGGCCGAGCAGTACGGCTGCGCGGCGTTTGCCGACCACCGCGACCTTCTCGGCAAGGTGGACGCCGTCAGCATCGCCGTTCCGACCGGTTTCCATCACGCGGTCGCGCGGGACTTCCTCGCGGCGGGCGTGGATGTGCTCATTGAAAAGCCGCTTTGCGCCACCGTGGCGGAAGCGGACGATCTGCTCGCGCTTTCGGCCGCGAAGGGCTGCGTGTTCCAGGTCGGTTTCGTGGAGCGCTTCAACCCGGCCGTAATGGCCCTCGAAAAAGTGATCACGCGGCCGGTCTTCATCGAAGTCCACCGGCTGCATCCGTTTTTTGAACGCGGCACGGACGTGGACGTCATTCTCGATTTGATGATCCACGATCTGGACATCATTTTGAAATTCGTCCGCTCGCCGCTCACCTCCGTCGAAGCGGTGGGCGTTCCCGTGCTGTCGGACAAAATCGACATCTCGAACGTGCGCCTGTCGTTTGCCTCCGGCTGCATCGCCAACGTGACGGCCAGCCGCATCAGCGCCAAGACGATGCAGAAGCTGCGCTTCTTCGGGCCGGAAGGCTACCACGCCGTGGACACCCGCAAGCGCGAAATCCTGTCGCTCGGCAGGGCCGCCGGCCCCGACGGCAAGCAGCAGATCGTCCAAAACAATATCGACGTCGGCGACCACGATCCGCTGGAAGAAGAAGTACGGTCGTTTGTCGCCTGCGTGCGGACGCGCTCCACACCGATCGTATCGGGCGAGGAAGGCCGAAGGTCGCTTGCGCTGGCCGAAGAAATTTTACGCAAAATGAAAACGCACGAGGATCTTCCCCTATGATTCCCATGGTCGATTTGAAAAGACAGTACGCCCGGTTGAAAAACCGGATTAACCAGGCGCTTGGCGAGGCGCTGGAACAGACACAGTTCATCCTGGGTCCCAACGTCGGAAAGCTCGAAGAGGAAGTGGCGGACTACCACAAGTTGCCTCACGCCATCGGCTGCGCCAACGGCACCGACGCGCTTCTCCTGGCGTTGCGCGCCTGCGGCATCGGCCCCGGCGACGAGGTTATCACCACGCCCTTCACGTTCATCGCCACGGCGGAAGTCGCGGCCCAGATCGGCGCGCGCGCGGTTTTCGTCGACATCTGCCCGGACACCTTCAACATCGATCCGGACAAGATTGAAGCCAAGATCTCGCCCCGCACCAAGGCAATCGTTCCGGTGCACCTGTTCGGCCACCCCGCCGACATGGATCCGATTCTGGCGATCGCGAAAAAGCACGGCCTTTTCGTCATCGAAGACTGCGCGCAGGCCTTCGGCGCAACCTACCGGGGCCGGACCGTCGGCGCCTTCGGCGACCTGGGCTGCTTCAGCTTTTTCCCCAGCAAAAACCTGGGCTGCTACGGCGACGGCGGCATCGTGATCACCGGCAGCGAGACCCTGGCCGCCAAAGTCAGAATGCTGCGCAACCACGGCAGCGCCGTGCGCTACTACCATTCGGAAGTCGGCTACAACAGCCGCCTCGACGAGCTTCAGGCCGCCATCCTGCGCGTCAAGCTCCCGGAAATCGACGAGGCCAACGACGCGCGCCGGCAAAACGCCGCGGCCTACTGCAAAGCCCTGGCCGGACGGGATATCCTCCTGCCGTCCGAGCGGCCGGACTGCCGCCATGTCTATCACCAGTTCACCCTGCGCGTTAAAAACCGCCAGGCCGTCGCCGACGCGCTTACCGCCGCGGGGATCGCCTCCGCCGTTTACTACCCGGTGCCCCTGCACCGGCAGGAGGTCTTTGTCCGGATGTACGGTCCGCAGGAAAGCCTGCCCGTCGCGGAAACCTGCGCCGCGGAAGTGCTTTCCCTGCCGATGTTTCCGGAGCTGACGGCGGAGGAAATCCGCCGGATAACCGATGTGATCCGCAATGTCCGTTTCTGAAAGCCACACCGGCCACACGCCGAAAGTTCTGATCGTCGCCGGAGAAGCGTCCGGCGATTTGCACGGTTCTTTTCTCGTCCGGGAAATGCTCGCTCTTTGTCCCGGTCTGCACTTTTACGGCATCGGCGGCAGCAAAATGAAAGAGGCGGGCGTGCACCAGCTTGCCGACGCGGCGGACATCGGCGTGGTCGGCGTGACCGAAGTGTTTGCCAAGCTCGGCGCCTTCCTCACCATCATCGCCAAAATCCGCAAATCGATGGACCAGATGAAACCGAACCTGGTGATCCTCATCGACTTCCCCGATTTCAATCTCAACATCGTCGCGCGCGCCGCCAAAAAAAGGGGCATCAAGGTATTTTACTACATCAGCCCGCAGGTCTGGGCCTGGCGCGAAGGACGCGTCAAACAGATCAAGCGGCTGGTGGACAGGATGGCCGTCATTCTGCCGTTCGAAGTCGATTTTTACGCGGGGCACGGATTTGCCGTCGACTACGTCGGCCATCCCCTGCGCGACACGGTAAAAAGCGAACTCGCGCCGGCCGCGGCCAGGCGGGAATTCGGCCTTGCAGAAACGACGACGACCGTTGGGCTTTTGCCGGGCAGCCGGACGGCGGAAATTCAAAAGCTCCTGCCGGAAATGATGAAGGCGGCAGAGATCATCTCCCGCCGAATTCCGGAGGTTCATTACATTTTGCCGCTTGCGGACACGCTCAATCAGGGCGACGTCGAACGCATCATCTCTGCCGCGAAAATTCCCGTCCGGATCGTTCCGGGGCGCACCTGCGATGTGCTTGCCGCCTGCGATCTGGCCATCGTCACGTCCGGCACGGCCACGCTGGAAACCGGCCTCATGGGCGTGCCCATGGTCATTATTTACAAGCTGTCGCTTTTTTCGGCGATCATCGGCAGGCTGTTCATCAACCCCAGGCACATCGGCCTGGTCAACATCATTGCGGGCCGGACGGTCGCGCCGGAGCTGATCCAGCTTGACGCCACCGGCGCGCGCATCGCCGCCGAGGCGCTCGCGATTTTACAAAACGAATCAAAAAAGCAGGCGATGATCGCCGATCTGGCCGCCATCCGCGAGCGTCTGGGCGAACCGGGCGCCGCAAGAAGGGCTGCGCAAATCGCCTGCGATATGCTATAGGAAAAAATTATGGAAGCTTTTAAAAGATTGCTGTTGATGACCAAGAAGTACTACCTGCGATTCATCCTAGCCGCCATCTGCATGGTCATTGCCGGCGGCCTGCAGTCCGCCCTGCCGCTCGTTTCCAAGCCGGCCATCGACGAAATCTTCGTCAGCAAGGACATGAGCGCCCTGACCTGGATTCCCTTTGCCATCGTGGGCATCTTCCTGTTCAAGGGCCTGTGCAACTACGGGCAGAACATTCTGATGAGCTCGATCGGCCTGCGCATCGTCGCGGATCTGCGCAACAAACTCTACGAATGCATCCAGCGCCAGTCCCTGTCTTTCTTCACCGGACACCCGACAGGCATGCTCATGTCGCGCATCACCAACGATGTGCTCTCCGTCCAGTCCGCCGCTTCCGAAGCGGTCACCGCGCTGGTGAAGGACACCTTCACGCTCGTTTGCCTGGTCGGCGTCATCTTTTACATGGACTGGAAGCTGGCGCTTCTCGCCATGATCGTTTTTCCGCTCACCGTTTATCCGATCGCCTGGTTCGGCCGGAAAATGCGCAAGGTCACAACCTCCACGCAGATCACCATGGGCACGCTCAATTCGCTTTTGCAGGAGACCATCGCGGGCACCCGCATCGTCAAGGCGTTCTGCATGGAGAAATACGAAAGCGACCGGTTTGGCGCCGAAAACGAACGGCTCTTCAAGCTGAACATGAAAACCGTCACCATCAACGCCATTTCGAGTCCGCTCATGGATTTCCTGGGCGGCCTGGGCATTGCGGCGGTCATCTTCTACGGCGGCTACAACGTGGTGCAGGGCTATTCCACCCCCGGCACCTTCTTCTCCTTCATTGCCGCGCTTCTGATGCTTTACGAGCCGGTCAAACGCCTCACCAACGTCAACAACACGATCAACCAGGGCATCGCGGGAGCCGACCGCATTTTCAGCATCATCGACCGGGTGCCGGACATCATCGACAAGACGGACGCCCAGGCGCTGCCGCCCATTCAAAACAGCATCGACCTGCAAAACGTGAGCTTCCGCTATGAAGAAAAGCCGGTGCTGAAAAATGTCAACCTCACCATCCGGGCGGGCGAAGTCGTCGCGTTCGTCGGCATGAGCGGCGGCGGCAAGACCACGCTGGTCAATCTGATTCCCCGCTTTTACGACGTCTCCGAAGGCCGCGTCCTGATCGACGGCTTAGACATTCGCGACGTCACGCTTTCGTCGCTGCGCGGCCAGATCGCCATCGTGACCCAGCAGACCATCCTGTTCAACGACACGGTCCGCAACAACATCGCCTACGGCGACATCTGCACGACGGAAGAAGAAATTTACAAGGCCGCCAAAGCCGCCAACGCCCACGATTTCATCATGAAGCTGCCCAACGGCTACGACAGCAACATCGGCGAACTGGGCACGAAGCTCTCCGGCGGCGAAAAGCAGCGCATCTCGATTGCGCGGGCGCTGCTCAAGGACGCGCCGATCCTGATTCTGGATGAAGCGACGTCTTCGCTGGATACGGAAGCCGAAATCGAAGTGCAGGACGCGCTGGACAATCTGATGAAAGGCCGCACCACGCTGGTCATCGCGCACCGGCTTTCCACCATCCGCAACGCCGACCGGATCATCGCTCTCGTCAACGGGGAAATCGTCGAAGAGGGCAATCACGACACCCTGATGGCCCGCAAAGGCGAATACTACCGGCTGTACAATCTGCAGTTCAAGGATGAAGGAAATGGGAATGATCGATTGGCGAAGGATGTGGAATGAGGACCCCTCGGTCCGCCGTTTCAGTCCGGCCCGGGCCGCCCTCTTCCTGTTTTCACTCGTCTACCGCGGCGCCGTCGCCATCCGCAACCGCCGCTACGACAAGGGAGCGCTGCCTTCCGCCGCACTTGACCGTCCGGTCGTAAGCGTCGGCAACCTCACCGTCGGCGGCACCGGAAAGACCCCCTGCGTGATTGCTCTGGCCGGAATGCTGCGGCGGCGCGGATATCAACCGGCGGTAATCAGCCGCGGCTACGGCGGAAAAAGCGCGGCCCCCGTCACCGTGGTTTCCGACGGAACAAACATCCTGTGCGACGCGGCTACGGCGGGCGACGAACCGCTCCTTATCGCGCAGTCTCTGCCGGGCGTTCCGGTGATCACCGGCCCCAGGCGGATCCTCACCGGCCGGGCCGCCATCGACCGCTTCGGCTGCGACGTTCTCATCTGCGACGACGCCTTTCAGCACCGGCAAATCCGGCGGGACATCGACATCGTGCTCCTCGACGCGCAAAGGCCCTTCGGCAACGGTTATCTCCTGCCGCGCGGCGAGCTGCGCGAACCGGCGGAAAGTCTGGCCCGGGCTTCTTGTCTGCTCCTCACGCGGTCGGCAAACGGTAAGCCGATTCATCCGGACGTGGCGCAAATCGCCCGGGAGTTTGACATTCCCGTTTTTCGCGCCGCGCACCGGTTCACAGAGATAGCCGGTTTTGCGCGACAGAGCCTCTCGCCCGGCGAGCTCGCCGGCAAAAAGATCTGCGCCTTTTGCGGCATCGCCCGGCCGGAATCGTTTAAAAAAATGCTTGCGGAGATGGGAGCGGAAATTCTGTCGTTTATTGATTTTCCCGACCATTACGCTTATAACCGCAGTGATCTGGCCGCGCTCGAAAAACACTTTGCGGCGCAAAACGCCGCTTACCGGATCACGACCGAAAAAGACGCCATGCGCCTCGCGGCGTATCCCGACTTTTTAAAGACGGTTTTCGTAGCGCGCATGGAAATGGAAATCGCCCCGTCGGTTCCGTCGTTCGAGGAGTTCATCGTCGGAAAGATGGGAAATGGTGAATGGTGAATGGGAAATGGGAAATGGTGAATGGTGAATGGTGAATGGTGGATGGTGGATGGTGGATGGTGGATGGCGGATGGCCGGAATTGAATGTAGGGCGGACCTTCAGGTCCGCCAAATGGCGGGGCTGAAGCCCCGCCCTACGTTATTCGGTAGGGAACGGTAAAATTGTAGGGAACGGTCTTGTGACCTTTAGGTTATCGCGACCGGTCCCTGCGATCCGGCTCACAGGGACTAGCGAAAAGATTATCTGCCGAGGGTGTATGCGGCTGGTGGATGGCCGGAATTAAATGTAGGGCGGACCTTCAGGTCCGCCAAATGGCGGGGCTGAAGCCCCGCCCTACGTTATTCGGTAGGGAACGGTAAAATTGTAGGGAACGGTCTTGTGACCTTTAGGTTATCGCGACCGTTCCCTACAGCTCGACAAGTGAAAGAATTCCCCGGCGGGGGAAAAATGGTCCTCATCAGCGGGGGCACAAAAAACTAAAACAGGGTAATATTGTTGAACACTGGAATTAAAATCGCCGTTTTTATCGACCGCCTGCTTCCCCTGGCGCTCAAGAGGGCGGCGGCGCGCGGGTTTTCGCGCCTGGCTTACGGGCTTCTGCACAAGCACAAGCTCATCGCCGTCCACAATCTCAGCCGGTCGTTTCCCGAAAAATCCCTGAAGGAAATTTTGCAGATCATCAAGGACTCTTACGCGAGCTTTGCACAGCTCTTCGTCGAGTTCCCGCAGCTCCTCTATCTCAACCGCGGCAACATCAGCGACTGGGTCACGGTTAAGGGCCTCGAGCATTACGAAAAAGCCTGCAGCAGCGGCAAGGGCGTTCTTCTGTTCAGCGCGCATTTCGGCAACTGGGAAATGGGCAACGCCGCGCTGGCGCTCCTCTCGACGCCGCCCACGTTCATGGCCCGCAAGCTCGACAGTCCGTTTCTGGAAAGCTTCACCACATACGCCCGCAACCGGCTGGGCATCGGCAAACTCGACAAGGAACACGCGATGCGCTTGGTGCTGGGCCTGCTGAGGAAGGGCGAGCCCCTCTTGCTCCTCATCGATCAGAACGTCGCGGCGCGCGAAGGCGTTTTCATCACCTTTTTCGGACGTCCGGCCTGCGCCACCGCAGGCATTGCGCTCATGGCGCTGCACACGGGAGCGGCGGTGCTGCCGATTTTCACCACCCGCCTGCCCGATGGACGCTATCTCACCGAAATCGGCGCGCAGGTCCCGACCATCAACACCGGCGACCGCGAAGCGGACGTGCTGCAAAACACGCAAAACTACAACACCATCATCGAAGAGCACGTCCGCCGGCATCCCGGCCAGTGGCTCTGGCTGCACCAGCGCTGGAAAACCAAGCGCTGCCAGCTGCGGAGAAGAAGAACGTGATTCTGGAAGCCGGAAAAAAACTGCCGGCGGAGGGGCTTAACCGCATTCTCATCCGCGGCACCAACTGGATCGGCGACGCCGTCATGACGCTGCCCGCGGTGGCGTCCATCCGCGCGGCCTATCCCAAGGCGCATCTGGCCGTTTTGGCCAAGCCGCCGGTCACCGACATCTACCGGCTGTTTTCCACGGCGGATGAAGTCATCGCCTACCGCCCGCAGTTCGACACGCCGCTGGGCGTTTTCCGCCTGGCCCGCATCCTGCGCAAAAAGAAATTCGCCGCCGCCGTTTTGCTGCAAAACGCCATCGAGGCGGCCATCATCGCCCTGGCCGCGGGCATTCGCGTCCGCGCGGGCTACAACTCCGACGGCCGCGGCATTCTGCTTTCGCATCCCGTGCAGCGCACCGAAGCGATTCTCAAGGTTCATCAAATCGACTATTACCTGGAAATGGTGAAAGCCCTGGGCGGCGCGGACGTCGATCGGACGATGCACCTGGAAACCTGCATTTCACCCGCCGCGGCCAAAAGCGTTTTTGCGCAATACCTGCCGGACGAGAAGCCCCTTTTAGGCATCGCTCCCGGCGCCACCTACGGTCCGGCCAAGCGCTGGCTTGCCGACCGGTTTGCCGCCGCGGGAGATCGTCTGGCCAAGGAGCTTGGCGCCCGGGCTGTTCTCTTCGGCGGCAAGGCCGACCGGGAAACCGCCGAACAGGTCCGCCGCCACGCCGCAACGGACATGATCAACCTCGCGGGCGTCACGTCGCTCGAAGAGACGATTCATCTCATTTCCCAATGCCGGCTCTTTCTCAGCAACGACTCGGGGCTCATGCACGTCGCGGGCGCGCTGAACGTTCCCACCGTCGCCATTTTCGGCTCCACCAATCCGGCCACCACGTCGCCCGCGGGCGAAAGAACCATCCTGGTGCGCCGGGAAGTTCCGTGCAGCCCCTGCCTGAAGGAAACCTGCCCCACGGACTTCCGCTGCATGACGCTCGTCACCGTCGAGGACGTCGTGGCGGCGGCTCAAACCCTGCTGAAACGAGGCTGATCGCTCATGGCAAAAAACACCGCCATCTTCCTGGACCGCGACGGAACCGTCAATGAAGAAGTCGGCTACCTTGACCGCGAGGACAAGCTGATGATTTTCGAAGTCGCATATGACGCCGTCCGTCTCATCAATGCCGGCGGCTTCAAAGCCGTCGTCGTCACCAACCAGGCGGGCGTGGCCAAGGGGCTTTTCACCGAAGACTTCGTCCGGAAGATCAACGCGCAGATCCAGGCCGCCATGATCGAAAAAGGCGCCATGATCGACCGGTTTTACTTCTGCCCCCATCATCCCGAAGGCCTGGACCCCTATCGCGTCATCTGCGGCTGCCGCAAGCCGGAACCGGGGCTCCTGATCCGGGCGGCCGCCGACCTCGATCTCGATTTGAGCCGCTCCTACATGATCGGCGACCGGCTTCGAGACGTCGAAACTGCGCACCGCGCCGGCGCCAAAGGCGTCCTGGTTCGAACGGGTTACGGATGGGATGAAAGTCAGGACGAGGCCAGCGACCTCAACCGGCCGGACTACATCGCCCCGGACATCCTGGAAGCGGTCCGCTGGATACTCAAGGATCGGACATGAATCTGCTGATCGTCAAACTGAGCGCCATCGGCGATGTCATCCACACGCTGCCTTCGCTTGCCGCGCTGCGCCGCCTGTATCCCGAAGCGCACATCACCTGGGTCGTGGAGGAAGCGGCGGCGGAGCTGGTGCTCGGCCATCCGCTCCTGGACCGCGTTTTAATTTTCCGGCGCAAAAAATGGATCAGCGATCTCCGGAAGGGCCGGTTTCAGGCCGTCCGGCGTGAGGCGGGCGAGTTTCTGGCGCAGTTGCGCGATCGCCGGTACGATCTGGTCATCGACTTTCACGGCCTTTTAAAGAGTTCGTTCGTCGTTTTTTTAAGCAAAGGAAAAAGAAAGTTGGGGTACGATTCCTGGCAGGAAATGAGCAAGCTCTTTCTCAACGAGAAAATTCCGGAGGACATGAACAAACACGCCGTGGACCGCTACCTGGATTTTCCGCGCCATCTGGGCGCAAAGCCCGCTCCGCCTGAATTCATCTTGCCCTGCCCTCCGCAAGCCGAAACACACAGCGACGCGCTTCTGGCACACCACGGCCTCGAAAAAAAGAAATACATCGCCGTCAATCCCGTCGCGCTTTGGGAAACCAAGCTGTGGGACGACGCAAAATTCGCCAAGCTTGCGGACAGCATCGCCGGGAAGCTGAAAATTCCGGTTGTTTTCACCGGCCGGGACAAAGAAACCCTTGACAAAATCACCGCGAAAATGTCTACAAAAGGCATCAATATCGGCGGTCAAACGACCCTTCCGGAACTGGCCAACATCTACAAGAACGCGCGTGCGGTAATTACCACGGATTCGGGACCCATGCACCTGGCGGCGGCCGTCGGCGTTCCGGTGATTGCGCTTTTCGGTCCGACCGATCCGGCAAGAACCGGCCCATACGGAGCCGGGCACACGGTCATCCGGGCGGGGCTGTCCTGCAGTCCGTGCCTTTTGAAAAAATGTGAGACCAGGCAGTGCATGGAAGCCATATCCCCGGAACAGGTGTTCGCGGCGGTGGAGAGATTGGTGAATGGTGGATCGTGAATGGTGGATGGGGAAAGAGCTCGTAGCTGATAGCTCATAGCTCTTTGTGGATGGTGGGCGGCTGAAATTAAATGTAGGGCGGACCTTTAGGTCCGCCAAGTGGCGGGGCTGAAGCCCCGCCCTACGTTGCCTAGGAGACGGCCAGGAGGGATCTTGTCCCCCTCTGGAGGGGGCAGGGGGAGGTTACCTTTAGCGCTTTTACCACCTCCGTCGCTTCGCGACACCTCCGCCGGCGGAGGACATAAGGTGTGGACCTTCAGGTCCACCAACGGCGGGTCTAAAGACCCGCCCTACATTAAAGCGGAGGGAAAAGATAGGGAACGGTCTTGTGACCTCCAGGTTATCGCGACCGTTCCCTACAACCAGCTGCGGGACTGAAAGACGGCATGTAGTGGGTTCCTCAGGTCCATTTGTTGCGTGAAACCACCTCCGTCGCTTCGCGACACCTCCGCCGGCGGAGGACATACGGCGTGGACTTTCAGGCCCACTCATGGCAGGTTTATAGATACAGCCTTAGAACACATGGCGGCAGGCATATCAAGAACGCAAACCGGCACACAGGAACGGAAAATGAACCAGACCCGGCAACAGCAAACACCAAAAACCGCATCATATACCCGACGTTTCATTAAGAACGTCGCACAGTCTTTTTTTTCTTACTACGAGCTACCAGCTACGAGCCATGAGCTAAGCCTCATCCACCATCCGCTATCCACTATCCACAATTTTTCCGCCACGAGCTGCGAGCCACGAGCTACCAGCTGCGAGCTACGAGCTACGAGCCATCCACTATCCACTATCCACAAGATTTCCGCCACCAGCTGCCAGCCACGAGCTACCAGCTGCGAGCTACGAGCTACGAGCCATCCACTAGCCACCATCCACTATCTCCTGCTCCTCGCCCTGCTCCTCCTCGCGCCGGTTTTGCCGCATAACGCGTACGCCCTTTCATCGGTCAACGTGTCCCTGGACAACGAACTGTACCGGGACATGGAATTCTGGGCGGCGGAGGGACTTGTTTCCAGCCAGATGTCCGGCATCCGGCCCTATGCCCGCAGCGAGGTCGCGAGACAACTCGTTGAAGCGCTCGACAAATGCGCGGCCATGAAAAAGCCGTCCGCCACCTGCCGGAATATCCAAAGCCGCTATAAAAAACTTTTTGATCCGGAAATCGCCGAACAACGATCTCCCGACAGCGCAAGCCTTCTGGTTGCCAAACCGGTGGAATCCGCCTCTGTCTCCTATGCTTACCGCAAGGGGCCTTTTTCCCTTTACAACAATGAAGGCATGGAATACGGCGAAGGCAGCAACGCCATCGTCCAGTTCTCATCGTCCGTCCGTCTGGCCCGGGTTTTGTCCGTTTACGTTCAGCCGGCCTTCATCTTCAATCATCACTATCCGACCGACAACGACGGCAGCCGCACCGATGCCCGGCTGCACAAGGGCTACGCCAAGCTGACCCTTTTCAACGTCGAACTGGAAGTCGGGCGGGATTCCCTCTGGTGGGGCCCCGGGCGCCACGGATCGCTGCTCATGTCCAACAACGCCCATCCGTTCGACATGGTCAAACTTTCCAATCCGGAACCGGTTCTTCTGCCCTGGATATTTTCCTACATCGGACCGGTCCAATTCAACCTGATCTTTTCTCAGCTCAACGACCAGCGACACGGCAAAGAGTTGGCCAATCCTTTTTTATACGGTATGCGCCTGGGTCTCAAACCGCATCCGTTCGTGGAACTGGGGGCGTCCCATCTGGCTCTCTTCGGCGGTCCGGGCCGGCGGGATTTGAGCGTCGGCGAAATTATACGAATCCTTTACGGCAATACGGATAGAAAAGGTCAAAGACTGGAAAGCAACCAGCAAATGTCCGTCGATTTCTCACTGACCTTACCCAACCTGAAAAAATACATCTGGATTGCCGACGGCTTCAAACTCTACGGTGAAATCGGCGCGGAAGACAACGGCTATCCTCCGACCAGCCGGGCGTGGCTCGCCGGCATGAGCATCTTCAAACCCTTTGGTTTGGAAAGAGCCGTAATTTCCGCCGAATATGCAACAACGATTTTAGGCCCCTATAACTCACCGGATGCCTGGTACAGGCATGGTGCCTACCCCATGTTTTACGAAGGCCGTGTCTTCGGCCATCACACAGGCTGCGAAGCGGACGATTTTTTTATCGAGTGGTCGCAAAGTTTCGACAAGTTTTTTTACAAGCTGAGTTTCGACATGGAAAGAAGCGGCATCAAAACCAATGCCAATACACAATTGAAAAACCAATACATGATGGAAGCGGGTTACCGACTGAACGACCACATAAAATTCACTGTACGCTATGCCTACGAACGCATTCAAGACTACGGCAACGTCGCCGGTGACCTTAGGAACAACCACTTTGCAGGGGTAGAGGCAATTTTTGACTTCTAAAAGCCTATTAAGGCTTGACGGCTACGGAATTAGCCGGTAAATTTCGACAATATGAAATTCAGCATTTTCCATATCGGATTAAAAAGGATTTTTAATCCACCGGAAAGGCAAAAAGCAAACCGCGCCGCCAAAACGGCGTATGCACCGAAACTTTGTTTTAAGGTAAATGTAGCATAAACATTCAGCGTTTTTTAAATGTAGGGTGGACCTTCAGGTCCACCAATAGGCAGATTTGAAGTAGGGCGGACCTTCAGGTCCGCCAGCGGCAGGTCTAAAGACCCGCCCTACGAAAAACGAGACAACAAAACAAAAACATTGATTAAAGGCAATGTTTTGAAAATGTAGGGCGAACCTTCAGGTCCGCCAGCGGCGGGGCTAAAGACCCGCCCTACGAAAAACGGGGCAATAGAACAAAAACATTGATTAAACCCATTGTTTTGAAGATGTAGGGCGGACCTTCAGGTTCGCCAGCGGCGGGTCTAAAGACCCGCCCTACGAAAAACGGGGCAATAGAACAAAAACATTGATTAAACCCATTGTTTTGAAGATGTAGGGCGAACCTTCAGGTTCGCCAGCGGCGGGGCTAAAGACCCGCCCTACGAAAAACGGGGCAATAGAACAAAAGCATTGATTAAACCCATTGTTTTGTAAATGTAGGGCGGACCTTCAGGTCCGCCAGCGGCGGGGCTAAAGACCCGCCCTACGAAAAACGGGGCAATAGAACAAAAACATTGATTAAACCCATTGTTTTGAAGATGTAGGGCGAACCTTCAGGTTCGCCATTGGCGGGTCTAAAGACCCGCCCTACGAAAAACGAGGCAACAGATCAAAAAAATTGATTAAACTCATTGTTTTGAAAATGTAGGGCGAACCTTCAGGTTCGCCATTGGCGGGTCTAAAGACCCGCCCTACGAAAAATGAGGCAAAAACAAAAGCGTTACCAAACTCATTGTTTTGAAAATGTAGGGCGGACCTTCAGGTCCGCCTGCAACAAATTCAAATAACAACCGGGCGCCAGGCAAAGAAATCGTTAACTGAATTTAAGGATTGTTGAATATGTCAGATAAGGAAACCCCGAACAAACCGAACGAAATTTGCGAGAAACAAGACTTCCAGGACGATGAAATCGACTTGCTGGAACTGGCCAAAACCGTCTGGCAGGGAAGAAAACTGATTGCCTGGATCGTTGCCGGATGCACGCTGGCCACCATTATCATCTCGCTTCTCATGACCAATATTTACACGGCAACAGCAGTTTTAAAACCAGTTTCCCCTCAATCAAGCAGCAGGATGACCTCACCGGCCTCACAATTCGGCGGGCTTGCCAACCTGGCCGGCATTGCCATGCCGTCATCCGCTTCATCCACAGAAATTGTCAGCCTTCTGGAATCCAATGTCCTCAAGAAAGAAGTCATAGAGCAATACAACCTTCTGCCCGTTCTCTTTCCCGACAACTGGGATGAGGAAAAGAAGACCTGGAAAAAACCGGGCATCAGCCTCAATCCACTTACGTATATCGCCAAACTTCGGCCAACCGACCCGAAAATGCCGAAAAAAGAACCGGGCGTTCCCGACATTCGTGATGGTATTCGGGCGTTAGACAATATCATCAATGTAAATTATAACATGAAGGAAGACATCATCACACTGACCGTCAATTTTCCCGATGCATCAATTGCCGCGCAAATTGCCGACCAATACATTACGGCGTTAAACGACCACATGAGCCTGGAAGCCAAACGCATGGCTGTTACAAACAGGGAGTACCTGGAAAAACAGCTTCAGGAAACCAACGACAGCCTCGTTCAGCAGAAAATCTACAACCTCATCGCCGAAAAGATCGAAACCATGATGATGGCGGAAGTCAAGGAGGGTTTCGCCTTCAAAATACTGGATCCGCCGATGACGCCGGACAAAAAAAGCAAACCCAAAAGGTCGCAAATGGTGATTCTCGCGTTTATTGTATCGCTGTTCTTAGGCGTCTTCATTGTTTTTGCAAAAGAATACATTAAAAAAATCAAGGGTAATTTTGCCGGAGGACCGAATAATGCGTAGTAACCGTTTTACAACTTTATTTATCCTGCTTGTTTTTTGCACGGCAGGGCTTCTTTCTTCAAGCACAGGCTACGGCCAGCAATCCTCCGCACCGGCGCCTGCCGCAGCGCCGGCGGCTGCTCCTTCAATGCCGGCCGTCCAATCCATGTCGCCGGACGCCATTCAGTCCGAACTGCAAAAAGCCGGCATCACGCTGACGCCGGCGGAAATACAGCAAGGCAAAGAACTGCTGGAGCAGCAAAAAATGCAGACGAAGCCGCCGGAAGCCAAGGAAAAATCAGCGCAGGAAGCGGACGCGCAAAAAGCAGAAAAAATCCAAGCCGAACCGACGGCTGAAGAATCCCTTTTTTCCCGAACAAGAAAAACCGGCAAGTACCAGGATATTTCTCTTGACCTTAAACCTTTCGGCTACCAGTTTTTTCTGGACTCCGTCGGTGTCGCGGCAGAACGCAAGGACATTCCCGTTCCGCTCAATTACATCATCGGATCTGGCGATCAGATAAATATTCTGCTCTGGGGCCGTTTGAACGCCCAGCATTCTCTGACAGTGGACCGTGATGGAAAGATCACCATTCCGCAGATCGGGCCGGTTTATGTGGCCGGCATGTCCTACGAACAAATGTCAAGGCATGTGATTTCCAAGGCCGAACAAATTGTGGGAACCAACATCGACATCACCGTCGGCTCGACGCGCTCCATTCCCATCTTCGTCCTGGGCGACGTCAAAAGGCCCGGCGCCTACACCGTCGGCGCGCTGGCCACCGTCACCGATGCCCTCTTGATGGCGCGCGGCCCATCGGCCATCGGTTCGATGCGCCATGTCGAAGTGCGCCGCAAAAACAAGGTCGTCACCTATTTTGACCTTTACGACCTTTTCTTAAAAGGCGATAAGTCAAAAGACATCACCCTCCAGGCGGGCGACGTGGTGTTTGTGCCGACTACCGGGCCGCAGGTCGGCGTGGCCGGCAATGTCAAGCGGCCCGCCATTTACGAGCTCAAAGACAAGTTCGATTTGCATCATGTTCTGGAACTGGCGGGCGGCGTCATTCCCAGCGCCTACACACAGCAGATGCAGGTGGAGCGGATCATCAAAAACGAAAAGCAGATCGTCATCGACATCAACGACAAGACGCTCAGCATGGTCAAGGATTTCGTCATGCAGGATGCGGATATCGTCAAAGTCTTTTCCATTGTGGATCTGGACGAAAACTCCGTCTATCTTAACGGCAATGTCAAACGACCGGGCAAGTACGCCTTCAAACCCGGCATGCGGATCAAGGATCTAGTGAAGAGCACCGAAGATCTTCAGCCAGCCACTTATTTTGAGTACGCGCTCATTAAAAGAGAAACTCCCCCCAACCGTGAAATCGTCCTCATTCCTTTTAACCTGGGCAGGCTGCTTTTACAAAACGACGCCGCCTACAACTACGAACTTACCCCCAAGGATCAGGTTTTCATCTTCAATCTGAACATGTTTAAAGACCCGCCTTTCGTAACCGTAGAGGGTGAAATTCGCGGGGACATGATGAATGTCAATCAGGACGCTACAAAACTTGATGTGAAAGACACAGAACGAGACCTGAAGATCCTGGCTGAACTCGAAGCTATCAAAACCGATCTCAATAAAGATCCCCGTTTGTATTTGTACGTCGCCAAGGTTGAGGAAATCGAAGAAGATATTACAACCGAAAAAAGGCCGACGCCCGGCGCCCTGCGTTACCTGCAAATCGAGCTCGAAAAACTGGAGCGAGCCGACATCACGGCCAGGCTGAAAAAACTGGAAAAAGAATTACACATCGTCCGTCGGATCGATCTTGAAGGCAATATGAAGGTTAAGGACGCCATCCTGGGCGCGGGCGGACTGACACCGAACGCCGGCATGGAAAAAGGCGAAATTATCCGCAGCTATCCCAACAACGAATACCGGACGACCTATTTCAACGTTGCGCGGGCAATGGCGGATGACCCGCGGCACAATCTCATCCTGCAGGACAAAGACCAGATCATCATTCATTCCATCTGGGAAAGAAGCCCCAAAAGCAGCGTCTTTGTTACCGGCGACGTCACCAGTCCCGGCGTATATCAGCACACCGAAAAGATGACCGTGCGCGATCTGGTTTTCAAGGCCGGCAACGTTTTGGAATCGGCCTATCTGGACGACGCCGAAATCACATCCATCGAAATCGTTGAAGGGAAGATGGGAAAGCTCGTTCACAAAAACATCAACCTGCGAAAGGCGCTGGAGGGAGATCCGGCTCACAATCACTCATTGAATCCCAATGACAGGCTGCTGGTGCGGCGCATTTCCGACTACAAGGTCGTGCGGACCATCCATTTTTCCGGCCAGATCATGTTTACCGGCAGCTACCCGTTTAAAAAAGGAGAAAGACTCTCCGACGTTCTGGAAAGAGCAGGAGGATTTACACAGCACGCCTATCTCCGAGGCGCAGTTTTCACCCGCCTGCGCGTCAGAGACTTGCAGCAAAAAGGCCTGACGGAAATGGTCGATCGGATGGAAAGAGAATTGATCTCCTCGGGAACGGAACAATTCTCCACGGCTGCATCGGCTGAAGAACTGGCCGCAAAAAAAGCCGAATTGGCACAGAAGGCAAAATTCATCGCTGATTTGCGGCAGGCCAAAGCCACGGGCAGAATGGCCATTTACCTCGCCGACATCAAAACGATGAAGGGATCCGAATACGATATTGAACTCGAAGACGGGGATTCGCTTTACATTCCGGAAAAAAACAACGTGGTCAACGTGATGGGATCCGTCATGTCCCAGAGCAGCCACCTCTATTCCGACAGATTGGGCTACGAAGACTATATCAATGCGTCGGGCGGATACACCTATTACGCCGATCCCAAGAATGTGTACGTTCTGAAGGTTGACGGCAGCGCCCGCAAAGTTTCCAAAAGCTTTATCGGCTGGAGTTCCTCGCGCGCCCGCTGGGAAATGACGGCCTATGGAAGGGAAATCCGGCAGATCGAACCGGGCGACACCATCGTTGTGCCGGAACAAATGGAGCGCATTGCCTGGCTTCGGGAAATCAAGGACATCACCACCATCCTGATGAACATCGCCGCCGTCACCGGTATCATGATTGCTGCGTTCTAGATGCGTAAGTCAGCGCGGAGCACAAAAACAAAAACCCCCGGCTTTGCCGGGGGCGACATATTCTTTTGGCCCTGAACTGTCAGCTATAAGCTTATCACAAGCTTGCTCTTTCCATCACCTTCTGCACCGCCTTGACCGTATCCGCCATATCGCTTTCCGACAATGTCGGGTGCACCAGAAACATCATGGCTGTCTCGCCCAATTCTTTGGCTACCGGCAGTCTTTCCAAGGGCCGCAATCCACCATTGTCAAAAGCTTTTTCCAGGTACATTTCACTGCAACTGCCCGAAAAACACGGAATGCCTTCCGCATTGATTGCCGTGATCACCCGGTCGCGGTCCCAGTCTTTTTTCAGCATCTCCGGTTTAATAAATACGTAATACTTGTAATACGCATGATAAATATCGCCTGGCGGGACCGTCACACGCAGTCCGGGGATTTTCTTAAAATGTTCCGTTAGAATCGACGCCAACCGCCTGCGAGTTTCAATCCATTTCGGCAGTTTGCACAACTGAATGCGCCCAATGGCCGCCTGCATTTCCGTCATCCGCCAGTTGGTGCCGAAGGATTCATGCAGCCATCGAAAAGACGGACCGGGTTTGACCGCATTTTTATAAACCGTGTCGTAACTTTTACCGTGATCCTTAAACGACCAGACTTTCGACCAGATTTTTTTGCTGTTTGTCACAACCATGCCCCCCTCACCGCCCGTGGACATGATCTTATCCTGGCAGAAAGAGAAAGCGGCCGCATGGCCGAAAGACCCCACCGGCTTGCCTTTATAAAAAGCCCCGGATGCTTGCGCGCAGTCTTCGATAACCACCAGCTTGAGCTTCCTGGCCAGCTTCATAATCTTATCCATTTCACAGGGCCAGCCGGCCAGATGGACAGCGATAATGGCACGCGTGCGCTTTGTAATCACCTTTTCAATAGTTGCGGCGGTAATGTTTTGACTTTCCCGATCCACATCCGCAAAAACAGGTTTGGCGCCGCGCATCACCGCGCAACTGGCCGAGGCAATGAAACTGCGCGGTGTCACAATGACTTCATCACCGTTGCCAATATCGAACGCCATCAAAGCCGCTTCGAGCGCCACCGTCCCGTTCATCACGGCAACGGCGTATTTTACACCGATACTTGCCGCAAACTCCTTTTCAAACAGACGACTTTCTTCACCTGTCCAGTAGTTGACTTTGCCCGATTGTAAGACCCTTCTCACCGCCGCGATTTCGTCTTCGGGAAAATCAGGCCATCCGGGTAATTTCTTTTTACAGGCTTTATTATTCTCTTTTGTCATTAATTTACTCATGGGACATCCCTATCCTAATGTTTATTTTAAATAATTTCTGCTGCTGAAGCTAATTCCAAAGATATTCTGCTAGATTATCTAAGTGATTTGCTTTTCCATCATGGGCTATCAAAGCAAACAAATCGAGAGCTCTGCAGAACCCCTTTAGTCGTCATTACTGGTGCAGGCCAGTATCAGAAAACCATTGATAATACTAGATTCCGGTTTTGCCGGGAATGACAAAGAGGTAACAGGCGAAACGGCACTGACTGGTTACGGTCCCGCTGTTCAAAAATTCACTTGCTTAATATAATCCGCAAACAAGACAATCTTCTTGCTATCGGAAGGTTGAAACAGAAATGGTTCCACATCTTTAGCCAGATCCTTCAAATTCAGTCCCTTCAGATGGACGAGCACTTTTTCTTTTAGTGCTTTTGAATTCGCAATGTCCGCTTTTTGTTCCAGGTATGCATAATTGGGTTTGGTTTTTTGAAGCAAGAAAACCACATCATAAAAATCCCTGCCTTTAGCGCGTTTGCGATTCAATAATGCGAAAAATTTCTGCGCAAGAAGAATGTCTGGCGGTGTAACGGCTATCTGTGTGAAAACATCAAATTTATTCAAAAACACCTTCTCGGGTTGATAGGCAAAATCATGCGGCTCCGTATCCACCTGGATCAAAATCTTTTCCTGCGATAAGTCCGACATCTCATTTTCAAACAAAACACGTGGAAGCTTGACATAACAGCGAAAAGCTCTCTTTAGAACATTGCGGATTTCTACGGAGTAACCTTCCCTCTGGAGGCCCGTTTGAATATCTTTCGTCAGTCGTGTGAAATCATCCTCACTGAGTTTGAAATTGTCAAAATCAAGATCTTCAGAAAAACGGGTATTTTCATGGATAATGCGTAAAGCCGTCCCACCGAGGAAAGACAATTTAGGGGCGATTTTGGAATTGAAAATGATTTCCAGAATTTTGTATTGCAGATACTCGCGCAGAATATTTCTCTTAAATCCGCGAAGATATTCAGGGTAGTGCTGTTCGATCTGATGGATACTAATCATGATTGATAAACTTTAAAAAATTCTGAAATCTTTTTTCAAGACGCTTATTGCCAAAGGCGACAAGATAGCTTTCGAGCGTATCGAGGTTTGTCTGATCTTTGAATTCTTCACCATTAATACGCAAACCGGCAAAATCATCTTTCGTGTTCAGATGCGAATTGAGATAGAAATAATCCAGAATGGCTTTTTCCGGTTCCGCAATTCTGCAGGTGTGGCCGCGAAAGCTGACAAGCTGGTAGCCAAACATCAGTTGTGGTTTAATGTGATGGTAGGTGAATTCGCCAAAAGACGTTACGAACCGATTTGTTTTGCGTGAAGAAACAGACGTAATGCCATACACAGCCTCGGGGATCAGGTTGTAATGCGCAAGCGCTATTTCCATCGACACGTACGAAGGCACATAAATTCGATTGGCCATCAGAAAGAGAACAGATTCATTGATCTTCAGATCAGAGAAAACATAATGGCCTCTCCGGATCATTTTAATGTAGCCTTTTCCCCGCCATTCGCTTAGACGGCGAAGATCAAATCCGGCATCAATTTTCCGAATATCGGCTAAACTAAACGAAATAAAATCTTTGAGTTGTTCTTTAAACGACAGATAAGTCATGATATATTCCCGAATTATGTGAATATTAACATATTATGGAAATATAATGCTTTTAATTTCAAGAATTGCAAGTAATAAGTTTCCGTTTCGCTGATTTCTGATTTCATAATAGATTGTCTACTCAAGTGAACAATTAATAGAATAACTGTTCACTTGAATCAAGAATAAAAAATATTTCAGACTCTGCAATGAACCATTTCCATCATCATCGTGGTGGCATATTTCACACCGATACTGGCCGCAAATTCTTTTTCGAACAGACGCCCTTCTTCACCGGTCCAATAATTAACTTTTCCCGATTGCAGAACTTTCATAGCCGCATCCACTTCATCGGTTGCATAAAAAGGCCATTTGGAAAATGGTTTTGATCGAACAGGTTTACTGTTTTCAATTAGACGAGACATTATTCTGCCTACTATTATCCTTTTCTGAGTTGTCTTGCAGGTACACCGGCCCAGATCTCACCGGCCGGAACATCCTTATTTACAAAGCTGAAAGCGCCAACGACGGCGTTTTCGCCAACGGTCACTCCTGGCATTACGACACTATGCGAACCGATTCGGCAATGTTTTTTTAAAATCACTGAACCATGTTTGTCGTCTATGGTGGAAATGGAATAGATCGAACAGTGAGAACCGATCTGAACAAAGTCCTCAACAACCACCCCAAACCTGGCATTGATGTAGCTGAAAGCCCCAATGTCCGTTTTATAGCCAAGCTGAAAATTATGAACATTCTGAACCAGCCAGTTATATTTGGTCGGCACCCCTTCTTCTACTTCCGGAAATACCCATCCATCAAAACGATCCCCCTCAACCTCTTTTTTGCAAAAGGCGGGCAGGCACCCCCCCCACGTTCCATAAGATATTGATTTTATTACACATGCACCGGCGCCCACAATCACATCATCGCCAATGACTAAAGGATTATCCTGAGTCCCGTTGCTGATCACAGCCCCCGTTCCGACATAGGCCCGCTTGCCGATATGGACGCAACCGGAAACATGCACGCCAGGAGCAAGTGTTGCATAATCGTTCATAACAACATTATGTCCGATGGTGCAATCCAGATTGATCTGAACATGCTTTCCAAGAGTGATGTTTGTTGTGAGAATATTGCCGGCACAGATAACCGTGCCTTCACCCATAGCAATCCACTTGGACATCTCGGTGCGCGCATGAACCAAAGCAACAAATCCAAACCCGGCGGATCGCGCCTTTTCCATTGTCAATTCACGGATTTTTGGCACACCGATACCGCTAACCACAGACGCATCAGGATATTTGTTCTTTGCATCAAAAAGCGATAAAACCTCAATATCATTCAACATTGACCCGCGAATGGATTCATCGTCATCAATAAAACAAACGACCTCAACGCCTTTACCATCGATGACGGAACTTTCGGCCAGCCATGCCACTTCACGCCCGAACCCACCGGCCCCATATACTGCAATTTTCTTCTTATCCATTTTCAGGAACCCCTTGAGGCTATCTGCGCCGTTTATGGCCTTTCAACCTTCCCCGTAAATAATCTGTGTGACGGAACCGCCCATATGCGGGGCTCGTCTATACGTTTAAGTTCATTACCGGAGTAAATCACCAACCCGCCACGCCACTTGTCGCCCAGTGAAGTGGCTATTTCCCTGAGGCCACGCGTGTCTTTGGCAGCCAGGACCGACCGGGATTTAATTTCCATACCGACAACGCCCGCCGGTGATTCAAAAAGAATGTCCACTTCCAGGCCGGAGCGTGTCCGATAGAAATATAAATCGCCATCGCGGGCCATCGTTTTCATCCACTTGACAAGTTCACCGACAACCATGGATTCGTAGAGCTCGCCTGTCACAACTTCCTTTACACCGGTCAAATGCCGTATCAGACCGACATCAAGCCAGTAGGTCTTGGGCGTCTTGATCACCGCGCTGGTCAGATTGACATGATAAGGCGGCAAGAGCCAGGTTTGATAAGAAAGCCGAAGGTATTCAAGGTAGCGCCGCGCCGTATCAATGCTGACTGCAGCATCCCTGGCCAATTCCGCATAGTTTAATAAACAGCCGGAGCGAAGCGCGGCCAGGCGCTGAAACTTTCTAAACGGCAACAGATCATCCAACCGGACAAGATCGGCGACATCCCGTTCAAGATAGGTATATTCATAATCTTTGAGCCACTGAGACCGCTCCGATGCATCCAACGGCAGCAAAGCAGGCATCCCACCCCACTGCAGGAGGTAGTCCTGCGCGTTTCTACGCCACGCATCTTCTTCGGCCAACAAAACAGAAGGTTGATTTCCGAAAATATCGTCGAAGGCCATCGGGGAAAAAACATCATCAACCAGAGGCAATGTTTCGGGGGCTGTGGTCTTATTATTAAAGATCTCGCACATCATGAGCGGCCAAAGCTCAAAGATTGAAACGCGGCCGGCCAATGTTTCCCGTATCTTTTTTAAAAGAAGAATCTGGCTGGACCCCAGTAAAACAGAAAAAGTAAGCGCCCCCTCATCAAACGCGTATTTTATTTTATCAAAGATGACAGGTTCTTTTTGAGCTTCATCGAGCACGGCGTGCCCGATGTCCTTCGCCCACAGGGATGAGGAGACTTGACGAATCGCCTCGCGATTTTCCGGAGCATCCAGATTAATATAACGTAAATCCGGATATTTACTCTTGGCAAGGGTTGTCTTTCCA
>Ga0209723_1000375_pt1 | contig 85457 bp, 82 predicted proteins | sample BiotimSIPDNA_2_FD_185750 | JGI IMG/M metagenome (GOLD analysis project Ga0209723, IMG submission 185750) | Anaerobic biogas reactor microbial communites from Washington, USA - Biogas_R2 time_0 SIP DNA (SPAdes) (version 2) | ecosystem: Engineered > Bioreactor > Anaerobic > Unclassified | place... | reverse complement strand
ACGGAAGCGGGGACCTCTGTCTGTTGCACGGGCTCCGGACCCAAGGCTGCAGTCGAGGTTCCCCACCCCAAACCTTACATTTCTTTTATTACTCCCTTTGGCTTCATTCTACAAGGCTGCAGGAGGCAGGAAAGGCAGAAACCCTTGAGGCTGGAGAACCAAATTCAAAGGCGTGAACGGTGAACGGTCAACGGTAAACGGGAAAGCCCAAGGCCAAGGCAGAAAAGCAAGGCGGCAGACCTTCTGTTGAGCGGGTTTGATATTTGCGCTAAAATGAACGATACTGCGAACATATAAAAGCATTACCCCAGACAAGGAGGGAATCTTGAATGGCAAAGGCAGTAGTTGACAAGGATACTTGTGTAGGTTGCGAAGCTTGTGTTGGGACCTGCCCCGTTTCGGCCATCAGTATGGAGGACGGAAAGGCCCAGGTCGACCCTGAAACCTGTGTTGAGTGCGGCGCCTGCGTTGCAGTCTGCCCGGTAAGTGCTATCTCCCAGTAGTTATTGGGATCTGTTCTTTCGAGGGGCGCTTCCGAAAGGAAGAGACCCCTCTTTTTTTATTCTCCGAGAGGAAGTCTTCTAATGTCATCTGAAAGGACCGCCCGGTGGCTGAGGTTTGCCTGGATTGCAGGCATCGCCGCCTTTCTGGCAGTTTCGGTAATGCCGTTGAGCAGATCCCCCCTTCCGGGTGTTGAGATGGGCGACAAGATAGCCCACTTCGGGGTCTTTTTTGTCCTGGCTCTCTTTCCTGTCGTGACAGGTGCTGTAAGGGTACGGACAGTCTTCCTTGTGCTTCTGGTGCTTGCTATTACCTCGGAATCTCTCCAGGCCCTGGTCCCCTTCCGCAGCTGTGAGGTTGCCGACCTTGCAGCCGACGTCATGGGCCTTCTTCTTGGCCTCGTCATCGGGGTTGTCCTGGCAAGAAAAAAGTAAGAGACATCCCTTTTTCCCAAGAACATGCAGACTCTACTGTAAATGTTTTAACCTTCCCCCTTTTTTGCGTCTTCTCTGCCGAAACAGCTCTTTTCAGTAACAGTTATAATGTTCATCAACAACTTACCTGACGAAGGCTGGTGAAAGGTCATGGCAAAGCCAAACAAGGCCCTGGAGAAGGAGATCATGGCCATTCTTGAGAAGAACCTGAAGAGCATCTGGGAGGGTGATGTGGCAGCTTACAGTAACACCACTTCCGAGGACTGTACTTTTTTCGAGTGGTACATATCTCCCCAGAGGATCGATGGCCTGGAATTCCACCTGCGGGAGCTCCGCGTTCACCGAATGGTGGTGGGGGGAAGCCCCGACCCACTGGAGGAGGAGGAGCAGCTCTTCGAGCACGAGATACTTCAGCCGAAGGTCCAGGTCTTCGGGGCGACGGCAGTGGTCACCTTCACGCTCATGGTGAGGGCAGTCTTTCCGGGGAAGATAGTGCATAAGAGCCACAATGAGACCAGGGTCTTCAACAACTTCGGCACAAAGAAGAACCCCGACTGGAAGCTCGTGCACTGCCACAAGTCCCCAATGGTGACCCCTGACAGCATGTCCGTACTCAGGTCCTAGGGGAACAGCGAACGCATGGGAGCCTGGAAGGATTTTCTGGCCTGTTTCCGTACGGTGTTGCCGCTTCCCTTGCACCTGCAGGAGGCCAGAGGGAAGTGCCTGGTCCATGTTTCGGACACGCCGTCGGTCTTTTACGGAGATCTCAGGAGGCTTTTGGAGTTCCTTGAGCCCCTCTGCCTTGTCCACACGGGGGACCTGGTCGACGACGTGAAGCTGGCCCTCAGACCGGGGTACTCCAGGATCTTCAGGAACAGGCTTCGCCTCCTTGCGGAGGTAATGAGCGCGGTCCCGGGGGACAGGGTCGCCATCATTACAGGGAACCACGATCTCCCCGAGGTGGTCCGTTCTGCCTTTCCGGGCGTGATGGTATTCGAGGAGGGGATCAGGTTGAGCCTCTGCGGACTGGACGTAGCCCTTGCCCACTCCCTGGAGGAGCTCCCCCTGCCCCCTGCGGCCTTCAACCTTTTCGGGCACGACGTGGAGGTGCCTCTCGATCATGAGGGCAGCCTCTATCTCAACGGAGTTAACGGGATCAACGTTATCCTTTTAGAAGGCGGCACCGTGGAGGTGTTACCCTATCCTCCCTACGTTGACGATGCCAGGTGCTGCAGGCGTAGAACCGGTCTCTGATCGAAAGGGGTGAGGGAGAATGCTTTCGCTGGTCAGGGGAGGCACAAGAGAGATCTTCCTTAAGCTGAAGGACCAGGGGGTTATTGAATCGGTGGCAGCCAAATTCCCCCTTGTCGAGAAACAGTACGAGGATGCGTGGGATAGTTCAAGCGAGGGTCAGACCCTGATATTTGCAACCATGAAGGGGAGATCGCTTGGGGAGATAAGGGTTTTCCTGGCCGATTCCAGCCCCGGTGAGATCCTGGCCTTTATGCTAAACGAGGGGCTCTGTGACAAGTTGGAGAAGGCGAGCATGCTTCCCAGGACGATCCTCTTCAGGGTAAGCGGCGACTACTCTGAAGTTATGGAACAGATGAAACAGGACCTTGATGCCAAGGTGGGAAAGATACCCCTGTTTTTGCGTTGGACCGATAGCGGCGGCAGGGTGGCAGTAATGTTCACCAGGAACAACCTCAATCGCCCCATAGCGATAAAGGATCTCTTCCCCGACGTTCTCTACATCCAGATGCCCTACGAACAGCTTTTGAGGAGTCTGAGGAGCAGGGCCATGTCCTACTTCAATGAGGCCCGGGGGCATGCCGACTGGAGAAGCCTGGAGATCCGGGTCTACGATATGTGGGAGAGGTACCCTCTTCAGGCTAAAAGACTCCGCCTGGTACTGGACGAGCTGGAGATCGGCCTTGTCCTGGGCGAGGGCAGGGGGAAGGATTTCGCCCATATTCTGATGCCCGTTCCCGTCTACCGGTTCCATCTGGCGACTTTCCTTGAGCCCGAGAGGATCAAGGAGATCCTGATGGGGATGGAGTACAGCGCCTCCGGGAAGCGCCTGGTGGACCTGGATCTCTTCGAGGGCAAGAAGAAGACCAGCTGGGGTGCCATGGCAGAAAAGGACGAGGACAGGGAGAGGGCCGGGGTCAGACTGCGGGAGCGGCTGATGGAGGGACTGCTTCCCTCCACCGGGGATCAGCTCGCCCGAATAGAAGAGGAGATCGAGGGGGAGGAGAGGGCGTAAGACGTGAGATGTAAAAGTAAATTCACAAGCGTGAACGGCAAGCGGTAAACAGTGAACGGTAATACCCACCCCAAAGCCAGGGCATCTCACCACAGTGGACACAGAGTTACACAGACACATCACCTCCCTCGTTAAAACTCCTCGGGACTATGTCGGTAGGCTTCGCTCTGCCCTAGCTGGCGTACCGCCAGCGTAGGGTAGGGTGGGGCCACAGAGGAGAATCTTTTTTAATGGGGGAAGCCAAGGAGAACCAGTTTGAAGGGAGAAGGGTTGGCCCCGGGTTTTCCTGTTGCCTGCCTCCTGAAGTCTGTCGCCTTGTTCTTTTAAAGCTCCTTCCAGCTCTTGAAGCCCCTGCCGAGGACCTCAGAAGCGTCGGATACTATCATGAAGGCCTTGGGGTCGTTGACGGAGAGGAACCTTTTCAGGTCCATGGTCTGTCGGGGTGTCAGAACGCAGAGAAGGGCGGGACGGTCCTCGTGGGTGAACCCTCCTTCACCGTGAAGGATCGTGACGCCCCGGTGGAGTTCCCCGGTAATGAAATCGGCGATCTCTTTCGGGTGGTTGCTGATGACGAAGACCTGCCTCCTCCTGTCAAAGGACCGGAGGACGTTGTCGAGGACCACTCCGTTGACGAATATGCTTACCAGGCCATAGATGGCTCCCTCGAGCCCGACGATGAAGACCGATACTCCGAGGATGACCAGGTTGATGTAGAAGGTGAAACGGCCGACCTCTATGCCGTAACGCTTCCTGAGAGCCACCACCAGTATGTCCGTGCCGCCCAGGGAGCTTCCCGAACGCAGAACAAGTCCCCCGCCAAGCCCCTTTACTGCCCCGGCCAGGATGGCCACCAGAAGAAGTTCGTCCAGGTGCGGGTAGGGTATACCTTCGAACAATTTGAGAAGGGCCGTCAGGAGGGTCACGGCGTAGACGGTCCACCCTACGAAACGTACCGATAGTTCCTTCATCCCCCAGGCAAGAAGGATGATGTTGGCCACTCCCACCACCCAGGCCGGAGATATGCCGAAAGCGTAGTTGGTGAGTACGGCGATCCCTGATACGCCCGAGTCGGGGAGGCGATAGGGGATGGTGAGGGACATGATGCCGAAGGCCACGATCAAGGTGCCGAACGTCATCAGTGCGAACGTCGGCAGTTCCTTTCTTGTTGCGGACAGTGTGCGAAGTATGGTCTTCCTGAGGCTCCATTTCATGTAACAGAGTATAATTCCTCCGTGGCCGCCTTCAAAGAGGGGGCCTGCTTCGTGTTACAATTGTTGCCGATCTCAGAAAAGGGGGCAAAATTACAAGATGCAGATGCCAATGCAGATAAGTCTGGACGAGGTCCTGTCCATGCTCCTGGCCAGGGTCGACAGCCTGGCCTTCAACGATGAGAACCTCAAGACCAAGTTCAATATCCTTGCCAGGGCCATGTACCGCAAGGGCCTGATCACCGATGATGACGTTATCGAATCTATCCGCGAGGAGCACCGGATCCTGATGGACCTTGGCGTGATACAGGAGATGCCGACCGAAGACGTGATCCAAACCGTTGCAGAGGGAATTCTCCAGTGGATCAAGGGCGATGTGGAGGCCATCAAAAAGGCCATGGACGACTATGAGAAGAAGCTCCAGGAGCTGTCAAAGCAGCAGCAGGCGAAACCGAAGATAGATGTGGCCTCGCCGGCGGTGCTTCAGCAACTGGACAAGCTCAGTAACCAGGGCAAGGGGAAGAGCAAGCTGATCTACTAGTTCACGAGATACAATTGGAGGGTCCCGGCTTAAGCCGGGACCCTTTTTCGTAGAGTTCATCCTCCGCGGCAAGGAGTGGTGGGGATAGTGCCCGTAGCCTTTTCTTCCATTTTGATTGTTTTTTCGGCCCTTCTGGGGGCTTGCATGGGGTCCTTCCTGAACGTTGTCGCCTCCAGGACAGTGGAGGAGCGTTCATGGTGGGGTGGCGAGCGTTCGAGGTGCGACAGCTGTGGAAGGGAGCTGACCGCCCTCGAACTGATACCGATAGTTTCATGGTTCGCCCTCTCCGGCGGGTGCAGGTCATGCGGGGCTAAGATCCCCCTGGGATACCTGCTGGTTGAGGTCGGCGGAGCGGCCATCGGTGGCCTCATAGCCTGGAGGTGGGGGGTGTCTGTCACTTCCGCCTTCGCGGCGGTGGTCGCAGCGGGTCTCTTCCTTAACGCCCTGACGGACCTTTACAGCGGATTTGTCTACGACCTCTTTGCATGGGGACTTGGAGCTGTGGGTATGATCATGCGGATCGGCGGGGGCTGGGGTGCCCTGCTTGACGGCCTGCTCGGGGCCGGGCTGGGCTTTGCCGTGATCGCCGTGATAATCTTTGTGAGCAGGGGGGGCATGGGGTGGGGCGATGCCAGCCTGATGGCAGGTGCAGGCGCCGCCCTGGGGTGGCAGCTGTCCGCATGGGGCCTCTACTCGGGTTTCATGATCGGAGGGGTAATTGCCCTGGGTCTGCTCCTGTTCCGCAGGGTCAGGCGAAAGGACGCCATACCGCTCGGGCCGTTCCTGGCCGTCGGAGGGATCGTCTCGATGCTGACCGGAACCTGGTTCTACTCCTTCCTCGGGATGTCTGTAGGTTGGCCCTGGGGTTAGAAGAGGAGAGGGGTCAGGAAGGAGGAGATCATCTCCAGTGGTTTCAGTGAGGGGTTACCCTTCAGGCTTCGGAAAGCATGGTCAGCTCCCTCGATAACTACGAATCCCTTCTTCTCCAGGGGCAGGGGTGCCAGCTCCACCAGTCTGCGACAGGTGTCCTCCGGGAATGTGGAGTCCAGCGAACCGTAGAAAGAGACAAGTCTCTCCGCTCTCAGTCTGCCGGCGGCCTCGATGAGGGGGTCGCTACCAGGCATTGAGTCAAGAATGGGAAGTGTCAGGGCATTCTCTGCCTCGGAGCGTATCCTGTAACCCGATCCCCCCAGGGCTATCCCGGACGGTGTGAAGGAAAGGCCTTCACTTCCGGCGGCAAGGACTGCGTGTATCCCCCCAAGGGAGAATCCGAAGACCCATATGGAGCCTATGCCGGCCTCCATGGCGGCCGCCTCGATACCTGCTACGGCATCGGCATGGTCCTGGAAGAATGTCTTGCCCTTGAAGGCCGCATGGGCCCATGCCTCCCGGTCCTCGCCGAAGCTCTCCCGGTCGCGCCTGATGCGGCTTGTCTCGACTATGGCACAGCTCGCTCCCTGCTCGATCAGCATTCGTGCCAGTTCGCCGTACTTGTTCCCCGGCAGGGGGTTGGCGGAGCCGTGGACTCCGTGCAGGAGAACGACCAGGGGCGAGCCGCCGGAGGCCCCGGACCGTCTCATGATATGGACAGGGACCAGGCCGTCCCCGAAGGTGCCGGGTACATCTATCTTTTTTGTCTCGAGATCCAAGGGGCCCCTCCTCCCGGTATGGCTCTTTGAGCACATTAAGTTTATCATAGGGAAGAGATGCAGCACTTACCTCGGGGGGGCATTGACCGATGACCACCGTCTGCAGCTGGCTCAGGGATAGAGAACTGGAAGGGATCTGCTCTGAGATACTTGCCCTGATCACGATGCCGCTCATCGCAGGGAGCGTGACAGAGGAACACCTGGTGGTGGAGTTCTCGAACAGCTACTTCGATGAACTTACCGGCCTGAGCAGCCTGGATCTTCCAGAGACGCTGGATGTCCTGTTGTCGGGGATCGAGGGACCGAGGGACCTGGAGCCCCTTTACCTGGCGGCCAGGGAGAAAGGCTGGAAGACCGTAAGGTGGACTCTTGTGCCGGGAGAGATCGAGCTCGAACTCTACTGCTGGAGCGGGGACAAGCATTTCCTCGCCTTTTTCCACGATCTGTCCCCCCACGAGTTCCACGCCAGGCTTCTGGTCATGAAGGAGAGATTCACCCAGCTCATAGGGCTCTACGACGTGAAGGGCATGATCCCACAGATGATCCTGGAGCTGGTGGACCACATGGGTGTGGACTGGGCCGGAATATTCGTATGGGACGGGGCACGGGAGAGATGGATGCTCTCCCTGGAGGAGGCCAACCCTGGAGAGTTCGGGCGAGATGAACAGCATAGCGCTCTTACTTTTGCCAGAGATCTGTCCGAAGCGAAGGGTGGTCCCTTCGGCCATCAGTTCGGGGGACTTCCTGTCCAGGACGGTGCACGCTGGTGGGTCCCCTGGGTAACGGAGGCCAGGGAGTGGGAGCCCATGATGACGGAGGCGGGCTTCGGGTCCCTCTTCTCGGGGGTGCTGCTGACGGGCTCGGCACCGGCCGTTCTGTTATGCCTCACCAGGACCACAGGAGGGTTCGCGAGGATCAACAGGGATGTGATGGAGTCGCTGTGGCCGGTGTTCCTTTCTTCTGCGGAGAGGAACCGGGCTGTAGAGGGGATCACGAAGCTTTACACCAGAGACCCCGTTTCTGGCCTTTACGCACAGAACATGATCTACAAGGTAATGAAGCTCGAGATGGACCGTTCCAGACGTTACAGGTACCCCCTTACGGCCATATCTGTCGAGGTAACCAACATGGGCCAAATACGCGAGACGGGTGGCGAAGAAGCTGTGGCCGAGACTATCCAGAGGCTCTCCCGGGAGATACTGAAGAACCTCAGGAGTGTTGATATTGGCGGACGGATAGGCGACGGAGGGGTCATCGTGCTGCTGCCCCATACTCCCCTGGAGGGTGCCGAGGTTGTCTCCGGGAGGATAAAGGCCCAGACCGGTTCCGTGTCCCCCTATCAGAACCTGGCCATTGAGACCGAGGTAAGGGTAGCGCTCATGGACGATAACTGCAGCGGACCCGAGGACCTTCTGGCCCTTCTCGGACTTTCCGACGGCGGCAAAAGGACCTCATGAACGCTCGTTGAGCCTTGATATGAGATCCACGGCCCTCTCCAGTTCTTCAGGAGGGGGCACCCTGAGCCTGACCGTCGAATCGTCCAGGTCCAGGTACCCTGAGCCGGGTTCGCTGTCGATCCCCAGATGGGCAAGCATTTCGAAGAGGTTACCCCTTCTGTGATGTACCATCATGATAGGTGTCGACGGGTGAGTAGCCGCCACCTCCAGGTTCTTGATCTTTGCCATGGTGTCCAGCATGGCCGCCTTGGCTTCCTGCACATACTCCCGGGTCTTTTCCAGGAACTCCCCGTCCTCAAGGGCAGACAGGGCAGCCTCGATCCCCGGAAGGCTTACTCCGAAGGGGGGCTGGAGCATGCTGAAGATCTGGAATAGCTCGGGGTCTTTTATCACGCCGTAGCCTACACGCATGCCAGCCAGGCCCCAGGCCTTGGAGAACGACCTGGTGACAATGCAGTTGGGGTGTTCCATGCCGACGGCGGACTCCTCGCGGGGCAAGTAATCCCCGTAGGCCTCGTCGACTATAACCCAGCACCCCCTCTCGAGGCATTCCGCAACTATCTCTTCCAGGTCCTTCAGAGGAAGGACCTGCCCGGTGGGGTTGTGAGGCCTGTCGATGTAGAGTACGTGTGGTCGCTGTCGGGCTGCCCTCTTCCAGGTCTCCAGATCGGCCTCGAACCGGGGACCCTTGAGAAGAACAGGGTGGTAACGGGCGTTCCCCTGCATCGCCTGGAGCGGCATGTCGGTGAACTGGGGTGAGACCCCGGACAAAAGGGATCCCGGAGGCAGAAGCAGGCGGGCCAGGGTGATCAGAACGTCCATTGAACCGTGCCCCAGAACTATCCGGTCCTGAAGGTCCTCGTCCCCGAGGTACCTGGCGATCGCCCCCGTCAGGCTCTTGGCCACAGGCGGAGGGTAGTCGCATATAGCCCACTTGTGGCAGGATTTAAGAAGCCTCCTGACCGTTGGAGGTACCCCAAGCGGGTTAGTGCCGAGTCCACAATTCACCAGCAGAGAACCGGGAGAACGGTGAAGCTGGCTCTCCGCTCTTTTAGCGTAGCTTTCATGGGTCATTTCCAGGATGTGTCTCGGGAGCCTTCCTTTCCACAATTTAAACCCCTCCTAACGACTGTTATGATATAATACCGGTGTAGCGGGTAAAAGAGAACAGGCCCTGCGGTGTTCGTGAACATGGTGAAGAGCCTTGAGCCAACACCCGGTTTGGGGAGACCAGTCTACCCGCCGGCAGTGGCGGCGCTCAGGCGCTACCCGCGCAAAGGCGGGTGAGGTTTCCACCTAGTTAGGATCGGGTCAAGGCCTTCGTGTCACGGCACTCGCGGGGGCGTCTTTTTTACACGGAGCGGGGTATGGGGGCCAAGGGTCTTCATGCCCCGTTTTCTTTAATCTTTTACCGGAGGATGATCCCATGATGATCGCACCACCTTTCTGGCACCCCTCCGTGGCAAGGGGCTTCATCCTCGACTGGGACGGGGTCCTGGCCGACACAAAGCTTGACTTCGCTCCCATAAGGTCAAAGTACTTCAAAGGCGAGAGGGTCCCCCTGGTGGAGGCCGCCGACATGCTGGAGGAGAGCCGACGGGAAGATCTGGAGAGGGACCTCTACGAACTGGAAATGGAGGGGGCAAGGGGTGCGGAGCCAGTCCAGGGAGCCCATGAACTCCTTGAGTGGCTGAGGATGTGGAAGATACCCTGGGCAGTAGTCTCCCGGAACTGCAGGGACTCGATCTTCGAGGCAGCGAAAAGATGCTCCATAGAACTGCCCGAGACGGTGATGTCCAGGGACGAGGGGCCCCTGAAGCCCGATCCGCAGGCCCTCTGGGCCGCAGCCGGTGCCATTGGCGTTGAACCTTCTCTCTGCCTCATGGTGGGTGACTTCATTTTTGACCTCTACGGCGCACGAAGGGCGGGGATGAGGGCAGTCCTGGTGGAGAGAGTGGTCCCCGAGTGGGACAAGTGGGCCGACATCTCCTTCCAGCGTCTGGAGGACCTCGTGAGGTCCCTTGGTTCCCCCGAGCCGATGGTCCCCAGGGAGTACCGGGAACTGGCCGGTAAGCGGGGAAGAAAGTGGCTTGAAAGAGCCTGGGAGATAGACGCGGCACTCCCGGAAGCTTCCCCGGAGATCTTCGCTGTGGCACTGGCCGCTGTGGGGCTGGGTATCGGGGGACTGAAGCTTCCTGAGAAGGCAAGGCTGTCTCTTGAGCAGTGGGAGCGCGCTCACTTCCTGCCTCTTTCGCTGGTGGACAGGCCAATCGTGTCGGTGCTGACCCAGGTCCTGGGAGAGCGATTCCCCCAGGTTAATTTCTCGAGGAACGGGGCGTCCCTGGAGCTTCCGGGCGATCCGGACCTGGTCGAGGAGGCTGTTCTTTCATGGATGAAGTGAGGGGTGAGAGGACCCTCTGGGACGATCCGATGCGGGAGAGTGTACCCTCCAGCAAATGGGAGGTCCCCCTGGCGGAGAGGATGAGGCCGAGGATCCTGGAGGAGATGGCAGGGCAGAGGCATCTCATATCCCGGGGGGCTCCCCTCTACAGGGCTGTCCAGTCGGGACACGTTCCCAGCTGTATTCTCTACGGCCCGCCCGGCGTTGGCAAGACCTCCATAGCCCGCCTGATGGCAACTATGACGGAGAGGGATTTCCTGGAGATCAACGCCGTCTCGGCGAACGTGGCGGCCCTGAGGGACCTTGTGGCCGAAGCGAAGCACCTCAAGAATATCAGCGGCAGGACCCCGGTGGCTTTCGTGGACGAGATATACCACTTCAACAGGCAGCAGCAGAATGCCCTGCTCCCGTCGGTCGAGAAGGGCGACCTGATCCTCATGGGCACTACTACAGAGAATCCCTCTTTCGAGATCAACAAGACGCTCCTCTCAAGGGCAGTAGTTTACGAGCTTCGTCCCATTGAGACCGAAGACATGGTGGGGCTTTTGGAGAGAGCCCTGTCAGATATCGAGAGGGGGCTCGGAGAGCTGGAGCTCTCCGCTTCCAGGGAGACCCTGACGGAGATCGCCCTCGGCGCCGGCGGTGACGCCCGGCAGGCCCTGACAAGGCTGGAGCTATCCGCCCATGCCGTTGCCACAGGGGGCGGAAGCGTGATAGACATCGAAACGGTGAGGAGAATATCCCCCAAGGCACTGCAGCGCTACGACCGTGACGAGGACGATCACTACAGGATCATTTCAGCCTTGATCAAGAGCATGCGGGGCTCCGACCCCGATGCGGCGGTCTACTGGCTGGGACGGCTCGTGGCAGGTGGGGAGGATATCCGTTTTGTCGCCAGGCGCCTCCTCGTGTTCGCCGCCGAGGACGTGGGCCTTGCCGATCCCAGGGCCCTTTCTGTGGCTGCCTCCGCGGCTTACGCCGCGGACTTCGTTGGACTTCCAGAGGCCAGGATAATTCTCTCCGAGGCAGTGATATACCTGTCGCTGGCCCCCAAGAGCAACAGCGCCTACATGGCCGTCGACAGGGCGCTGTCTGCCATAGAGGGGGGGGACCTTCAGGAGGTTCCCCCGCACCTGAGGCCCGGCGGAAAGGGGTACATCTACCCCCATGATCTTCCGGGGCACTGGGTGGCACAGAGGTATATGGAACATCCCAGGACTTTCTACAGGCCGGGTTCGATGGGGGCTGAGCCGGAGATGGTAAGGCTACACGAACTAAAACGAGATGGCCATTACTCCGACGAATACGAGGACGATACCTCCGGCAAGGCGTGGGGTCAGCCTCTCCCGGAGGAAGAGGGTGGCGAAGAGGGCCGCAAGGAAGGGCCTGATGGAAGCGATGCAGACCACCACGTCGACGGGAGCTAGACTGTAGCTGTAGGTCAGGAAGAGGTTCCCGACCGTAAGGCCCAGCGCACCCGCGATGGCCATCTCGGTCATCGCCACCCGCGAGACGTTAGCAACCCCCCTTGCCCTTTCAAGCAGGAAGAACATGATCCATGAACCCGTCGTAACGCTCACTGCCCGCCACCACTCCAGCTGAGGCACCGGGATGGTCTGCATGAGCACCTTGTTGGTTATCATCCCGAAGGTCCAGCATGACATGGCAAGGAATGAGACCAAAAGGCCTCCGAAAACCTGCCGTTTCCCCTCGGGGTTGTCTTCGCGGGGTGACAGGAGTATAAGGCCCGCCACGATAAGGACAGCCGCGGCAAATACCATGGGGCTTGCGGGTTCGCCCAGGAAGATCCATGAGGCAGGTACCACCAGAAGAGGGTAGGAGGAAGTTACTGGAACTGCTATTGAGACCCCCAGCTTGTGGAGGGCCGAGAAGTAGAAGAAGTCCCCCATTACCAGCCAGAGGACGGAGTATACAAAGATCCTTGCCATGGTCCCGGCGGCAAGGGGCGCGAAGGCCGATGGGCCCATGGCAAAGAACAGGAAGAGAGCGGCGCTGATGATGTAGCCGGTACACCTGAGGGCGCCAAGCCCGGAGTAAGATATTCGCTCCACACCTCGGCGATAGAGAATCGGTGCTACAGCCCAGGTAACGGCGGCCATGAAGGCGAGGAAGTATCCCAAAAGTTGTGATGACTGCATCTAGAGATTGTTGTTCTTGCCTGATGCCGTGAGCTCAGGGTGCTCGCGGAGGTAGTTAAGCAGGCCTCCCCTGGAGCGTTCGAGGTGGGCCCTCAGTTCGGCCTCGGCCTTGTCGGGGTCTCCGGTCTCGATGGCGTCGATGATGGCCACGTGCTCATAGGCGAATGTGCTCAGGGGTATGCCCTCCACGGAGTAGTGGCGGCAGAGGTTGATCAGGTCCGCTATGTTGTGGAGCATCATGGTCAGGTAGCGGTTGCGCGAAAGTTCGTAGAGGGATGCGTGGAACTTGCGGTCTTCGGCGAGGTAGTGGCTGGTCTCGGTCTGGTCAGTCATGGCCGAAAAGACGGGGCGCCAGTACTCCAGCTCCTCGATGGGCTGGTTCAAGGTAACGAGCCTGACGGCTATGATCTCCATGTGAGTCCTCAGGTCGTAGAGGTCCGAGGCATCCTTGATGGTCGGGAGGGAGACGAAGGCCCCCCGGCGGGGTTCCAGCGTGACGAGTCCGGTCTGGGCAAGCTGCCTGATGGCCTCCCTGACAGGGGTGCGGGATACCGCCAGCTTGTCGGCGAGATCGACCTCGGAGAGCCTCTCTCCGGGTCTTATTATCCCCTCGACTATGGCCTCCTTGATCTTTTCATAGACGATCTGGCGAAGGTCGATATTGCGCGCAGGCGATAGTGGATCGTTCTGCATAGGACCGCCTCCTGTCGAAGGAGAAAATGTCTTGCGTATACTCTGTCCATTATACACCTGACATCCTGTCGCGCAACGTCCTGTTTGTTAAGAGATTCACTCACACTCCCTGTTCGTCTTGTCGGTCCAGAGAGAGAGGGCGTAGATAGCGTCGGAGAGCCGGTTGATCCAGGCGAAGGGGGCTTCGCCGATCTCACCATCTCTGTGAAGGGTGACAGCGATACGTTCAGCCCTTCGGGCTATCGTCCTGGCCAGGTGGAGAGCCGCGCCGGGCACGGAATCACCGGGGCGCACGAAACGGAAGGTTTCGCCTATGATGTTGCGGACCTTTTCGACGGTCTCTTCCAGTGTCGACGGGTCGGGCTCGGGAAGTCCCGGGAAGAGGGCCAGGTACCCCATTACGGAGCCCATGGCCTCCTCTATGCGAAAGAGCTCTCCGCGGATCTCCTCGTAACAGCAGGAGGCCCTGGCCAGGCCGATGGCGGCCTGGCATTCGTCCAGGGTCCCATAGAGCTCTACCCGGGGGTGGTCCTTGGGCACGCGGGTACCGTCGCCGAGACTGGTGGTACCTTTGTCCCCTCCCTTGGTGGTTATCCAGGGCTTTCCCATAAGGATCGCCTCCAGAACATATCCTGTTGAACGGGCTGCCGACGGCAGCCTTTGACTATACCCCTCAGCCTCCGCCGCAGGTGCCGCAGCCGCTTCCGCAGCCGCCAGTAGCCGAAAGGGCCACCCTGAGAAGGCCGTCGGCTATCAGTCCCGGTGGGATCGCCTGGTAGGTATCGCCGCCGATCTCGATGGTCCGGCAGTCACCGTGACCCTTGCCTGCAGAGCAGTTGCAGGGCTTCGCCGAGGCCTCGAGCCCCAGGATCTCGTCGAGGGGGGTCTCGGGGAATTCGATCTCCTCGCTCTCCATGGTAACCATGTTGTTCTTTGCCGGGTCTCCGCCGGAGGAGACCTTCTCGAGAGTTACCGGGAAACCCATCTTCTCGAGTTTCGGGCCGAGTTGCTCCACCATGTTGCTGAGGGTCTCGTAGGTCTCCTGCACGGGGCCGCATTCTGCTCCTTCGGGTGCGTAGTGCCTGATCCTTATCGTTGAAACGTCCATGTTTATTAACCTCCTTGTTGGTTGTGGATCATAAATCGAGGCGACTGACTACAGCCTCAAGCGACAGGAAGGGCAAGGGCATGCTTCGTTGATCCATTCCGTCTTGCTTCTATCGCTTTTTCCCCGTTCACTGTTGGCCGTTCACGCCTTTGTTTTTACTGCCACAAATGTTGCCTTTGCGTCGACGCATACCTTGCCGTCTTCACCGACGATCCTTGCGGCGGTCCTTACCTTGCGCCCTTCCACTCCCGTAGAGTGACCGAAGGCGGTGTAATCATGCCCCGATCTTACGGGTCTCAGGAAGCGGATGTTCATCCCGGCGGTGACGGTCCATTCCGTCAGGGCCTTCTTTGCTGCCCAGGCCATGGCGTCGTCGCAGAGCGCCGTCAGTATACCCCCGTGGACGATGCCTTCATAGCCGCACCAGCTGTCGTCGGGGGTGAAGGGGATCACCGTCTGCTGTTCATCATCGTTCCAGAAGAGAGTGACCCCGAGGGACCGAGGATTGGTCCCGCTACGGTCGCAGACGAAACACCCTCTGGAGCCTTCCAGTTTTTCCATGGCCATGGTAATCACCACCGGCGGCTATTGTACCCTAAGGGGTATGGGTAGTACACCCCGAAAATGTTGCCCTGTCTGGACAGAATCCTCCAGCTGTGGTACTACTATCTTCGCTTGCCGGAGTGGCGGAATGGCAGACGCAGCGGACTCAAAATCCGCCGGGCTTTGGCCTGTGGGGGTTCGAGTCCCCCCTCCGGCACCATATGTTAACTATCAAGGGGGTCCCCGATCTATCGGAGACCCCCTTGATCTCGTTTACTTCTGTCATCTCCAGGGCAAGGGTACGGAGACAGGTCAGGGCACTTACGGGCAGAGTTATCCCTTGAAAAATGGTGTCCTGCCCGTAAGATAACGAACAGCGCCGCTATTTCCCTCTCCTCTCCTCCAGGAACCTTGCGAACCCCTTGAAAGAGTAGTCCTGATCGCGGTCCATCTCCGGGTCGACAAGCCGGTAGAAGCAGACGGGTATGCACTCTTCCGCAAGGTTTTTCGCGATGCAGGGTGTACACCCCTTGTCGTGGTTCGAGGGGTGAGCCGGACATTCAAGATCCACACAGGTGCAGAAAGGTACTTTTGCCATGAATAACCCTCCCCAAGATGCTGGTCCGAGTGAGGCACCAGTAGATCATACCAGAGTATTTCAACCGGCTCCACGCAAGAGATGCCGAACGGTGGCTGGAACATAAGCAAAAGAATCGAATGGACGCAGACCTCCACGGATCGGCATGACAATTCTACCGTGGTAGAGGATAATCTTTCCGGTATAGATCGTTCCGGGGAGGCTGTTGCCTTATAAGAACCAGGACATTTACCTCACTTCCCATAGAAAAAAAGATAGTGTTAGGGTTCCTTTCACTTATTGTTTCGGGGACATTGCTTCTCCTGGTCTTGAACGCGGGGACGCGCCCCCTGGGGTTTATTGATGCCCTTTTCACTGCCACCTCAGCAGTATGCGTGACGGGACTAATTGTTGTAGACACGGGGAAAGACCTTTCGTTGGCATCCCAGGGAGTTGTGCTGTTTATGATCCAACTGGGCGGCCTTGGTGTCATGACAGCCACCACGGCCTTTTTCCTCCTTATGAGGGAGAGGATCGGCCTCCGCCAGCGCATGTTCTTTGCAGGCGGGTTCGGGCTGGATTCCCCCTCCGGTGTGAAAAGTCTTCTTATCCGGATACTTTTTATAACCTTTGTGATAGAAGGTATCGGTATCATCCCCCTTTTCTTCGGGTTCCTGAACTCGGGAATGACCCATGGGAGTTCCCTCTACTATGCGGCCTTCCACAGCGTAAGCGCTTTTTGCAATGCAGGGTTCTCCCTGTTCTCTGATAATCTCGAAAGCTTTTCCAGGACCATACTGGTACCAGGAACAGTTATTGGCCTCGTGGTTATCGGCGGGTTGGGTTTTGTCGTACTGAACGACTTGAGAGAGATGTTCCGGCGGGCAGAAAAGATCTCCCTTCAGACGAAACTTGTCCTTGTTACGACCGTTCTTCTCGTTATTTCTGGATCTGTGGTCCTGGTCTTGACGGAGTGGGGAAGCGCATTTGGAGATCTTCAGCCAGGCTGGAAGGTCTGGAACGGGATCTTCGCGAGTATCACTCCCAGAACAGCGGGGTTCGATACGGTTGCCCCGGCGAACTTTTCTTCAGCAGGGATCTTCGTGCTTGTGCTGCTAATGCTGATTGGAGCTTCTCCAGGCTCCACAGGGGGAGGTTTCAAGACGACCACTCTTGCGATCCTGATGGTTTCGTCATGGAGTTTCCTGAAAGGACGCCATGAAGTCCAATTATGGAACAGGAGGCTGCCCTTCCATGTCGTTCAAAGATCGATCACGGTGGTCGTTCTTTACCTTGGCACACTGCTTGTGGGTATGGGGTTGCTGGCCCTGATCGAGCCCTTCCCCTTCAGAACGCTTCTTTTTGAGGCTGTTTCGGCTCTCGGGACGGTGGGGCTGTCGCTTGGGGTGACCCCCGAATTGACCTATGCGGGCAAGATCGTGCTTGTCCTGATGATGTTCTGGGGCAGAGTCGGGATAGTGACGTTCCTTTACAGCCTATTGAAGCGCGAGATCAGGGAGAGGGTGTCCTACCCGTCGGAAGAGGTTCCTGTAGGTTAGAAGGGGGAGAAAAAGATGACAAAGAAAGACCGTAAAAACAGGAGCAAACACAGAGTTGTCCTGGTCGTAGGGCTCGGGAGGTTCGGACAGGCTCTCTGCAAATCCCTCGTTGAGCAAGGAAACCAGGTTATCGCTGTTGACCGGTCAAGACAGCTTGTTGAAGAGATGGCGGATATTGTCGATATTTCGGTCCAGGCTGATGCTACCGATGCAGAAGCACTTCAGAAGATCGGCGCAAAAGAGGCCGATATTGCTGTGGTTGCCATCGGGGGGAATGTTGAGGCAAGCATCCTTACAACGACGATCCTGAAGGACCTGGAGATACCAGAGGTCATAGCGAGGGCGCAAAACAATATACACGCGCGAGTCCTTGCCAGGGTGGGCGCTACCCGGGTAGTGTTCCCCGAGAAGGACATGGGGGAACGCCTTGCGGCGATCATGATGCATCCCTGGATGTCGCATTTTGCCCAGCTGCCCGGTTCTTCCTTTTACCTTGGTGAGATAAGTCCCCTTGCCGAAATGGAAGGGAAGACGCTTGCCGAACTTGACTTCCGGACCCGTTACAATGCTGTCGTCCTGTACATTAAAAGATCGGGTGAAAGGTTCATCCCCAAGGCAGATACAGTCATCCGGAACGACGACAGGATTCTTGTTGCAGGACTCAAGGAAGATATTGAAGAGTGGATCGAGGATTGAGACCGGACCGGTCTCCAATCCCGATATAGTCGGAATTCTTCCCCGTGAACGGATAATGAAATGAAAGGTACCGGAAACATTCTTTCCACGCTGGAAATGCATGCAGGCAAAAGATACGACTCCCCCCTTTGCCCAATTCCCAAGGGAGAAGCCAGTTACTTGCGATTGATTATCAATAGTGTTAGCATCTGTGTATAACTCCCTCCGAGCCTACCTGTCTAAGGGGAATGGACCTATGACAGGAGGCCGAAAGGGTGTCGCTGGAAACGGCGGCGCCTCCCGTGTTTGGGAAGGAGGGGCCGCTGTCATTATGCGTGCCCTCTTCCTGTAGCCAGGAGGGGGCATTTTTAATGGAGGTGTTCGGAATATGAGGAAACTTGTAACGGCAATGCTGCTCCTGGTCTTGTCCTTATCTGTGTCTTTTGTTCCTGTGGCAGTCGCGACGGAGGAACCCCTGGTGGTCTACTGCGGGGCGGGGCTGATGAAGCCAATGGATGAACTCAAGGAAGCATTCGAGCAGGAGGCGGGGATCCCCGTAAGGATGATCTATGCCGGTTCTGGCGAGCTTTTCGGAATGATATCCACCAGGCAGGAGGGCGACGTCTATATTCCCGGTGACATCAAGTACACCAATGATGCCCTGGAGAAAGGCATATCCATCAAGGACGGTATGGAGACGATATGCTATCACGTGCCGGTCATCCTTGTACCTGCGGGGAACCCTGGAAAGGTAAACTCCCTGGAGGACCTCGGCAAGGAAGGCGTCAGGGTGGCTTTGGCGGATGAAAAGGCGGCAGCCATAGGGAATGTGACCGTAGCTCTTCTGAAGAAGAACAACATCCTGGACCAGGTCACAAAAAATGTTGTAACAAAACCGAGCACCACCAACCAGCTGTTGATATACACCGCGACGGCCCAGGTGGATGCGACCATAGCCTGGGAAGACCAGGCCCTCTGGGGCGAGGGCAAGGGGAAAATAGAAGTGGTACGGATACCCTCTGAAAAGAACCTGATCAAGACGATACCCGCATCGGTAGTTACCTATACCAGGAGACCGGAAGACGCGAAGGCCTTTATCCGTTTCATTACTTCCGAAGAGAGCAGATCTGTCTGGGATAACTGGGGTTTCCCGATAGAGAAGCCTCAATAGACAGTTATGAGCAACAGGATATTCAAGGCAGCCCTGGGGGGAGTGACAGTCCTGTTCTCGGGGCTGCTGATCTGGGCGATCCTTTCCCTTATCCTTATGCCCGAGGTATCGGAGTTCGTCGAGAGCACCCTTTCCGAGGAGATGCTCTACAGCATAAGGCTGTCTCTTTTCACCAGCCTGATCTCCGTGGCGCTGGTGATGGTGCTCGCCGTTTCGATAGGTTTTGTACTGGCCCGATTCACCTTCCCGGGGCATAACCTTCTGAGAACCATAGTCGACCTGCCCATGGCGTTCCCTGAGCTGGTCCTTGGGCTGTGCCTCCTTCTCCTTTTCGGTCATGCACCTTTCGGGAAGTGGCTTCAGTCAATGGGAGTGAACGTGGTTTTCAGCAAATATTCCATCGTAGTCGCCCAGGTCTTCACAGCAGCTCCGTACGCCATCAGGGTCGTCTACGGTACCTTCAGGGGGATCAGCCCGAGGTACGAGATGGTCGCCCGGAGCCTCGGCTGCGGGCTGCTGGGCAGTTTTTTAAGGGTCTCCGTTCCGATGGCCAAGGGCGGCCTTTTCGCTGCGGCGGTAATCGCCTTTGCCCGGTGCATGGGATGTTTCGGGACTGTACTCATCCTGGCAGGCGGCACCCGAATGTACACCGAGACCCTTCCCATAACCCTTTACCTGAATATATCCTACGGCAACCTGGCCATGGCCATGTCTTCAGGGATCATCCTGATATTCATATCCCTCGGGGCGATCATCGTATTCGAGGTTCTGAACCAGGAGGTGGTCCTGTAGATGGACCTGCTTTCTGTAAGGAACCTCTCCGTCGACCTGGGCAACTTCAGCCTCAAGGATATATCCTTCGGGGTGCCGGAAGGGTCGTACTGCTGCCTGCTGGGCGCTTCCGGCGCCGGCAAGAGCGTGCTCCTGGAGACGATCATAGGTGCTTTCCGCCCGAAACAGGGGAAGGTCTACCTCAGGGGGACCGACGTGACAGCATGGCCGCCTGAAAGGAGGAGGCTGGGCATTGTCTACCAGGACTATATGCTTTTCCCCCATCTGGATGTCCGGGGCAACATCGCCTTCGGTCTTAAAGGTCAGGGGCTGACAACTGACAAGATCGATCCCAGGGTCATGAAGATCTCCAGGCAGCTTGACATCGAAGACCTTCTTGAACGGGATATTGCCACTCTCTCGGGAGGAGAGCAGCAGCGTGTCGCCCTGGCGAGGGCCCTCGTGACCGAACCGGAGATCCTTCTGCTCGATGAGGCTTTCAGCGCTCTTGACGTGAATACCAGGGAGAGGCTTCGCACAATGATGGCCCGGGTCGTCCGTGAGATCGGCATTACCGTTCTGCATGTAACCCATGACCGGGAAGATGTATGGGCCCTGGCCACCCACGTGGCTGTCATCAACGATGGGGAAATGCTCCAGCACGGGACTCCCGAAGATCTTTTCAGGCGTCCCAGGCCGGGGCACGTGGCCAGCATTATGGGGGCCGGCAACATTATTTCCGGGGAGGTGGTCAGTGAGACCGGGGCCGACCTGGGTATTGTCCTTGCCAACGGGATCCGGCTCTATTCGTCGGAGAACCTGACCATGGGGAGCGATGTTACCCTGTCGATAAGGCCAGAGGATATCATGGTTGCCAGGGATGAGTCGGTCATCTCGGCCAGGAACAGGATACCCGTTACACTTTCAGAGATAAAGCGCCGGGGGCCGCTGACCTGGCTGACAGGAAGATCAGGGGATCTTGAACTTATTGCGATGGTCACCTCGAGCGGCTATGAATCCCTGGAAACCTCCCCGGGGGACATGTGCTTTTTCATCTTCAAGGCGAGTTCGCTCTGCCTGATCGAGGAGAACTTCCAGAAAATAGTATTGGCATCGAATTTTTCGTAACCGGGGAGATAGTTATGGAACCTATAAAATACTCAGCCATCGGGATCATCCGGACCCCTCACAGGTCCAGGGAGGGGACACCCATACAACCGTCGGGAGCCAGGGGTGTATTGGGCCGCATAGAGTTGTATGAGGATCTCAGGGAAGGTCTTAAAGACCTGGAAGGATTCTCTCACCTGATCCTTCTTTATCATTTTCACCTTTCGGAAGGCTACGAACTTGCTGTAAAACCTTTTCTGGACCAGACGGTTCACGGTCTTTTTTCGACCAGGGCACCCAGGAGACCAAATGCGTTAGGCCTTTCAGTGGTAAGGCTTGTATCGATCATCGATGGGGTCCTTGTCGTTGATGGAGTGGACATGGTGGATGGTACCCCTTTGGTCGACATCAAACCTTTTGTCCCTGATTTCGATGTCCCCGGAGGGGAGATCCGTACAGGGTGGCTGGAGCGGAATTCAGAAAGGGCCAGGGCTATAAGAGCGGACACGCGTTTTACCGGGGATATAAAACTGCCTCCAGAGAGTTGACCTCAAGCGAAGTTTACGCGGTGATCCGTTCAAAGGGGATCCCTGAAGGGGGGGTCCCCTGTCATCTTCAGGAAGCTTCTCTTTTCCCCCCAGGGACCTGGCTTACGAGGCGTCCCGTTTCATCGCGGTCTCACAATCAATGATCTTCCGCATTGCCACTATCGGTAATTCGGGGACATAGTGGAGAGTGTGCTGCAGAAGCTCAGGAAGATCACAGGTATTCCCGAACAGATCACGGTCAAGATCGAGGGTGGGGAGCATTATTTCACAGGGGCCAAAAAGGGATCGGGATAACTGACTCCCGGTTCTCAATTCCGGTATGCCAGTGTTGCCTCCAGCTTTGTCCCTGAGGCTTTCTCGAAAGAATTAGCAATTGTTCTTGCTCTTTGCAGCCTCACAAGCGCCGCAGCAAGGGCATCCGGGTCTGACGAGAATCTTTTCTCTATCAGTTTTCTTCTCTGCCTGAGGTCTACCACCCTGTTGCCAGAGGTGAGCTTGTCAGCAAGATAAAGCAGGGATCTTCCCGAAAGAAGAGGCTCGTCTTCTGGGAGTTCCATGTGGTACCTGACAAGATCCGCGGTCTCGGCAAAACCCCATAGTTCCAACATGTCGGCGGCCACATCGGCATGATGGCCAAGAGTCCGGGCCATGTCGTGGAGCAGCGCAGCAGCCTTCAGGAGTTCAGGATCCACATGATCAGTATCCCTTACAAGATTCGCCAGTCTGACTGCCACCTCCCCGACGACCCGGGAGTGTTCACGAACCTCCTGCGGAGTAGACAAGATCTCCCAGAAGGCGAGGCACTCTCTTTCAGTGGGGACATTTCTTCTGATCGCGAGGGATCTCAGTTCCTGGTATTCTTCAAAAGTGTCCATCTCCATGACTGTTCCCTCGTCGGGCGTGTCCAGGGTCAGGGAGCTTGCTTCGTGCTGCTCAAGGAATCCTCGCAATCCCATAGGTCCTTCCCATCTCAGGATGCCTGGGATCAGATCGCCCCGGATCAGAGGGGGATGCCCCCTCTGTCCCAGAAAAGCCGGGAAGACCGCCTCAAGCCCAAGGTTGCTCGAGAAGGACTTCTTCATCTCCCGGAGGGTGGCAGGCCTTACGAGGGGGATGTCGACAGGAAGAAGGAAAAAGGCCTCGAGGTCATCAGAAAGAGCCCTTACTCCAGTCTTAACCGACGAGAGCATCCCCTCCTCGAAACGGTCGTTGAACACAGTTCGAACCCCGCCGCCCGTCGCTTCCTTTTCGATCTCCTTGCGATGGAAACCTGAAACGACCACAAGATCTTCAACGTGGGCCTGGCGCATGGAGGATAGAACCTGATCAAGAGCCGAGGAGCCGGCGATCTCCAGAAGGGCCTTGCATCTTCCCATTCTCGACGAAAGCCCTCCAGCCAGCACAATGCCACCTGTCCGGAGTCGGACGTCGGTCATGCCGGTTCCCTCCAGGCGATCCTTAAGCCCTGGAGGCCTCTTGCCAGAAAAGCTTCCCCCTCTTTTTCGAGGAGCAATACTCCGCCGTATTCGGGGTCATAGCGGAAGGTTTCGGGGAAGGGTATCTCAAAAAGGTTTCGAAGCATAACACGAAAGACGCCTGCGTGGGATACTATCAGCCATCTTCCTCCTTTCACGGCGAAGGACCGGAGGAGCGGAACAACCCTGGCCTCCAGGTCGGCAAATGACTCTCCTCCGGGGTGCTTGAAAGAGTAAAGATCTTTTTCTCTTTGCTCCCATAATCGGGGATACTCCCTGGGGATGTCTGTCTTTTCCCGTCCATCCCAGCACCCGAGGTCGATCTCTGACAGCTCCTCTTTGATCACCGGTTCTATATCAAGGGAGCTGCAAATAATCTCTGCCGTTTCCTTTGCCCTCACGAGAGGACTGCAGAAGCACCCTCTCCATGAGAAAGAGCGTGCCCAGAGGGACACCTTATCCGCCTGGGCTTTGCCTCGCGGGGAGAGCCCGGGCCCGACACGACCCAGAAAGATTGTCAACGAGGAGGTCAGATCGGGCTCTCCGTGCCTGACGAATACCAGGCTGTTCTCAGATGGTCCTTGAGGCTTTTCCTGGTGGCGGACGTGATCTGTCGATAAGTGCTGATCGTTCCCGGTCATTGAAGGGGGATCCACCGCCTTCCAATTACAGCGAGTTCCTGAAAGAAAGCCGGACCGATCTTAGCCGCATCAGCTGCAGACAGCACATGGGTCGGTCCGGCAGTCAATACAAGAGAGCTTCACGGATCAGCAGAACTTTTCCCTGAAAGCCGTTCTTGCCAGTTCGCTCCTTCTTCTGCATTCATCGGAGAGTCCTTCCCCGAAATCAAAGGACCTGCCCGTTATCGACAGGACCCATGCATCGCCGAACCCTGTGCCCAGGTCTCCAAGCAGCGTCAGGAACCATGAAGGCCCGAAGGAGTGGATGTTCAGGCCATGGTTCGATCCCGCATCCGGGCGGACCCTTTCAAGGGCGAATCCATGGTCGTACTCTTCCAGCGAGGCATCCACGAAGAGCAGGATATCGTCCGGCTCTATACCAAGGGCGGCCTCGGGCAGGAGCTGGTGTCCGAGCCAGAGACGGGTCCTCTTTCCTGCTTTCTCCAGGTCCCTGGCCAGAAGCGTGGCCAGGTGGTGACCTGCACCGTCATCCTGTCTGAAAGGGTTACCGTATCCGAAGATGAAGAACGATGCTCTCCTGTCCGTCAGTTCTTTATCTCTCCCTTCAGGTTCCCGTCTGCTCCGAATATCTCCAGGTGGAGAGGCATTCTCCCCACAGCATGGGTCGAGCAGGAGAGGCAGGGGTCGTAGCAGCGGATGACGTGCTCCATACTGTTAAGAATTCCCTCCGTGGGTTCGCCACCTTTGATGTTCTCCCTGGCGACCATGTCTACGCCCTTGCTCATGGCGTAGTTGTTGTGCCCCGTGGCGACGATGAGGTTCACTCCTGTCAGGACCCCGTTCTCATCTATCTGGTAGTGGTGGATCAGCGTTCCCCTTGGCGCCTCGATGACCCCTATCCCCTCGGGGTAGAGCTCCGTAGAGGTGACCCTCAGATCGCTGCCTGTTATGTCGGGATCTTCAATGAGTTCCTCGATCCTCTCTACGCCGTAGAGGGTCTCGATAAGCCTTGCGTAGTGATAGTAGAGGGTCTTGTGGACCATGCCGTCCTCCGCTCCCTTGCGGAATTCTGCCAGTTCAGCCGACGCTCCAGGGGTGGAGATGTCGTCGCATGCGTTGACCCTCCCCAGGGGCCCCACGCGGTAGCTCCCGTGGGGGAATCCCATGGGTCTGTAGAAGGGGAACTTGAGGTAGCTCCAGGGTTCTACGTGCTCCCCTATGAAATCCAGGTAGGCCCAGTCGGGGAACTCGTCGATTATTCGCCCCCGGGGTCCCTTCAACCGGATGTCACCGTCGTATATTTCCAGGAATCCGTCCTGCACGAGGCCCATGTAGGCTGTCTCAAGGGTCGCGAAGGAGGCGGCCTTCCCGGCGTTCTTTTCGAGGTAGCCCTTCACCAGTTCGATAGCTTCCTTCACTGCGGCCTTCATCTCGGGGATCTGGACACGGATCGTATCAACCTCTGCAGACTTGAGCGACCTGTTAACGCCTCCGGGGATGCTGTGCCAGGGGTGGACCTTCTTGCCACCGAGTACCTGGATGATCTCCTGCCCGAACTTCCTCAGCAGAACTCCCTTGACAGCCAGCCGGGGGTACTTTTCTATCACACCGGCAACGTTCCTGATCGCCGGGTCGGCGTCGAACCCGAAGAGAAGGTCCGGGCTGGAAAGGTGGAAAAAGCTGAGAGCATGGGACTGCACGAACTGTCCCATATGCATAAGTTCGCGGAGTTTGTGCGCTGTCAGTGTAAGTTCCACACCGAGAAGGGCATCACAGGCCTTGGCCGAGGCAAGGTGGTGGCTCACGGGGCATATCCCGCATATCCTCGGGGTAATGACAGGCATCTCGCGAAAGTCTCGTCCCTTGCAGAAGTGCTCGAAACCCCGGAACTGGGTCACGTGGAAGCGGGCCTCGTTAACGTTACCGTTCTCGTCGAGATGGACGGTTATCTTCCCGTGGCCTTCGATGCGGGTTATGGGGTTGATCTCTATCTTCCTGACGGTAGCCATGTTCCTTCCCCCTCTAGTCGTAGCGAATCTTTTCCGAGGGTACCTTGGGGATCCGCCCCTCGAGAAGTTCCTGGAAAACCCAGAGAATGGTGTCCGCATCGGGCGGACACCCCGGAACGTAAACGTCGACTTTCACCTCGTGGTCCACCGGGATGGCCTGGGGGAGAAGCTGGGGGATATCGTCATGGGGTATTATTCCCTCAGGGTTGACGGTGCTGGGCGAATCCAGGTAGGCCTCCTTCAGCGCACACTGTCTGTCGGAGAAGTTCCTCATGCAGTTAATTCCGCCGAAGACGGCGCAGTCGCCCCATGCCACGATTATGTCGCACTGTTTGCGCATCTTTCTGGCAAGATGGAGCTCCTCGTCGTTGCCGAGAGCTCCGTCGATCACTCCCACAGTCGCTTTGGGTATCTCCTTGCTGTCGACGATGGGTGAGTATACTATTTCGACCTTTTCAAGCAGCTCTACTATGCGCTCGTCGATATCAAGGAACGACATATGACAACCAGCGCAGGCCTCGAGCCAAACTGTGGCGACCTTGACCTTCGACATCAGTTCCGCACCTCCTCGAGCGAAACCATCCGGGCGTCCGCCGGAGGCTTTTCACTGGCGAACAGGTTCCCGCATGGAGATTCTTTCGGTTTTCCCGGTTCGACCCCCAGACCTGCCGAGAGGTCTTTCAGGATCGAAGAGAGACCCCTGATCTCCCCCTTGGGCGGCACGACCACGTTCAGCCGCCGCCTCTCGCCCTCGATGGTGCAGTAGTGGCCGCTGCGCTCGAACCAGGCCGGGGCCGGGAGCAGGACATCGGCGAGGTTGACCAGCGGCTGGGCCCAGAAGGGGCAGTGCACGACCACGAATTTTGTCCCCGATATGGCGGAAAGACTCTCCTCGTCCTCCGGGACGAGGCCGGTGGAGTAAACGTAAAGGAAATCGAGCTTTTCCCTTCCGAGCCAGGGTTCCCTGGCGAGAACGGTATTAATGGTGCCCAGGCTGTTGCCGCTTACCACCAGCGGGACCACTCCCATGCCGTCTTCGAAGAAGGCCCTGGATGCAATGGCAAGGTTGACCGCCGATGTCACCGCCACTGGATCCCTGGACAGGCAGCCTCCAAGTACGAAGACGGGTCTTTGGGAGCCCGCAAGCTTTTCGAGGATCCCTTCAACGGTCTCTTCAGGGATGCCCGCCTTTCCGGCCAGTTCTCCGACAGATATCTTGCCTTCCTCAAGTGCCTTGCCCCCCGATGCCTTCAGTCCGGCGACCAACTCTGCCAGACCCTCGACGAGGGCCGCGCTCTGTCCGGGTGTCGGGCATACAGCGTCGATGTCGGTTATGTCAGCAAAGGGGCTTGTCCTGCAGGACAGGTTCAAGAGGGTTGCGCCGTTTTTGAGGGTGCCCACCCTCATGTAGCTGGCTATGACAGGGGCTTCTTCATCCGGGTCGGCCGACAGGTTGACTATGCAGTCGCTGTTCAGGATGTTATGAGCGGCAGTGAAAGGGCGTATACCCTGTTCGCGGAAAGGTTCGAAACCCTTGACGAAGCCCCTTAGAACGTCTCCGTCAAAGGTGTCCAGGCGCTCCATGCCCAGGCCGTCCTTGAACAGGGATACGAAAAGGGCCAGTTCCTCGTCGGTGCAGAGGCTGGAGACAAGGGCCCCACTGCTGTCGGCCTGGTGAGCCTTCCCGAAGTTCTCCGCCACCAGTTCAAGGGCCTCTTCCCAACTGGCTTCCCTGTAGTGGGAGCCCTCTCTTATCATGGGTACGGAGATCCTCTCTCGCTCGGCAGATCTTGGAAGGGTCCACCGCCCCTTTTTGCAGAGCTGTCCGCCGTCGGGTTCAGTAACGGAGGTCCCTTCGACCCTGACAATGCTCCCGGTCCGCACGTAGGCCTTTATTCGGCATCCGACGGAACAGAGGGGGCATACGCTCTCGACCGCGTCGTCGCAGTCCTTCCTGCGCCCCCTGTAGGCGAACTCCCTGAGAGTGATCGTACCGGTGGGGCATACCTGCGCGCAGGCTCCGCAAGTGGTGCAGGTGCTGCTCTCCCCGAGCCTTCGTCCCAGGTCGGCGACGATGGTGGCGTTCCAGCCCCTTTTCTGAAGGTCCAGCGTGTGGGTCCCCACCTTCTCGGCGCAAACCCTGATGCAGCGCAGGCAGAGTATGCACCGGTTGTGGTCAACCTGTATATCCCGGTGGGTGGCATCGTTATCGAAAGCGGCGTAGAGAAAGGGGTAGCGGACGCTGTCCATACCGTGTTCGATGGCCAGGTCCTGCAGTTCGCAGTCGCCGCTCTGGGAGCAGTACATGCAGAAATGGTTCCGACCGGCGAAGATCAGTTCAAGCATCTGTCTCCGGTATTCCCTGAGCTTCTCCGTCTGTGTGTGCACGACCATGCCGTCCTGGGCAGGGGTGGTGCAGGCTGTAAGCATCTTGGGGTTTTTCTCCACCTCGACAACGCACATGCGGCAGGATCCTATGGGGGTCAGGCCCTCCAGGAAGCAGAGAGTAGGTATGTACACGTCGTTCCTGCGGGCAACCTCGAGTATGGTGTTCCCCTCTGCGCCCTTGCATGCTTTACCGTCTATGGTAAGGGTTATGTCCTTCATCCTTATATCCCCCCGCCTCTTATTCTTTGAAGACTGCCTGGAAGGGGCAGACCTCAAGACACGTTCCGCACTTTATGCACTTTTCCTGGTCGATCTCATAGGGGGTATTCCTGTCGCCGGAGATGCATTTAACAGGGCAATTCCTTGCGCATAGACCGCACTTTTTGCACTTCTCGGGGTCGATGAGGTAGGAGATGAGAGCGCTGCAGGCCTTTGCGGGACACTTCTTGTCCCTGATGTGGGTCTCGTACTCGTCCCGGAAATACCTCAGTGTAGTAAGGACAGGGTTGGGCGCGGTCTGGCCGAGGCCGCAAAGGGACATCTCCTTGACCATTATCGCCAGGTCCTCCAGTATTTTGAGGTCCTCCATCCTGCCCTTTCCTGAGGTGATCTTTTCAAGGATCAGCAGCATCTGCTTGGTGCCCTCCCGACAAGGGACGCATTTTCCGCAGGATTCCCTCTGGGTGAACTCCAGGAAGAACTTGGCCACATCCACCATGCAGGTGTCTTCGTCCATGACGACCAGGCCGCCCGAACCCATGATGGCTCCCGCGGCGGTCAGGGACTCGTAATCCACCGGAAGGTCCAGGTGCTCTTCCGTAAGACACCCTCCCGAAGGTCCGCCTATCTGGACCGCCTTGAACTTTCTGTCCTTCAGGATCCCGCCTCCCATATCAAAGACGATATCCCTGATGGTCGTTCCCATGGGCACTTCCACCAGGCCGGTGTTGTTGACCTTGCCGGTAAGGGCGAAGACCTTTGTCCCCTTCGACTTTTCCGTCCCGATGGAGGCATACCAGGAGCCCCCGTTGCGGATTATGTTCGGAACATTGGCCCAGGTCTCAACGTTGTTGATGTTGGAAGGTTTACCCCAAAGGCCCTTGTTGGCCGGGAAGGGAGGTCTGGGACGTGGCATCCCTCTTTCGCCCTCGATGGATGCCAGGAGTGCCGTCTCCTCGCCACAGACAAAGGCCCCTGCACCTTCCTTTATGTGCAGATGGAAGGAGAAATCCGTGTCCATGACATTGTCGCCGATGAGGCCGAACTCCTCTGCATGGGTGATAGCACCGACAAGACGCTTGATGGCCAGGGGGTACTCGGCACGGCAGTAGATGTAGCCCTCGTCAGCCCCCATGGCGTAAGCGCCCAGCGTCATACCCTCGATGATTGCATGGGGGTCACCCTCAAGGATGGACCTGTCCATGAAGGCACCCGGGTCGCCCTCGTCGGCGTTGCAGATTACGTATTTCTTGTCACCCTGTGCCTTTCGGCAGAACTCCCATTTCAATCCCGTGGGGAAACCGCCGCCGCCTCTTCCCCTGAGTCCGGATGTCTTGACCTCGGAGAGCACCTCTTCCGGTTTCATGGAGGTCAGGGCCTTGGCGAGAGCTGCGTAACCGTCCCTGGCAATGTACTCTTCGATGTTGTCAGGATTGATGTAGCCGCAGTTTCGCAGCGCGATACGATGCTGTTTGCTGTAGAAGGGGATGTCCCTGTAGCGGGGGACCTTGACCTTCCTGTCAGGGGTGGTGTAAAGAAGACGATGGACCAGGCGCCCCTTGTAGAGGTGTTCCTCTACGATCTCAGGGACATCGTCCACGGACACCCTGCAGTAGAGAGAACCCTCCGGGTAGATGACCACTATGGGGCCCATCTCGCACATCCCGTGACACCCCGTCTCGACCAGGGCTACTTCCTGGTCCAGGCCTCTTTTCCTTATCTCCTCCCCGAGAGCGTCAAAAACAGAGGAGGATCCGCTGGCGTTACAGCCGGTCCCTTTGCAGACCAGTACGTGGGCACGATAGAAAGCCATTCCCTTCAAGCCCCCTAGTCAGTTTGTCCGACAACCTTGTCCTCGACCACTCTCCCGTTGACAAGGTGTTCCTCTATTATCCCGGGCACATCGCCAGGTGAGACGTCCCCATAGGTTATGCGAGGTTCTCCGGGCCTGATAATGTCCACAAGGGGCTCTCTCTGGCACATGCCGATACAGCCCGTGGTCTCGACGGCCACATGCCTGAGACCACGTTTTTCCAGTTCCTCCAGGATGGCCGTCATTACCTCCCTGGCCCCTGCCGCGATCCCGCAGGTGCCCATACCAACGATCACCCTGGTCTCGCCCCCGGATCGGGCCGACGTGAGGTCCTTGGCGTTTTCCTTGATCTTCCTTAGATCTTCCAGGCTCTTGACTTTCACCGGTGATCACCTCCAGTTTGTGCCTATTCGTAGGAACCGAGTATCTCCATCACCTTGTCGGGCGTGAGGCGTCCGTGGGTCTCTTCGTCGACCATCATCACCGGTGCCAGCCCGCATGCCCCGAGGCAAGCGACGGGCTCAAGGGTGTACCTGAGATCTTCGGTGGTGCCGTTCTCCTCGATCTGGAGCACCTTCTTGATCTTGTCGAGGATGGCCAGGCTGCCTCTGACATGGCATGCCGTACCCCTGCAAACACGGACAATGTGCCGTCCCCTGGGGTTGAGATGGAACTGGGCATAGAAGGTGGCCACCCCGAAGAGCTCTGAAGGGGGGATCTTCATCTCCCGGGAGATCACCATCAATGCGTCTTCGGGAAGATAGCCGAACTCCTTCTGGACCTCCTGCAGGACTGGTATCGTGCCTCCGTGCGTTCCTTTCCACGGGGCCACTATCTGCTTTGTTCTTTCTTCCGTTTCAGGTTTTTTCGGACTCACCCCTATCCTCCTCCCTGGTCTGAAGAATACCTTGTCAACTTACTGTCCTCGGTCACCACCGGCTGAGGTTCCAGGCGGTGAAAGTTGCCTCACGCGTTAGATCATGGTCCCCGACGTCTCCGTAAGGCGTTTCTGAAAAACAACCAGTAATAATTGAAACTTATGAAAGGGAAGGGCGCAACCGGGAAAGGGTCAAAAATCCTTATTTCTCCCGGGTTTTTCGTGAACAATATCGAACTAAAAGTTCAATTTCAAGCAGAAATTGATTACCGGGTCAGAGCGCAATATAGTCGAACTGATACATTAGATATTGTAACCAATAATTGCTTTTGCAGGGATCTCCGAGCCTGAGTGCCTAAAGCGCCAGCCATGGTCAAAGACCGATAGGCGTCCCTGGAAACAGGGACGCCTCCCATGATCGGAAAGGGGGTGTCCGATTCTCGCTCGATCGCACAGATCGCAGTCTTCAGATGTCTTCCCTGAATGGTCCTCATTTTATAAAAAATGGAGGGAAAACCCATGACCAGAAAATACCTTGTTAAAACCTTGGTGATCAATGGGATCACCCACAGGGTGGTAGCCGACCCTGAAGAGAAACTGGTCAACGTGATAAGGAAACAGCTTCATCTGACAGGCACAAAACTGGGGTGCGGACAGGGACAATGCGGAGCCTGCAACGTCATCCTGGACGGTAAGGTAACCCGATCCTGCATAACACCCTGGAGCAAAGTTCCCGAGAATGCGGACATCCTGACGATAGAAGGAATAGGAACCCCTGATCATCTCCACGCTATCCAGTGGGCCTTTATCGCCAACGGAGCCATTCAATGCGGTTTCTGCACCCCCGGGTTCATTGTCGCCGCCAAGGGGTTGCTGGACGGAAACCTCAATCCGACCCGCGAAGAGATCCGTGACTGGTTCCAGGCCCACTGGACAGCCTGCCGATGCACCGGGTACAAGCAGATAACCGATGCGGTCATGGATGCGGCGGCTGTTCTCAGGGGAGAGAAGCAAATGAAGGACTTCGCGAAATCCCTTAAACCTGGAGACTCCGTGTGGGGTACCCGGTATCCCCGCCCAAGCGCCGTCTTCAAGGCCACCGGCACCTTCGACTTCGGCGACGACGCAGGGCTGAAGCTGCCGACGGAGACCCTTCACGCAGTTCCTGTATGTCCCGAGACTAGCCATGCGAAGGTGCTGTCGATAGACTTTTCTGAAGCCGAGAAGATGCCGGGAGTGTTCAAGGTCGTAACTGCCAGGGACATCAAGGCCAACAAGGGGACCAACCGCATCCGCGGACAGGCAGGTTCGGGCACTGCGAGCACCGATGGATGGGAGAGAAGGATCCTGGTGGAGGAGGGCGACAAGATCCGCCAGTGGGGTGAGGTCGTGGCCATAGTCTGCGCGGACTCGGAAGAGCAGGCCAGGGCGGCAGCGGCCGCTGTCAAGGTGGATCTTGAGGAACTGCCCGCAGTAATGGACGTCAAGGCAGCGATGGATCCGGGAGCCCCCAAGGTTTACGAGGAGATCCCCGATATCGACGGGATACCGAACTGCTTCAACAAACGCCCCGTGATCAAGGGTGATGACCCGGCACCCATGATCGACAGGGCCCCTTACGTGGTCGAGGCCGAGTTCTGGAGTTCGCGGCAGCCTCACATGACCATCGAGACTGACTGTGGCTTCGGTTACTGGGACGAAGAGGGGCGTCTTACCCTGCAGACGAAGAGCATCTGCGTATACAGGCACGCAATGATGATAGCCAGGGGGCTGGGTGTTCCTCCTTCGAAGATAAGGGTTATACAGAACAACATGGGGGCGACTTTCGGCTACAAGGTGGCACCCACCAACGAACCCCTCCTCGGGGCCTGCGTAATAGCCACCGGCCGACCGGTCTACATGAGGCTCAACATGAAGGAGCACATCGTCAGGACGCCCAAAAGGTCGCCCTTCCTCATGAAGGTCAGGGTCGGTGCCGATGAAAAGGGAAAACTTGTAGGTCTGGAGCATCACTGGTATGTTGACCATGGGCCCTACTCGGAGTCGAGCCAGGATCTCACGAACAAGGGTGGCCAGTTCATCTGCGCCCCCTATCGCCTGGACAACATCAGGGGAGCCGGCTACACCATTTTCACCAACCAGAAATGGTGCGGCGCCTTCCGGGCCTACGGCGGACCCCAGACATACTTTGCAGGCGAACAGGTCATCGACATGCTTGCGGAAAAGGTGGGGATGGACCCTCTGGACTTCCGCGAGATCAACCTGATCCGCCCCGGGGACACACTTCCCAGCGGCCAGAAACCGGAAGTGTACCCCTTGCAGGCAATGCTCACACGTATTCGCCCCCTATACGAGGAGGCCAAAAAGCGGGCCGAACTGAACTCCACTGACAAAGTCAAAAGAGCCGTCGGTATCTCTATCGGGATCTATAACGCCAACGACGACGGGGCCGATGAAGCCGCAAGCAATATCGAGCTAACAAAAGACGGAGTGATACTCTACAACACCTGGGAGGATCATGGACAGGGTGCGGATATGGGTTGCGTGGGAACGGCACACGAGGCCCTGAAGCCTCTGAAACTGCATCCCGACCAGATAAAACTGGTATGCAACGATATGGCGAAAGCCCCCAACAGCGGGGCCGCCGCGGCGAGCAGATGCCAGGTTATGGTTGGCAACGCGATAGTCGACAGCTGCCGCAAACTCCTGGATGCCATGAGGAAACCGGACGGAACGTACAGGACCTACGAGGAAATGTTTGCCGAAGGGATCCCGACATTCTACGAGGGTTACTGGCAGGCCACGGTCCGTAACGTTGACGGTGAGGCCATTACCTGCACCGGGATGGATGACGTTACAGGCCAGGGGTACCCCTTTGCAAACCACATGTTCGGCATCTTCATGGCGGAGGTAGCCGTGGACATCAAGACTGGAAAGACATCGGTGGAAAAGTTCACCCTTGTCAGCGACGTGGGCAAGATCAACAACCTCGATGTTGTGGAAGGGCAGCACTTCGGGGGAATAGCCCAGGGAATAGGCCTTGCCCTGACTGAGGATTTCGGAGATCCGGCAAAATATACGAACCTGGTCACCTGCGGATTCCCCTACATCAAGGATATCCCGGACGACATCCAGCTCTTCCACATGGAGACACCCAGGGAGTTCGGTCCCTTCGGTGCATCGGGGACGGGAGAGATGCCCCTTTCGGCGCCCCACCCGGCAATATTGAACGGCATAGCCAGGGCATGCGGGGCGAGGATCTTCCAGATACCGGCTCTCCCAGAAAAGGTCCTTGAGGGTATGAAGGAGAGCGGCTGTTCTGGAAAATGCGGTCATTAGAGGTCCTGTCCCTTGCAGTTGTGAGCTCAGACAGGAGGAGGTGCTGAATAATGGAGAAAGTCTATACCGGGAAGATCGAAGATCTGGAACTCTTCGATGCGTCCTCCCTGGCTCCGGAAGTGACCAAGCGGGTTGTCTTCGGCCCCGGCAGATTCTGGGACGACTATACGATGAGGCATTTTTCCCTGCCTGCCGGCACCATTATTCCTGATCACGTTCACGACTGGCCGCATTACATGATAGGTCTGAGCGGTACCGGTTTCGTGATCGTCGAAGGTAAACCTCTGGAGATCCCTCCGATGGGTTGGGCTCATGTTCCGGGCGGGATTGTCCACGGCTACGAGAACCCTGGACCGGAACCCTTCGTTTTCCTGTGCATCGTTCCCACCGAGGGTGATCCGCATATGAAACTGAAACGTTTTCGCATGGAGCGCTCCAAAAGTAAGGTTTCGAAGGGAATAGAAGAAACTCCGACAAGCTAGATATTAACGGAGGAAAGCCGTCCGTGTGGAAAAACGGGCGGCTTTTCTATGAAAGATAAATGCAACAGTGTTGCAGAAAGGAGAAAAATATGGACGCACGGGAAATTCTGCAAAACACGTCCATTCGGCTGACTCCGGTACGGGAAGCAATTCTTGGAGTCCTGCTGAACGAGAGATGCCCTATGTCATACAGGGAAGTGGCAGCTCGACTCCCCGGGGGGCAGGATCGTGTGACCCTGTACAGGACGCTTTCGCTGTTCCTGAAAGAGGGGATCGTCCACAGGGTCATGGACATGAAGGGGACATGGCGTTTCTGTGCCCACGATCCCGGTCACCCCGGGTGTCCGGGGAACCACCCTCATTTTGCCTGCCGGGTCTGCGGACGGATGGAGTGCCTGATGGAACACTCCTTGCCGCACCTGGAAGTGGGGCCGGAAACCGTTGTAGAAGGAAAGCATATGGTCTTATACGGGATCTGCAGGGGCTGTGCTGTAAAGAAAACCAGCAAGAAGGAGGCTGGATCTTCATGAAGAGGATCATACCGGAACATTTCAGGGTGTGGGCAGGGTTATTTATGTTGTTGATATTCTGTCCGGTGACCCCGGGCAGCGCCCATGCGGAGGTCTTTGCGGCTGCGGCGAGCCTTCAGCCTGTTATGGAGAAGATCTCCCAGGAGTTCGAAAGGGAGAAGGGCATCCGCATGGATGCGGTTTTTGCGGCATCAGGACAACTGGCAAAGCAGATAGAGATGGGGGCACCCTACGACCTGTTCCTGAGCGCCGACGAAAAATGGGCACGGTATCTCGAGAAGAAGGGAAAACTGGAGAAGGTCAGACCGGTGGCAGAGTGTCCACTGGTCCTCTGGTGGGAATCGGCGGAGGACCCTTCCCTGGACCTGGTAAAGGACAAGAGGATAAGGGTGGCGATCGCCGACCCCGAGGTCGCGCCCTATGGAGCCCTGGCGAAGGAGTATCTTGAAAAGATCGGAGAGTATGAGAATCTGAACAATGAGGAACGCCTGATAATAGCCGGCGATGTCCTCAAGGCGGGTCTTGCCGCAAAGAGCGGAGGTGCCGGGGCAGCCTATATTCCCCTCAGCATCGCGAAAAAACTTGAAGGTTCCTGGACGAAGGTCCCGATGCCGCCCCAGCGTCTTTTCGGGGGGATCGTTAAAGACCGGGACGCATTGGCGGCACTGGTTTTCTATGATTACCTCCTTTCACCGCCGGCTGCAGAACTGTTCCGGGAAGCAGGGTTCGAACCTGTTCAGGACTGACCGGAGCAATAATGGAACGGGCCCTGATCATCAGTCTGAAAGTACTGGCTATTGATATACCCCTGCTTGCCCTTCTGGGTGGGGGTATCGGGTGGCTCCTGGCAAGGAGGGACTTCAGGGGACGGGAGCTGGCGTCACTTCTTGTCCAGCTTCCAATAATCCTGCCCCCCTCGGTTCTCGGGCTCTACCTCCTTTTTGCCCTGGGACAGATCAATTTTTTCCGGGAGGCAGGATTCCTGTTCGCCTTTCCTGCAGCTGTCCTGGGGGCGCTCCTTCCGTCGCTGCCGATAATGATACAGGCTTCACGGGCAGCCTTTGCCGGTGTGGACAGGGAACTGGAGGAGGCGGCCCTGACCCTTGGGAGAAGACCATGGGAAGTTTTCCTGCGTGTGACCCTTCCCCTGGCCAGAAGAACCCTGTTGGTAGGATTAGCCCTCTCCTCAGCCAGAGCCCTGGGCGATTTCGGCGTCACGCTGATGGTGGCAGGGAACATTCCTGGTAGAACCCAGACTTTGCCCCTGTATATCTACGGACAGGTGGAATCGCTGAATTTCGCCCGCGCGCACATGGCGGCCCTTCTGTTGGTGGGAGTTGGTATTGCCAGCCTCTGCCTGGTTCACAGGCTGGAGTCCGGAGCTCATGAACGCCTTGCTTGATGCTCATATCAATGAATTGATTGGAGATTTCCACCTTGATGTATCTTTAAGGCTTGGCAGGGAGATCGGAGTGCTTTTCGGTCCCAGCGGGTCGGGCAAGAGTATCACCTTGCGGTGTCTTGCCGGTTTGAGAAACGTCCGGTTCGGACTAATTGCATTGTCCGGACGTGTCCTGCTGGATTCGGACGCAGGCATATGCGAGCCCCCCCACCGGCGGAAAATGGGGCTTCTGTTCCAGAACCTGGCGCTTTTCCCCCACTTGACCGCCCTTGAAAATGTTCTCTTCGGTTGTGAAAGCACCGGAAAAAGAAGAGCGAAATCGATAGCCCGGGAGTGGCTTGCCCGGGTCCGTCTGGAATCCCTGGAGAATCGTTACCCATCCCAGCTATCGGGGGGTCAGAGACAACGCGTAGCCCTGGCGAGAGCTCTTGCCAACGAACCTGAAATGCTTATGCTGGACGAACCCTTCAGTGCCCTTGACGGACCTCTGAGGCGGAACCTTAGAAGGGAGTTGCGAAAGCTCCACACCGAGACAGGGGTCCCCATTCTCTATGTGACCCACCAGGTGGAGGATATCTGTGCTCTTGGAGACAAGGTTTTCTTTATCGAGAAAGGTAAGTTGACAGGTTCAAACCGTATCAGCGATCTGATCAGAGGCAGAGGCAGGGTCGATCTCTGGAAGATGATGGGCTGGGGAAATGTGTTTCAGGGCGACGTCCGTTTCTGCAATGAAGGGTTCCCCTCATTCCATTGGGCTTCCGGTGACCTGGCACTTAAAGACGTATCAGGCCCAGGTCCGGCTATCGCTTTCGTGAGGCCTGACCGGGTCAGGTTTCTTGACCCCCGTATGCCCGTGGATAGCGAACTTTCCAGGAACACCTTTTCCGGAAAGGTCGAGGAGGTGCTGCTTGACGGAGGGGTCCTCAGGTTGCATGTCCGGACCCCTCGCGGACACTGGCAGATAGAACAGAGGGAAACGGGGTCCCATTCAGAGGTTTTCCGCCAGGGTGACGAGGTGCATTTTGCCATTCCACCCGGGGCGATAGAATTGATCTTTCTCGAGGAGATGAAGGGAGAAGAGAATCTTGGATCGAGCATTGTTGAAGTCCGTGCATGAAGAACTGGAATCCGGGGGAGCCGGAGCGCTTTGTACTGTAGTAGGTTCTGAAGGATCCACACCTCGTGATCTTGGGGCCTCCATGTGGGTCCGGCTTGACGGATCCATCGCAGGAACGGTGGGTGGAGGCTCACTTGAATACGCTGTCATAGTGAAGGCATTGGAACTCCTTCGATCAGCTTCGGGACCTGTTCTTCACAAGGCAGTCCTTCGAACCGGTGACAGTGGCGTCGGCGCAGTATGTGGAGGAGAGACCGTGATCCTGATAGAGCCTCTCGGCCAGGAGGCGGAGGTGGTTATCTTCGGGGCCGGGCATGTCGGCAAAGCGGTTGCCAGGGCTGCATATAGTGCCGGGTTCCGTGTCGTCGTCTGGGACGAAAGAGAGGAGTTCGCAAATCCGGAGTCAGTCCCCTGGGGGAAAACGCTAGCCTGTCCTCTGGAAAAAGCTTTTGACGAGGGCGTCAGACTACATGGATCTTCATACGTCGTCGTAGTGACCAGGGGACACTCGCTGGATGGCGAAGTGGTCCGCATACTTGAAGGGAAGCCGATGGCCTATATTGGAATGATCGGGTCAAGGAAGAAGATATCCTATGTCAGGGAGAGCCTGATCAAGCAGGGGGTCTCCAAAGATTTTCTCGACAGGATCTTCCAGCCGGTGGGGCTTCCTGTCAGGGCCGAGACTCCTGAAGAGATAGCCGTGTCAATTCTTGCCGAGATAATAGCGGTCAGAAGGGGAGCGGATATTGCCAGTCTCAGAAGTTCCTATTCGAGGGAAGCAGGGCCTCTTTTCCCTTATCTTCCGATCGTAATTCCCGGAAATGAGGAGTAGGCCGTGGATCTAAGATCGATACCTGTTGAAGAGGCTCTTGGACATGCCCTTGCCCATGACCTTACAAAGATCGATACCGAAAAGGGGATCAAGGGGGCGAGATTCAGGAGAGGGCATATTCTGCAGCCCGAGGATCTTCCCGTTCTCAGGGAGATGGGGCGGAGAAATCTTTCGATTATTGCACTAGAACCCGACGAGGTGCACGAGGACGAGGCAGCCTTGAGCCTTGCGAAAGCCCTTGCCGGCGAAGGGTTTGAGATCTCAGGACCCGAAGAGGGGAGATGCAGACTGGTCTCCACTGGAAGGGGGATTGTCAATTTTGACCCTGAGGCTGTGAGAAGGATCAACAGAGACCGCGAATGGTCCTTTGCCTGCACTCACATAAACTCTGTTGTGGGGCCCGGAAGCGTGGTTGCCGCCTTCAGGATCCTTCCACTTTGCCTGAAAAGGGATTCTCTTGAGCGAGCTGTCGAGGAGGCCTCGCCCTTTTCCCTGATCCCCTTCATCCACAGGAGGGTCGGCCTTGTTTCAACAGGTCAGGAGATCCTGGAGGGCCTGGTTAAAGATTCCTTCCGTGAAAAACTGGAGAGGAAGCTTTGGGAACTTGGGGGAAGTTTCTCCGGTCATGAGATCTGCGGCGACAGACCGGCTGATATTGTAAACGCTATTGATGAACTGCTCGGGATGGGGTCGGACATTGTGGTCTGTACCGGGGGAATGAGCATCGATGCCGATGATCGCACACCCCAGGCTATCGAGACTGCCTCTGATGAGGTTCTCTTTCGGGGTGTTCCGATGATCCCTGGATCGAACCTGATGCTGGCCATGAAAGGTCTTTCGTGGATAATAGGCGCCCCGGCCTGTGTGGCCCACGATGAGCGGACTGCACTGGATCGACTGCTGATAGCACTTTTTGCCGGACTTGGAGGGGAGATAAACGTCTCCCTCTGGGGAGAAGGGGGCCTTTGCAGAAGATGCAGAACCTGCATCTTCCCCGAATGCGAGTTTGCCAGAATACCTTCCTGAGGGGCTTCAAAGGATGAGCCTGTAAAGTTTGACGGGACGGCCGACGCTGCTTATGTCGTATTCGACAGTAGCCTGCCTCCTTTCAACCAGGTACTCCAGATAGCGTCTTGCTGTCGAACGGGATATCCCCACATAGGATCCAGCCGTTGAAGCTGACATGGCCTTGTCCCGCTCTTCCATACAGGCACGAAGACGTTCCAGAAGTTTCACCTGGATTCCTTTGGGGTATTCATCGAGGCCGCTGAAGAACCTTCCCTTCAGACCGGTGATCAGATCAAGTTCTTTCTGACGCCATGGATTGGTCCTTTGCGTCAGACCCTGGTAGTATTGATAGTACGCCGAAAGAGCCCGCTCCAGCCGTTCCGTCGAGAAGGGTTTTATCAGGTAATCGAAGACACCCAGGCATATACATCCGCGGACGACATCCGGATCGTCACCGCTGGAGAGGACAAGCCAATCTATGCGGGGGTACCTTATTCTTGCTTGTCTGAGAGAGGAAAGGCCACCCCACCCATTGAGGAAGATGTCCAGGAGGACCAGGTGGGCATTGGCGCGTTTAAGGCAATCCTCAAGCTCCCCTCCTGTGGTGACGGTCTCCTTAAGACGGAGATTCTGGGTTCTTGAAAGAGCCACCGCGTACTGGCTCTGGAGCTCCAGCGAACTGTCGGCGATCACACAGGAAAGGATCATCATGGAGTGACCCCCCTGGCGATGGAAGGGTGAATCAGCAACAAACCGTCAAAGCACACTAGTAGTGCACTACCCAATGGTCCTGTTCCTCCTTTCCAAAAGGGAGGCGTAGCCGTTTCCAGCTAAACCCTGTCGTCCGGCTCCCTTGGGGGGGGTAATGCCTTTAGGCGGGCCGGCTCGGAGAAACGCTTTTTTGATATTATAACCCACAGAGTCCAGGTAAGGAAGTTTTTTTACCGTACTCCCCTTTTGGATGGCCAAAAATGAACAACAGAGAACGAAATTGTTTATTATAAAGACGGTCTCTGAAGACCGTATCTTGCCTTGCTCTCCAAATAAAGGGTGTCGTGAAGTCAGGATGGCAAGGGAGATGTTCCGGAATCGGGTATCGAAGATGATGATGTTGAATCATGATAGTTGCATCACTAGGTCCAGTTTTATGGGAACAAGAACCCGGGGGCTGCCGATTTACTCTCCTGGCCGGGGAATTTCTGAAATAGGATCCCTTTTCAGTAGGTCATACGATCGAAGGGGATGATGTCATGGAGATCAGTTCGGTCATGAAGAGAGCCGAGATCGAGTTCGATGTGGTCGTTCTCCTTGTCGCAGCCCTGGTGATGCTGGTTGCAGGTACCCTTCTCCTTCCCGTCTCGAAAGGCGCTCTACCGTACTACGAGAACGGTCTTTACGGGCTACTTCTTTTCATCTTTGCCCTGCAGATGGTCACCCTGGGAAGGACGCCCTTCGGCGATGCACCCAGGTCCAGGGGACTTATGGCGGCGGGAGTGATAATTGCCTCCCTGGGCATAATCACCTGCTTTATCCCCGATATTTTCAGCCGGGTCCCCAGGATCATCCTGTCCATCTGCTTCGGTCCGGGAGGAGCGGCCCTTCTGCTGCAGATGATATTTTCCAGGGACAAGCTTCCTAAATGGAGGCAGTACGGCGGCATCTTCCATCATCTCATAGCAGGTTGCTCGGCGGTCTATGTCCTTTCTGCCCTTATCGGGCTTCTTGTTTTCAGACAGGACCTTATCTCTACCCCTATGAGCGCCATGGTGGCGCTCATGACCGGACTATCCCTTTTCTATCTGGCTACGACCCTCCAGAGGATCTATCGGGCCTACCCTGAGGCGGTCCAGGAACCAAAAGGAAGTGTGGATCTTCCCATCGGGAGTGCGATGATCCTTCTGACGGGAATCTTCATGGTCATCCTCGGAGTCTTGCTCGTGCCTGTGAGCCTGGGGAGGCTCCCTTTTTCCGGAAGCGCGCAGCTGGGCCTGCTGATGGTGATTTTGGCGCTGCAGATGCTCGCTACAGGAAATTCTCCCATAGGTCCCTTCCCCCGTACGTGGCTGATGATCATCATCGGATCTCTTTTCATCTTGCTGGGAGCGGTGTCTTGCATTATTCCCGGGGTCCTCGTACCCTCGCTGACGGTCCTTATCGGAGTTTTGAACATTCTCGGGGGAGGGTTGATGCTAAAGAGGATCTTCACTCCCATCATCGGGGGTTCCGGCCGGGGAGGTGGTCCTGTCCCGGCGATACTGGTCAGACTCAACCTGGTCCAGGTGACGATGAATGTCGTCTCCATCATGTTCGGGACTTCCATGCTGGTCCATAACCTCATACCCGGCCTGGTGGTAGGAGTGATACTTGCCGCGAACGGCGGGCTTCTCCTGTACCTGATGCGCATAATGTCCGTGATCGACGGGATACAGAAAAAGATGGAGCGATAGGCGGTCTGAAGGTCTTCTGAAGCGTGATCGTGTCAGGGGGCCCCTTCCGGGGCCCCCTCTTTCTTGGGTCAAGTATCTTGTTCGGGAAGGGAGACGCAGATCCTAGAAATATGTCCCCTTTGTTCGGTAGTTCTCCCGTCGCTCAGCGGCGATCTGCCGGGCCATCCTGTCGAATTCCTCTCTCTTTTGCCGGAAAAGGGCATCGAATTGCCGGAAGTTTTCGGGAAGGATTATAACCATCTCTTTCTTCTCCAGTTCCCCGAAGACGTAGTCCACCGCCTCGTCGACGCTGATGGAATCGGGCGGGGGTGTCATGTCACCGAATATGGCCGTCCTTACGTTCCCGGGGCAGAAGACGCTGAAGGTGAGACCCTCCGTTTCCAGTTCGTACTGAAGACTCTCCGTCATCCTTATGATCGCCCCTTTTGTGGCAGCGTACAAGGCCTGGTAGGGGACGGGGAACAGGCCTGCCACGGACCCCGTGTTCACGATATGGCCGGACCCCTGTTTGCGCATTATCGGTATGGCGGTGTAAGTGCCGTGGACGACGCCCATGAGGTTCAGGTCCACGATGAACCTCCAGATGTCGAAAGTGATCTGCTCCGTGGGGAGGGTCATGCCCATACCGGCATTGTTGAAGACGAAGTCGAGATGGCCCTCGAATGATCTGGCCGCCTCGATCAGTCCCTGGACCTGTTCCAGTTTAGTGACATCGGTCAACAATGGATGAATCCTGCCCGGATACTGCTGGTTCAGCCTTTTAGACTCCTTCTCGAGGTTGTCCTCCTTGATATCGCCCATGAAAACAGCCCGGGCGCCCCTTGCCAGAAGGTGCTCCGTCAAGCCCAGGCCCAATCCTGATGCCGCACCGGTAACAACGGCAACCTTGTTCTCGAAGTATCCTTCCATTCCCGGCCTCCTTTGGACCCTAGGGAAGGGTTCTTGAATCCCCGACGTTGAGCCTTGCCGAACCCTTTGTCATCAGGGCGGGCAGATACCTTAGAACGGGAAGATTCGACAGGGAACAGATCGCACTGAACTGGACAAGGTTCATCTCAAGCGTAAATGGATGCCATCTGACCCTTCCATCGCCTCTCCACGCCCGTATCATTGTTGCTTCCTGGGGATAGAGCGTCGCATGACTCAGGGAAGCTCCGCCCTTCCCGAGCCGGGGGATGTAGCGCCATCCGAAAAAGTTGATCCTGGGATTCTCGTTCAATCTGGCGAGCTCTTCTGTTCCCAATTCCTCTTTCCTGTCAAGATCGAGGGTGAGGAATGTGTTGCACTCGTAACTGGCAGAGGTAAACCAGTGATCGCCTGAATGGCGCTCGACGGCGATATCGGCGAAAACCTTGGGCATCCCGTCCTCCTCGCGGCCTCCAATGATGGGACAGGCCTTGTCCTCCCAGATTACCAGTGGGTACTCTCCCTCCAGTCCCTCGGAGTTCCCCTCGTACCTGACGGGGGAGGAGAGCTGGATAAGCCTGTACTCTCCGCCTGACATCCAGTCCACCTCGCGGCAGTTCGCGTACTGTACGTGAACGACAGGCTGAAGCAGTTCAAAATCTTCGGGAATAAGCTTCAGCAGTTCTTCCTGGTCCGTCTCGAAGCCCATCATTATGGTGGTCATATCCCCGTAGACCGTCCTTACCGGAGCGAAGGCATAACCCCCGAAATGTACCGGCATCTTGTAGACGTAGTCCTCCCTGATCCTGAACTTTCCTCTCAAAAGGCCACCTCCTTGCGTGGTTTGTTTAATTGAGTTTCTAAATGAACAATTTCATAATAATGCTCACCCCCCTGGTTGTCCATTCGTTATCATGCCTCCCTGATCGTCAGGCAAAGACCTGATACCTGGCTGTATCTCAGGAGGGAGTTACCCGGCTCTAACGATAAGGATTATCATTGCCATCACTGTGTGGTTGTGTTAGCATTCTTAATGCCTGATACTTGGGCATCCTCCGAGCCGTATCCCCTAAGGGATCTCGATCCACGGGGAGCGACCGACGGGTTTTCCCGGAAACGGGAAGGCCTCCCTTGATTGGAAAGGAGGAGCGGTCAGCCGATATTAGAGGCCGCCTCCGGTTCTTTGGGGGGCGGCCTCTTTTTTGTCTGGGGGTATCTCTTTGGATCGCAAGTTCAGGGAACGCTGGTTCATGCTACTCATGGGCTCTTTCCTGGTGGTCTATATCATATGGCCCCTTGCGGGGATGTTCTTCAGGGCCGACTGGGGTCTGGTGGTGTCCACCTCACGGGACAGCGTGGTCGTCGGGGCCCTTTGGCGAAGCATATGGACCGCTGCAGCTGCAACGGGGATCATCGCCATCTTCGGGACACCCCTGGCCTACTTCCTGGCCCGTCAGGACTTCAAAGGCAGGTCGGTGCTTGAAGCGGTGATCGATGTCCCGATAATGGTACCCCATACTGTCGCTGGCATAGCCGTCCTGATGGCCTTCTCTCCCAAGGCCCCGGCCGGCGCGATGCTTGTGAAGGCCGGACTTTCCCCGGTCAACAGCCATCTGGGGATAATCCTGGCCTGCATGTTCGTCTCGATACCTTTCTACGTCGATGCGGCCCGCGATGCCTTCCACGGAGTGTCGCCAAGACTTGAGAATGTCTCACGCACCCTTGGAGCCTCCTTTCCCCATGTATTCTTCCGGATCACCTTGCCACTCGCGAAGAGAGGGCTCGTCTCTGGCCTGATCATGAGCTGGGCCAGGGGGGTCAGCGAGTTCGGCGCCATCGTGATCATCGCCTACCACCCGATGGTGGCCCCCACGCTGATCTACGACCGGTTCGCCACTTTCGGCCTGAAGTACTCAACGCCTATTGCGGTGCAGCTGATCCTGGTCTGTCTGGGTATGTTCGTCGTTCTCAGGGTCCTGGTTTCCGGGAAACGCAGGGATGGTGCCGGAAGTTGATCCGACTGGCCGACCTTTCAATTGATCTCGGCGAGTTCGTACTCGATAACTTTTCCCTCTCCGTTGACAAGGGAGAGTTCTTTATGGTGGTTGGCCCCAGCGGCGCGGGGAAGACGGTTCTTCTGGAGTCGATAGCAGGACTGAGGCATCCCTCGGGAGGAAGGATCCTTATCGGGGGTCGCGATGTCACAGGGCTCCCTCCCGAGAGAAGAAGGGTAGCCCTTGTCTACCAGGACTATGCCCTGTTCCCGCACATGACTGTTGAGGAGAACATCCGGTGGGGCCTGAGATTCCTCAGGGATCCAGACCCCGGCCATGTGGAGGGGCTCTTCAGGCTGCTAAGACTTGAGCGCCTGCTTGAACGGTCCCCGGATACCCTTTCCGGAGGGGAACAGCAGCGTGTGGCATTGGCCAGGGCCCTTGCGGTAAAGCCATCGGTGATCCTCCTCGATGAACCGATATCGGCCCTTGATCCCAGGTTCAGGGAAGATCTGCAGGACTACCTCTCCCGGATAAACCGGGAGGGTATGACCATCATGATGGTGACCCACGATTTCAACGAGGTCCTCTCCCTTGGACACAGGGTCGCCGTGATAGTCGAAGGGTCCCTTCAGCAGGTGGGCGACGTCAAGACCGTCTTCCGTGAACCGGCTAACAGGCTCGTGGCGGAGTTCGTCGGAATGAAGAATCTCTTCCCTTCCAGCGTGAAGGGCAGAAGGGCGTGCCTGGAAGGGGGAGTGTCCCTTGTCCTGAACGGACAGCAGAGGGTAGGGGAGTGCCTGATCGGGATACGTCCGGAGGACGTGATGATAGGGGGCGATCTTTTGGAGGATACGGAGAATGTCTTCTCCGGCCGGGTGGTCTCCATAGTTCCAAGAGGTATGGCCTTCGAAGTGGTCTTCCAGGTGGAAGATCTTCGTCTCACCGGGAGGATGCTCTCCTCGGCACTTGTCAGGGAGGACGTTCACCCCGGAGGAGAGTGCAGGGTAGGATTCTGCCCTGAAGCGATACATGTTTTCAAGGGAGATAATCCAATTTAACGGAGGTGCAAGGGTAATGGGTAAGTTCAAAAGAAGTGTTTTACTGGTAACGGTCCTGTCCCTGCTAGTGGTCGCGACGGCGACAGCGGCTCTGGCAGGAGAGAAGGTGATCGTCTTCCACGCGGGAAGCCTTTCGGCCCCCATGGCAGAGATCGAGGGGCTTTATGAAAAGGCAAACCCCGATGTGGATGTGCAGCGTGAGGCCGGCGGCAGCGCCGCCCTTGCCAGGAAGATAACCGACCTGGGGGGTGCCTGCGACGTTTTCCTGTCAGCTGACTACATGGTGATCGAAAAACTGCTTCGTCCGGCCGTAGCGGACTGGAACGTCCTGTTCGCAAGCAACGCGATAGTCCTGATGTACGGTCCCAAGTCGAAGTATGCCGGAGAGATCAACAAGGATAACTGGACAGAGGTTCTTATGCGTACCGATGTACGCTGGGGGCACTCCGAGCCTGACGCCGATCCCTGTGGGTACAGGAGCCTGATGGTCCTTCAGCTGGCCGAGGAGTTCTACGGTGACAAGGACCTTTATGCCAGGGCAATGGAACACCCCGAGAGAGCGGTACGTCCGAAAGCCATCGACCTGGTGGCCATGGTCGAGAGCGGAGCCATGGATTACGCCTTCGAGTACAAATCTGTAGCTGTCCAGCACGGGCTGAACTACCTTGACCTTCCCGACGAGATCAACCTGAAGGACCCTGGTTTCGCTGAGAAGTACGCTGCCGCTTCGGTGGAGCTGGCGGGCAAGGAGCCGGGACAGAAGATGACCGTCAAGGGTGAACCTATCGTATACGGGCTGGTGATCCCAAAGGATGCCCCGAACATGGAGGGCGCTTTGAAACTGGTTGAGTTCATTCTTGCCCAGGATGGCGGGTTGAAGGTATTCGAAGAGATGGGCCAGGACATCGTCGGCCCGCAGACCATCACGCCTGGGGAGAAGGTTCCTGCGGGCGTAGAAGCACTGCTGGTGGAATAGCCGAAGTCATAAAGAAGGGGCCCCGGTTCAGGCCGGGGCCCCTGTCTCACCTGAACTGGTCCTGTATTCAGGGCAGGTTATCAGTCAACACCGATCATCACGTTGGAGGCCTTGATGACAGCGTAAACTTCCTTGCCAGGTTTCAGGCCCAGCTTATCGGCGGAATCCTTTGAGATCATGGAGACGATCTCCTCTCCTCCCTTGAGCTCCACTATCACCTCGGTGTTCACTGCCCCGGCCTTGACTTCCTTAACCTTGCCCTTCAGGGCATTGCGGGCGCTCAACTTCATTTCATCCACCTCCGTCTACATACCCATAAGGGTTTATCATGCAAGTTAGCGATATGATCTTATCATATATCAGCTCCTGCAGCAAGCGGTCAGAGTTGTCGGCTTCAGTTGCCTGTCTTGCCGTGTCCCGCAATGATCCATGCCGCAGCGAGTCCTGCGGCGAATCCCGCCGCCATGTTCAGGTACAGGGAGAAACCGACGGTAACTGCAACAACTGACCACTCTCCTGGGCCTCTCACAGATCTGGTGAACTTCGCCATCTCTACGCCGACCATGATCATCATTGCTCCCACGATCGCCATGGGGAAGGACCTGAAAATGGTAGCTATGTGACCGGCAAAGAAGATGCCGAGCAGTATCTCAAGGAAGCCTTCGATCACGTTCGCTCCTCCCGTTCGGGCGCCGTAGTAGTACTGTCCGGCAAGGCCACCTGCCCCGTGACAAAGGGGGATACCGCCTATGAACGGGCCCAGGAGGTTCATTACGCCCATGTTGATCGAGAGATGCCTTGCCGAGACTGATCGGTCGGGCCAGTACCTGGATATCAGTGCTGAAGTAGCGATGACCGCGTTGGTAGCTGTCAGGGGAATTTGCGAGAACCCTCCGTCCCTCATGGAAGGCCAGAACAGTTCCAGACGGAGGGGGTGGAGAGGAGGGAGTGTGAAGGTGACGGACTGGATCTGGGACAGGTCACCCCTGAAAGCCATCAGAAGCACGCCGCCGAGGACAAGAACCAGCGAAGCCGGGGCGAAGCGGTTATCCCTCAGGACCAGTATAAGCAGTATCGAAAGGCCGGCCAGGATCCAGGCGCCATCGATCATCCGGAAGCCCTGCATAGCCAGGAGCAGGCCCAGCGAGAGCTGGATCCCCCGGATAACCGCCTGGGGGGTGCGGGATGCGATCCATGTTATGGCCCCCGAGAAGCCCAGGATCAGCCATGTAACTCCCATAGCAAAGGCCGACATGAAGACCTTGTCGGGGGTCCATGCCTGGGCTATGGCCATTACGGCGAGAACCTTCATGGGCTCTATGGGCATGGGGAGCCGGTAGATGATCCCGGTGAGGATATTCGCAAGTCCCATGAACACCAGCATCCCCGCAGGGTCGATGCCGCAGACGGTTATATAGCCCACGGCCAGGGGAAGCAGAGTCCCCAGGTCGCCCAGGGACCCCCCGAGCTCCCGGAGGCTGAATTCGAAGGAGCCGATCTTTGCCATTGGATCCTCCCAGTCAATGTTTATGCAAAAAACGATGTTCTTCCGGATGATGAGAGGGAGGCGGACCTTCAAGGGCAGCCTCCCTCTCCATTCCGGGGGTATTCTGTTTCAGTTCTCCACGAGAACAGGGAGAGTTGATCCTCCCGCCGGCATTACAATGGCCTTCGCTGAAGGACCCAGGATCGAGAAGGCTTTATTTACCGCCTGCTGAAGATCTTCTGCTGGTTCCGCAAAGAAGGAGCGGACAACCGGATCATCCAGTTCGGATACCATCAGGATAGAAGATCTCCTGAGTGCCACGGCTATCGCTGCTGCCTTGTGACCTCCGAGCTGGAAATCCCTTTCGACCCTCTCGATAAGGTCTTCCGGTTGATGCGCCTCAGCTATCCAGTCTGAAAAGGTTTTGGAACCCAACCCTTCCTTGCAGGATGCCACCCATATGACTACTCCACCGGGGCGTACCGCGCAGACAGCATTGTCCAGGGCTTTTTGTGCCTGATAAACGTTGATATCCTTGGGGAATCCTCCAGCTGATACCAGGACCAGGTCAGCCAGCTCCCTGATAGTGATCTTGCCGAGGGCATCAAGGATCTCGCAGCCTTTTCGGTGTGCCTGGATATAATCGCCTGCAACAGCGTGAATTATCCTTTTTTCCGGGTCCAGGACCACGTTGAAGATAAAATCGATCTTCAGAAGGTTGCCGATCTCCTCAAGGTCCTCACGAACCGTGTTTCCCTTGATGTTGCCCGTCCGGGACCCTTCATCAAGCATCATTCGATGATTGGCCTGAATGGCTTTGATAGTGGAAACTCCCGGGAAGATCGCCTTCGCGCCCCCGCTGTACCCTGCAAAGTAATGGAATTCGATATTTCCTATACATATCCGGCGATCAGCCTCGACTACGGGTCTGAAAATCTCGACCGGTGTGCCCACAGACGTCTCTCCCAGTCTCACACAGTCCGACGGGTCATGATCGATGCAACGATATCTCTCGAAGATATCGTCCCCGACAAGATGTCTCATCTCATCTTCCGTGTGGGGGCGATGGCTGCCCAATGCAAAAATTATTGTTATATCTTCGTCTTTGACCCCGATCCCTCTCAGTTCTTTCAGGACCGGAGGGAGGACTTTCATGGACGGACAGGGCCTGGTGATGTCGCTCGTGATAAGGGCGATCTTCTCGCCGGGCCTTACTATTTGCCTAAGGGGGGGTGTCCCGATGGGACTGGAAAGGCCCTTTTCCATGATGTCCTCTGCCGATCCGACCTTAGTGGCCTGACGGGGTTGCAGGATCTCAAGAATATTCCTGTCGGGGATCTCGCATTCCATGGCCGTCTTTCCAAAGGGCAGGTGCAGTTTCACTCTAAACGCCTCCTTTCCAGGGTATCGTCGGTCCAATTGGTCCCTCAAAATTCTGTTTGCAGGAAATAACAGGACCCTTGATCCTGCCTCTGGCCCGGTCTGGTCTCTCCTTCAGGAAGCTTATCGTAAAAGGCTTAAGGCTGGAAGGGAGAGCGACAGAAGTCTTTGCAATCCGGGCAGGACAGGACAGTTATCGAAAGCAACAAAACACCAGGGCCCTTTTTAAAAGGGTCAGTGAAAGGAGCGGGGATTTTTTCAGGGTTTGAATATATAATACTCTCAATAAACCCTTTGCGCATCCCCGGAACAATGATCGTGGTCCCTTCAAACGGCCCTGTAAGACAGGAGGACTCTCAGGCAGCAGCCCCGTGTAACGTTTCTCGGGGTCCCGGCTTCGGAGAACTTATGAGATGTGTCTCCAGGTGACGAGTAAGAGAGATCCCCCAAACGAAATAATTGTGAATTCTTCAACAGACAGGTGAAGGAGGTTTTCCCATGCCCTTCTGGAAAGGCAAGAGGCTCTGGATCGATCTCTCCAAGAGAGAGGTGAATTCCGAGATACTGCCGGAATCCTATGCCCGCAAATGGGGAGGTATGAGAGGACTGGCGCTTCCGGTCCTTCTTGAAAAGGTTGAAAGGGACACTGATCCCCTTGGGCCGGATAATCTGATGGTGATAGCGTCGGGTCTGCTTAACGGTCTCGGATTTCATGGAGCCTGCCGTTACGGTGTTTACGGAAAAAGCCCTCTGACCGGAGGGTTCGGGGGGAGTGACGCGGGGGGCTATTTCGGTCCCGGGATCAGGAACCAGGGTGTAGAGGCCCTTGTCATATCAGGGGCTTCCGAAGATCCGGTCTACCTGTGGGTGGAAGACGGCGATGTAAAAGTAATGGATGCCACCTACCTCTGGGGTCTTGAGACAGGGCCTGCCTTTGAAAAGCTAAAAGCAGAGCACGGCAGGATTTCTACCATCCTTATAGGTCCTGCGGGAGAAAACCTCGTAAGGTACGCATGCATCGTCAATGATCTTCATCATGTTAACGGCCGGACGGGAATGGGAGCCGTTATGGGATCGAAGAAGATAAAGGCAGTTGTGGTTCCTTACCCCAAGGCTCTGGAGCCGTCGGACAAGGATCTTCTTAAAGCCATGCAGGAAGAATTCTCAGGCTGGAAGGAAGAACCCCTCTCCTGGAATCTACACGTTCATGGTACCTCGGCAGGAGTCGGGGCCAACAACAAGGACGGGCTTCTCCCCACCCGTAACTTCCAAAGATCCGCCTTCGAAGGAGCCGCTTCTATTGACGGCAAACTGATGACAGAGACTCTGCTCAAGGATCGATACGGCTGTTTTGCCTGTGCTGTCAGGTGTAAAAGGATAGTCGAGGGTGGGAAGTACAACACCGATCCTTCCTACGGCGGTCCTGAATACGAGACCCTTGGAGCTCTTGGGTCCGTATGCTGTATCGATGACCTGGACGCAGTGACCAAGGGCCACGAGGTCTGTAATCGCCTTGGTCTGGATACTATCTCGGCAGGTATGACCATTGCCTGGCTTATGGAGTGTATCGATAATGGCGTTATCTCTTCCGGGGAAGCCGGGATAAGAGGTTTCGGCGATGCAGAGGGAATGCTCTCCCTGTTGGAAAAGATATCAAGACGAGAGGGCATTGGAGACCTTCTTGCTGAAGGTTCCCTGAGGGCTGCCAAAAAGGTGGGGAAGGGGAGCGACAGGTTCGTTGTCGCAGTAAAGGGACAGGAACTGCCCATGCACGAACCAAGGGGCAAGAAGGGAGTGGCTCTTGGGTACGCTTTCTCCCCGACTGGTGCCGACCACATGCAGTTTGCCCACGATCCCCTCTTTGTCTACCCTGACGGGCTCCCGATGCAGAACCTCAAATCCCTTGGGGTGCTGGAGCCACTGGATCCCCAGAGCCTGAAGCCTGACAAGGTAAGGGCGATAATTTATCTGTGGTTCTCCTGGGCCGTTCTAAATCACCTCGGCGGTTGTTATTTTGTTTTCGGTCCCAGGAGTTATTTCCCCTTGTATAGAATGCCCCCCCTGGTCCGTTCAGCTCTCGGTTGGGAGACTTCTCTCTGGGAGCTTATGAAGATGGGGGAACGTGGATTGAACGCCGCAAGAATGTTCAACCTGAAAATGGGGCTTGGCGCGAGCGATGATGTCCTCCCGGAGCGGCTCTCTGAACCTCTTCTCGAAGGGGCTTTCAAGGGGAGCTCAATTGGCAGCGAAGAGTTCTCTGAAGCCAAATCCCTTTATTACAAGATGATGGGGTGGGACGAAGAGGGAGTGCCCTCTGAGGAAAAACTGATAGAGTTGGGATTACAGGAACTGGTCGATCTGTCTTTAGGATGATCGCTGCTTTCGGGTATCGGTTGACATTAGCGATACAAATATCTCAGAATAAAGAGCCATCAATCTTCAAGCGGTTTTGCAGAAAGGGAATAAGATGATAGTCAAAGCGACGCTTTATGAGCAGGCCTACAAGAAGATTAAAGAAGGAATACTGAAAGGGACCTTCAAGCGGGATCGACTCTACTGTGAACAGTGGTTCGCAGATTACCTCAATATTTCCAGGACACCCGTGCGGGATGCCTGTCTGAGGCTCAAGAGGGACCAGTACATTGACATTATCCCCAACAGGGGGATAGTGATCAAGGAGATCTGCTCACAGCAGGTCATCGAGATATCCCAGTTAAGATCTTCTATTGACAGCTTCTGTGCCGCCTACCTTGCCGAGAGGATCGACACCCCGGAGGCCAGGAAACAGTACGAAAAGATCAAGACCATCAACGATCAGGAGCAGAGAATGCTCCTTGAGCTGGGCAACATATCGGACCATTCTATCGATGTGGAGTTCATACAGCTGGACCTCGAATTTCACAAGGAGATCATAGGTTTTACGGGAAACAGGCGTTTCATGGAGATAAACAACGAGATCTATTCCTATATCAATCTTCTGGGCGTGGAAGTCGTCAAGATCGATACAAGAAAACAGGAGAGCGTCGATGAGAACGAAGCCATCCTGGCCGCGATAGCAAGCGGAGATCCGATCGCTGCCTTCAAGGCTGCCTGTTACCATGTAGAGGCTATTGCAAAGCGGCTTTTGAAGATGATGGAAAGACAGGAGAAGCCTGAAGCCCAGCAGGACCTTAACAGGGTAGGCTGATCTCGATGATTCTGTGCAGATGAACGCCCCCTGGAGAGGGGGAATTTTCAGGATTTTTTGTTTTGATGTGTAGCATACTACTTCTTTTTGAGGTATTATTGGTTTCGTCCATTGAGTGCAAAATGTTTTACAAAAAGGACTGTGGTTTTTATCAATGGCGAGATCGGGATTGTTGTCATATATTTTTTATCAAAGCATGTAACATACTACATACTACTTTATGTAACGTAAGTTAAATGTATTGCTGAAGAAATCCGTTTTAAAGGGGGGGTGCAGGCATTTTCGTTCGGAAAGTCCCTTTGGGTCAGTGAAGGGATGACCAGGGAGGCATCAGGGTTGCTCCAAAAAACCACATAATTAAGGGGTGTTCAGGATGAAGAAGAGGGTTGGAGTTGTTCACACATTTCTTTATTCGGTAGAGGACCTGAAAAAGCAGTTCAGGGAAAAACTCCCCGAAGTGGAAATGATCAACATCATTGATGACAGTCTTCTCGAGGAAGCTCTTGCGAACAAAGGATTGACCCCCGGCATCATCAGCAGGATGTGCGCATACTACAAACATTGCCAGGAACTTGGCTGCGAGTGCATTCTGAACCAGTGTTCATCCGTGGGCGAGGCAGCCGATATCGCCGCGAAGCTCATTTCCATCCCCGTTGTCAAGATCGATTACCCCATGGCCAAGAAGGCAGTAGAGCTTGGAAGCAAGATAGCAGTTATCGCCACTGCCATTTCTACAGTGGAACCTTCAAGTCGTCTAGTAGAGCGTGCAGCAAAGGAGACAGGAAAAGATGTGACCGTGTCCCGTTGCTTTGTTGAGGGCGCCTACGAATTCCTTCTCAAGACAGGAGATCGCGAAAAGCACAATGAAATGGTAACGGCAGCGGTTAGAAAGGCTGCTGAGACAAATGATGTGGTGGTTCTTGCGCAGGGAAGCATGTACCACCTCATGCCCCTTCTTGCAGACGTCAAGAAGCCTGTCCTTACGAGTCTTGAGTCCGGAGTCGCCCAGATAAGGGAAGTTCTCGGACTTGAATAAGCTACCATCAGGTCAGTCCTGATTTAGGAGGGGATAGGAATGGTTGTCAAGGTTGGAGTTGCGGGATACGGTGTTATAGGTCAGAGACTAGCGGACGGCGTCGCTCTCCAGGGCGATATGGAACTGGTAGGAGTAGCGGACCTTGCTCCGACCCTTTCCATCCGTGCCATGAAAGAAAAAGGGATGCCCTACGATCTTTACCTCGTGGAGGGGGCCGACAAAACCAAGTTCGATGAGCTGGATATTCCGGTGGCCGGAACCTTTAATGATCTTCTGGACAAGGTCGACATAATGCTGGATTCTTCCCCCGGCGGTGTAGGCGCAAAGAACAAGGAGCTCTATGAGGAAAAGGGAGTGAAGGCTGTTTTCCAGGGCGGCGAAGCCAATTCCATTGCAGATGTGTTTTTCCACGGCTATGCCAACTACGAGAAGGGACTGAACCAGAACTACCTCAAACTAACCAGTTGTAACACCACCGGCCTCATACGGGCTGTTGACTGCCTGGACCGGGAATGTGGCGGGATCAGGAAAGTCGTTATCACCATCATAAGGAGAGTGGCAGACCCCGGTGACTATCACAGAGGTCTTACAAACGCGCTACAGATGGACAAGGCACCGTCCCATCAGGCAGTTGACCTGATGACCATAATGCCCCATGTGGAGGCAACGGGAATTCTGGTCCATACTCCTGTGACCCATGGCCATATCATCACCGTTGTTGCCAGCGGGAAGAAGAAGATATCCAAAGAAATGGCCCTCAAGGCATTCAAGGGTCATGACCGGATCAGGGTGGTCAGGATCGACGAGGGTTTCAAGGGCAATGCCTCCTTCTTCAGGTACGCCCGTGACCTCGGGAACCCTCGCGGTGACATGTACGAGATCGGCCTTTGGGAGGATAGCATAGTAGAAAGCGGCGACGATATAGTCTTCGCTATAAACATCCCCCAGGAGAGCGTAACCATTCCGGAGACTGTCGACGGCATCCGGGCCGCCATGGGGATGCAGGCCGAGCGTCTCTTTGCTGTTGCAGAGACCAACAAATATCTGGGCATCGGCAAATGGAAGTAAGAATGACCCCATTGCAGGGGATGGACGTAAGAGGGAAACAGGTCCTTCTCAGGTTGGACATCAATTCTCCTGTTAATGTCAAGGACAAGCGTATTGCCAATGACAACCGAATCCAGAAGAGCCTTCCCACACTCAGGTATCTTCTGGAGAATGGTGCCAGGACCGCAATCATCTCGCACCAGGGGGATACGTTAGATTACCAGAACCTGATCCCTCTCGAAGAACACGCCAGGATCTTGTCCAGGCTCCTGGGTACAAAGGTGGTTTATATCGATGATGTTTGCGGTCCTGCGGCAAGGGAAATGGTCCAGGGATTGAAAGATGGAGAGATGGTTCTTCTGGGGAATCTCAGGTACCTTGGAGAGGAGCTTTCCACTTTTGAGAAGGACGTGAAACTGAAGCCGGAGGAAATGCTCGGGACCTGGCTGATAAGATCCCTGGCACCGCTTTTCCACCTGTATGTTAATGACGCGTTTTCCGCCGCCCATCGCAACGCCCCTTCAATGACGGCATTCCAGGAGATACTGCCTACGGCAGCAGGGTTCCTTCTTTTCGACGAGTTCAAGGCCCTTCACTCGGTGCTTCACGGCGCCACGAAGCCCTGCGTTTTCGTTCTTGGCGGAGCGAAGATCTCTGACGCTTTCGGAATGATGGAGACGGTCCTGAAGAACGGTACGGCTGACGGGATCCTTACCACGGGCGTGACGGGGTTGGTAATGCTACTGGCTTCAGGAGTGGATGTCGGCGAGAGGACCGTCGAGTTCTTCAAGGACAAGGATCTGATGGTCTTTGTTGACGAGGCCAGGAAGTATCTCAATGAATACCCCGGCAAATTCGAGATGCCCGTCGATGTGGCTTACGAAAAGGAAGGGAAGCGGATGGAGATGGATGTCGACCAGATGCCCATCGACGGTCTCTACCCCGACATCGGTGAAAGGACGATCAAAAAGTACGCGGAGAGGCTTTCCGCAGCAGGAACCATTTTTGCGAACGGCCCGGCCGGGATGTATGAGAATCCCCTCTTTGAGAAAGGGACCAGGGGAGTATGGGAAGCCATTGCAGAAAGCAGCGCTTTCAGCGTTATCGGAGGAGGGGACACGGTAAGTTCCGCAACACAGTTCATTGACCTTTCCAGGATCAGTTACGTATGTACCGGTGGAGGCGCAATGATACGGTTCATGTCGGGCAAGAAACTGCCTCTGATCGAGGCCATGCAGAAAGCCTACGACAGAGTGGAGGGTAAAAACGGACTTTAGGGACCTATATACCCGAGCGATCTCCCGGGTCCGACCAAAGGAGAGTATTGTCGGGCCCGGAGGTACTCAGGACAAGACAAATCGAGTTTGCTTAAAGAAAGCATACCGAACTCAAGATAAGAACAGGAGGGATCCAATGTTTGACCTTACGGGAAAATCAGCTTTCGTTACCGGAGGAGCATCGGGTATTGGCCAGGCCATCGCAGTAGCCTTGGCCAAACAGGGAGCTGATGTTGCTATTGCAGATCTTCCAAATGCGTCCTTCGAAGAGACAACCTCCAGGATCATACAACTCGACCGTAAATGCCTGAACGTGAAGATGGACGTGCGCGACAAGGAACAGCGCGAAGAGGGTATTTCATATGTCGAAAAGGAGTTCTCCGGCATAGATATTCTTGTTAACAATGCAGGGATCAACAGGCCGGCTCCCGGACTTGAAGTGACCGAAGAAAACTGGGACATGACCTACGAGATCAATGTCAAGGCTGGATTCTTCATCGCCCAGAGGGTTGCCCCTGGAATGATCAAGAAGGGGTGGGGGAGAGTTATCTTCATCTCCAGCCAGTCGGGTCTTGTCGGGATACCTGGACAGCCAGTCTACTGTTCTGCCAAGGGTGCCGTTGTTCAACTGGTCCGGACCCTTGGTCTGGAATGGGCAAAATTCGGTGTAACGGTCAACTCCATTGCCCCTACCTTCATCAGGACAAAGCTCACGGAGAAGCGGCTGGAGGAGAAAGAATTCAGAGATTTCGTGCTTGGCAAGATCCCAAGCGGAAAGCTCGCCGAAGTCGAGGATGTAGCTAACGCTGCCGTTTTCCTTGCCAGCAACGAGTCCGGGATGGTCAACTGCCATACCCTGCGGGTGGATGGGGGCTGGACTGCCTGGTAGACGGGCGTGGACCCTTGCTTCTTTCTGGAGGAGGTGCGTAATGAAAAATTTGTTTGTTTTTATAGACAAAACAAACGAATTGATCTTCAAGGCAGCTTCGTGGCTGATCGTTCCACTTATCTTCGGTCTCTTCTACGAAGTTGTTGCCAGGTACGGTTTCAAGGCCCCGACCGTTTGGGCCTACGACTTAACCTATATGCTTTACGGAGCCATGTTCGTGCTGGGTTCAGCCTACGTTCTTGCCAGGAACAAGCACATCAGGGTAGATCTTTTCTATGAAAAATTCTCGAAAGCAAGACAAAGGGTCGTTGACATCCTGCTCTACTGCATCTTTTTCTTCCCCCCAATGGCACTTCTGGTCTGGAAGAGCTATGACTACGCGATCTTTGCCTGGGAGGTTGGAGAAAGAAGCAGCAGTGGTTCCTGGAGACCCTCCCTTGTGCCCTTGAGGATTGTATTCTCGGTCGGGATGACCATGCTCCTGATTCAGGGAGCAGTCTGCTTTATCCGGATCATCCGTCGGACCGAAAAGGAGTAGATCGGTCATGGATACTGGAGTCATAGCACTTTTAATGTTTGCGGCCGTAGCCTTCGGTGTCTTTATGGGTTTCCCGGTCTTTGCAGTCCTTATGGGGTCAGCTTTCTGGCTGGGTCTTGTCGGGTGGGGCCCTGTGGTCATTGACCAGATGGTCTACCTGGGTTTTGGTGTTCTTACGAATGATGCTCTTCCGGCAATCCCCCTCTTTGTTTTTATGGGAAGTATGCTGGACAAATCGGGTATCGCCGAGAGATCTTTCAAACTCATGCAGGTGATCTTCGGGCCCGTCAAGGGTTCGGTCGCGCTTGCGACAATGGCCCTCTGCACACTTTTCGCTGCCGGTACAGGAATTGTCGGAGCCTCCGTTACAATTATGGGTCTGTTGGCGCTTCCCGTAATGCTTCAGAGGAAGTACGACATCCCCATGGCTACCGGGACGATAATGGCTGGAGGAACCCTTGGGATACTGATCCCGCCAAGCATAATGCTGGTACTGTACGGTCCGCTTGCGGGACTTTCAGTGGCAAGGCTTTTCACTGCAGCCATGATCCCCGGGCTGCTTCTGTCGTCCATCTACATCATCTATATCGTTGTAAGGTGTGCAATAAATCCCAAGCTTGGGCCAGCGCTTCCCCCAGAGGAGAGGAAGATGCCACTGGGTCAACTGGCCTTTCTCCTTGCAACGGACCTGATCCCGTTCCTTTTTACAATCATCGCAGTATTAGGGTCGATTATCCTGGGCTTTGCATCCCCAACGGAAGCCGCGGCGGTCGGTTGTGTCGGTGCGATAATCCTTGCTCTTCTCCATAAACAGTTGACCTTTAAGAATGTAAGGGATGCTGCGTACGAGACGATAAGCACATCGACCTTCATTTTGACCATCACCGTGGCTGCCAATATTTTCTGCGGGGTTTTCCTTGCCCTTGGAGGTGCCCACATAATCACATCCATCCTTATGGGCCTTCCACTTGGCCCCTACGGGATCCTCTTCCTGATCCTGCTGATCATCTTCATAATGGGTTTCTTTATCGAATGGATAGCGATACTGCTTATCTTCATCCCGATAATGACTCCCTTGATCCCCGCCCTGGGCTTCGACCCTCTCTGGTTCGCAGTGGTGGTCTGTGTATGTCTCCAGACGGCGTTCCTCACGCCTCCCTTTGCGAGTTCAATCTTCTATCTTAAGGGGATAGCACCGCCGGAAGTGAAACTTCAGCATATCTATAAGGGAGTAGTTCCCTTCGTGGGGTTACAGCTGATAGGCCTTACTCTGTGCATCGTATTTCCCGACATCGTCCTTTGGCTGCCACGTCTGGTCTATGGCTAGACCCCAAGACTGAAAGCAGTTCAAAGCTGAAGGGAGGGGATCCATGGAGAACCATATCCCGGCGGCTCTACGGGGTAGGCAAGGGGTTCAGAAGCATCAGAAAAAAACGTAGGGAGGTAAAAGGCAATGAGAAAAGGGAAAATGGTACTGGCGCTTGTGGTCGTGATGGCTTTGCTGCTCGCCTTCACCGGTGCGGCCATTGGCGCCGATCCTGAACCTATCAAGCTCAGAGGACAGAGCTCTGCTGCGTTGGGTACCTACGACTATGAGCATGCGCTGAAAACCTGCAAGAGGATCGAGGAGATGACAGGCGGCCGTGTTCAGATAGAACTTCTTGCCCCAGGGACACTGGTGCCGGCCTACGAGGTTCTTGATGCGGCGAACCGCGGTGTCCTTGATCTGGCTGCTTCCTGGGAAGGTTATTGGGTCGGGAAGAACACCGCCTTTACACTCTTTGCCTCGGCAACGGGCGGCCCCTTCGGGATGGATAACCTCGACTTCTGGGGATGGATGTTCTTTGGCGGTGGCATGGATCTCTGGCATCAGCTTATTGCTGACACGGGTTACAAGAACGTCGTCTCCTTCATGACCAAGGGTGAGTTCAACGAGCCCCTGGGATGGTTCCCGAAGCCGCTCTCCGGGTATGAGGACCTGAAGGGTTACAAGATGCGAGTCGCCGGCATGGCCGCCGACGTCTTCATGGAGGCCGGGATATCCGTCGTTAACGTTCCTGCGGGAGAGATCCTTCCGCTTCTCGACAGGGGCACCATCGATGCCACCGAGTTCAGTGATCCCCATAGCGACCTTCTCCTTGGTATCCCGGATATCCTGAAGTACTACCACGCACCCGGTGTTCATCAGCCAACAGGTATCATGTCGCTGCATATCAACAAGAAGGTCTGGGATGGCCTTCCGAAAGACATCCAGAACATCTTCGAACTGGTATGCAATGAAATGACGATGAAGAACACCGTTGAAGAACTTCTCTGGGGCAAGAAGGCTCTGGACAAGATCCAGGACGAGTTCGGGGTAGAAGTTGTCAAAATCCCGACGGAAGTCGTTAAGCAGCTTCTTGTATCCTGGGACAAGGTGGCCGATGCTGAAGCCCAGAAGAACCCCTGGTTCAAAAAGATCTATGACTCACAGAGAGCCTGGGCTTCCGAGATGGTTCCTTTCAGGAACCAATTCTTCATCGACTACTCGGTCATTCACGATCACTACTGGGAATAGCAGTCATTCCTTGGAGGGATCATTGAAACCGTCCAAGTAATTTGAGCCAGAAGAAGGATTACTGGGACCGCAATATGTGGTTCCAGTAATCCTTCTTCAATGACAGGAGATCACAAAAAAAGAAGTGGATAGAACTGGAGATGATCCTTTATGCTGAAAAATTTCAGGTATTCCGGCCCCTCGGATATCCTTTTCGGAGTTGATGTGCACAGGGAGCTGGGCGCAAAAATTGGAGAGCTTAACGGCAATCGTGTTTTCGTGATAACCGATCCGGGAGTCGCGAAGGTCGGGATCCTGGAAAAGGTGTTGAAAGTAATCAGAGATAAAGGGATAGCTACGGGTTTTTACGATGGAGTGGTTCCGGAACCTCCTATCGAGTCTGTTCAGGAGATCGCCTCAAAAGTCAGGCAGGGCGGGTTCGATCTGGTGATAGGGCTGGGCGGTGGAAGCCCTATGGATGTAGCAAAAGTTGTATCTGTTCTTCAGAGCAACGATGATCCCATAGAGAGCATGGTGGGAACGGGGAATGTCAGGAACCGGGGTCTACCGACGATCACAATACCGACCACTGCCGGGACCGGTTCAGAGGTTACCCAGATAGCCATATTCACATTCGAAAAGGAGCAGACTAAAAAAGGTATAGTCTCTCCATTCCTCTTTGCTTCTGCCGCAGTAGTTGACCCGGTCTTCACTTACGATCTTCCGTCCCACATAACCGCCCACACAGGGATGGATGCACTTGTTCACGCTATTGAAGCCTATCTGAGCCTGAAGGCAAATCCGATGAGCGATATGTACGCCCTTGAAGCCATTGGAGTTATTTCAAAATATATCCGTAAGGCAGTACATAACGGTGAAGATATTGAGGCCCGTTATTTCATGTCCCTTGGGAGCCTGCAAGCAGGTCTGGCCTTTTCCAATTCTTCAACGGCAGCGGTACATGCCCTTGCCTATCCTCTTGGAGGGACCTTCCACATCCCCCATGGCCTGTCCAATACATTGATGCTGAAAAGCGTTATGGAATACAGCTTTTCGGGTAACCTGGCCCGATACGCGGATATTGCCGCAGCAATGGGCGAGAACATTGATGGTTTCTCAGAGAGGGAAGCGGCTTTAAGATCAATAGAGGGGGTCGAGAATCTGGCTATCGATCTGGGTGTTCCAACAAAACTGAGAGAGATGGGTATTCCCAGGGAGGCCATCCCCAAGATGGCCGAAGACGCATCTAGGCAGACAAGGCTGATTCTTCAGAACCCCAGAAGACTTGGCGTAGAAGATATCGAGAAGATCTATCACAATGCCTGGTAAGAACAATTTTTGGGGGAGCCGTGCCTTTCAGGGCAAATTCTGCTGCCCGTACTGATATTTGAGGAGGAGAGTAGCAATATGGAGATCACGAAAGAAGACCTGATCAAGAAGGCCCGGAAACCGGCGGAGGACGCCATGAAGTTACACCCTTTCTACAGGGGGAAGATGCAGACGGCGCCGAAGTGCTGCATAAGGGACATCAATGATTTTGCGATATGGTACACGCCCGGTGTAGCGGCACCCTGCAAGGCCATAAAGGAGGACATCGATCTCTCCTATGAGTACACCAACCGCGGCAACCTTGTAGCCGTGGTGAGCGATGGCACCAGGGTCCTGGGTCTGGGTGATATAGGTCCCGAGGCGGGAATGCCTGTCATGGAGGGGAAGGCCCTGCTGTTCAAGTACCTCGGCGGCGTTGACGCCGTGGCGATATGTCTGGATACCAAGGACCCTGACAAGCTCATCGAGACGGTGAGGCTCATCGCGCCATCTTTCGGCGGGATCAACCTCGAGGACATCGCACAGCCTAAGTGCTTCCACGTACTTGACGAACTGAGGAAGGACTGCAAGATCCCCGTGTGGCACGACGACCAGCAGGGAACTGCGGCAGTTAACCTGGCAGGACTCTACAGCGGACTCAAGATCACGGGGAAGAAGATAGACGAAGCGAAGGTACGTTTCTTCGGGGCCGGTGCTGCCAGCATAGCCACGGCCAGGATCCTCATAAGCGCCGGGGTCAGGCCGGAGAACGTTATCATGGCCGACAGCAAGGGGACGCTCCACAAGGGCCGGACCGAGCTGAAGGACGTCCCCTACGACGTGAAGTGGCACTTTGCCCAGACCACCAACCCCGAGGGTATCGAAGGCGGCCCGGAGGTCCTCTTCAGGGATGCTGATGTGGTCTACTGCTACACCAAACCGGGTCCCGACGTGGTCAAGAAGGAGTGGGTCGCGACCATGGCAAAGGATGCCATGCTCTTTGCCTGCGCCAACCCCATCCCGGAGATATGGCCCTGGGATGCGAAAGAAGCGGGAGCGAGGATAGTTGCCACGGGAAGGTCTGACTTCCCGAACCAGATAAACAATTCCCTCGGCTTCCCGGGGATCTTCCGGGGCACCCTCGACGTGCAGGCCTCGACCATTACGGACGAGATGTGCATAGCCGCAGCGAAGACCCTTTCAAAGTGTGCGGAGAAGAATGGCCTCTCCGAAGACTACCTTATCCCGACCATGGATCAGGCCTGGGTCTACCCCGAGGTGGCGACCGCCGTCGGCATGAAGGCCATCGAGCAGGGGATCGCCAGAAAGGCCCTCTCCGGAGAGGAACTCCTCAAGACAGCCACCGAAAAGATCCAGTACGCCCAGAAAATGACCGCATGCCTCACCGAGAAAAAGTTCATAGAACTCCCGTAGGACCTGTCCCTGGTCTTACCAGGTCCAAAATCTTCCTGAAGGGGGGCTTCCGGCAAAGGGGGGCCCCCCTTTCACGTGATACCTTCCAAGAGTTATAGTGTACAGGAGTACCGGGGATCCAGGTGCTCTGTTCGGAGGGCTACAAACAGGAGAGGAGAGATCGGGCTGCTGCCTTTATCCTGTGTACTCGACAAACCTTACGAGTTCAATGACACCTTGGGAAAGTCTTTCAAAATGGTACTGTGAGAAGCAGGAATACAACCGAAGAATTTCTTCATAAAAAAGACCTGTGTTAAGGGGAGTGAGATCCATCAGAAGGAGATCTCTGGTTATTCTTGCCGTTCTGGCGGCGCTGGTCCTTGTCTTTGCCGAAAGAGGATTTTTGGGACCATCAGCGATCAGGGTTCCGGAACAGGTCTCTGCAGGTGCAGAGCTATTGGAGAGCCTTTATCGGGAAAGGAAGGGTGGAGTCCAGGCAGAGGCTGGAGGGATCGTTACGAGGCTGCTTCCTGACGACGACAGGGGGAGCAGGCACCAGCGCTTCGTGGTGGAACTCCCGACCGGGCAGACCCTGCTGATAGCCCACAACATAGACCTGGCTCCCCGGATCGACGGCCTCAGGACCGGTGACCGGATAGAGTTCAGTGGCGAATACGAGTGGAATCCCGAAGGAGGGGTTATCCACTGGACCCATCGAGACCCCTCGGGAAAGCACAGGCCGGGGTGGCTCGTCCACGAAGGGCAGAAATACTGGTGATCCTTTCTATACTTTTCTCTCTTCCAGGACGGCCCCCAGAAAACCGGCGGCGCTTGAAAGCATGAACCGCATCTCGCGAGACCTTACATCCGCCGGAAGAAGCGAAAAGTCGGCAAGCCATGGATCCCTTTCTACAACGAAGCCGAGCAGTTCCCCCATTTCCACCTGGTTCTCAAATTTATATCCCTTCATGTTGAGGAACTCACTGAAAAGCTTTCTCCATAGACGGATCTGCTCTCCCGCATGGTCCAGCATTTCCCTGACCTGCTCCGTGCAACCGAAGTGAGCGTAGCATAGCAAGGACGCATCAATGCCTTTCAGTTCCTCGATCGATCGCAGCGCAGTTTCGATGTAAAAACGGGGCGGGGATGCCGGCCTGAGCATGTACCTTCTCTCGCCCGCTCCTGGGACCAGGTGGTCAAGGCGTGTAAAGGTGCTCGCCGCTTCACCGGCAAAGAGAACCTGACCTTCCGGGGTCCAGTAGAAAAAGGAGCGGTGGTGAGGAGCGTGGCCAGGAGTGTCCACGGCGGTTATGCCAGGGACAGGGACCTCTTCGGGGATAAAGCAGCTCTCGTCTACGGGAGAGGGTTCACCGTAGGCCAGGGCCATCTCCGGTATGACCTGCAGGCTGCTCTCCCAGAGCCTTTCGGGGTTTACCAGGTGACGCTTTCCCTTCGGGTGGACGGCCACCCTCGCCGAAGGGAAGGCCCGGAGCAGTTCGGCAAGCCCTCCGGAGTGGTCCAGGTGGATATGGGTAAGGAGGATATAGTCCAGTTTTTTAACATCAAGTGTGTGGAGCTCTTCGATAAGGATCGAAGCCGTTGATGTGGGGCCCACATCAACAAGGGTATTCCGTTCTCTTCCTTCGTCCCGGACAAGCCAGATCCCGAAGAAGTCGTGGTAGCCATCCAAATCCAGGGGGAGGTCGATAAGGCTCACAGAAACACCCGGTGTTATCTTCAGGTCAAGGATCTTCACTGTCATTCACCTCAATAGTTGATAGCAGTTTCAGGTTCCGACCCAGAGCATGGAACATTATCCCGGAGTGGCGCCAATCTAACAACAGCTCCTGTTCACCGAAGGCTTGACAATCGATGTTAAGTGGGCTACGTTTTGGTATATCGGTTACATTTCAGTTGAATAATGGTTGTATACCAGTAAGGGGATGCGATCCTTGAGAGAGAGAACGAAGACCGATTCGGTTTACGAGGAGATAAAGAAGTTGATCCTCAGGGGGGAGCTATCCAGTGACACACCGATTTCGGAGAACTACCTCGCCCAGAGGTTCGGAATAAGCCGGACGCCTATCCGTGAGGCTCTGAAGCGTCTTGATATGGAGGGTTTCGTCAGGATCATACCCAACCAGGGTGTCTTTGTCCGCGACGTTTCGATCAGCGAGGTCAAGGAAATATATGACCTGCGGATAGCCCTGGAAGAGTTTGTTGTAAAGGAACTTACCCACACCCTGTCTGAAGATGATCTCTTTGTGCTCGAGGGGAACCTTGCCCGGCAGGAAGAAGCCCTCCGTAGACACGATGCCTTTGCTTTCCATGAAGAGGACCGTAAGTTCCACGACTACTTCATGAAGGCCTACGGTAATGACATGATCACTGACTTCATAACGAACCTGCGTGACCGTATCGAGGGGATCAACGTGAACATGCTGAAACAGCCAGGGAACATGGAACTTTTTTGGGGTGAGCACAGAAGGATACTGGAAGCCCTCCGCAGAAGGGACGGAGAGGGGGCAACCAGAGAGATGGATGAGCACCTGAAGGGCGGCAAGGAGAGACTTCTCAGGGGCTGATCCGTAGAGAGGTACGGCAGTGACCGTTTATTATCCTGAGAGGAGGGATAACGACAGGGGCAGAGGAGAGGTTTCCCCAACTGGGAGGTAAAAAAACCTGTGAGGGAGGTGAACTGTCCGGATTTCGCCGGACAGGACATTAAGATGAGGAAATTGCTGACAGGAATACTGGTATTGGCTTTGCTCTTCGGTTTGGCAAGCGTTGATGCAGCTTCAGCCGCACTCAAGGGTGAGTACAAGCTCACTATGAACGTAACCACCGATACTGCCTGGGGCCAGGGCGGGGTCAAGTTCGCCGAACTGGTCAAGGAGTACACCGGAGGCAAGGTGAACGTAAAGGTCTACCCCAGCGCCCAGCTTGTCGGCGGCGACCAGATGCGCCAGGCTGAAATGGTCTCCAGTGGTGCTATAGACTTCATGCTCAACTCCACGATCAACATCGCCCCGATCATCCCGGAATGCAACGCCTTTTCGCTCCCCTTCATGTTCCCCAGTTACGAGTCCGTTGATGCTGTGACCGGCTCGGCAGCGGGCCAGATGGTCTTCGACGCCCTTGAGAAGCACAACATGGTCGGACTGGCATGGGGCGAGAACGGTTTCCGTGAGCTCACCAACAATGTCAAGCCCATAGCTCACCCCGATGACATGAAGGGTCTCAAGATCAGGGTCGTAACACCTATATACATCGATATCATGAGAGCCCTCGGCGCGAACGCCATCGCCATGAACTGGGGCGAGGTATTTACCTCGCTGCAGCAGGGCGTTATCGACGGGCAGGAGAACCCCATTGTCGGGATCATAATCCCGAACAAGATATACGAAGTCCAGAAGCACCTCACCAACTGGCACTATTCCTACGACGCCCTTATCCTGGCCGTTAACAAGAACGTTTGGGAGAGCTTCGATCCAGATATCAAGGAGCAGATCAAGAAGGCCGCCGTCGATGCCATGCACTGGCAGGTGCACGACGTTAGCCGTGTAGGCCTGGGAGATGGTATCGAGTTCCTCAAATCCCAGGGGATGACAGTGACCGATCCTACTCCGGAGCAGCTTGCCGCGTTCCGCGAAATGACCAAGGCGGTCTATGAGAAGTGGTCCGGAAATGTCGGTGCCGATATCGTAAAAGCCTTCGAGGAGGCTGTCTCCAGCTTTAAATAACATACCATGCTCAAGGGGGAGCCGCAGGAGCGGCTCCCCTGTTCCCGTCCCGGGAGAGGCATCTGTCGGGGATCATCCGATAGGAAGGGAACGGTGCTAAGGATGTTCAAGTTACTTGACAGGATCGAAGAGTGGACCTGTGTCACAATGCTTTTCTTCATGGCCATGCTGGCCTTTGTCAATGTGATCGTAAGGTACCTGACTGTTTTCTCTTTCTCCTTCTCGGAGGAGCTGCTTGTGAACCTCTTCGTCTGGATAACGATGCTCGGAGCTTCGATCGCGACCCGGAAGGGGTCACTGATCGGCGTCAGTTATCTCTTTGACCGGATGCCCCCGTCGCTGAAGAAGTTATCGACCGCGGTATTCGTCCTCTGCGGAGTCACCCTTTTCGGCCTTCTCACCATGCATGGGATCGATATGGTCAAGAGCGAGTTCAGGTCCGGAATGACCACGTACTCCATGGCGCTGCCTATGTGGATCTTCGGAATGGCCGTGCCTGTCTGTGCCTTTATCCTGATCCTGAGAACGATCCAGAGGGGCGTACATGAATGGAATGACCTGTCTGGTCCACAGACGGGGTCCTGCCCGGAGGTGGACCAAAGATGAGTATAGATCCGGGTGTTTTTCTGTTAGGCCTTTTCTTTATCTTCCTTGCCTTCAAGGTACCCATAGCCGTCGCTCTCGGCATGGCGGGGATGGCCGTCGTCTACTGGTACAACCTGGGAGCACAGATGTTCGCTCCCGTGTTCTTTGCCAACATCTCCAAATTCTCGCTACTGGCCATTCCATTCTTCATCCTCGCCGGGGTCATCATGGGGAGGGCGAAGATCTCAGACAAGATCATCAGGCTGATCATGTTAATGGTGGGACCCGTGAGCGGAGGAATGGCAATTGTGACGATAATCACGGCCCTCTTCTGGGGAGCCGTTTCAGGTTCGGGGCCGGCTACCGTCGCCGCCCTTGGCACCATTCTGATCCCGGGCATGGTCAAGGCCGGTTACGACAGGGGTTTCGCTGCCGCCCTGACCTCATCGGCAAGCGGATTGGCCATAGTGATCCCTCCGAGCATCGGCTTTATCGTCTACGGTGTTATCACGGGAGCCTCGATCAGCGAACTGTTCCTTGCAGGGATAATTCCCGGGATCCTGGTGGGTCTCTTCCTTATAGTCGCTGCCTTTATCATCTCCGTAGCGCGAGGCTACAAGGGCGACAGGTTCGGAACGGCAAAGGAGGTCCTAACGGCCTTCAAGGATGCCTTCTGGGCTCTGCTCACTCCAGTGATAATCCTGGGGGGGATATACGGGGGGATCTTCACTCCCACGGAAGCCGCTGCTGTTGGAGTGGCCTACGGCCTTTTCGTAGGCTTTGTCGTCTACCGTACGCTCACCCTCAAGGATCTTTACGAACTCCTTGTGGACGCCTGCGCTTCTTCAGCGGTGGTGATGCTGGTAGTCGCCTTCGCCGGGATCTTCGGATGGGCCATGATGGTCCTCGGGGTTGTTGAGAGGGTCTCCGAGGGAGTCATAGCCATGAGTTCCAACCCCTTCGTGGTGATAGCCCTGATCAACGTAATACTGATCATATCGGGGATGCTACTGGACGCCATATCTATCTATTACCTTCTGATGCCGATTTTCATGCCCGTCATCGCCCATTTCGGTTGGGACCCGGTCTGGTTCGGGGTGGTTATGACCATCAACCTTGCCATAGGCCAGGTAACGCCCCCCGTGGCGGTCAACCTGTACGTTGGCTGCAATGTGGCGGGGGTCTCCATGGACGAAATATCCAGGGCGGTGGTTCCCTTCATTCTGGCTTCTATCGCGGCCCTGGCGGTGATCGTCTACCTGCCGGGCATTACCCTTTGGCTGCCGAACCTGCTGATGCGTTAGTGAATGTCCCGAACAACAAGATCATACACGGCAACAGGACCGGATGATCATTTTCAGGAAGAGGGGTGGGGGATCCTTGAGCGCAAAGAAAGTTAAGGAGAAGAAGGGCCTGAACAAGTACCCCAGGACGCTTCTCGAGCAGTTCTACAGGACCATGCTTACAATAAGGTCTTTCGATAAAAAGGTGGAGGAAAAGTTCCTGGCCGGCGAGATACCGGGTTTCGTTCATCTTTACATCGGCGAGGAGGCCATCGCAGCAGGGGTGATCTCGAACCTCTCCAGGGAGGATTATATCCAGAGCACTCACCGCGGTCACGGACACACCATAGCCAAAGGTGCCGATCTGAAGAGAATGATGGCCGAGATCTTCGGAAAGAAGGAAGGATACTGCAAGGGGAAGGGAGGCTCCATGCATATTGCCGATCTGAGCATCGGGATGCTGGGAGCCAACGGCGTTGTCGGAGGCGGTTTCAATATCGCCACCGGCGCAGCTCTGGCCACAAAGATGCAGGGCAAGAACAACGTATCGGTGGTCTTTTTCGGTGACGGGGCCTCCAATCGCGGTACCTTCCATGAGGCCGCGAACATGGCCGCAGTCTGGGACCTGCCCGTACTGTTCGTTTGTGAGAACAACCAGTATGCCTCTACCACTCCCTACATGACCACTACCTCCGTCGAGAACATTGCTGACAGGGCAGCGGGCTACGGGATGCCCGGGGTAATAGTGGACGGGAACGACATATTTGCAGTATACGAAGAGTCGCAAAAGCTGATCGACCGGGCGAGAAGGGGTGAAGGCCCGTCGCTTCTGGAGTGCAAGACCTACCGGGTAAAGGGACACTATGTGGGAGATCCGGAGCGATACAGGACAAAGGAAGAAGTTGACAAGGTCTGCGAGAGCAATGACCCCATCGACAGGTTCGAGTGCACCGTCCTGGACGGCAAGCTCTTCAGCAGGGAGGAGCTTGATGCGATAAAAGCCTCGGCCGGTAAGGAAGTCGAAAAGGCTCTCGAGTTCGCCAGGAATGCCGAGGAGCCGGAAATTTCGGAACTCTTCGCGGGCGTCTACGCGTAAGGATGGGTTGGTGAAAGGATCATGAGAGAGATCACGTTCTCACAGGCCACGCTGGAAGCTATGGACGAGGAGATGACCCGTGATGAAAGGGTTTTCGTCATGGGTGAGGATATCGCAAGGCAGGGTGGGATCTTCGGACAGTTCAAGGGGCTTCCCGACAAGTTCGGGAAGGACAGGGTGAAGGACACTCCCATAAGTGAGACGGCCATCGTCGGAGCGGCCATAGGAGCTGCCCTGACGGGCATGAGACCTGTAGCGGACATGCACTTTGCCGATTTCATGGGCGTCTGCATGGACGAGATATTCAACCAGATGGCGAAGATACACTATATGTTCGGAGGCCAGAGGTCTGTCCCTATGGTGCTGAGGGCTCCTGACGGACTTATCAACCAGGCAGCGGCACAACACTCCCAGAGCATAGAGGCCTGGTTCATGCACATCCCGGGGCTGAAGGTGGTCATACCCTCCAACCCTGCCGATGCGAAGGGGCTTCTGAAATCTGCCATAAGGGACGATAGTCCAGTGATCTACTTCGAGCACAAGGCCCTTTTCAACACCCGCGGAGCTGTCCCTGACGGCGAGGTGTTGTCCCCTATAGGCAAGGCCAAGGTGGCAAGGGAGGGTAGCGATGTGACCCTTGTATCCTACTCTCACTGCATGGGTCTTTCCCTGAAGGCGGCGGATATCCTTGCCGGCGAAGATGTATCGGTGGAGTGCATAGACCTCAGGACCATCTCTCCTATCGACAAGGAAACCATTCTTGCCTCGGTGGCCAAGACCACCAGGCTTGTTATTGCCCACGAAGCGGTTAAACAGGGAGGTGTGGGAGCCGAGATATCGGCCATAGTAGCCGAAGAGGGGATCGACTTCCTCGACGCCCCCATTGTTAGGGTAGGAGCCCCCTTTACTCCGGTGCCCTTTGCCCGGCCTCTAGAACAGGCCTACAGGGTCACCCCCGAGAAGATCGCCGAAGCGATCCGGGGACTCTTCTGAGAGGACTCCCGGTAATGACATGTGAGGATAACCGATGGAACAGGTGACCATGCCCAAGCTCGGCCTGACCATGACGGAGGGTACCGTTTCGAAGTGGAAGGTCTCCCCTGGTGACAGGATAAAAAAGGAGGAAGTGCTCCTGGTCGTTGCCACCGACAAGCTGACCTACGATGTGACGTCACCTATCGATGGTGTCGTACTTGAGATACTGGTCAAAGAGGGCGAGAGTGTTCCCGTTGGCAAAGTCCTGGCGGTCCTGGGAGAGGCGGGAGAAAAGGTATCTGCCGCGGATCGGCAAGGGGAGAGGCCCGAACCTGGGCCAGAAGAGGCAGTGGAGCGACCCTCAACCTCGACACCTCTGTCCAGAGGAGTTGGAACGAATGAGGATGTTCCCGGGCCAGAAAGCAAGGGGCAGACAGCTGCGGCGTCACCCCTCGCAAGGAAGTGGGCAAGGTCTTTTGGGCTCGACATCGGCGCTATCGAAGGTAGCGGTCCCGGTGGCCGGGTAGTGAAGGACGATGTTATGAAGGCCTCGACAAGGTCCCGTGCTACCCCGTTGGCGCGGAAGATCGCAAGGGAGGCTGGTATCAGCGTTCAGGAGATATCAGGGACAGGCCCGATGGGTCGAACCACCGCCGGAGATGTGAAGGCATACCTTGCTTCACCTCCCAAGGAGAGGATCAGGGTCTCCCCTGTGGCCGCTAGGCTGGCGGAAGACCTGGAAGTACCTCTGGGGACGATCAAGGTGTCCGGCAGGATCATGAAGGGCGACGTGCTCGAGGCAGCCTGTGCAGCGAAAGAGAGTAAAACTGTGAATAGGAGGGTTCCTCTCACCCCGATGCGGAAGGTCATCGCCGAGAGGATGACCTTCAGCGCTTCGACCATCCCGTCGGTCTTCTTCAACATCGAGACCGATTTCACCGAGTTCATCGGTTTCAGGAAGGCCTTGAACGAGGAGCTTGAAGGGAGCGGGGTCAAGGTCTCCTTCAACGATATCCTTATGAAGATCTGCGCCAGGGCCCTGGTGGAGATGCCCATGGCCAACGCCTCATACGATCCCGGGCGGAACGAGTACATCCTGCACGACGATATCAACATCGGGATAGCTGTTGCCGTAGAAGGTGGATTGCTGGTCCCGAACGTCAAGAAAGTACAGGAAAAACCCTTGCCCGTGATCGCCATGGAATCGCTGGAGCTGGTCAACAAGGCGAGGAAGAGCAGGCTTCTCCCGGAAGAGATGCAGGGGGGGACCTTTACGATCACCAACCTGGGGATGTTCGGGATCCATGATTTCATCCCCATCATCAACCCACCCGAGGCCTGCATCCTGGCAGTGAACGTGGTCACCGAACGCCCGGTCTGCAGGGACGGGCAGGTGGTAGTAAGACCCATGTCAATGATAGGCCTTACGGCCGATCACAGGATCCTCGATGGAGCCGATGCAGCCAGGTTCCTTGCCCGGGTCAGGGAGCTGGTGGAAAAACCCTGGATGACCCTTGTCCAGGAGTGGCAGACAGATAAATGGAGCGTGAACTGATGGCGACTATGATCACCATGCCCAAGCTGGGGCTTACGATGACGGAAGGTTCCGTCCTGGAATGGAAGAAGAATGAGGGGGATACCCTGAAGAAGGGTGAGGTCGTTCTTGTGGTAGCGACGGAGAAGCTTACCTACGAAGTTGAGGCCCCCGATGACGGGTTGCTCCTCAGGATAGCCGTCAAGGCCGGTGAGACCGTTCCGGTCGGGGCGATCCTGGGTGCTATCGGAGAGAAGGGGGAAGAGCCAGATCTCGGAGTCGCCGTAGCAGAAGAGGTCCCAACCTCGAAAGATGAGGCCGCTTCGGAAAGAGAGCAAGAACGGCCCACTGGTTCATTGAAGGGTACCGAACCCGCTCCGGCGAAGGGAGACACAGGTAAACGGGTGGTGGTCATTGGCGGCGGCCCCGGGGGATATGTAGCTGCCATTAGAGCAGCCCAGCTGGGCGGCAATGTCACCCTGGTGGAGAAAGAGAGGCTGGGAGGTACCTGCGTAAACGTGGGCTGCATACCCACCAAGGCCCTTCTTCACTCGGCGGAGGTGAATCGTACGGTTGAAGATGCCGCCGAAGCAGGTTTGAAGGTGGGTTCTTTGGAAGTCCAATGGGACGTCGTCCAGGAGCGCAAGGACCAGGTCGTGAAGCAGCTCTCACAGGGCATTAAGGCGCTTCTATCGGCTCACGGCGTTGAGATCATCACTGGGGAAGCCTCGTTCATGGATGACAGGAACATCCTGGTCCGGTCCGGGGAAGGTGACAGGAAGATCGAGAGTGATGCCGTGATCGTTGCCACTGGTTCGGAGGCATCCCTTCCCCCCATCTCCGGCGTGGAGCTCGGTGGTGTAGTAACAAGCACTGGAGCCCTCTCTTTCGATAAGATCCCATCGAGGATGGTCATCATCGGTGGCGGTGTGATAGGTGTAGAATTTGCCTCCATATATGCCGATTTCGGATGCAGCGTGACGATCATCGAAATGCTGCCCCAGATACTGCCGGGTGCAGACGGTGAAGCTGTTTCCGCCCTCAGGAAGGTTCTCGAGGCAAGGGGTATTACAATTCACACCGGGGCAAAGGTTGGATCCATAGAGGCAGCCGGGTCATCGCTGGTCATTTCTGCCGATCTTTCCGGCAGGGAAGAGAAGATCGGAGCCGACAAGGTCCTCGTGGCGGTGGGGCGCAAGCCTTTCACGGAAGGATTGAACCTGGAGGCGGCAGGAATAAGGATCGAGAGGGACAGGATCAGCGTCGACAAGTCCATGCGCACAAGTGTGCCCCATATCTTCGCCGTGGGTGACTGCTGCAGCCCGATCATGCTGGCTCACGTGGCAATGATGGAAGGAGAGGTCGCTGCGGGCAACATTTTCGGCCTCGATGAGAAGATGGACTACAGCACTACCCCAGGTTGTGTCTACACCTCACCGGAACTGGCCTGGGCAGGCCTTACCGAGGAAGAGGCGAAGAAGAGAGGTCATAAGGTAAGAAAGGGTGTCTTCCCAATGATAGGGAACGCCAAGAGCCTGATCTCCGGGGAGACCCGGGGAATGGTAAAGATAGTCGCCGACGAGAAGTACGGAGAGATCCTGGGTGTACACATAGTCGGCGCGAGAGCCACGGACCTCATATCCGAGGCTTCCCTCGCCATCAGGCTCGAAGCCACCCTGGACGAAGTGGCCGAAACGATCCATGGTCATCCCACGTTCTGTGAAGCTACGAGAGAAGCTGTCCTTGCCGGTCTTGAAAGGGCAATTCACAGCATACCCCGGGTCTGAGCAGTGTCGGTACCTGGAATGGGGAGGGGCCAATGAAATATATCGAGAACCGGAAGACCGACCCCAGGTTCAACCTTGCCCTTGAAGAGGTGCTCTTTCAGTCCTTAGATGAGAAAGAGGAGGGCTTCTTCCTTCTCTGGCAGAATGAGCCTACCGTAGTGGTTGGGAGGTTCCAGAACACCCTTGAAGAGATCAACGTCCCCGTGGTCAGGGAGAAGGGCATCCACGTGGTACGGCGTCTGTCCGGTGGAGGTGCCGTCTACCACGACCTGGGAAATCTGAACTTTACCTTTATCCTCAGGACCGAAAACCCCCAGAACCTGGACTTCAGGAAATTGACTGAACCGGTAATATCGGCCCTCTGGAGCCTGGGCGTGGACGGAGGCCTGGTCGGCAGGAATGACCTGGTGATCCAGGGCAAGAAGTTCTCGGGCAATGCCCAGTACATGCGTGAGGGGAGACTCCTTCACCACGGCACCATCCTTTACGACAGCGATATGGACGCTCTCGAAGAGGTGCTCCAGGCAGACCCGGACAAGTTCAAATCCAAGGGGGTCAAGTCGGCAAGAAGCCGTGTGACCAACATAAGGTCCCACCTCAAGGGAGAACCTGATATTGAAGTTTTCAGGAGGGCGCTCCTTTTCACTGTAAAGGAGCGGTGGCCCGGTCTTGAGATCTCCCCGCCGGACCCATCGGTGCAGGAAAAGGCCGCGGCCCTCGCGGAGAGCAAGTACGGGACCTGGGACTGGAACTACGGGGCCTCACCGGAGTTCGACCTTCGGAAGGAAAGACGTTTCGGCTTCGGGAAGGTGGATGTCAGGCTCAACGTCCGAAAGGGAAGGATAACCTCCTGCAGGATCTTCGGGGACTTTTTCGGCAACGGGGATATCGCCGGCCTTGAGAATGGTCTTGCGGGAACGCAGTTTTCCGAGAAGGGCCTTTCGGGGATGCTGAAACGGGTAGATGTGAGCCATTACATTTCAGGGATGGACAGCCGTTCATTCATGGAACTGGTCCTGGAGTAGCTCCAGGACCAGTTCCGTAACGTTTTGCATGGATCAATGATCTGCAGGTAGTGTCGTCTGTCTCCTCAAATTCTTCGGCGGCGTGGAAGTTGCCCCCCTGCGGTCCGGCGACGAGAGCGGGGATCCACAACCTTCCTCCGGTATAGCAGAAGTCATACACGCCGGAAAAGCAACTGGACTCAGGAGCACGACCCGTTGCTCTCTCCATAACCCCGGAAATCCCAGTCACCATAGGTCAAGAAATTGAGAGGTTATCTGAGGTCAGACCTTAGTTGGAGGTCGTGATCTTGCTTTTTCTTTCTACTTTTGCGACGGGCAATACCATGTCAAACATTTTGTTGCATGCCATTTGTAGAGTTAAATTGCTATATTGACACTCAAAAACCGACCCTATACTCAAAATCCATAAAGGGAGTGTATCGTTGGTGAAGAAAAGGGTTATTACTGCGCCATTGGTCTTATTTGTTCTGTCCCCCGTAGCATTTGCCGCAGAGCCTATCAAGAAAGGTTATGTTGCGAATCTGACGGGCGACGCGGGGAGTCCACGAGAAGAATGGCGCGATCATAGCACCGGAGTAGATCGACGCGGCCGGAGGAGCACTCGGTCGTCCACTGGAACTTGTTGTCTACGATGTGAAGGCCAAGGCAGAGGATGCCATCAGTGCCGTCAGGCGATCGATCCTTGATGACCGGGTTCCCCCTCTTCTCGAGGAGAAGACCGTCGTCCCACTCTTCTTCGGGGATGCCCGCAGCTGCGAGGGCTACGCTGTTGGCCACCTGGATATGGGTGCAGACCCTGATCAGCAGCAGAAGGTGATCCCTCACTGCGTCGGCAACTGCTGAATTATAACAGCATGGAGTATCGGGGAGTTCCCCTTGAGCCCACAAGGGAAGTGACAATACAGGTATAATAGTAATAAAATAAAACTTAGAAGGAATCCAGTGAAGATCTGTCTTCATTTCAAAGACGAGAGGTATATAATCGCCTTGTTCCTGGTTTTGGGAAACAAAGACATCGCAACTGTCCCCGTCACCTCCTATGTCGAAAGAAAGGGTGATGCACTTTGAACAGAGCCGGGTCATTCGTTGTGTTGAATTGCGCCCTGGCAATACTGGTGGCGTTATTCTCTCTTTCGGTCATCAAAGGAGGCGCCGCAGAGGTTTTGGAAGGTCCATTGACGATAAGCACCTCCTACAAGAGCCTTCTTTCGACCCCTGATCAGAAAGGAATGCTTGACCTCCTGGTAAAAGAGGCATTCAGCAGGATCGGTCTTGAGGCCGAGATAGTCTTCAACCCTACAGGAAGGTCCCTCTCGGATGTCAACGAAGGTCTTGCCGACGGAGAGTTGAACAGGATAGAGGGGATGGAGAAGAACTTTCCCAATCTTGTAAGGGTTCCCGAGCCCAACATGGTGATGGATTTCGTGGCTTTTTCGAAGAAAGAGTACATTATCAATGGGTGGGAAAGCATCAGCGACCTGAGGATAGGGATAGTAAAGGGTTGGAAGATCCTGGAGGAGAACACCGCCGGCTTTCCCGATGTAACCCTGGTGCCCACCGAGACGGAGCTCTTCAATATGCTCGACAAGGACCGCATCGACGTCGCCCTTTATGACAGACTCACCGGTTACGAGCAGATCCACCTGAGAGGTTTCGAAGGGATGTTCCACCTTGAGCCCCCGCTGGCGAGCAGGGAGATGTACCTCTATCTCAACAGGGAGCATGAAAGCCTTGCTGGGCCTTTAGCCCAGGCTCTCAGAAGCATGAAGGAGGACGGGACCTGGGACAGGATCGTAACCGAGACAACGGCTCACCTCGCATTCGGCGGGAACGTTGGGGATTGACGTTCGGCAGCGGAGAAAGATGATGAACTGGAGACGTTCCAGTACCTGGAGATTCTTCCTTTACACCCTGTCCGGTTTTGTCCTCGTCTCTATCGTTGTGACTGGTATCCTTGGCTATTATCTGTTCAGGCATGAATCGGGTCACCTGGAGCGGAATGTGGAACAGGTTGAGGAGATCTACCTTCCCTTCCTGATCCCGGCTCTTTGGGTGACGGACCACGAGTCCCTTCAGAGCCAGATAGAGGGGATCGTCAAGTTCAGCTACATCGACCGGGTCGAGGTCAGGAACGATGAAGGCGACGTCTTCGCCGCAGGGGCCGACCCGGAACCCTCCCTGGAAGTGATATCCCACGACCTGGTCTATTCCAACCGCGGGCAATACAGGAAGATCGGTTCGATCTCCCTCTTTGTTGACAGGAACGAACTGTTCTCCCATATCTTCGAGTGGATGGGGTCGCTCTTCCTTCTTCAGTTGCTCCTGGCCGTGGCCCTCTCGTCGGTCATGGCATTCGTCTATCACATGGTGATCGGGAGACAGCTCTTCCGCCTTGCCGGCTTCGTCAAGAGCGCAGATCTGACCGATCCTGGAAAGGTCTTCAAGCTTGAACACCCATCCAGGCAGGGCGATGAACTCCAGCTCCTTGTCGACCACATCAACGAGATGAGAGGCAGTGTCAGGAGTCATATCCTGGAGATCCGGGAGTGGCGAGACCTGCTCCAGTACGTGATCCAACATGATCCCAATGCCATTATGGTACTCGACAGGGACATGAGGTTCGTCTTCGTGAGCGAGAGACTGCTCAAGAACAGAGAGCTCGAAAGGGAGAGGGTGATAGGAAGGACCTTCATGGAGGTCTTGCCTGAACTGCCGGAGAAGTGGATCGCAATGTTCCGCCGTGCGTTGGAAGGAGTGGAGCAGAGCTCCGATCTGGATTACGTGGCCCGTCCTGACGGTAGCATGGACATGATCAGCTGGTGGTGCCGTCCATGGTATGAACCGGACGGTTCCATCGGAGGTACAGTCCTCTACTCTGAGGTGATCACCGAACGCAAGCAGATGGAGCGCTCCCTCTTCCTTGAAAAGGAGCTCTTCAGGACCACCCTGCTGTCCGTCGGTGACGGCATCATCTCCACCGACGACGAGGGGAGGATCCTTATTATGAACCGTGTGGCCGAGGAGCTGACCGGGTGGGACCTGACAGAGGCCAGGGAGAAGGACTTCAAGTCAGTCTTCCATATTATCGACGAGTTTTCTAGAGAGAGATCTCCCGACCCGGTAAGGCAGGTCCTGGACAGCGGAGAACCGGTCGAGATGGAGGAGAACTGTATCCTTGTCTCGAGAGGGGGCCAGGAAACCCCCGTAGAGGACAGTGCGGCCCCGATCAGGGACAAGGAAGGGGAGACCACGGGAGTGGTTGTCGTCTTCAGGGATTGTTCCGAGAAGAGGGAGAGGCAGAGAGAGATAGCGTACCTCAGTTACCATGACCAGCTTACCGGCCTGTACAACCGCCGCTTTTTCGAGGAGGAACTAAGTCGTCTGGACGTTCCCCGAAACCTTCCGCTGTCGTTGGTCATGATAGACGTCAACGGCCTTAAACTCTTTAACGACGCTTTCGGTCACACCGCAGGAGATGAACTTCTGGGAAAGGTTGCCGGAGTGCTCCGGGAGGAGTGTCGAGCCGACGACATCGTTGCCAGGATAGGAGGGGACGAGTTCATGATCCTGCTGCCCTTGACGGACCGGGACCATCTGGATCCCCTTATGGCCAGGATCAGCGATGCCATGTCAAGAGAGCGAGTTAAGGATCTTCCCATTTCCGTGTCCCTTGGAGGAGCCACGAAGACCGATGTTGATGAGAGCGTTGAGAAGGTCTTCGATATGGCCGAGGACCAGATGTATCGCCGCAAGATATCTGAAAAGAGCAGCTATCATCACAGGTCGGTGAACCTGATAGTGGAAGGGCTTTACTCCAAGTCTCCCGAAGAAAAAGGACACTCCGAAAACGTCAGTGCGTTGAGCGAGGCCATAGGCCGGGAGATGGGACTGGGACAGCCGGATTTAGACGATCTCAAAACTGCCGGTGTGATCCACGATATAGGCAAGATCGGAGTAAGCGACAGGATCCTGGAAAAAAGCGGTCCCCTGGATGAAGATGAATGGCAAGAGATGAAAAGGCACCCCGAGATCGGGTACAGTATCCTCAGCACAGTCAATGAATACAGCCCCTTCGCAGAGATCGTGCTTTCCCATCATGAGCGATGGGACGGTACGGGCTATCCCAAGGGCCTGAAGAGAGGGGAGATCCCTCTTTTCTCGAGGATCCTGGCAGTCGCGGAAGCCTATGACGCAATGGTCTCAGGGAGATCCTACAGGAAAGCCATGGGCAGGGAGGAAGCTGTGGCCGAACTCCGTCGTTGCGCCGGCACCCAGTTCGATCCCGAAGTGGTAGATGTGTTCATAGAAAAAGTCTTTGGCAAGTGATGGTCAAGAAAAAGTCGACGAGTGAAGGATGCAGGTGATAGGTCTGAATTACCCCACTGGATCTGTCAGAAACAAACAAGCATCACAATCCTATCCCCTTTTCCCGCTCAACAGGATCTCCTGTAGGCAGATCCCATACTGCAAATGAGATCAAAACAGAGGATCTTACACTGTGACACAAGAGAAAGGCCCTTTGGCTTCAGATGAACCCTTGCAGGTAGTTTCCCCATTGCTGTCGAGGGCTGTCTTTGGGTAGGCGCATAGGTTCAAAGTTTGAAAGGAGTTTATAAATGTCGCAAAACAACCGGTTCGACCACAAACTGGATCTGCGAACTCTGCTACCCGAAGACTTCGACGCAGTGAAACAGATCATGGAGAAAGTTTATCCCACTATGGGTGGCTCATGGACACTGGAACAATACCAGGCAATGATCAAGAGGTTCCCCGACGGCCAGCTCTGCGTGGAGGACAAGGGGAAGGTTGTTGCCGTGGCACTTTCGCTGGTGATCGATTCGGCCGTTTACGGGGAGCGACATACCTACCGCCAGGTAGTGGGGGACGGGACGCTCAAGAACCACGACCCCGACGGGGATTACCTTTACGGCATTGATGTCTTCGTTGACCCTGATTACAGAGAGATGCGTCTGGGACGAAGGCTTTACGACGCAAGGAAGGAACTCTGCGAGACCCTCAACCTCAAGGGCATAATCATTGGCGGACGTATACCTGGTTACGCCCGTTACGCGGAGGAGATGAAGCCCGGGAAATATATCCAGATGGTCAAGAACAGGGAGATGGTCGACCCCGTTCTTTCGTTCCAGTTGAGCAACGACTTCCACTACAGGACCGTCGTACCGGGTTACTGGCCTGATGATCACAGATCGAAGGGGTACGGGGTCATCCTGGAGTGGAACAACATTTTTTACGAGGAAAAGAGAAGGCTTATTCCGAGGGTAAAGACCTACGTCCGCCTCGGCGTCGTTCAGTGGCAGATGCGCCTTTTCGAGTCCTTCGAGGCTTTCATCCAGCAGGTGGAATTCTTTGTAGATGCAGTTGCGGGCTACAACGCCGACCTGGTGCTTTTCCCCGAACTGTTCAACGTCCCGCTTATAGCCCGATACGACCAGAAAGATCCGCCTGAAGCGATGCGCCTGCTCGCCGAACACACTGAACCCCTGAGGGAGGCCCTGGTCGAAATGGCCATCAGTTACAACATAAATATCGTCTCCGGAAGCGTCCCGGAGTACCGTGACGGATACCTCTACAACGTTTGCTTTCTCTGCAGGAGGGACGGTACCTGGGACAAGCAGTACAAGATCCACATAACACCCGACGAGTACATGACATGGGGTCTCAGGGGCGGGGACGAGCTCAAGGTCTTCGACACCGACGTGGGCAAGATAGGCATCCTGGTCTGCTACGACGTGGAATTCCCGGAGCTTCCAAGGCTGCTGGCCGAAAAGGGAATGAACATCCTTCTCGTTCCTTACTGGACGGATACAAGGAACGGTTATCTCCGGGTCAGGCACTGCGCCCAGGCCCGGGCGATAGAGAACGAATGCTACGTAGCCATTTCGGGGAGCGTTGGGAATATCCCCAGGGTGGAGAACATGGACATACAGTACTCCCAGTCGGCGGTTCTGACACCATCGGATTTTGCCTTCCCCCACGATGCTATCGCGGCCGAGGCAACGCCCAACACCGAGATGGCCCTTATCGCCGACCTGGACATAGACCTCCTGAAAGAACTGCGTGCATCGGGGAGCGTCAGGAGCCTCCAGAGCAGGAGGGACGACCTTTACAGGGTCGTCTGGATCAAAAAACACTGACCATCCTGAGATACCATCGAGAGGTGAGAGGTTGACATGAAAGAACAGGGCAGGTATTTCCTCAGCGACAGCATCAGAAAGACCATGGATTTTTCGATGACCGACCAGTACATGGGCGTCGATGCGCCGCCCGTTCAGAAACCTCTTCCCGAAGGGGCCTTGATAACAGTCCTTCCCGAACCGGTGGGACTGGGGAATATCCCCCTTGAGGAGGCGATCCGTAGGCGGGAGTCGAGGAGGTCTTACTCCAGCGAGCCCATATCACTTAGAGAACTCTCCTTCCTTCTCTGGGCAACCCAGGGCCTAAGAGAGGAGCCCTTCCAGGGTCATGCGCTGAGGACCGTCCCATCTGCCGGATGTCGTCATGCCCTTGAGACTTACCTGGCCGTTTTCCGGGTCGACGGTCTTGCAAGGGGGGTATACCGCTACCTGCCTGTAGGTCATGGACTGACCAGAATATCCGATCCCGGAGACCCGGAGGGCAGGACAGCAAGAGCGGCCCTGGGGCAGAGATTCGCCGGAAAGGGAGCCGTAACGTTCATCTGGACGACCGTACCCTATCGCATGGAGTGGCGCTATGGTGACGCGGCCTACAAGGTGATAGCCATAGACGCTGGACATGTGTGCCAGAACCTCTATCTTGCCTGTGAAGCCATAGGGGCGGGGACCTGCGCCATAGCGGCCTACGACCAGGAGAAGGCCGACAGACTGGCAGGTGTGGATGGCGAGGAAGAGTTCGTCATATACATGGCTTCCGTGGGGAAGCATGTGAACAGGTAATGAAGGCCAAGGGATTCGACCGGAACAACCTGGAAACTGCCAGTTCGCCCTACCTTCTGCAGCATGCCAAAAACCCGGTATGGTGGCAGGAGTGGAGCAGGGAGGTTCTGGAGGTGGCTAAAAGGAGAGACGTGCCGATCTTCGTGTCTTCGGGCTACGCCACCTGCCACTGGTGTCACGTGATGGCCTCGGAGGCTTTTTCAGACCCCTCTACTGCTGACCTTCTCAACAGGGACTTCATATGCGTCAAGGTCGACCGGGAGGAACGACCGGACATCGACCACTACCTGATGGAGTTCATCCAGAGCAGAAGCGGGAGAGGGGGGTGGCCCCTTAACGCTTTCCTGACCCCCCGAATGGAGCCCATCCTTGCCTTTACCTACCTCCCCGTTGAAAGCAGCCACGGGATGCCGGGGCTGAAGCACGTGGCCTCCCATGTCAGGGAACATTACCGGGAAAGGGGTTTCCTGGTCGAGCCCTTCGAGCCACCCCGGGAGCTACCCGAAACCGTCACCAGGACAGAAGTTTTGAATGGGCTTCAACAGATGTTCGACAGTCAGTACGGCGGGTTCGGCAGGGAGCAGAAATTCCCGCCCCACTGCACCCTTGTTTTTCTCCTTTCCCTGCTCCTGCTGGAGGAAGAGCCTGATGTCAGGGAAATGTGCCTGAATACCCTGGATGCGATGTGCCTCGGCGGACTTAACGACCACCTGCAGGGGGGCATCTTCAGGTACTGCGTTGACAGGCAGTGGCGGATCCCCCACTTTGAGAAGATGCTCTACGACCAGGCCATGTCGCTGTGGTGTTATTCCCTGGCTTTCAGGATCTTCGGCTATGAGAGGTACAGGGAAATGGCGGGATCGATAATCCGATGCCTGCGGGAGTGCTTCAGCGGAGAAGGCCTTTTTCTCTCTGCCCTTGATGCAGATACGGGCCACGAGGAAGGGGCAACCTACCTCTGGGGTTTCGTCGAACTTGAAGAGATCCTCGGTAGTGAAGGCCTGGCGGCAATAAGGCAGGTCTACGATATTTCCAAGGAGGGCAACTTCGAGGGCAGAAACCACCTCGTAAGGCTTTCCCACGCCAGGCTTCCGGAGCTGGAAGAAAAACTCCTGAAGGCCAGGCTCGAGCGGGAACAGCCCGAAGCAGACACCAAGAAACTTTGCGGAATAAATGCCCTTGTCGTGATTGCCCTGTTCCAGGCGGGGAAGTTCCTGGGGATTCAGGATTACATTAAGGATGCTGTCTCGCTTTTCCAAACGATCCTGGAGACATTCTGGGACGGGAAGCGTCTCGCTCACTGCCTTTCAGGAGGAGTTCTCCAGGAACAGTCCTTCCTCTTCGACGCAGCGTCGCTGCTGGCGGCGGTCTCGATGATCGCAGGGGAAGATTCAGCATGGTTAGGAATAATGGACGAGTTCCAAAAATATATCCTGACTTTCCGGGATGAAGAGGGCTGGATGGAATCGCGGCCGGAGGATTTCCATCATGTACCTGCCCCCGTTTTCGATCACCCTACTCCGTCGAGCACTTCTCTGGCGCTCTTTGCCATGGCCAGCGCAGAACTTGCCCTGGGTAAAAAGCCTGGGGAAGCGCCATTCAGACAGCCCTTCTCTGCAGATTTCTTCAACGTGGTTGCCCTTATGGGCAGTTAACAGCTTCCACTCAGAAGGGGAAGAAGGAGAGAAGACCTCTTCGGAAAATCATTGAACGAGAATTTCGTCAGGAAATATCTCCAGGTGCCGATAAAGAGAGGCGAAATAAGAATTGAAGGAAAACAGGTCATCCATGGCCCTTTACGCTGCCGCGTTCATCCAGATGGTGGGTGTGGGGTTGATCGTGGCCCTTCTTCCCAGCAAGGTTATCGCCCTTTCGGGCACAATGGCAAATGTGGGTCTGATAGCTTCCGCCTTTGCGGTTCCCTTTGTCCTGCTGCAGCTGCCCGTCGGCAACCTCGGGGACAGGTTCGGTCACAAGAGGTTCCTCGTTGCCGGTTACGTAATAGCGGGCCTTACCGGGTTCCTTTATTTCAAGGCCGGTAGCGTTAACACCATTCTCCTAGGAAGGATCCTCCAGGGATTTGCGGAGATCCCTGTCTGGGCCCTGGCTCCTGCCCTGCTGTCGATACTTTTCGCCGAGTCCAAGGGAGAGGCTATTGGAAGGTACAATGCTTCGATCCATCTGGGACTTACCGCAGGCAGCCTCCTCAGCGTATGTGTCCATTCCGTATGGAGCGGGAACGAAGCTTTCCTTCTCTATGCCGTATCCGGCCTGACGGGGGCTCTTATAGTCGCAACCCTCGTCATGAGGCCTGATCCTGAAGGAAGCCTTGTGCCAGGGAGAGTTGCCGGTTTCAGGGAGGTTTTCCATGCAATGTCCACGATCTCCAGGCCCGCGATCCACGGGGGAGTGGTCATCTATGGAGCCTTTTACGGGATCTTCCTGACGGTGATACCGGCGGTGCTCCTGAGCGTGAAAGGGTTTTCCCAGAGTGAAGTGGGGGGGTTTTTCGCCCTTTTCTATATAGCGATAAGCATTTCCCAGGTCGTTTCCGGAAAGGTCGCAGATAAAGCAGGTCCGACACCGGCGATATTCACCGGGCTCCTTCTTGTCGCGGCGGGTGTTTCAGCGTTCATGTTCTTTGGGGGGATAGCTGTCCTTGCAATGCTTTTCATGGCAAGTTTCGGCCTGGGCATGTTCTGCGTCTCGGCCATGGTCCTGCTCAACGAGGCGGTCCCCGTATCCCTCAAAGGTTCCGTTTCCGGGGTCTTCTACCTTTTATGGGGTATCGGTTTTTTCCTTGCGCCTCCGATGATCTCGGGTCTCGGGGATGCCTGGGGTTATAAAAGAATATTCCTGATCTGCGGGGCCGTAGTTATTACAGAGATGGGCGCATTTTCCATAAGCAGGAAAACCCCCTGAAATCCCCGTTGCCCTACCTGCGCTTTTTGCCTTTATTTCTGGAAGTGCCGTAAAGGTGCTTTTCGATATCATCTGCCTCGGCTTTGCCCCTTACGATCTCCCCGAGCCTCGATATTTTAATCCTTGTTGGCAGGCTGATCCCGTCAACGACGAGTTGTCCCTCTTTCGTCTCACGATGCATCCTGGTCCGTCCCACAGGCCAGTAGCGCACCCCGATCGTCGGGGTATCTTTAAAGAAGCGGTCCAGAACTTCATCGAGCTGTTCCAAAGAAGCCAGGGCACGCAGGATAAAAAGGGGTCTTCCCTTCTTTCCCATGCCCTGGAGGATGTGAGCCTCCAGCGAGACGGACTGCATCTCCTCCAGTGCCCTTCCCATCTCCTCTCCGGTGGCATCATCCATCGATGCTTCGGCTATCCATATCTCCTCCTCCGGGCTTTCATGAGTCAGGATCGTCCTGACGCATCCACCCTCGGGGTCGGTCCCCTGCGCCTGCCTGATCGGGATAAAAGACGGCAAAGCCTCCCTGAAGATGACTGACCTGGCCAGGATCAGGAGCCCGGAGGTGGTTGTGCGGGTCCCGTTTGAAGGGA